>OFDC01000283.1_pt1 | contig 43801 bp, 39 predicted proteins | sample 1520941 | NCBI WGS metagenome assembly OFDC01 (sample SAMEA94258168, study PRJEB24077) | hot springs metagenome | biome: Aquatic biome; feature: Water | place: India | collected 2012-12-06 | depth 5 m | reverse complement strand
GTGGCGGTGCTCCAATTGAAATTATACGCCAGTACATTGAACAGCAAAATACACCACACTAAATACCATCTGTGTGTAAGCATAGTTACGGAGTTGCCTTATATCCACCGCCTAAAGTCGGTGGTTTTACGGCATCAGAGGATAAAAAAGCGATAACTCGTGTTAGCCATCGCTTTTTTTGATGAGTTCGGTTATTTTGCCAGAGTCTTGGTTTCAATCACGCTATCAAGCTGATAAAGGTTGCCATAGCCTTTGGTATCGGTGGGCGGTGTGCGATAGCGAGTCAAGCGCAAAACCCGCTGTGCGCTTTCGTCATGACGATAACCCATGATAGGCGCATCGAGAAGATACCATTGACCTACCGCTGTCTTTAATCCCTGCGTGTCATAATTGATGTCACGCACTTCTAGGCATTTTCTATCCGTTACCTTATCGCAATACTGCCATTTGGGCTTGACCTCCAAAAATACGGTTTCCCCTTTGCCGTATTTTACTTCAGGCTTTAATTTACCTACCCACTGAAGCGAGCTACCATCAGCCGTGGTTTGCCACAATACTGCATCTACTTGAGTTTCCATTATTTGTAGTTCACTTGGGCTTTGCATCTGTTTAGCAAGCCATTGTTCCGGTGCTTGCAATTCACCACAACCCATTAAAGTACTAATACCTGTCCCAATGGGTTGCATGATATTTTTGCTTAGGCTATATTGATTTGATAGTTGGTTACAGCCTACATTATAGGTTATGTGATTTTGGTTAAAGTTTAGCGTGACTTTGCCATTCTGTGTTTGCAAGTATGAACCATTCCACGTAATCGGGTCTGTGCTATTGATATTGTTAAGCTGCCAATCATAACTCTGTAAAGAATTAGTGGTGGGGGTAGAGCCGATAAAGATTGGCAACTGCACGTATGGCACTCTTTCACTAGGTGCTGATGGGTTAGTATTCACCGTTTGGCAACCAGTCAGGGCAAGCATGAGCAATGCGCTGGTTTTAAAGCTACCTTTAACTTGATTGTTTATCATTGTTTATATCCATTATTAAGCCATTAATCGAAGTTTAGCCAAATATTTTTGGTTATTCAGCATCCGTTCTGTAAATTTAGTTTAGTGCCTTTAAGTTTAGTTTGGTATCTTTAAATTTAGTTGAGTATCTTTAATGGGACAGTTGGCATAAAAAAACCCAGTCAAGCGACTAGGTTTTTGATTTCAAACTTAAACTACACGATTATTTATTCGGTTGTGGCGTGGTGCGTAGGTAAGGCTTAATTTCTTTATGACCTTTTGGGAATTTCGCGGCGATTTCTTCGTTTTTCACGCTTGGCGGGATAATCACATCGTCCCCGTCTTGCCACTCAACTGGCGTTGCAATGCCATAATTATCTGACAATTGCAAGGCATCAATCACCCGTAAAATTTCATTGAAGTTACGACCGACAGCGGCTGGGTAAGTGAAAGTTAACCGCAGTTTATGCTGTGGATCGATAATGAATACACTTCGAACCGTATGCGTGGTTGACGCATTTGGGTGAATCATGTCGTAAGCTTCCGATACTTTTTTGTCAGCGTCTGCAATGATAGGGAAATTCACCTCGCAGCCTTGGGTTTCTGAGATATCGCCTGCCCAAGCTTTGTGATCTTCGACGCTATCGACTGATAAAGCAATCGGTTTGACATGGCGTTTTTTGAATTCATCACCCAATGATGCCGTGCGTCCTAACTCCGTGGTACAGACTGGGGTAAAGTCTGCCGGATGTGAGAATAAAACCACCCAGTTATCACCTTGCCAATCGTAAAAATTGATGTTGCCTTCGGTGGTTTGTGCGTCAAAATTTGGTGCCGTGTCGCCAATTCGTAAATGTGCCATCGCTGACTCCTTATAATTTGATTAATCGTATATGGTTATTGTTTGATATCGGTCTTTCACAGAGACTCAGCAAAATTTTAACAGATTTTAAATTCAACAATAGTGACTTTTTGCGAATCTTTGTTTCTAAAAAGTCATAAGCGCGCTACGATTGACTGTTTTATAGTGGAGGTTTTAATCAAATTCCGCGGTCTTTAAAAACCGCGCGACCACGCTAAACTGTCCAGCGGTGGTATCTTCTTCATACATGGCTTGACGAAACGTATTGGAATTGGCAATGCCTGAGGTATACCAAGCAATATGTTTACGAGCGATACGACACCCCGAGTATTCGCCATAAAACGCATAAATCTCTTGCAAATGGCTTAATACAATCTCCTTTAACTCATCCATTGTTGGACTGGGCAAGATTTCACCAGTTTCTAGGTAATGCGCAATGTCGCGAAAAATCCAGGGCTGCCCTTGCCCTGCCCGCCCAATCATAATGCCATCGGCGCCTGTTTGCTCGTATACTTGTTTGGCTTTTTGCGGGCTGTCGATATCGCCATTGACAATAACAGGAATGGTGAGAAGATTTTTGACTTCTTTAATTAACTCATAGCGAGCGCTGCCCAGATATTTATCTTCCCGCGTGCGTCCATGTATCACAATCATGGCGATACCTGCCGCTTCTGCCATTTGTGCGACACGTAAAATATTTTCTTCGCCATTGGCATAGCCTAGACGGGTTTTTAGCGTGACTGGCACATCCACTGCATTGACCGTGGCATCTAATAGTCGCTTAACCAAGTCTTCATCTTTGAGTAGCGCAGAACCGGCAAGCTTTTTGCAAACTTTTTTTGCAGGACAACCCATATTGATATCGACAATTTGCGCCCCATTGGCAACTTGATAGCGAGCCGCTTCGGCGATTTTTTCTGGGTCTGAGCCAGCGATTTGCGCAGAAATAGGCGCGATTTCACCCTCAAAATTGGCACGATACAGCGTTTTGTGATGGGCAAATAACGTGGCATCAGACGTCATCATCTCTGACACGGCATGCCCTGCGCCAAAGGACTTAGCCAGCATGCGAAAAGGCTTGTCAGTGACGCCTGCCATCGGGGCAACGATGATGCGGTTGGCGATGGTCTGGTCGCCGATATTGAGAGGGGTGAGTAATGGATGATTGCACATAAATAAAAAAGCATGATGGGCTCAAAAATGGGGGAACATTATAACTTTTATTGTCCATGCTTTGGCGAAAAATTCGCCCATTTAGTGAAATCCCCCATTTCGCCTTCTTTTTAAACAATCGGGTGAGTTTTTATATCAATTTTTTACGATTTTTTATTTGTTTGTCATATAGACTTAACCCAATACAAGTTTAATAGAGTCATACTCATCAATTTGCTAGACATAGATTTAGACATAGATATGGGCATAAACATATGTTAAAACAGCTTAAACTTTGGTATCGGGGCGGTAAGCATGTCAATGGCGAAGTGGTTTATCAGCTGCCCCATTGGTCTGCTAGGGTGGCTCGTCGTACGGTTGATTTTGTTTCGCTTGAATGGAAGTGGTTATTGGCATTTTTATGCCTAATCATGATACTTATTATCGCTATTTGATTCGTCGCTATTTGATTTGTCGATATTTTACCCATTTAGCCATACCAATTTGGGCAATATATGGGAGGTAAAGATATTGCATATAAAGCCGCTGGCAAGTCACTATGTTTTACCATGACAAATAGTTGAAATTTTAGTATACTATCTTGTTTATTTGACACGCTTATACGACCGCTATGACCCAAATTCCTGTCATTCAAAACCCAGAAATGGTCAATCCCCAAGACCTTACCGCAAAAACCAATTTACTTGGCATGAGTAAGGCTGAGCTTGGACAATTTTTTGCCAATCTCGGCGAAAAACCGTTTCGCGCCACCCAAGTGATGAAGTGGATTTATCAATTGGGTGTGACCGATTTTTATCAAATGACCAATTTATCCAAAAAACTACAACAAACATTGGATGAAGTGGCAACTGTCACCCCGCCCACTGTCAAGTTTAAACAATTTAGTGAAGATGGCACCCGCAAATGGGTGTTTGAAGTAGCGGGTGGCTCGCTGGTGGAAACTGTACTTATCCCAGCTGACGATAACAAACAGTTTGGACGTAAAACCTTGTGTATTTCATCACAAGTCGGCTGCGCGCTTGACTGCTCGTTTTGTAGCACCGGTAAGCAAGGTTTTGAGCGGGACTTATCCCCTAGCGAAATTATCGGACAGCTGTGGGTTGCAAACCAGTCTTATATGGAAAATGTGCCTGTCACTGAACGTGAAAATCGGGTTACCAATGTGGTGATGATGGGTATGGGTGAACCCTTGTTAAATTATGAGCCTGTGGTAGCCAGTATGTCATTGATGCTCGATGATTTTGGTTTTGGCTTGTCCAAACGCCGAGTTACCTTATCAACATCGGGTATTGTGCCAAAGATGTATGAGCTCGCCAAAGACATTGATGTGGCACTTGCCATCAGCCTACATGCACCCAATGACGAACTGCGTAATGAACTGGTACCCATCAATAAAAAATACCCACTCAAAGAACTGATAGCCGCCGCCAAATCTTATGTATATGACGAAAACCCCCGTCATAAAAAGCACGTCACCATTGAGTATGTGATGTTAAAAGACGTCAATGACACTGATGAACACGCCCGTCAGCTGGTCAATCTGCTTAAAGATTTGCCCTGCAAAATCAATTTGATTCCGTTTAATCCGTTCCCGCATGCGCCTTACGGACGCTCTAGTAACAATCGCATCCATGCGTTTAGTAATATCTTAAACCAAGCAGGCTTTGTCTGTACCATTCGCCAAACTCGCGGTGATGACATTGATGCGGCATGTGGTCAATTGGTTGGACAAGTCACCGATAAAACCCGCCGAGCAAAACAATGGCAAGAAAAAGTGTCCAAAACATTACAATCTAAAGCGTCTCATTAAATCTTTTATCATTATAATAGTTTGGCATGATAAAGGCGCAAGTTAGCCTTATCGGTTGGTGTTATCACGGTTTTTTTGCTATAGTAATAGCCATTTTTCCATTTTTAATGATAGGCTGGTTTTGCTATTGGGTATTATCGACCATTAAAATTGGTTAGCTACTGTCAAAATTTTTAATTATTCAATTTAGTTCATTTGATTATGAGTAAGTTTGTTATGCCACCATGTCACTCACGTCAAACTCATTTATACCATAGTCAACCTGCTATTTTGTGTCAATTACACGACAACGATATAGGTGACGATAAAATGGCGGGCAAATCAAATTTTTTATCGAAGGTTTTTGCGGTAAGTATAATTGGCTTTTCAAGCCTCACCCTTTGCCTAACCGGTTGTACCACCACCCGACAAGTGACCTCGCAGACAGTCACCGCAAGTGACCCAAGTCGCTGGGAAAAAAATCCAGAAGAAATCGCCAGGATTCGCACCGCGATTGCCGCTGAATATATTCGTGGTGGTAAATTAGACGATGCCAAACGACAGTTAGAAAGTGCCTTAAAGTCTTATCCAAAGTCAGCAGAAGCCAATGATATGATGGGCGTGTTATTGCAGCAAGAAGGCAGCCCGCGCAATATGCAAAAAGCCGAAGCTTATTTTAAAAACGCCATCGCACTCAATCCTGACTTTAGTCAAGCAAACAACAATTATGGCGTCTATCTCGCCCAACTCAGTCGTAACCAAGAAGCGATTGCCCAGTTTCAAATTGCGGGTTCTGCCTTGGGGTATGACGGTCGTGCCAGTGCGTTAGAGAATTTAGGTCGTACAGCATTAAAGGTCAAAAACAAACCGCTGGCGATACAGTCATTTATCAAAGCACTCGATGCCAACCGCCAAAGCATCGTTGCCCGTACAGAGCTGATTGATATTTTATTGACCGATGGCAAATTTTTGGAGGCGCAGGCGCTGTATAATGATTTGGTTAAAATTATTGGTCAATCCAGCCTTGACCCGCGCACTTTATCGCAAGGGATTAGGCTTGCCAAACTTGCGAACAATCCCATAGAAACACAAAAATTAGCGCAGCAGCTTTTGGATCGCTATCCCCTTAGCGATGAAGCAAAGCAGATTCGTTCTGGACTTTTAACCCCAACGTCAACTTGGAAATAAGATGGAAAACAGCAATAACACCGACAATCAACAAAACTCTACCCCTGTTCATGACACAACCCAGCTTTTGGGTCAGCGTTTTAAACAAGCCCGTGAGAAAAAAGGCTTATCGATTGACGATGTGGCTGCCAAAACCTTCATTTTAAAAAGTCATCTTCGGGCGCTTGAAGCCAATGATTTTGAAGCCCTGCCACAGCCTACCTTTGCGCGCGGTTTTGCCACGACCTATGGGCGTTTTTTGGGTTTGGATAAAAATCTGGTCGCGCAAAGTTTTGATGCCCAGTACCCCGCTACCCTCAAACAAAAATATGCCACGGTCATCAATGCCCCGATGCAGTCGATGGGCACGCTGAATCGTGAAGCGCGTCCCACTGTGCGTATTAATCCTTTTGTCATTGGTGGAATTTTATTGGTATTGGGGCTTGCGATTTTTATTTTTAATAAAGTTAGCAAAGCACATAACGACTCGGTTGAACAAGCGCCTGCTAGTGCTGTTGCCAGTATGCCAACCCAAGACCAAGTCAGCGGTGCATCGCTTAACAATGCAGGCTCAGCGATTGTGACAAACACAGTCACTGCCAGTGGCTTACCTGCCACCGGATCTGCGATTACCGGTGTCGCGGTGAGTGCCGATAACGCCAGTGCTACAGCAGCGACAGGACAAGCTGGCGCCAAAGCTTCGCTTGACATTTTTGTCAAAGACACCACCAAAATCACCATTGTCGATGCGACCGGCAATACGATTTTAGATGGCGAGCAAGCACGCGGTAGTTATCAATTGACAGGTCAAGCGCCGTTTCAAGTCACTATCGACAAAGCCAGCAACGTGAGCTTGGATTTGAACAAACAACCGATTAAATTAAGCAATTATGCCCAAAACGATAAAGCCAATTTTACGTTAAAACCTTAACGGCTTATCACTTTAAAAATACGCTAAGCCATTCGTTATAATAGTTATAATAAATAATAGGAACGCCTATGTCAGCGCATAACCCCATCAAACGTAAACTCACCAAAAAAATCTACGTCGGTAATGTCGCAGTAGGCGGTGACGCCCCCATTAGTGTGCAAAGTATGACCAATACCGACACCTGTGATGTCGATGCCACTGTGGCACAGATTCAGCGCTGTGTCGATGCCGGTGCGGATTTGATGCGCGTCTCCACCCCTACCATGGAATCCGTTGCCGCCTTTGCCGCAATCAAAAAACAAGTTTCTGTGCCATTGGTCGCAGACGTTCATTTTGATTATAAAATTGCGCTGGCGGTGGCTGATGCAGGCGCAGACTGTTTACGTATCAACCCAGGTAATATCGGCACTGAACAAAAAGTGCGTGAAGTGATTGCCGCCGCCAAACATCATGGCATCAGTATGCGCATTGGCGTAAACGCGGGGTCACTAGAAAAAGACATCCAAAAAAAATATGGTGAACCTACAGGTGAAGCCATGCTTGAGTCGGCGATGCGCCATATTGATATTTTAGATCGTAATAATTTTGACCAATTTAAAATCTCAGTCAAAGCCAGTAATGTGTTTTTGACCATGGATGCGTATCGGTTGATTTCTGCACAAGTTGACAACCCCCTGCATTTAGGTGTGACAGAAGCAGGGGTGTACCGCACCGGTACCGTTAAATCTGCCATTGCCTTAGGCGGACTACTGCTAGAAGGCATTGGTGATACCATGCGTATTTCGCTAGCCGCTGAGCCAGAAGAAGAAATTAAAATCGGTTTTGATATCTTAAAATCACTCGGCATCCGTAGTAACGGGGTGAATTTTATCGCCTGCCCTAGCTGCTCACGCCAAGAGTTTGATGTGATTCGGGTGATGATGGACTTAGAAAAACGCCTAGAGGATATCCGTGAGCCAATGGATGTATCGGTGATTGGCTGTAAAGTCAATGGTCCAGGGGAAGCCAAAGAATCGGATATCGGCGTGGTGGGTGCTAGTCCAAATAGCCTGGTGTACAAAAATGGGGAAAAATCACATTTGATTGATACCACCAAGCTTGCTGACGAGATTGAAGCCATGGTACGTCAAAAAGTGGCTGAACGTGAAGCGCAGCGCGCCAATGAAATTTTACGGGTTAAATAATTTTTGTGTCGTTTATTTTTTAGTTTGTATTGTTTGGGAAATTGACCATGTTAAAATCCATTAAAGGTTTTAATGATATCTTACATATTGAGACAGAATCGACGCGCCCATCGAGTGAATGGCGCCAACTTGAAAGCAGCCTTATCGATGTGATCGATCAATTTGGCTTTGAGCAAATTCGCCTCCCGATCGTTGAAGAAACTCAGCTATTTGCCCGGGCGATTGGCGATGCCACTGACATTGTCGAAAAGGAAATGTATAGTTTTTATGACAAATCCAGCCCACCCACGGCATTGACGCTACGCCCTGAAGGCACGGCAGGCGCGGTACGTGCCGTCGTAGAGCATAACTTATTGCGCGGTGACAATCCAAAACTTTGGTATATTGGTCCTATGTTTCGCTATGAGCAACCGCAAAAAGGCCGTTATCGTCAGTTTCACCAATTAGGGGTTGAGAGTTTTGGCAGTGAATTAGCAGATGCTGATGCCGAGCTCATTATCATGACCTACCAAATGTGGCAAAAATTGGGTATTTTAGACGTGGTGCAACTTGAGATTAATAGCTTGGGTGAGATAGACGAACGACTGGCGTATCGCCAAGCCTTGGTGGATTTTTTAACCGATAAAAAATCTCAATTGGATGAAGATAGTCAGCGCCGCTTAACCACCAACCCACTGCGTATTTTGGATAGTAAAGATAAAAATACCCAACAAATTTTAGAGAATGCCCCGAAGCTTGCTGACTTTTTGGGGGCAACAAGCCAGCAGCATTTTGAAGCCTTGCAACAGTATCTTAAAGCAGTCGGCATCAATTTTGTGATTAACCCAAAACTGGTACGGGGTTTAGATTATTACAATAAAACCGTATTTGAATGGACAACTGACCAGCTAGGTAGCCAAGCGACGGTATGTGCTGGGGGTCGTTATGATGGGCTTATTGGACAAATCAAATCCATTGGCAGTGATAAACCAGCCGCTTCCGAGCCGGCAGTAGGTTTTGCCATGGGGCTTGAGCGTTTGTTGTTACTCATGCAAAAGGTACAGCCGTTTGAGGCAACACCGGCCTGTGATGTATTTGTGGTCGCCCATCCCGATGTTTACACCGATGCCATCAAATTTGCCCATGAGCTGCGTACACGACGTTCAAATCTTCGGGTAAAAATGGCAAGTGCCACGAGCTTAAAAGCGCAAATGAAAAAAGCCGACAAATCAGGTGCGCAATTGTCAGTGATTATCGCGCAAGATGAAGTCGCCAATCAGCAAATTACCATCAAAAAAATGGCAACCGGTGACCAAATTACGGTCGCGAGTGACACGCTCTTTAGCGAAAATCCAGATTTTATCTAATCTATCTGATTGGGCCAAATTTGATGGATAACCTATATCAGTAATTTTTTGAAAGGCTTTATGTAATGGTTAAAGACGTACAACCTAAGCTAGTAAATGATGAACAGCAATCCTTAAGCGCGCTTAAACAATATGGTGGCTATATTGTATCCGCCATTATGTTGGTATTAGCGGGTTATTTTGGCTGGAGTTATTGGCAAAAGCAGGGCGGCAATATAGATACCGCAGCGGCGAACGATTTTGCCAAAATTCAAAGCGACCAAAACAACATTGACACCCTAACCACCCAAGCTGCCAGCGATACTAAAGCACAAGCGCAGCTGGCTACGGCGCAAGCCAATTTAGCCAAAAACTTGCGCGAATTTGTGGCTAAGCATGATAATTCGGTTTATACATGGCAAGCCTTAATGCTGCAAGCCAAACAACAAACCGATCAAAATGATCTAAAAGCGGCGGCGGCAACGCTACAAAAAGCGTCTCAGTTAACGCTGAAGGATGAGGGGCTAAAAGCCATTGCCATTTTGCGCCAAGCACAAGTGCTATTGTCGGACAATCAAGCCGATGCGGCACAAAAACGCTTACAAAGCCCCTTACCCGCTGCCTTTGAAGCCAGTAAACTTGAGATTTTGGGGGACATTGCCAACCAACAAGGTGATAAAAAAGCGGCTGCTACTCATTATCAAAAGGCTTGGCAATTGATTGAACAACGTAATCAAAACAACCCAAACCCACAAGACCGTGCCTTGCTGCGTATCAAAATGGAAAGCCTAGGCCTAAGCGTCAAACAACCTGATTTAACAGGCGGCGTACTCGCTAAACCTACCCAAGCACCTACCCAAGCTGAAAATACTGCCCCTGCTGCTGCAATCGCCTCTGCGCCTGCTATTGCCTCAAGCATAAAATAGGTAAAAAATCTTAACCTGACAAAAATTTTAACTGACAATATTTTAAACTTCACCATACGTTACGAGATAAACAATGACTACCATAACAACAATAAAATCGACACCCTTATCGACAAACTTAATGAAACCTGCCGTATTTGTAACCGCCTTGGTAGTAGCGATGACCCTGACAGGTTGTGACAAATTTAAAAAATCTGACAATGTCCATAAACCTGCCGCACTTGTGAAACTTGCTAGCAGTCAAAATGTGATTTCTCCGCTGTTTAGTCAAGGCAGTAACACAAAAGTTAGCCAACGCTTTGGCAGTTTGCGCAATAAAACCACCATCAGCCAGCAACCTACCGCCTTTCGCGTGGCATATGACAACAATGGCTATGTGAATGCGTTAGCAGACGGTAGCGTGCAAGCGTTTGATGGGCAAGGCAAAGCGCTGTGGAGCATCAAGCTCAAACAAGGCCTAATGTCAGGGGTGGCGCTAGATGAACAATCTCGCGTAGCCGTGGTTAGTGACAGCAAAGGGGTCATCATTGCGTTAGATAGAATGACTGGCAAAGTTATTTGGCAAACGCCTTTAGACACCGTAACCCTATCCCCTGCCTTAATCAGCCAAAACCGTGTCATTACCCTTGGCAATGATGGTAAAATTACTGCACTGTCGCTTGAGTCTGGCGCGCCTATTTGGACTTTTAACACCCAAAATCCAAATTTAAGCATTCGCGGTAGTGCCACGCCGATTTTATTCAATCGCAATACAGTGCTGGTTTCGACAGCCGATGGTCGTATCCATGCTTTAAACATCGATAATGGCGTACCCATTTGGTCAAAACGTTTTGGCATCAGCAAAGGCAGTAGCGATATCGAAAAAATTTCTGATATTGACGCCACCCCCGTACTAGATGGCAATATGTTGTATGTTGTCTCCTACAGCGGTCAGTTAGTCGCTGCCGATATGGCTTCACAGCAGCTAAGTTTTGTCAAGGAGTTGGCGAGCCTAAAATCAGTGGGCACAGATGCCAGCCAAGTTTACGCCACTTCGCTCGATGGTGAGTTGGTGGCGATGGATAAAATGACCGGCACGGTTAATTGGCAAACCGATAATTTGTCTTATCGAGGCTTAAGCAACGCGGTAAGTATCGGCAACTATGTGGTGGTTGGTGATGCCATGGGTTATTTGCATGTATATGACCGCACCTCAGGGGCACTGGTTGACAGAAAACAAGCCAAATCCGACGTGGCGGTATTACAGTTTATCAATAACCGTTTGATTGCCCAAAGTGCAAATGGCGCATTTAGTGTTTGGCAAGTAAATCGTTAATTGTTAAACTGTTGACGCATTTGGCAGTTTTGGTGATTGGGTTAGCAGCCCATACTGATAAAAGTGTGAGTTTAAATGGCAACCCAGCATTGCAGCGCGATGTTGGGTTTGTTAAGTTATAGAAATAATGAATTTTTCAAGCGTGTTTAAAATCTTGCTTGTTTAAAATTTTGGAAATTAAATTTATGAAACCAGTTGTTGCCTTGATTGGCCGTCCGAACGTTGGCAAGTCCACCCTATTTAATCAGTTGACCCGCAGTCGTCAAGCCTTGGTTGCTGATTTGGCAGGTCTTACCCGCGACCGTCAATATGGCGATGCAACCTTTGAAGAAAAATCCTTTATCGTCATCGATACCGGTGGTATTGGCGAAGTGGATGAAGGTGACGGCAGCATTGATGATTATATGTCGCACCAATCGCATACCGCTATCCATGAAGCAGATATCATTGTATTTGTGGTTGATAGCCGCGCAGGTATCACGGGCGCTGATGAAGTTATTGCCAAACAACTTCATACCCTTGGCAAGCCGGTGTTTTTAGCCGCCAATAAAATGGATGGCGTCCATGAAGCGGCGATTCATGAATTTTATGCGTTAGGTTTTGGCGAGCCATTTCCGATGGCAGCCAGTCACGGACGTGGGGTGGGCAATTTATTAGAAGCCGTCACTGCCAATATGCCCACCGATGACCAAGAAGAACAAGCACCTGATGGCTTACGTATCGCCATTATTGGCAGACCCAATGTCGGCAAATCTACCCTTGTCAATCGCTTGCTCGGTGAAGAACGCGTGGTGGTTTTTGATATGCCAGGTACCACGCGCGATAGTATCTATATCCCCTACGAGCGTGACAACAGACATTATGTGTTGATTGATACCGCGGGCGTGCGTCGCCGCGGACGTATTGATGAAAAAGTTGAAAAATTTTCTGTGGTCAAAACCTTGCAAGCCATCAAAGATGCCAATGTAGTCATCGTGGTCATTGATGCGCAAGAAGGCATTACCGATCAGGATTTAAACTTATTGGGCTATGCCCTAGAAGCAGGTCGCGCGATGGTGCTTGCCATCAATAAATGGGACGGGCTTGACCAAGACCAAAAGAATTTTGTCAAAATTGAAATGGATCGACGTTTTAACTTTATCCCTTATGTAAAAGTGCATTTAATCTCTGCGCTTCATGGGACGGGCGTTGGTAATCTTTATCCATCGATTCACCGTGCCTATGATGCGGCAATGTTTGATATTTCCACCAGTCGCTTGACCCAAATTCTGCAAGATGCGGTCACTGCACACCAGCCGCCTATGGTAGGCGGGCGACGCATTAAACTTCGATTTGCGCATTTGGGCGGTCATAATCCACCGATTATTGTGATTCATGGCAATCAAACCAGCCAAGTGCCAAACAGTTATCGTCGCTACCTAGAAAATGAATTTCGCAAAGTATTCAAGCTTGAAGGCACCCCGATTCGGGTTGAGTTTAAACAAAACGCCAACCCTTATGCAGGTCGCACCAATACCATGACGGACGCGCAAAAAGAACGTAAACGTCGAGAGGTGCAAAAATTCAAAAAGCGCGGCAAAAAACGTTGAGGTGATGTTAATTGGCGTTTTAAGGGATGAGTGCATGGTACAGAAGACTTTAGATTATCTTGCGAAATATTGATTATCAAGCGATATTAGACTTTGTCAGCAAATTTCGTGAGCGTGAACAGGACGGCAGGGTCACCATTATCTGCGTTTATGACAGCAAAGCGTTAAATCCGCATACCATTGAACTGCTAAAAATAGCGGGGGTGGATTATTTTGTGAAAAAAGAAGTAATAGACGATACACCCGATCAATATATCAAACAGCTGTCCAATATATTGAGTTAAATTTTGAGTTAAAAAAACCCTTCAGATGAAGGGTTTTTTCTTTGTAATTTAGAATAAACCTTTAAAGAACAGTACGATGTGTTGCCACATACGTTTAAAAATTCCAGCTTCTTGAACTTGGCTCTCAGCGACCAGTGGTACAGACGCCACAGGTTTGCCATTGAGCATAGCCACTAGTTTACCCACTTCTTGACCTTGCGCGAGCGGCGCTTTGACATCGGCTGGCAAATTGACCACGGTGCTGATTTTTTCTTGATCCAGTTTTGGCACTAATACTTGTAAATTACCTTTAGTGACGACGTTGACTTTATCGACAGCACCGAAGTTGACTGGCACGCTACCGTAGTTTTTTTGTGCTGGGGCGGCAATTTTAGTAGCAAAATTACTAAATCCCCAGTTGAGTAAGTTGCGCGATTGGTCTGCGCGCTCTTGAGCGCTTTTAGTACCCAGAATCACTGAAATCAGGCGCATATCACCGCGTTTACTCGAGGCTACTAGGCAGTAACCTGCTTCGTCGGTATGCCCTGTTTTTAGACCGTCTACCGTTGGATCGGTGAACAACAGCGCATTGCGGTTGCCTTGGGTGATGCCGTTATAAGTAAATTGTTTTTGGCTATAGAGGGGATAATATTTTTTACTGTTCTTGATAATCGCTTGGGCAAGTTTCGCCAAATCTTCGGCAGACGCTTGATGGCCTTCTTGTGGCATACCGGTCGCATTCATAAAATGAGTACGGGTCATGCCAATTTTTTTGGCTTCTTCATTCATCAAATCTGCAAACGTGGTTTCGCTACCGCCAATGTGCTGTGCCATCGCTTTTGACGCATCATTACCCGATTGGATAATAATACCTTTTAACATATCAATCACAGGGGCGGTTGTATTGACGGGGACATACATACAAGACTCTTCACTTGAGCCTTTACACCAAGCTTCTGGGGTCATGAGGATGGGTTCATTTTCTTTTAATGCCCCTGATAGCAGCCGCTGCTCAATGATGTAACTGGTCATCATTTTGGTCAATGACGCAGGTGGGAATGGCTGAGCGGCATTTTTTTGAGCCAATACCGTACCCGTATCATAATCAATTAGGATAAAAGCGGAATTGTCTAGTTCAGGCTGTTGTATGGCAGCATTTGCCTGTACAGTTGTGGCAAAAAAACTGGCGGCGACAAAAGTGCCGACCATCAGGCGTTGGGTATATTGCGGTATTACGATTGCTTTCATCTCACTCACTCTTGGCTCAAATCAAATGCGACCTGTTTGCTTGGCCGCTTGGTAAAACAAATTGCCTATATTAGCAAAAAACATCATGCTTCAACACTGTATTGGGTCTAAAAATCAATCATTTATCATAAATAAAACCCCCTAAATCAGTTAGGGGGTGGATAGCACAGCTTGAGTTAAACTAGTATTTACTGCTGGCAAGTTCTTTACACAGTTCAAGATTCTCCGGTTTTGGATAACTGAGTGTCCATTGGCGGGTTTCATTCAAAATTTGCTTGTAATCTTGCTGAGAGGACAAGTATTGCACCGCTAAACGAGGATCGCTGATGGTTGGCATTAATTTTTTTAACTCGACATTATAAGCAGCGTTAAACCCTGTTTGTTGCGATTTATTAAGCATGGGTGGGCAGATTTCTGATAACACTTGTAATACCGCCACTTCTTCTTTGGTGGTCGATAATTCTGACATATCGATTGCGATGGTATCGTTATTTCTATCTTCAGCGATACCACTTACGGTGACGCCCATTAACAGCATGCCTATCATAGCTTGACTGATTTTGCCCAGTTTAATCATACGGTGTCCTAACGTTATCTAAGTAAAATACAGCCCATATCATACTAAATAATCAAAAAAAATATAGCGAATAATCACGCTATATAGTCAGTATTTTGTGAACAAGTAAAATTTTTTGAAACAGTGTAGCAATATACTGCTAGGTAAAAACTTTCATATCATCCATGTTACGGCCTAGTTTACACGGTCTAGTTTAATAGTTCAATCGCTTGAATTTGCAAAACACGCTCTGCTGTCTGGCTAAAATGAACATCGACATTTTGATAACGCATGACAAATGGGGTATTAAGCGCTTGTTGTCGATAGGCAGGTCTAGGGTCTTGGGCAATGAGTTGCTCGATGGTTTGCCAATCTGTTTGCTTGAGCTGACTTTTTATTGCAATATTGGATAAATCCTGCAATAAATCTGGATGCCAATGCACCGACTTGATGACGGGTTTTTGGGCGGCATACCCAGCAATCGCATCATCGATACTATCGCTATAAGGCAAATATGGTTTGATATCAATGACTGGCGTGCCATCTATCATATCAGCGCCGAAGATATGCAGCCTCAAGCCTTCTTCACTGTTTTCAATATGCGAAAATTTGACCACTGACAATCCAATATTTGCCGGTCGATACATACTTCGACTGGCAAAAACCCCTATCTTTTGGTTGCCGCCCAGTCTCGGTGGACGGACGGTTGGCTGAAAATTTGACTGATTGGGATTGATTCGATTTTGATGAAATTGCCATATAATCCAAAGATGGCTAAATTGCGCAATGCCTTCAAAAGCACTGAGCACATTGTAGGGCGGCAACATGCTGATAGTCGCGTTGATATCCACAAGATTGGGCTGGCGAGGTGTGCCAAACTTTTGTTTAAGTGGGGAGTTTACAATACCGATAATCGGCAGGGTAATTTGTTGTGGTAACATAATGGGTCATTAAAATATGATATTTTAAACTATGATTATGCCATTTTTTTACGCCCAAATTCGACTAATTCATCAAAAATTTGCTATCATATCGCCCCAGAATGTCAATATTAACCCGCTATTTTTATCTTTTATTCACTTTTAATTTTATCTATAACCAATACAAGGTTGGGTGCTATGTCAAAATTTTATGAAGAAACCGTTACCTCTGTGCATCATTGGAATGACACATTATTTAGCCTAAAAACCACCCGTAACGCAGGTTTACGTTTTAGGAATGGTGAATTTGCCATGATTGGTCTGGAAGTCAATGGAAAACCTTTGATGCGTGCCTACTCTATTGCCAGCACCAACTATGATGAAGAGCTCGAATTTTACTCTATCAAAGTCCAAGATGGTCCTTTGACGTCTATTTTACAGCATATCAAAGTGGGTGATAAATTATTGGTGAGTAAAAAACCCACTGGCACCCTGGTGCTTGATGACCTAAATCCTGGCAAACACTTGTATATGCTGGCAACAGGTACAGGCTTGGCACCATTTTTGTCACTTGCCCGTGACCCAGAAGTGTATGAGCGTTTTGAGAAAGTTATCGTGGTGCATGGGGTACGCTATGTGAGTGAACTGGGCTACCGTGAGATGTTTGAAAAAGACTTGTTTGAAGATGAGCTACTGGGTGAATACGTTAAAGATAAACTTATCTATTACCCCACGGTCACGCGTGAGCCGTTTCGCAATGAAGGGCGTATGACTGATTTAATGAAATCAGGTAAGTTATTCCAAGATATCGGCTTACCACCCATCAATCCAAGCGATGACCGCGCGATGATTTGTGGTAGCCCATCTATGAATAAAGATGTGGCGGCACTACTCGATGAATTTGGTCTTAAACCATCACCACGTATGGGTGGCACAGGTGATTATGTGGTTGAACGTGCCTTTGTTGAACAATAAGAGTCGAGCAATAAAATTTGAACAATAAAAGTGAAGCAATAAAATCATAAAAAGAGCCTTACGGCTCTTTTTTATGACTCAAAATTAGTAGCTATACTCTAACACCAAATTACCACCCGCATCTTTATCATCGCTGATGCTGTCTTTTTTACCCCAGATACCCAGTTTAACCGAGGTTTTGTCATTGTATTTATGTTTCCAATCGGCTTCGACAATATCCAAATCTTGCTTGGATGGAAAAGCTGAATTAATCACTTGATTAGACTGATTCACTTTGGCGTTGGCGTATTTTAACCCAAGCTGGTTATTAGCGTTAATATGACCTGATAGCCCCACACTAATGATTTCACCATCCCCACCAATCGGATGACCTAGCGGCAAGCCCTTCTGATAATAACCATCTGTAAAAACATGATGGTTATACATAACACCACTTTTATCCAAATCATAATAAGTATTCGCCCATTCTGCATGCCATAACCAAGGCTGTTGAAACAGCGGAATCGTACCTTTTAAACCTGCCAAATAAGCATGTTTACTCGGTAAACCGCCTGCTTCGTCCTCACCGATAAACTCACCATATAAGCTCATTGGTAGGTTTACGATAGGCTTTAAGTTTAATTGTGCATCAATACCCGCAATTTGGTTTGAAATATCATTTTCGGCATTATCGGGATTGTCATATTTACCAGTCAAGGCTTTTCCAAATGATTTTAGGCTCTCATCTCGCCCATCTCCACCCCACGTAATTGTACGAGATGCGCCGATTTGAAAGGCTTCATGCGGTTGAAAACTTGCCCGCATACCGATGAGCTTTGTATCAGGCACTGCCTGATAATCTTGTAATTGACCAGCAGTAATTTGGTAATTAAAATTACCCAGTTTTGATAATACAGGGAAATTAATGGGGCTATTATTGGCACGCTGCATTAAAAAGCCGGTGACAGGTCTAGCCGCATCACTGCGAATTAAACTGCCATCAACCCCGTTGCCCCACCATACAGGAATACTACCAAAGGCAAGGCGATGATTGCCTAATTTGGTACCGATGTAGCTGCCATCAAGATTAGATGACTTGCTAGGCTCATCATCATCGACATTTAAGGTGCCTTGAATTTTATAATCAATGTTCTCACCTGCATGACTATGAGAAAAACTAACACCCAAAGGCGTCACCGTATTGCCTTCTGTATTAAATCCGCTAAACACAGCGCGCTCGTCACCATTGACATTACTCACTATTTGTAGCTTGGATACATCGTTGGCTTCAAGCTTTTGCTTAACTTGATTCAATAACAGTTTATCATTGTCTGATTTGGGCTGCGCTTGAATTAAGGCTGTCTGTATGGCTTCTGAACTAATCGGCCATGTTGATATATCAACATTTAGAACGCCTTTGATTTTTAAAATCTCAAGTGTTTGACGTAGCTCACTATCAATTTGAACTAATTGACCTGCATGTGCAGAAAAACCACACAATAACCCCACACTAATTGCTAAAGGCAGCTTAAGAAATTTTATATTGTTTAACTGCATCACCACTTCCTTTACCTAAAGCTGTTTTCACAATATAGCCAAAATATTTTTTTAGTGACAAGCTGTCAATCATTTCTTTATCTGTTTCGGCTAGTAATTTTGGCGTTGACATATCGATATTATTGATTTGGGCTAAACCTGTGATACCAGGTAAAACATCATAGACACCGAGTTTATCTCGCTCTTCAATCAACTCTTGTTGATTAAATAAATTGGGTCTTGGTCCGACAAAACTCATTTCGCCTTTTAGCACATTGATGAGTTGTGGCAACTCGTCCAATTTGGTTTTGCGCAAAAACTTGCCAAGTGGCGTAATGGCGGCACTGTCAACCAAATGACTCGCAACGGATTGTGTTGCCAACTTCATGGTACGAAACTTGATAAGCTTGAACGCTTTCTTATGTTTACCTACCCGTTCTTGAATAAACAAGGGAGACCCTGTATCAAAATAGCCAATCACCACCACAATAATCAAAATCGGCAAAGTGACTATCAATCCAATGAGAGCGAGCAAAATATCTAACAATCTAATCATTTTTTTCCCAATTTTAGTCAGTCTGAAAACTTTTGATGGTCTGCAGTAGACCTTGCTCAGCAGATACTGGCAGGCTATCTATATTAAGTGCTTGTTTTATTTTAGCATTTGAAACCACATAACTTTCAGTCAGTTTTTGTAACCGCTCGGAATTTAAAGGCAGGTTAAACTTATCACCGATATCAGCTAACTTATTAATCATCACTTTGGGAATACGAACCAGCTTAGGCTTTTTATGAGTTGCTTTAGCAATGATGGTAATTAATTGATTAGTAGAAATGGCTGAGTCATCGGCAACCTGATAGACACCGGAGGCAACCTGTGAATTATGTAGCAATGCGTGGATAGCAAAATTTAGATTATCAATGCTGATGAAAGAACGGCGATTATCATAAGATGCCAAAATCCAAGGGATACCTAGCTTTACCACTTTATAAAGCAGATTTAGATTGCCCTTATTGCCTTTACCATGAATCATACATGGTCGGATGATAATCACGCGCTTGCCACTAGGAAGCTCTTGGGACAACAGGTATTGCTCTGCCTTGATTTTGGAGTCGCCATAGGGTGTTTTGGGGTTAGGTTCAACCTCTTCAGTCAATACACCTTCTACAGTATCAGCAGCCGCTTTGACGCTACTAAAAAAGATAAAATCTTTGATATCTGACTTTAAAAATTTATCAAATAATATTTTGGTTAACTCGGTATTAATCTGATAATAGGTAGATTCTTCAGACGTATTTTTAGTATCGTGTGCTTTGCCTGCTAAGTGGATGATAGCATGTGCATCACTGTTCAATTGATATGCCTTATCCCTTAGAGATAAAGCTATCACGTCATCTGCCTGGCTAGTTAGATACTGACTCAAGTTTCTACCAACAAAGCCTGTTGCACCTGTTATTATTATTTTCATAGTTTTAAACCTAGAATATCTTTACATTATAAACCTAATATATTCAGCATACGCTCATTTACTTTATGAGAATCAAATCTCTCTTGAGCAAGTTTGTAACTTTCTTTACCCATTTGAATAATTTTATCCGGGTTCTCAATAAAATATATAATTTTCTCTGCTAAAGCTTGGGGATTCCATTTTGGCACAAGAAAGCCATTTACCCCGTCAATAACTGTTTCTCGGCAACCTGGTACATCAGTTGTAATAACAGGACGCCCAATTGCCATTACTTCTTGTGTACTTTTAGGTAGTCCCTCTCTATACGATGGTAATATAAATACATCACATGCTTCAATCCATTCGATAATATTATCTACTCTACCTGGATAAATAATCAAGTTTGTCTCTACCAACTTCCTAATTTCTATTTCTGTTAACGAGCCTAAATTACTATCATCAATTCCTCCTAAGACAATGAATCTTGTATTTGGATATTGAGCTTTTACTATCTTTACAGCCCGAACAAATTCATGAATTCCTTTTTCTTTAAGTAATCTACCAATAAATAGAAAACTCATATCCTTCTCTGGATATCTTACAGAATATGAGAATTCTTCTAAATTTACTCCTATACCACCTAGAATATGTATCTTGTTTACTTGTATTTTATTACTTTCTAATAAATCTTTTGGATCATCACGATTTAAAAATATAACGCCATCTGCTAATGGTAGGGATAATTTAAATAATGCAATTTGAGATTTTTTAATAAACTTGGTTTTACTACTTAACCCTTCGGGCTGCTCAGTAAATGTATAGCCCAATCCTTCTAACATAGCAAAAATTTTGGGAACTTTTGCCATTTTTGCAGCGATAGTACCAAAAATAGCAGGTTTAGCAAAATAGCTTAAGACAAGGTATGGATTTATTTTTTTAATTTTTTTGTAGAGAATAATAGTATTTTTAATTTCATCAAGTGGATTGAGCCCTCCCCTATTAAAAACATAAGATACTGGAGTGGCACCTAATGCCGAAATTTTCTCAAGCTCGCTAGGAATGTTATCAGTCGTGAAAGCATAAACTCTATAGCCTTTAGCTACCAATGCTAAAATTAAATCTTTTCTAAAATTATAGACACATTCGGCTGTTGTACCAATCAAGAGTATTCTATTATTTTGCTTCATAAATTTCTAACCATTTCTCAATACTTTTTTCTAATTAAAACAGCTCTTTAATGCGTTTTCTAGCTCGTATATTGTTTGATAAGATTTATTCATCAGTCAAAACAAGGACTTTTGCCTTGGCTTTTTTTGGAAAAACCTTTTACCTGTTCGGTAAACGCAAAACCCAAGCCTTCTATTAGTGAGTTACACCGGCACAGTTGTCATTAAAAAAAATTTTTTAGGCTTCATTCTTCTTCTCTAATACTTTTTTGTATTCGCTAATATAATTATCAACCATTACATCTAAGCTATAGTTTTGTGCTCGTTGGTAACATCTTTGACTAATTTCTTCATAGTATTTTTCATCTAAACCAAGCTTCAGAATATATTCTGCTAACTTTTTATCGTCACCAACTTCAAATAATATACCTGCACCTTCTATAACTTTACTCATACCCTCAACATCTGTAGCCACGACAGGCTTTTTCGCTGCCATTGCTTCAACAATCGATAAACCAAAACCCTCATAGTGCGAGCTTAGTACATTAATGTCTGAACACTTTATTACACTATAAATATCAGCCCTATTACCAAGAAAAAATGCTCTATTATCAAGCTTTAATGATTTCACTAATTCTTGGCAATTATTTTTTTCTACCCCATCGCCACACATAATTAATTTAAATTGAGTAGGTAAATGCACTAACGCTCTTATAAGCGTTTGATAATCTTTTTGTCGTGAAAATCTTGCTGCCATTAGAATAATAATATCAGTATCTGATAACCCAATTTCAGATCTGGGCAATGGGGTAGCTGAGGTTATTTTGTTCAATTCTACACCATTAATAATAATCTTGATTTTATTCTCATCTATATTTAAGTTGTTCAGTAAAAAATCTTTTACTTCGGGTGTAATGGCAAAAGCTTTGGTAAATCTTGAATATATAAAATTCTCTGTATGTCTCAATACACAGTTCACGGCTCTTCGATTAAATGCATTATGTTCCGTAAATACTATTGGTGCAGCACTTTTATTAAATAGTGAAGCGAGTGCAACAATATAAGAAGTTGGAAATATATGAACATGTATTAAATCATATTTATCTAGAAAACTTGCTATTTGTTTTATAAATTTGGGATTAAAACGATTTACATTACTTCCAAAGACATGTACCTTTATGTTTGCTTGCAATAACTCATCTAAAAAGTGGCTATTTTGCCCATCAATTAATAATAATTCTACGTCTATATCTTTTTCTGCAAGTTTTCTAGTTAAATTAGTTACAAAACGTGCTCCACCACTAGTGTCAGGTAAACTGTCTATTACTTGAAGAATTCTCATAATCACAAATACTCTATATAGTTGATTGGACTTTGATAAATAGTTTGGCTTCTTCTTTTCTTAAGGTGAGAAGACTTCAGAATTACTTCGAATATATAATATAGTGGAATATTTGCTGACGATAATACTAAAACTTTAGTCCAAAACTTGTCCAAGGGATATTTTTTATTTAAATAAATAAGAGAAGGTAAAACCTTTATATATTTAGGATAATAATAAGAGCCAAACTCTCTATAAAATAGTAAAGGCTCATTAGTCATCATAAAGTTACTGAACTGCTTTGTCCGATACCATAACTCAGCGTCTTCAATCCGTATTGCTTTTTCATCATATGGATTATCTAAAAACCATTGCTTTTTTCCCATAATCGTTGGATGAATGAAATGTTCAACCTTAGTTAACCCAGAATTTTCCCTATATCGCATCCCAAATACCAAATCATTTTCATCAATCACATAAGCATTGGTACCTAATACATCAATATTGGGATTATCTTTAAGTATCTGTAATTGGGTCTCTAGCCTATTTGGATGCATAATGTCATCCGCATCCATCCTGGCAATATACTCGCCATTAGATAACGCTGCCAACTCATTGAGCCTTGCTCCCAAGCCTTTATTTTTACCGTCAGAAAAAACTTTGACTCTGTTATCATCTTGCTCAAAACCTTTAGCTATTTCAAGCGATCCATCATTTGAACCATCATCTAACAGTAGTAATTCCCAGTTGTCATAAGACTGACTAATGACAGACTCAATAGCCTTAGATAAGAACTGTTCAGCATTAAAAAAAGGAATACCAACACTAATCAAATCTTTATCAGCTTGCATAAAATTTAAACCCTACGTAAATTAAAATAAGCATTAAAATATAATGAATTCTAATTTTAGCTTTTAAATATGGTGAATAAAACAAAGGTATGATTAAGAAAGGTATAACCACCCAAGAGAATAATCCCCATCGGTCAGAAAAAGGTAATTGAAAAGCCAAAAATAGCAACCAACTGGCAATAATATAATATATTAAAATGACATTATATTGTTTTTTTAACTCTATCTCTGTAAGATTTTTTCTAATATATAGCGCTATTAGCAGAAAAAAAGTATTAAATACAACGAACTGGGGTTTAAATCCAACGACATAATCATAAGTTTCACCATTAAGATAACTAGAACGTCCATCACTTCCTAATAATTGGCTCAAAGATGGTGCAATATTTAGAAACCCAATATTAAGAAATGCTAGCAGAATTACCAAAAAATACAGTAATACAAGGAAGTAAATCAATTTACCACTTTTGGTAGATAGATAATATGACAAAGCTACTAGTAGTATAGGAATAATAGAAGTTAAATGGAAAGCTACCGCAACTACACTATATATTATGATTTTAATTTTATTATCTTTCTTAAGTAACAAGGTAAATGTGTAAAGTAAAATAGCTAATGAAACTCCTTGTCTTATTACATTAATACTCATACTAGAAAAAAAGAAAAAAGACATAAAAGCAAATAAGGCCATTAAAAGATTAGCTTGATATAATAAACTATAATTTTTTAATGCCTTATAAATGAAATAAAAAAATATTATAGAAACTAAAGATAAAAAATAAGTATAATTTAAGTCAAAATGCTGAAGCAATAACGCTATTAACTGAAATAGAAATTCAGTATTAAAATTCAACTCTGGTTTCTGCATCCATAACAAAAAATAGTAATTTCCTGTATCGGTTCCTACATCATATGCTCTAAAACCTGTAATTAAAGTTAATACAATTACAGGCAACAACACTAAGTAATTTGATAACTTATTTTGTACTAAGATATCTTCCTTAATCTCAGAAGACAGAGCCATTAAAACACCTAGATAGGCAGTTAAAATGTAGATGGCATTATAGCACCATTGGTATGTAGCATTCTCTAGTAACATTACCTTATTTGGATTCCATATTTATATAAAGATTTAATAACTTTTCTGAATTTTTCTTTATATCAAAACCTTGTTTAGCTAACAAATCTATATAGCCTACTTGAGGTTTTAAAGAAAGGTTAAAACCTTTTATCTTATTTAGCCAATTATGCATTTTATTTAAGTTTTCGTATTCAATTAAGTCAATCCCCAAATCAACTTCTCTTGATATATTGATTGAAATTAATGACGGTAATCCTATCGCTTGACTTTCAACCAATACGACAGGAAAACCTTCATGGAGCGACGGCATCAACATTAAATCCGCTCCTGCCATTAACTCTGGCACATCATCTCTAACGCCTAGTAAATGTACTTGTTCTGATAACTCATATTCTATTATTAAATCTCGAATTTTACTTTCCAAACCGCCTTGCCCAACAATAAAAAAAGTAAATTCAAAACCTTGTTCTCTCAACGCTTTGGCAATTTTCAATGAAAATTCATGATTTTTTACTTCAGTTAATCTGCCAACTTGGATAAGTCTAAGCCCTTTATGTGGCAATACGTTATCCCAGTAACTTTTTTGAGTTGTTGCAACATCGGCATATTTTTTTAAGTCTATCGCATTATTTAATATCAAGACGTCATCTGCAGTGCCATACAGATATTGGGCAGCTTCAACCCCACAAGCTATTCGATAAGTTGCTAATTTTTGAATGGTCTTTTTAGCCCAAATTTCATACAGTTTTTTTAATTTTGAATTTGTCCCATTACTAGTGTTGTGCGAATGAGAAATTCTATGCTTGATTCCTGCACTTTTAGCAGCTATAAGATGAAAGGCATTATTTAGCAGGACATGAGAATGTATTATTTGATATTCGGGATGGGTTTTTAAAAATTTCTGTAATTTAAACATGCGACTTATAGAGTCTTTAGCCACGATTGGAATAATCTTGCCACCCATTGCAATGATTTCATCATCATAATCACCCTTGTCATAAGTAAAAGTAACAAAGTCAAACTGTACTTTTGAACGGTCAATATGACGGTATAGATTCATGAGCATGGTCTCAGCCCCTGCTCTGTCCATTTTACCAATGATATGAAGAATACGTTTCATTTTATGACTCTATAATTAATTTTTTTATCTAAGCAAACTTGTGTACTAAAGATTTTAATTAGTGGATATAAAGGTTTCTAAATTGGTACATAAGTACTAATTCAAAATTATTTTAGTATACGATTTAACTTCTTAATTGAGCTAAAAGTGCGATTAAATATTTAGCTTTAAACTTGATTAAAATAAAATAAATTTTATCTTGAACAGTAAGAGGACTATAGAATTTGTAAAACTGCCTTAAGTCTTTGTCATTCAACATTTTGTCTATATATACAATTTTTTGAATAAAATTAAACTGGTTTTTAAACCTAAATAAGTTCAAGACACAATATCTTAAGCCACTTACCAAGTCATTTGCTAATATCCCTTGCTTATTTTCAAAAGTCCACGCCTGAAGAAATTTAATTAATGCCGAATGCCTTAATTTTATCCAATCAAAACTTTTTTCATGAAATTGCTTAGTAAGCGTTATTACTGGACGTTGAATATAATGCACATAAGCTTTTTGATTAAATAAAATCTTATCTGAAAGTTTATATACCTTAGCATTAAATACCATATCCTCTACTAAGGATAATCCTTTTATAAAGCTAATATTATTTTGATTTAGGTACTGCTTTCGATAAATTTTATTCCATGCATAACCCAATATATTTAACATATAAGGTGAAATATAAATAGCTTGACCATTTAGCCAGATATTTTCTTCAGGTAAATGTTTAACTTGTTTAATCAATATTTCATTTTCATCTACAGAATCCTGATAAAAACCGAATACAATAAAATCCAATTGTTTATCAACCATGATTTCTATATTTTCTTTTAGTAAATCATGCTCAATCCAATCATCAGAATCCAAAAAGAATATATACTCTCCAATGGCTAGGTTAAGACCATAGTTTCTAGCATCCGATAAACCACCATTTGGTTTCGTATGAACCTTTATTCTACTATCTAATTTTTCAAATTTTCTTGCAATTGCTTCACTATTATCTGGCGAGCCGTCTATGACAACTATAAGTTCAAAATTTGTATAAGTTTGATTTAAGACTGATTGAATACAAGTAGCTAGATACTTTTCAACATTATAAACTGGCAATATTACTGATACTTTCATATATTTAGCATCCTAACCCTTTAGGTAAAAGTTCTAATACGTAATTTGAAATTGCAAATTTACAATTTTAACAAAATCAAAATCTAACTTACTTCAATAAAATTTTCTTTAGATCATATAGATATATAAATAATAAACCATATTTCAAATATAGTTTTTCACCTCTGCTTTTAACAATTTGGGGGTTTATCATATTTTTATATGTTAAAAAAAACTTATATTGATTTAGTGCTTGACTTAAGCCATGATGTTGTCTAAGAAAATTAAAATACAACAAACTAAAACTGATTAAGCCAATGCCATAAACGGGATGGTGCTTTAAATTATCTCTATAGATACTAATAATATTTTTATAACTTTTATCCAACTTTTGCAAATTTTTGGCGCTTATATTTCTTAGACTACCTTCAAAATTTGTCCTATATAAATAAAGTACTTTATTCAAAAAATAAATATTTTTTGCATTTAATAATAACTTTGGTACTAAAATAGCATCTTCAAAATAGACACCTTCTTGAAAACGTTCATTAATTATTAAGGATTTTTTAAAAATATATAAAAATATATACCAATTTCCTTGATTGAACATTTCTATTAACAAGTTATCGTTTATCGGCTTAAGCCCGTCATATGACAAGAAACTTTCAGATTCAACAATTTCATTTGGAATATTTAGAAATCTTTGAAAACTAATTCTTAAAATATCTGGCTCATCCGTTTTTAGCACACTTATAGTTTTTTGAAAATATCTTTCATTTAATATATCGTCCGAATCTACGAAAGCAATATAATCACCTTTAGCTTGGGTTATACCAAAATTTCGTGCTGCACTTTGACCTTGGTTCTTTTGGCTAAAAACTTTAAACTGTTTGGACTTGTTTTTTGGTAATTTAAAAAGAATCTCATCAAGTATTTGCCTTGAGTTATCTATTGAACCATCATCAATAATAATTACTTCAATTTCGTCAGTAATTTGACTTTGTATACTATTGATACACTCAGCGATATAATTTTCAACATTATACATCGGTATTATTAGACTTAACTTTACGCTCATTTATATTTTTCTCTAAGTATGATTTTTCATTTTTAACTTGCTTTTAAAAAATTTGATAATAAAAATTTTATGTTTTTTTTCTATACCAAAAAGATAGATACAAGTTATTGCAAAAATACCTTCAATCAATCCCACTAAAATAAACATTAAAAAGTTATCAACAATTATATTTTTTGAACCTTGATATAAGACAAGAAAAATTAGTGACGCTACCATAAGTACATTTAATAAAACGTTAGAAATAAATTTTCTTACATTAAAATTAAAAACTTGAATTTTGGCAATGTAGAGATTAAGCAGCCCGGCAAACAAATTACAAAATATAAAACTAAAATATACTACTTTATAATCAAAGTTATTTTTTAATAAAAAATAAGTAATTGGTAAAGTTAAAATTATCAAACTACCCGTTATAAAACTAATTTTTCTTATATTTCCTGTAGCATGTATGAGGGTTAAAATTGGATTGAAAATTATTGCCAGCAACGTGTTAAGTAAAGTCAAAATCGAAATCATACTTGCATATTGTGGTGGATTACCTAACCAAAATCTTAAAATATAATTTATATTCATAATGATAGGTACACATATCAATAACATCAGATAAAAAGAATATTTTGATGAATAAATTGTAATTTCATTCATTCTGTTAGTGTCATTCTCAGCATAACTTCTCATAATTTGAGGGTTAACTGCCATTAAAAAATTGTTAGAAAAACTACTGACTGCTGCTAAAATCTGATTGCCAATTTGAATACTAGCTACCATTATTAGACCAAAAAAGTTGTTCATGATGAGTGTAGTACCATGAACTCTTAAAATTACAGCAAAATTACCGTACAAATCCCAGCCTACAAAACTAAAAATTTGCTTTAAAAATCCTTTATCAATGCCCGCTTTTAATCTCACTTCTTGATATAAATGTTTAGTGACTAATACATATATAGACCTAGTTAACAGTGTCGATAACAACAACCCAAACGCATAATAAACCAATCTCTCTGACGTAAAAAATACTAGCGAATACGCAACTGCTAATTTTGCAAACGTCTCAAAAATACTAATAAACGCATATGCTTTAAAATTCTCTTTAGCAATTAATAAAGCTTCAAAAGGTATAGTTAGTATTAAAATGAATAATGAAATAATGGATAAATGCAAAACATTACTGGCTAATACTAACTTACCTTCTGGGAGATGAATATAGTATTTAAGCCCAATCATACCCACAATTTCTAATGCCAAACAAATAAAAATTGCAATACAGATATGCAAAAATAATGACGTGCTAAAAAGCTTCTGAATATGCTTAATATCGCCTTTTACCATCTCCACATTAAAAAAACGGTTAGTTGCACCTGATAACGCATTTTGCAAAAAAGCGATTAAAGCAATAATGCCTGCCACTGTGCCATACAGTCCATAATCTTCTACGCCTAAGTTTTTCAATACAATACGAGTAGTAAACAGACTTACAACTAACGTAATAAGTAAACGTAAATATAAAGCTATCGTATTAGTAAAAATCAATTTATTAGACATATGCATTCAATCTTATTTATTATGAATAATAATTTATTTAGTCAATCCAATTTTTTCGATTGATAACCTTCTACATATTTTAAGAATTGTGCTCTTAACCAACTTGTATCTTTTCCATTAACATTTTGTAATGAGACTTGTTCTATAATATTGCTAATTTCGTCATAACTATAAAAACGTTCTTTGGCTTTCATAATCAAAGGATGCTGCGTCTTCTCTATATTATCCCCATCGATGATTAACTCTTCATACAGTTTTTCACCGGGACGTAAACCCGCAATGACAATTTCAATATCACCATTAGGGTTATGTTGGTCTTTGACTTTAAGTCCACTCAACATAATCATACGTTTGGCCAAGTCCATTATTTTAACAGGCTCACCCATATCCAGCACGAACACCTCGCCGCCATGTGCCATCGCACCTGCTTGGATAACCAGCTGGGCAGCCTCAGGAATCGTCATAAAATACCTTGTCACGTCTGGATGTGTTAGGGTGATAGGCCCGCCAGCTGCAATTTGTTTATTAAACAGCGGTACGACAGAACCCGATGAACCTAATACATTGCCAAATCTCACCATACTGATAGTGGTTGTTGATTGGTCTGCAGCCATCGCTTGACACGCCAACTCTGCCATGCGTTTGGTCGCCCCCATGACATTGGTTGGTCGGACGGCTTTGTCCGTTGAAATCGCAACAAAGGTTTCTACACCTGCGCTGACTGCGCCTTTTAAAGTATTGTAAGTGCCAACAAAATTATTGATTACCCCCTCGTATTCGTTACTTTCGACGATAGGGACATGTTTATAAGCGGCTGCATGGTAGATGGTTTGAACCTTGTACTGGCTGCACAACAGTTCAATAAGTTTTTGATTGGTAACACTGCCTAGGTGCACATAGAGCGGCGTCACAGTTGGTAGTTGTCTTTCCTGCTGTATATTTTTGGCAAGTTTTTGTAGTTCACTGTGTATGGCATACAGTGCATATTCAGATAACTCAAACAATACCAGTGCTTTTGGTTGCTGCTTTAAAATTTGGCGACATAACTCACTACCGATTGAACCGCCCGCCCCTGTCACCATCACAACTTTATCTTTGATATTTTTGGCAAGCAGCGATGTGTCTGGTTTAACCGTATTTCGTTGTAGCACATCTAGCACATCGACCGGTTTAATATCTGATAATTTAATTCGACCACTGGTGATTTCTTCCAAACTTGGAATTTCACTAATTTTAACTGGTACGTTTTCTAATTGCTTGACTATACGCTCTTGGATATGACGCTGATGGCTGGGTAACACAAAAAATACATGATTCACTTCTAAGTCTGTGATTAAAGACTCAAGGTTATCTTTTGGATACACCTTAACCCCTAATACCCTAGCACCAATAAAGTTATCATTGACATCGATAATCCCAACTATTTTAAATTGGTGCGTTTGATGAAGTACATGCATCAAATCTTTGGTGATGTGACCCACACCGTAGATTAATACATTTTCTTTTTTTTGTGCATAAAATTCAGGATGTAAGGTTCTTGAAATAAAAAATTGCAACACAATTCGGCTATTCCATATCCATATATAAAGCAAAAAAACATGGATAGCGGTCGCTGCTCTAGGGATATCAGGGGTTATCCCTAAAAAAATCAGTATTTGACTAATTAATAGATAACCTAGCAAAACTACGAGCGCCCAGCGCATACTCTCATCTTGAAAAACGCGGATAACATGCGAGTAAAACTTAGTAACCGCTAAAAAGATAACAGGTAAAGCGCCAAGTAGTATAATTGACAAGATATTGGTATGAAAATCAAATTTTGCATACCTTAGGGCAATCGCTAAAACCAACGTAATAATAGATGCAATATAATCTATGACAAACAGACTTACTACTTTTAGCCAGCGAGGCTGCTCAATCGCATTAGATAATACGGTAAAAGCTAAAGGCGCTTTAGTAGCGTTAGTTGTATTACTCATATAAAACCTAGTAGATGATATGGCTATGATTCAACCTTATAGCGTTAATTTTTTGATTTATACTCATAACCATAGTGATAATTATAGGCACCAATTAAAGACTGCTTAGCATCATTGAAAATAATTCCTTCTACTTTTACATTCGCACGTTGTAGTTTTTCGATTGCATAATTTACCTGTTTTATGTTTGAAACGTCATATCGTACGACAAATAAGACTGAATCCACCAACTGCCCTATCGATAGCGCATCTGAAGTACCTAACACTGGAGAAGTATCAATAATAATATAGTCATAGAACTGACGATAAAAATCTAAAAGCGCTTTCATTTTTCCATTTAAGAACAATTCTGAAGCGTGGCTATGCCCTTTGCCCCTAGGTATAAAATGCAGATTTTCATACAGTGTGGTTTGAATCATATAGCTGCTATTAGCCGCATCAACCGTATCATCAACCAAATAATCAACCAGTCCATTGATATTTGGCAAATTAAATCTATCTTGCAGATGACCTAACCTTGCATCTGCGTCAATTAACAGTACACGTTTGCCTGTCATCGCCATTGCCACCGCAAGGTTGGCGGCAATAAATGACTTACCAACACCAGGTCCTGCACTTGTTATCAACAACGTATTACCATCGGTTTTTGTTGCATTAAACAATAAATGAGTGCGAATGGACTTAAAGCCTTCACTGACAATTCCCTCAGGTTCGATTTGCTCAACCAACGGGATTTTGGTTGATTTACTTTTTAACAACCGCGTTAATCGAGGCGAATGAGGAATGACACCGATCACCGGAATATCTGTATTGTTCTCTAATTCTTCTAAATTTTTCACGCCTGCAAACAGCAATGATTTTAAGAAGGCGAGTCCGATGCCTAACATTAACCCTAAAAGGGTCGCAATTAGGACAATTTGCGCTTTTTTAGGGGCAATAGGTTCGTAGGTGTTAATGGGTAAATCGATGATGCGTACATTACCCAATTGTCCAGATTTGACAATTTGTAATTGCTCATAGTTTTTGAGCATATTTAAATAAATTTCATTGCTAATCTTAACATCACTCGATAATTCTAAAAATTGACGTTGAACCTCTGGAATACGGGTAATATTTTGTTTAAGCGCTTCTTCTTTGTCTTTTAGCTCTTGTATTTGCATATTTAATTGTTTTAATACCGGATATTCATCGGTATAGCGCTCGGATAATTCGGCTCGTTTTAGCTCAAGTTCACGCAGGTTGGTTTCAATCTCAGATCTTACTGTGATAGCCAATTCCGCTTCTTTATCAATATCAACTGTCGAATTTTGCTCACGGAAATTATTAAATTGTGCTTCAGCTTCCGCGAGTTTTGCTTTTAATTTTGGCAGTTGTTCTTGCATAAATGCAAGGGTTTTAGTCGTTTCCGCGCCACTTTTATCAAGATTTTGCGTTTCATACATTTTAACGATGCGGGTTAAGGTATTAGTGATTTCATCTTGATTAGCGCCTGTAAGAGAAGCGTCTAAAATGCCTGTTTGTTTACCTTTTTCAGCCACCGCAAGATTTGCTCTAAGGTTATCTATTGCCTTAGCTGGTGTAAGTTTACTCAAGGTATAAGAATAACCGGGGGCTAATGAGGTCACTTGAATATCAATATTACCTGCACTCGTTTTAAAACGCGATGCGGTTGCAACTTTACCGGTAAACTCAGCGCCATCAGGAGAGATCAGTTTAAAATTTTGGCTGTCTATGGCAGTTAAAGTAAAATTTTTATTCTGGTAGGCCAAAGGAACATTAAATTCAGTTATCCACAATCCAACCTTTAAATTACCCACACCATTGTCTGTATGACTAACTAAGACATTTTTCTTAATCAGTAATTTATCTAAGAAACTGTCTTTAAGCTGATTGACATTTAAATCCAAATGCAATTGGTTAATGACAGGCCACAGAATCATACGAGAGTTGATGATTTCTACTTCCGTTTGCGCAGAACCATCTTGAGCGTTTAGAAGACCGGCAACATCCTCACCTAACGCAGATACGCCTGAGGATTTTTTGTCCACTTGGATCAATGAGTTTGTTTTATAGATAGGCGTTGCCGATTGGGCATAATAGAGACCGCCTAGTAAACCAAGCAACAGCATTGATACAATTAATTTCCAATGATTTAACAAAACTGCGATTAATGCTCTTAAATCAATTTCATCATCATTTACTTTCTGATCCATGCTTACTCACTTGATGCTAAACTACGATAAAATACATTTTAATTGTTACAGATAAATAAAATATTACAATTAACTTTAAAAATTACTCTAACTTATCTTTCCAACTTTGAACTGCTCGATTAAGCACTTCCCGACTGTCATAAAATTTCTCAATAGGTAGTTTATAAGGATCGGCTACATTTTCGTTTATCCAGTGACCAATCCGATATACTTTGCCCCGTTGGCTTGAGTAATTTTGTTTTATCCAATTCTCTTGATCTTTGGACATACACAGTACTAAGTCAAAGGTTTGCATCAATTCTTGGGTAAGCTGCTGGGCGCGATGACTACGCATATCAATATGCCATTCATCCATCACTTGAATGGCTTTTTCATCGGCCCCTTCGCCCACTAATGCGCTTAATCCCGCTGATTTTACGATTAGATTAGGGTGCTGTTTCCGTAACAGTGCTTCACCGATAGGGCTGCGGCAGATATTCCCGACGCATACCACTAAAATTTTTTTAAATGACATCGTTAATTTCCATCAGGTTAAAAGCCTCTAGCAATATTTGCAATATTTGCAATTGAAGAGGTTGGCAATATTTGACCAATTACACGATTCCAACGCGTCAGACCAGTTGGATCTACATACACGACATCACCAGGCTGCATTTTAAAGCGATTTGCAACCGAAAAATTTGTAATGGAGGTTAAATCAATATGATAGATATTTGACTCGTTTTGGTAGCTGTTTTCTCTTAGTACGTATACCTTTTTGGCATTTGCAGAGGTAGGCACCATACCATTGGCTTCCCCTATTGCACTAATCAAACTTAATCCATTCTCAGGAATTTGGATGGTACTGGGTTTGGTAAACTCACCCATTACCGTGACTTTATGATTGGTTATATCGCCAACTTTAATAGTATCGCCATTTCTCAAATATAGCGAGTTTGGGGAATATCCGGCATTTTGCAGTGATTTAAAACCAAAATTATAGCTTCTACCGTCGCGTATGAGCTGAATGTTATTGGTATCTGAGGTATTAATGGTACCGCCTGCCATACTGATTGCCGTATACAGATTGACGGGCTGATCGGCGATGTCATATTGTCCAGGCGATTTTACCTGCCCATCGACATAGAACTTATGCCCACGATAGGAAAGTACACGAACTTGTGGATCTGGATGTTTAAGATAACGTGATAAACGAATAGTTAATTGACTAGTGAGTTCAGCTACTGTAAGTCCCTCTGCCTTTATTCGTCCTATCATTGGAAATTGAATATAACCGCTTTGATCAACTAAAAAGCCATTACCGTAAATGCTATTACCTGCTGCTGAACTAGTACCGACAACTTCAGGATATCCTGGAAGATTAATTCCTAATACATCTCCCTTAGCAATACGATTATATACACCCCCGCCTCTTGTCAATGGAGGAAAAGAAACCGTTCTTTTAGCAAAAATATCAGGAGCAGGTATATTGTTTACAGTTAACTCAGCCACATTAAATCGTATACCATTATCTGCAACAAATGAAACAGGTTGATCTGGCGTCAAGACTTCTGGCAGTTTACCCGAATACATTCCACTAGTAATAGCGGTTTTAGAACTACAGGCGCTAATAGATAGAACTAATAATAAAGGCGATAGTTTTATGAGCTTTGCTAACATGTGACAATCTCGTAAGATAAAAGGCTCGTAGAATAAAAGGCAAAATCTAACAGTATTTACCAATATGGTGTGTAATTGTAATCAAACTTGAATGCTACCCGCTTTTAAATTTTGTAAATTTAAGTAAGCGATATAGCCATCATGACCTATTACTTTATAATGTTAATTATTCAGAAAAATGTTAGTAGTTATTTTGAGGAAAAGTTAATCCCTTATAGCATTATAGATTTGCTTGATAAACAATTAAAAATAATACCTTAATTATTCATACGTTAAATTTTTATACAGCAATTTTAGTTCAAAAAAAAGCCCCTGTAATTAGGAGCTTTAATTTGGTACCAGTGGTCGGACTCGAACCGACACGCTTTTAAAGGCAACGGATTTTGAATCCGTCGTGTCTACCAATTTCACCACACTGGCATAGATGGCTATAGCTTTTTAGTTTATCTGTAATCGGCTATGTGGGGTGGTATTTTAACAACTTTATTTTTTTTTGCAACAACTTTTTCAATTATTTCTGTCTCTAGGCAAAAAACACCTAAACAATAATTTTTCAATAAAATCGATACGTTTTTTACACACTCATTTACCACTTTATATAGTATTCTTGCCCGCCACTTAATCATAATATCGCTAAAAACTAGGGCTAAATTTGTTAATTTATGACTTTTAATCAACCTGCCACGATCTTTTTTACTAGGGTGCTATTTGTTGTCACAGCATTCATAGCGGGTTGTAATTCATCAAATAGCAATCAAAATTCAACGACGTCAAACAACCAATCTGCCAAAGAACCTGCTAAAGCTATCTCAAAGAATGCGCCTGCCACCTCTTCACCTCAAGCGATTGAGAATCTACGTATTGCCGCTTTTTCCAATCTTCGCATGGTATTGCCGATTTTGGTATCAGATTTTAACCACAATTATCCGAATATAAAGATTCAAATTACCTTTGAGCCCAATGCTGCGCTGTATGATACGGTAAATGCCAACCCTCAAAACTTTGATATTTATTTATCGGGTAATCAGAGTCATCCAAAGCAAATGCTTGCCAGTGTGAAAGGTGTTAAATCAGCGCCTTTCACTTATACTAGGGGTCAGCTAGTGCTTTATAGTCATACATACCCCATGGACATTAGCCCTACAACCACGCTCGATCAGTTGATGCTAGACAATAAACCCTTTAGTTTAGCCATAGCCAATCCAAAGAGTTTAGCTTATGGCATGGCAGCCGAAGCCTGGTTAGTGAACCAAAATCTTTATAATAGTATCAAGTCCAAGATTGTCTATACCAATACCCTAGATGAAACTTTTGCGTTAACCGATAGTGGGAAAGTAGATTTTGGATTTGTAAGTCTGTCGCAAGTATTGAATAAACCCAATGACAATGCCCTGCAAAATGTGGATACGCTAAGCAATAACTATTTGATACTACCTAAAGATAGTTATCCGCCAATTCTGCAAGATGGAATAATTTTAAATCACCCTGAAACCAGTCAAATTTTTGTGGATTATCTAAAATCAGCAAAAGCACAAGATGTTTTAACCGATGCAGGGTTTTTACCGATTTGTACCTCGACAACCATCTTACCGGCTTGCAAATAGGTGATTGGGTTTTAACCATCCGCTACTTACAAGCAGTTAATTAATTGGTGATGGCTGATTTTAATTGATTAGCCAGCGCTGCTAGACGCTCATGATCGCCTTGTCGATTTTCATGCAAGCCAAGATGATAGATACTACTTGGAATCAAATGAATGTGGTAATGAAATACCGATTGTCCTGCCTCTGCATTATTTAACTGCATCTGCACAATACCTTGGCGATTAAATACCTTGCGCTGCGCTGCCATGACTTTTTGCGCGGTGCTGAAAACTGCCGCAATGTAATCTACTGGCATATCCGACAATTCAACGGCTTCACATTTTGGAATGACTAAAACATGCCCTTCTGCCATCGGCATGATATCCATAAAGGCAAGGGTTTTATCATCTTCATAAACTTTATGGCTAGGAATCTCACCACGAAGAATTTTGGCAAAAATATTTTGATTGTCATACGGCATTGATTACATTCCTTTTATTGTTTAAGCAAAAAAATCTAATATGGTTTCATTCAAGATAAATTGTCGATTATCACCTAGCATAGTGACATCATAATTGTGCACAAAGCTGACTGCTAATGCGCGGCTGGGATCACACCAAGCCATAGACCCATTATACCCCATATGTCCAAATGCATGAGAGACATCATGGAACAGACTAAACACGCGATGATAACCGAGTCGCCACGCCATGACCGCTGGCATGATTTTGTCAAATTGCTCATTGTGAATGGTTGAAAGCGCCTTAAAAACAGCAGAATTGATTAACGTTTTACCTTGCCAAACGCCGCGATTTGCAAGCATGGCGTAGATTGTAGCCAATGCTATGGCACTGGCGACACCATTTGCGGCAGGAATTTTCGCCTGCAGTGTGACAGGGTGATAATAATTAAATTGTCTGCTACCGATGGGTACTAGCGCAGATTTATAGTCTTCGATATTGATATTAGCAGGTTGAAAATACAGCGCGTTAATGGCTTGCGTTGTCAAAGGACTGTCCGATTGAGACAATGTTAACCATGCTGGGTAAAAGGGGAGTGATTGATAAAATTGTAGCGTTGAGTCAGCATCTTGAGTGAGTAAAGGTTTTGCTTGACTCTCTTTGGCACGTATTTGACCTGCCACCTGCTCGACTTTGTCTTTGGGTACCCCAAAGTAGGCTTGACCGACCAAATTAAGCGGTTCCAATAAATAATATTCTAGGGCTTGCTGCAGCGGTAATTGGGTTACTTTTTCAATCAGCCCACCCAGTACCCAGCCGGATACCAAGGCACTGTAAGCGGCGCTGGAATCCGCATTGGATTCGGTTGACTGATTAATAGGCTGCTTATTATTAGCTGAACTACTACCTGAACTCTGCGTATTAGTTGGACTATTTAACGCCATTTGCTCGACATTACTGAGCATCAGTTGCCAATCTAGCATGTCTTTGGCATGTTCGGTAATACTGACAATATTAAATAAACCCGATTCGTGCGTTAGCATATCGCGCAAAGTGACGCTATCTTTGCCATTTTGGGCGAATGCTGGCCAATAACTGGCAAGGGTTTTGTCATACGCTAAAAGGTTTTGACTCACTAAAATATGAATCAAAGTAACCAGTATGCCCTTGCCTGTCGAAAAATTCAGCGACAGTGTGGATGGCTGCCAAGGGGTAATTTGCTGGTTAGTTTTATCAATATTTGCGATACCGTGAGCCAATTGAGTGACCGCTTTACCTTGATGATAAATGACCAGACTGCAGCCACCTACCTTTTGATTAAGATCAAATTGTGATAACAGTTGTGCTAGGTTTTGATTGAGCGCTTGATAATCCATTAAATCTTTCATTGCTTCAATAGCATCCTAAAAAACTATTTGCTAAAAACCATTGTGCTAAAAAACACTCTGTTAAAACATAGCCGCTTAACACTGAACCCTTATTGAAATTTTTCTGTCGCTTTTTTGTCGCTATTATTTAGCCTGCGCTTGGGTGATTTTCCCAATCAGATTGGCTTTTGGTGTAGCGGGATCATACACACCAAACTCCACCTGCTCGTCACGATTATCAAATTTTGCGATAAACTCTACTTCAGAGGGCAAAAAAATCGGCAATTTAAACGTCACATCACAGGTAAAGCTCTCTGGCAAATCACCTAACGCACCCAAGCATTTGGCTTTTGTCCACATACCATGGGCAATGGCTTTTGGAAAACCAAATGCCTTGGCAGATAAAGGATGCAAATGAATCAGATTAAAATCCCCAGAAACAAATGCATAACGACGCCCGATATCTTCAGGAATTTCCCAAAATTCATGCATATCATTGTCATCCAGTGTGGGCTTGGCTTCTACTTGCGTCATCGATGGTTTTTGAGTGGTTTTTTGACGTTTTTGGCGTGATAAATACGTCGAAGTCCCTTCCCAAACCAGCTCATCTTTTTCAAAAACTTTAGTGACAAAATCAAATTGCTTACCACGATCATGGTCGCGCAGGTTGGCAAAGCTCACCGCCATTTTAAAAATTGCGCTATCTTTAATGCGCCGATATTGGGTAACACTATTTTGCACATGAATCAAGCCGAGCATGGCAAAGGGAAATGGCTCTTTGACCATCATGTTCATCTGTAACGACTGCGACAGCACCGCAAAATACGTCGGCGGCACGTAGCTATTATTTTCAAAACCACAAATTCTGCGGTAATCGGCTAAGTTATCATGGTCGATTTCAAGCGTATTGACGCTATAAGTAGCACTAGGCAGCACCGCATTGGCTGATTTGTCATGGTCGCCAATGGGTAAAAAACTTTTAATAATATTGGCATACGTGGTGTGCGGCTTTGGCAAACGACTAAAATTTTGGTCTGACATACAGACTGTCCTTACTTTTTTACTTTTTAAGCTTGAGCCAAAAAATGGCTAGTTGATTAGATAGTGTTCGGATATATTCCATTACTTTTCATTACCGTCAGATCTCAAAATCTGAGAACTTAGTTTATTATAATCGAATGTCACAATCTAATTGTTGATTTTTTGCATAAAGCTTAGTTTAAGTTTGACTTAGAAAAAATACTTAGAAAAAATAATGAAAAAAAATCAGTAGCGATATGCTCGATACTGATTTTTTTTACAACGTCAAAATTAAGCGCCCAACACACTTTGACCACAGATGCGGACAATGTTGCCATTGACGCCGCCCGATGCGGGGCAAGCCAGCCAAGCAATGGTCTCAGCCACATCAATCGGCAAACCGCCTTGGCTCATTGAGTTCATTCTGCGACCTGCTTCTCGAATCGCAAAAGGTATGGCAGCGGTCATTTGGGTTTCGATAAATCCTGGGGCGACCGCGTTGATGGTAATACCGTTTTTTAACGTAGGCGCAGTCGCTTGTACCGCACCAATCACGCCAGCTTTGCTCGTAGCATAATTGGTCTGTCCCAAATTGCCTGCAATACCGCTAATGGATGATACGCATACGATTCTCGCGTTTTCATTGAAACTGTCATGACTGAGTAAGTAATCATCAATTTTTTCTTCGGCATTGAGATTGACGTTCATGACGGCATCCCACATGCTATCATCCATTTTCGCCAATGTTTTGTCACGCGTTATGCCTGCATTGTGGACAATACCATCTAAACCGCCACGTTTGGCTGCCGCTGCCGCTATTTTTTCACCGGCATCATCGGCTGTGATATCTAATGTTAAAGTAGAGCCGCCTATCTCGCCTGCTACTTTTTGCAAGTCAGATTGCTGTGCCGCCACATCGACACAGATGACATGTGCGCCATCACGCGATAATACTTTCGCGATGGCTTCGCCAATACCTCGGCTCGCGCCAGTCACTACCAGTGTTTTACCTTTTAAAGGCTTTTGCCAATCAACCGTGACTGGGTTACCTTCACCCACTCTCACCACTTGTCCTGACACATAAGCAGAACGCGGTGAGGCAAAAAAACGTAGCGTAGATTCAAGGTTTTGCGCCGCATTTGGGTCTACATAGATAAGCTGGCTTGTGATACCGCGCTTAAACTCTTTACCGACGGATTTGACAAATCCTTCTAAAGCACGCTGGGCTGCTGCCTGTGCGATACTGGTGCATTTTTCAGGTGGCAAGCCAATGACGATAACGCGACCTGAGCGGTCAATCGAACGCGCAATCGGATGAAAGAAGTTGTAAACTTGTTTCAGCTCATGGGTTGTTTTGATACCTGACGCATCGAAAATAGCCACTTTAAAATACTGATTCGCGCCAAACGGCTGGGCTTCAATCTGCGCATTTTGTAAAGCATCACGCGCTGATTCATTGGCGTCTAGATAGACATCCGCTTGCACATTCGCTAATACTTTGGCAATGTCATTTGCCAGGACAGCGTTTTCACTGACCCCAAAAATGACACTGCCGGTAATAGGTGCTTGACCTTCTTTATAACGCTCAAGGTTGACTGGTATCGGTAAACCCAAATTTTGGGCAATCTTACGTCCCAATGGATTTTGAACGAACTCTGAATAATGGTCTGACATAAGGACTCCTTTGAATAGTTAGTTTTACTTAGGCTATTAGATAAGGCTCAATTAAAAAGTAAGTTAAACACTCAATTAAACACAGCTGCTAAACATAGCTACTGTACATAGATACTGTTTAAATTTTATACCAATCAAACAACCTTGAACAGTCATATCAAATAAAATTTTATTGGTTTTATTAATTTATATAAATTATGGTTATATATATACTTTTAGGCGATATTTTTGTCTGCGTTTTATGGTAACATCACTGCAACTTAAAAAGTTTAGTTATTTTTAAAAAATTTAGTTATTTTTAAAAAGTTATTTGCTTTAAGCTTATCCAATTTTTTAATTAATTGCTCAAAAGGACATTTCTATGGACAATTTTCAACACCCAACTCATCAGCCTGCTGGTAAAAAGGTCGCTATTTTAGGTGGCAACCGTATTCCATTCGCCCGCTCAAATGGCCAATACGCCAATGTCAGCAACTCTGAAATGTTGACAGCAGCGCTTAACGGCTTGGTGGAACGCTATAATTTACAAGATAAACGCTTGGGTGAAGTGGTGGCAGGCGCGGTCATTAAATTAAGCCGTGATATCAATCTCACCCGTGAATGTGTGTTAAGCACGGCGTTAAGTCCACAAACACCTGCTTATGATATATCACAGGCGTGTGGCACTGGACTACAAGCGGCTTTCGCGGTGAGCAATAAAATCGCCTTGGGGCTGATTGATTCGGGGATTGCAGGCGGTGTGGATACCACTTCTGATGCCCCTTTAGGCATTGGTGATGGGCTGCGTAAAGCGCTGTTAAAACTTAATAATGCCAAAACCAATAAAGAGCGCTTGCAAGCGTTATTAAGCATTAACCCAAAAGACTTGATTGATGCACCGCAAAATGGCGAACCTCGTACCAAATTATCGATGGGTGAGCACCAAGCCATCACCGCCCTTGAATGGGCAATCACCCGTGAAGCGCAAGATGAGTTGACCTTTAATAGCCATAAAAACTTGGCGCGTGCGTACGATGAGGGGTTTTTTGATGATTTAATCACCCCATTTAAGGGTTTAACACGCGACAATAATCTACGTCCTGATATTTCGTTAGAAAAATTGGCATCATTAAAACCTGTATTTGGTAAGAAAAATGCCAACCCAACCATGACGGCTGGCAACTCAACGCCGCTGACCGATGGCGCGTCTTGTGTGTTATTAGGCACAGATGAGTGGGCTGCAGCGAATGGATTAAAACCGCTTGCCTATCTCACCCACCAAGAAACCGCTGCGGTTGATTTTATAGGTAAAAAAGGCGTTAAAGAAGGCTTATTGATGGCACCTGCCTACGCTGTGCCACGTATGCTAGCGCGTGCAGGCTTAACGCTGCAAGATTTTGATTATTATGAAATTCATGAAGCATTTGCCTCACAGGTATTGTCTACGCTTGCTGCGTGGGAAGACGAAATTTTTTGTAAAGAACGCTTAGGTCTTGATAAGCCACTTGGCGCGATTGACCGCAGTAAACTTAACGTAAATGGCTCATCACTTGCTGCAGGGCATCCGTTTGCCGCAACTGGTGGTCGCATTCTTGCCAGCACTGCTAAACTTTTGGATCAAAAAGGATCGGGTCGTGCGCTGATTTCTATCTGTGCAGCGGGCGGACAAGGTGTGGTCGCCATTTTAGAAAAATAATCAACTAGCTAATACTAAGTAATTATAGTTAAGTACTTATACTTAAGTACTTAACTATTCAAGTAACTGATAAATGAGTACTTAAAAAAATAATGTAAAAAAGGCGAGATAATGCACTCGCCTTTTTTTATCGCCTAACTAAATTTAATCGGTTTTTCACTATCTTCATCTTGCGGTTTATTTGGGTAGTGATGATCATGACCGATATCACAGTCTTCTGCCGCTTTTTTGGGTCGATGAATATAGCCAGTTCGCTCTTCTACACCCAAAAATTCATGCTCCCACACCATCACCGCTTGCATACAAGTTTGACGCTGTTCTTTCGTCAACTTTCGACCATCTTCCCATTTGCCAAGCGAAATCGCCTGACGAAATTTTTCAACAATTTCAGGCGTTAACGCTGATAAAATCGCTTGTTTATCCATGACCCAATTGTCCTTATACCCTTGAATAAATCACAATAGTTTAAAAAAATTTTGCTAAATAATTAAAAAATTATAGCAAATTAAGCGGATAAAATCTATTTGGCAAGTTGTCTTATAGCCGGCTAGCTGCCTACAATGGCGTGATTACAAATTGGGCAATGTTAATTTGCACACAGATATTATATGCTTTGCTTATCAAAAGTTGTGAAAACTTACCTTTTGACTTCCTCCCCTCCCTATCGTTCGGGGATTCCTTCTACAAGACGGTCAAGCCCGACCGCAAGAATGTTCTTACTGGCA
>OFDC01000282.1_pt1 | contig 44085 bp, 39 predicted proteins | sample 1520941 | NCBI WGS metagenome assembly OFDC01 (sample SAMEA94258168, study PRJEB24077) | hot springs metagenome | biome: Aquatic biome; feature: Water | place: India | collected 2012-12-06 | depth 5 m | reverse complement strand
ACGAATACGGCTGCCTCGAACCGGGGTGTCAATTGGTGAACGTGGAGGAAATTGTGATCGGTTTAGAAAATACAATGACGGTTTTCCCAAATCCCGTTTCGGATGTTTGTACTATTGAATTTGACCTACAAAACTCCAATAACCTAAATGACATTCTTCAAAAATCCGAACTCATCATTTTTGATATACTAGGTAAAGAAGTCATGCGAATAAACGTAGCAAGTCAACTCAACGGAAATCAAATTAAATTTTCTGTCAATCACCTCAAAATCGGAACCTACATCGCACACCTCACTAGTGATGGGAGATGGCTAGATAGCACTACAATAGTGACTAGCGACTAACTACTAGTGACTAGTTTAGTTACTAGATACTAGATACGAGTGACTAGAGTAGATACTGGTGGTGTAGAGGGATAGTTCTTATTAGATACTGTTCTACTATTGCATTAGTCGTTACTCTAGTCACTAGTCGTTCGTCACTAGTAACTAAGTTAGTCGTTAGTATCTAGTCACTAGTCACTAAAAAAGGGCTGTCGATGACAGCCCTTTTTCAATTTTGAAGAACAAAAGATTATTTGTTCAAATATTTTACTACTTCGTTGTAGTTAGCAAGAAGACCTGCTTCGTTCAACTGATCGTAGTCAGCGCGCTTCATTGTAACGATACGTACTGGGTAGTCAGCAGTGATTCCACCTGATGCAGAGAAACCAATGATTCCAGTTGCATCTGTAGTGCTGTAGAAGAAACCGAAGTCAGTAAGTTCGTGCCACTGTGATGGGATTGTGTTCCAGTAACCGAAAGTATCTTGTACATAAGCGATAGCCATACCGTTGTTGTAAAGATCTTCAGAAATGAAAGCAGCTGGATACTCAGTGTACGTACCACCAGCGAAATCTGCAGCAGCAACAGTTACAGTGTTGATAGCGAAATCAGCATCATCACCTGCAGCACCCGCTGGACCTGCTGGACCTTGAGCACCTGCTGGACCTGCTGGACCTTGTTCACCTTCTTTAGAGCAAGAAGAAAGAGCGATTACTGCAACGCTCATCAAAAGAAATGCAATCTTTTTCATGTTGTTTGGGTTTTGTTTGGTTTTAATAAATAAGGGCTGCAATATGTGCAAAAAATGAATGCACGCAACGTCTGTTTATATTTTTTCGAGCATCTTGATAAGGTCCTTACCAATATCCTCTCTAAAGTATTTTCCGCTATACTCAATGGATTCAGCTGCATCAAACGACTTTCGAGTAGCGTCGCTAATCGAATAGCCGTAGGCAGAAATTGCCAAAACGCGTCCGCCATTGGTCACAATCTTGGCACCAGATTTTTTTGTCCCTGAATGGAATACAATCGCTTCGTCCGCGCGGTGAAGACCTTTGATCTCCTTGCCTTTTTCGTACGACTCTGGATATCCTTTGCTTACAGTCACCACGGTGCTGCAAACGCGATCGTCTACATGTAAGTCACATTCTGAAAGCGTTTGAGTCACCACGCCTTCTAGCAGATTCAATAGATCACTTTTGATGCGAGGCATCACAACTTCCGTTTCAGGATCGCCCATGCGGCAATTGTATTCAATCACGTATGGATCATTGCCCACTTTGATGATACCAATAAATATGAAGCCTTTGTACTCGATCTCTTCTGCCTTCAATCCTTTGATGGTAGGAATGATAATGCGGCTTTCAATTTTGTCCATGAACTCTGGCGTACAAAACGGAACTGGTGAAATGGCACCCATGCCACCCGTATTAAGCCCTGTGTCTCCTACTCCGATACGTTTGTAGTCTTTTGCTTCTGGTAAAATTTTGTAGGAGTGTCCGTCAGTGAGAACAAACACCGAGCATTCGATGCCTTTTAAAAATTCTTCGATGACAACGGTATTGCTTGCCGCTCCGAACTTTTCATTGAGCAACATGCTGCGAAGTTCGTCTTGTGCGGTTTTCAAATCTTCGATAATGAGTACACCCTTTCCTGCAGCGAGTCCGTCTGCCTTTAAGACATACGGTGTCTTCATCGTCTTCAAAAATGCTACTCCTTCTTCAACTGTTTCCTTTGTGAAAGATGCATACTTAGCTGTAGGAATGTGATGGCGCTGCATGAATTTTTTTGCAAAATCTTTGCTGCCTTCCAATTGAGCACCTACTTGTGAAGGACCAATGATACCAACCCCTTGAAGGTTTTTATCCGTTTTAAAAAAATCTACGATACCTTTTACTAGTGGATCTTCAGGCCCTACTACTACAAGTTGAATATTGTTTTCTACAACACATTTTCTAACTGCTTTAAAATCTGTTGGATCCACGTCGAGATTTGTGCCCACAGTAGCAGTGCCAGCATTACCTGGAGCAATAAATAGCGACTGTATGTGAGAGCTTTGTGCGAGCTTCCAACTAATGGCATGTTCGCGACCTCCCGATCCGAGCACTAGAACGTTCATCATGTAGCAATTTTGGTGGTGCAAAGAAACGAAAGTTTCAGGAATGAGGATTCCGAAAAATTAACCTCTGCCTACAACCCGCTTCAGACGCCATGTCCACTTGACTCTTGACCACGCTTTTGGGTTGGATGGGAATAGTTTTTTTAATTGAGAAACAATCAATTCTTCATGTCCCTTTTTAGCCATTTCGAGGAGATAAACTTCTAGTAGTCTTGTTTTCTCCTGCGCTTCTTTCCCCTCCCAAGAAAGGCGCTTTCCAAATTGTTTACGAATCACCCACTCCTCACTCCAACGAATTACTTTCTGTCCATCATCGTATTGCACACGCGTATTAAAAGAGGAATGTCTGAAGTAATTCATTTCTCTAGCCACGAATGCCACTGATTTTGAAACGTCTTCACAAAGCAATGCATAGACGAGCCAATCACCGCATTTCTTGTATTTACTGTAATGATTTTCTTCATTTAGAATCGCTCGAAACTGTTTCATTTCGAAGAGACATGCGCTAGCATTGGGGATGACGTTTTTTTCAAAAAGGTATTTTTGTAAAAACGCTTTATTGGACAACACGAAATCATTCTCCCAAATATTCGGTTGAAAATGCTGTGTGTAGCCCAGTCTATTCAGAAGGTGATTCCCTTTTTCGTCGATATCAATGGATTGACAATATGCCAATGAAATATTTTTTTTGGAAAAAAGCGGAATCAATGTTTCCAAAAAAGAAAGATCGCTCGTGTCATCACTCTCTGCAACCCATACCAGATCGCCTGTTGCGTGTTGTAGCCCTTTTCTCCATTGTGAAAAAGTACTCCCACTATTTTTCTCATTGAAGAGAATGGTTTTTACCTTAGGATGATCGTGATACTCTTTTAAGATATCCTTGCTATTGTCCTTACTAACATCGTCCATTAATATGACTTCGATATTTTGATAGGATTGCTGAAGGATTGATTCTATGCGCTCTTTCAAGAAAGGCGCGTGATTGTAATTGGGAACGATTACAGAAACTAGCGGATGATATTTTGAAATATTGTCCGTCATTTTCTATTCATCACAGACATGATAATCTCATGAATTTGTGGTGCTACATTTTTCACATCATAACGCTGTACCTCTTGGTAGGCGGCCGCTCCAATAATAGAGGCATTTGTTTTATCCGATGCCCAAAGTGTGATCTGATTAGCAAATGATTGGATGTCTAAGTAAGGCACCACTGCACCTCCTTGGTGTTCGATTAATTCAGGAATTCCCCCAGAATTTTCAAAGCAAATAATTGGTTTTTTCAATGCCGCAGCCTCTAATGCCACCAACGGGAATGGATCTTCTCGTGAGGTGAGCGCGAATGCATCGAACGCTTGAAAATAGGATGCGGGATCACTTGTCGCATCCGTAAAAATAATAGAAGGAGTAATGCCTAATTGCATGCATTCGTAGCGATAGCCCTCCACTACATCTTTTTTGATGGCCCCTACCCACACAAATTTTACATTGGTCGATGCATCAATGATTCTAGAAATTTCGATAAATAAATCGATGCCCTTTCTCCAGCTCATTACTCCGCTGCCTCCTACCACAAACTCATTTGTGATTCCCCACGAATTTCTCACATCCTCACGCGATCGAAGGGGTTTTTTTATCTCGCTTGTGGGGACGCATTCATATACTAAATCAACTGGCGTGTTTTTCAAATCGAAATTGTCTTCTAGCAAACGCTTACATGCGCTGGAAACACTGATAATACGATCAATTCCAGAAATTACTTCCTCGCGCAAACTATTTGCATAAAAAGAACGAATGGAAAAAGGCATTTCATGCACATGGCTTATCCAGGGCTTGTTCCAACGCTTTTTTAGTAGAAGTCCCACCTCATGACTGGCCACGGTATTTGTGTAAACCATATCAAACTGGGCTTCATCCATTTCTTTCAAAATGAGATCTCGATGAGAGGATGTTTTTTTGAATAGTCCTGTGGCGCGATTTATCACTCTTTGAGAGAAAGTGAGCGGTGGTGTAGAAACCTTCCAAAGCCACGTCGTACCAAGCGCCTCGAACTCAGCAATAAGCGGACCTCCGTCCAGCAATAGAAAACACATTTCTATTCCAGTGTTTTCCCGAAGCCATTTTAGCTGATGCAAAAAAACGATCGGGGCCCCCGTTCGAGTCGCATCATGTGAAATGAAAAGGATTTTTGGCATCGGCACAAATGTCATTGCAAGGCCAAATATATCCATATATCCTTGTATCTTTGTAGAACCTTAGCTACACAAAGCCTTAATTGCGGAGAGAATATGGAACCCAAAGCAACCGACTGGGATTTAGAGATACAGCATAAGTCAAAATTTTTTGACGTCAACTTCAAAGAGCTTTGGCGCTATCGTGATTTGATGATGCTTCTTGTGAAGCGTGATTATAAAGCCTCTTTCAAGCAAACGATTTTAGGTCCTGTTTGGTTTTTCATTCAACCTATTCTTACTACGTTCATCTACATTGTCGTTTTCGCCAATATTGCTCGACTAGGAACAGATGGCAAGCCTGCGGCGACTTTCTATTTGTCAGGAATTATTCTTTGGAACTATTTCTCTACTTGTCTTACTACTACTTCAAACACCTTTGTAAGCAACTCGAATATTTTCGGTAAGGTCTATTTTCCACGATTGATTATGCCTTTGGCTGTAGTCGTTTCCAACCTTGCCAAATTTGGAATTCAGTTTTCTTTTTTCTTAGTGGTACTCATTTACTTCCTTCTTTCGCCAGATCCTAAGATTGAAGTATCCTGGTACGCATTGCTCACCCCACTTTTTTTATTTATCATCGGATTATTGGGGCTTTCTTTAGGACTAATTATCTCTTCATTTACCACGAAATATCGCGACGTGAATCACCTCGTTGGATTTGGGGTTCAACTCCTGATGTATGCAACACCAGTAGTGTATCCCCTTTCAATTGTAGATGAAAAATATCGCACCATATTATACATGAATCCGATGACTGGAATTGTAGAAGGATTTCGATATGCGTTTCTTGGTTCGGGAGAACTTCATTTGAATTTAATCGCCTACAGTTTTGGATTTGCAGTAGCATTATTTTTTATTGCCATTACTATTTTCTCCAAAGTTGAAAAAGGATTTATGGATACTGTGTAATTGAACGCTCATGAGTAAAGTAGTACTGTCAGTAGAAGAAGTAAGTAAGATGTACCGCATAGGTCTTGTGAGTGGCAAAACACTGAAACAAGATATCAATCGCTGGTGGCATACCGTGAGAGGGAAAGAGGATCCTTATTTAAAAATTGGTGAAAAAAATGACCGTACAAAAAAAGCAGAAAGTGATTTTGTGTGGGTATTGCAAAACATCAATTTTCAGTTAGAGCAAGGAGAAACACTAGGCATCATCGGTAGAAATGGTGCTGGGAAATCAACTCTACTAAAGATTCTTTCTCGTGTCACGAAACCAACATCTGGCAATATAAAAGTCAGAGGCAGAATAGCGAGTTTGCTCGAAGTTGGAACGGGTTTTCACCCCGAACTTTCAGGAAGAGAAAATATATTTTTGAACGGTGCCATTCTAGGCATGCGTAAAAAAGAAATCCAAGCGAAGCTCGATGAGATTATCGACTTCAGCGGAGTAGAGCGATACATCGACACCCCCGTGAAGCGTTACTCCAGCGGAATGTATGTGAGACTTGCATTTGCCGTAGCGGCTCACCTAGAAAGTGAAATACTCATCATCGATGAAGTTCTTGCCGTGGGTGATGCCGAGTTCCAGAAAAAATGTTTGGGAAAAATGAATGATGCCACTTCGAAAGAAGGACGCACTGTTCTATTTGTAAGTCACAACATGGCTGCAGTACAGAATCTTTGTACCAAGGGTATTTATCTCAAACAAGGAGAAGTTGTATATCAAGGAGCGATCAAAGAAACCATTGATAAATATTTGATCACAGCGCAAGAAGACTCTTCCATCACAGCTCTTGTAAATCGCGAAGACCGATCAGGCTCACAGGAGATCATTTTTGCAGCCACACAGTTTTTGGATGAGGAAAATAATCCAGTACGCACACTCATTAGTAGCAGAAATTATGTAATGGCTATTACCATTGTTAGAAAAGCACCTGGCGCCTTTAAGCAATTGGTCGTGAATGTGGGGCTCAATAATAAAAATGAGGCGCGCATTGCACTTTTAAGTAATGAACTCACAGGACAAACCATCACCTTCGAAGAACACGAAGTAGAAAAAACAATATATATCCACCTTCCCAAATTTGGAATTTCCTGCGGCTTGATGTCGTTTACACTTTTCATGAAAAATAATGAGAAGGTCATCGACTGGATCACCAACGTCGATTATTTATCGATAGAAAATGGAGATTACTACAACACGGGAAGAACCATTCCTGCCAACCAAGGAGATTTCCTCATTCCTCACCACTACTCCGTATGACAAGCATTTCAACACGCATAAAAATGGCCATTACTTCGTTGGTCAATCCGAAGAAATATCAGATTGTTCAGCCAAGTGCACCACTTCGCATTTTAAATGCGCATGGATGGATGCGTAGCAAAGAAAATTACTCTGCTATCGACGAAGCAGGATCACCAACTCCATGGATGACCTATCCTGCGATTGAATACTTGAATCAACTTGATTTAAGACAATTCCGTATTTTAGAATGGGGATCTGGAAATAGCAGCAGATATTTTTCTGCTAGAGCCAAAGAAGTTATATCAATAGAACATAGCAAAGAGTGGTTTGATTCTTTGCAAAATTCGCTTGCTTCAAATCAGAAAATTTATTTCGCTGAATTAGATCAATATGCACAATTTCCATTGGGACTAGGTGTCACCTTTGATCTGATCGTTGTGGATGGAATGCTGCGCAAAGAATGCGTTGATTCAGCTTACAAATTAGCAAGTGAAGGAGCAATGATATTATTAGACAATTCGGAAAGATATCCCGAGATATGTGCTGACATCAGAAATCACGGATATTTCCAAGTAGACTTCCATGGCTTCGGTCCTATCAATGATTACACTTGGACCACTTCTATTTTTGTCAATGCATTGAGTATTGGAAAATTCAACCCTTTGACGATTCAACCCTGCCGCCCTATTGGTGGTGAAAAAATTTAATTATGCCCTTTTCATTTCTTAGAAAAAATAAACCAACGATAGATCCTTTAACCGCAGAGTTAAAGAAGTATCGCTCTTTTACTTTTTCACAAGAGGGAGAAGATTTATTGATCAATCGCATACTGAATAATAAGTCAGAAGGATTTTTTATAGACATTGGAGCGCACCATCCCATTCGATTTTCAAATACTTATTTTTTTTACAGAAAAGGTTGGAGAGGAATCAATGTCGATGCGATGCCTGGAGCCATGAAGGCCTTTCAACAATTCAGACCGGAAGACATCAATATCGAGGCTGCAGTTTCAAATAAGTCAGAACAACTCACTTATTATCGTTTCAATGAGCCTGCATTGAACACATTTGTAGAAAGCGAAGCTTTAAAAAAAGATGGCTTGCAGGGCTATCGTATTGAAGAACGTATTTCTATTCAAACAACCACACTGGCCGACTTAATAGCGCAGTATTTACCAGCAGGAAAAGAAGTCGATTTTTTGACCATTGACGTCGAGGGGCTCGATCTCGCTGTTCTTGAATCGAACGATTGGACGCGTGTTAAGCCAAAATTGATTGTCGTCGAGGACTTAACAAAAGAACTTGATTTGATTTTGGCAAACAGTGCCACCAAGAAATATTTGGAATCAAAAGGCTATCGTCTTTTTTCCAAAATGTTTAATACTTGTATGTATTTAAGAGAAGACTAATGCTTGCACCGATTGTTTTATTCGTGTACAACAGACCAGAGCTAACGCTCCAGACGCTGCGTGCACTGAAGGATGCAGAACAATCGCAAGAATCGACATTGTATATTTTTTCTGACGGTCCAAAAGAAAATAGCGATCCTATTGCTTTACAAAAAATAAATGCAGTTAGAGAAATCATCAAACAAGAGCAATGGTGCAAAGAAGTAATCATTCGCGAGAGTGATCACAATAAAGGCCTCGCCAACAGCGTCATCGACGGTGTTACAGAAGTGATTTCAAAGCACGAACGTGTAATAGTTCTCGAAGACGACATCATCGTTTCTCGTGGATTTTTGAATTACATGAATGATGCTTTAGAGCTCTATGCGCATGAAGATCATGTTGCGGGAGTGAGTGGGTTTTGTTACCACGAATCTGCTACGGCACCAGATGTTTTTCTACTTCCAATCGCTTGTTCATGGAGCTGGGCTACTTGGAAGAGAACCTGGGAATATTACACTGCTGATTCAAATGCTCTTATTCAAAGCATCAAGTCAACCAATCAGCAACAACAATTTGATTTTGGTTCATATCCCTTCTTTAAGATGTTGGAAGACCAAGCAGCTGGTCGCGTCAATTCATGGGCCATCCGATTTTACGCAAGTATTTTCTTGAAAAAGAAATTCTTCCTTTATCCGAAATTTTCTCTTGTAAGCAATGTGGGTTTTGGATCTGCTGCCACGCATACAAAAGAAAAAATTGAATTGTTTAATAAGCATCTATCTGACCAACGGCTTCGTGTTGTTAAAACAAGCATTCAAGACTCCAAAGAAATTATCAAGCTCACAGAAACTGCCTTTAAAAAGAGTTTTGACAAAAAGAAATCTTCTCCAATCACTATGAGAAAAAGATTGAAATCATATATCTCTCGCATTATTCCTCAGCCCATCGATCATGCACCAATGATCAGAAAATTAGAAGTGGCTTCATCGAATAATCACGAAAAGCTTCTCTTGCAAAATGGAAAATTGTTGAGCAATGCTATCCAAAATTGGAATATCGAAAAAATTTCCGACGCAGAATTTCAGGTGTTTTCTCAATGGGGAGATGATGGAATTATTCAATATCTCATTCAAAAAATAAAGCCAACTCCCGTGTTCATCGAGTTTGGCGTTGAAGACTATAAGGAATCAAATACACGTTTCCTACTACACAACAATAATTGGAAAGGGCTTATTATTGACGGCTCTGAAAAGCACATCAAAAAAATTAAGAATAGCGATGAATACTGGAAGTTTGATTTAACTGCTGTTTGCTCTTTCATCACAGCGGAAAACATCAATCAAATTTTTAAAGATCATCACTTCAATACATCCATCGGATTACTTTCTGTTGATATTGATGGAAACGATTATTGGGTTTGGAAAGCCATTGATGTCGTTCAACCAGAAATTGTTATCGTAGAATATAACAGTGTATTTGGTGCAGATCGGACAATTACTATTCCCTATCAGCCCGATTTTGTGAGAGCAAATGCCCATCACTCTCATTTATACGCAGGTGCATCACTGGCCGCTATTGTGCAACTTTCTCAGGAAAAAGGTTATGCTTTTGTTGGCTCCAATTCCGCTGGAAATAATGCCTACTTCGTTCGGAAAGACAGACTTTCTGGACTTCACGCTCTCAGCGCACAAGAGGGCTATGTAGCCTCCAAATTCAGAGAATCTAGAGATGTAAATGGAAATCTGACTTACCTTTCAGGTCAGGATAGATTGAGCCTGATTGCAGGCATGCCTATTTTTAATACGACTACACAAACGTTAGAAAAAATATAATGGAGATTAAGTATCCCGTTTACCAACCATCACTCACAGGTAACGAAAAGAAATACGTACTCGAATGTCTTGATTCGACTTGGATTTCCTCGAAAGGTAAGTTCATCAATCAATTCGAAAAATCATTTGCCGACTATATCGGTGTTACTCATGCTACCAGCGTTTGCAATGGAACTGTTGCATTACACCTCGCAATGTTAGCACTTGGTATTGGTCCAGACGACGAGGTCATTGTTCCAACATTGACTTACATCGCTTCTGTGAATAGCATTGTTTATACCGGTGCAACTCCTGTATTCGTGGACTCTATCGAGGATACATGGCAAATGGATCCAGCAGATGTTATTCAAAAAATAACACCGAAAACGAAGGCTGTGCTTGCAGTGCATCTATATGGCCATGCCTGCGATATGGAGGCTTTATCCAAAATTTGCAAGGAGCGAGATCTCTTCCTCATCGAAGATTGCGCTGAAGCCATTGGAACTAAATTCAAAGGAAAGCACGTAGGTACTTTCGGAGATATTTCAACCTTTAGCTTTTTTGGAAATAAAACTATTACTACCGGTGAAGGCGGAATGGTAGTAACAAACGACCAAACTCTTTACGACCGCGCAAATCACTTCAAAGGCCAAGGCCTTGCAATGCACCGCCAGTACTGGCATGATGTCGTAGGATACAATTTCCGCATGACCAATATTTGCGCATCCATCGGACTTGCACAGCTTGAACAAATCGATCACTTTATTTCAAGAAAGAGAGAAATTGCAGAATACTATCAAAAAGGACTGGCAAATTCTAAATACAAATTTCATCAAGAAACAGAAAATGTATTTCACACCTATTGGATGTGTAGCATTCTTGTAGATTCACCAGACAAACGCGAACCTTTGCGCAATCACCTTGCTGCTGCAGGTATTGAAACTCGCCCTTTGTTCTATCCTGTTCATACAATGCCGATGTACGCACAGCGATTCCAAAAACATAAAGTCGCTGAAAAACTAGGTTGGTTAGGAATTAATCTTCCCAGCTACCCTGGATTATCTAATGAGGACTTAGACTACATCATCGCTACAATTTTGTCATTCTAAAAATTAAATGAAGCAGCCTGTTGTTTTAATATATGTTCCCCAAATGGACCAAACGTGGGGTGGTGTTAGACAATATACAACTACACTGATCCGGTTGCTTTCACTTCAGAATGAATTTAAAATTTTAGTTTATCATAATTCTAATGATCCAGAAATTGGAAAAGTTTTGGATGAATGCCCCGTCGTAGCGCACGTTTCAAAAGAGAGTTTTCCTATTTCTTCATGGAAAAAAAGAAAAGTTAAGCTTAGAAATTTAATTAATTCAATCGCATCCAAACTCATTTCATTTCCAATTGCAAAGGTTCAAATATCAGAGTTTGATGAACTGATAGATTACTATTCCGTTGATATTGTACATTGTCCATATCAATATCTTCCAAATTTCAAGAAGGCAAAAGGAATCACAACATTTCACGATTTACAAGAATTATTTTTTCCTGAATTTTTTTCTGCAAAAGAAAGAGCCTATCGCGCGAGTTCATATCCCAAGTATTTGAAACAAACAAGTGCTGTTTTTGCTAGCTACAATCACGTTAAAAAGGATATCATTCAATATTTCGAACAGCCTGAAGAAAAGATATTCGTGGCTCTATTGCAAATGGACAATCATTGGGTGAATCAGCTAGGTACAGAAAACTTAGTGTCACTTGATGCATTCAAGCTCCCAGAAAATTTCCTTCTTTATCCAGCAAATACTTGGAAACACAAAAACCATGAATTTCTGATTCGCGCAGTAGCAGCGTTGCACCAAAGAGGAAAAGATATTCCTGTTGTGCTCACGGGTAATAACAACAACGAAGAAGGCACAAGATTAAAAAATCTTACAAAGGAATTAGGCATTGATCACTTAATAATTTTCCTTGGAATCGTAGATGAAAATCTATTATTCACTTTGTACAAAACATGCACTGCCGTAGTAGTGCCGACGCTTTATGAAGCAGGCAGCTTCCCTCTCATGGAAGCTATTCTACTAGAAATTCCTGTGATCTGTTCTACTACTACTTCCTTGCCTGAAACTATTGGAAACAGTGATTTCACCTTCGATCCACGAAATGAAAACGAGATTATAGATAAACTGGAGAAAATATATTTCGATTCGTCTTACCGTTCAGCTTCACAAATGAATGCAAGCTCTCGAAGAAGATCCATCATAGAAACTGGAGCACTCGAAACTTTTCTTAAATGCTATAGAAAACTAACAGCGCTATGAAAAAGGTAATCATTCTTGGGACATCTGGACATGCTAAAGTGGTCACAGATATATTTAGAGCTTCCAACGAATATGAGATAGCAGGATACTTGAGCTCTGACAAAACAAATGATCACTTCGAAGGAAAACCCATTCTAGGCACCGAAGAGAGTTTTTTCGCTTCCAATAATTTCATAGAGGATTTGTATTTCTTCATTGCCGTTGGCGATAACTTTTTGAGACAACAAATTTCTCAGAAATTAAACTCTCTAGAACCTAAAATAGAATTTGCACTAGCTATTCATCCTTCAGCTTCAATTAGTCCTTCTGCTCTAATCGGCGCAGGAACTTGTATCATGGCTAATTCAGCAATCAATGCTCATTCAAACGTTGGCATGCATTGCATCATAAACACAGCATCTAGTCTGGATCATGATTGTATAATGAATGACTTTGCAAGTCTTGCTCCTGGAGTTTGCACGGGTGGAAATGTATCTATTGGAGAGTGCTCAGCTCTTTCTATTGGATCTGTTGTGATACATAAAGTGACCATCGGAGAACACACCGTAATTGGCGCGGGTTCTACTGTGATTAAAGATGTTGGCCCATATACACTTGCATATGGCAGTCCGTGCAAAGTGATACGCACACGTAACAAGGGAGATAAATATCTCTAATCTACTTTAATTTATTCTTTAATCTTTGAAAGAGGCTAGGCTTGGAGACCGCAGCATGCGCCTTCTTGAATTTACGCAAATCATACAACTCGAGATAATCCTCATACAACATAGGCAAACGTTCTTTATAGAACATCATCCGCTCTTGCTGCATCAGATCACCATTTCGAGTCACGTCGGTGCTTAATCCACCAAACTCACATACCGAAATAATTTCCGAAACATGCCGGTAGCTGCGCTTTTCATTAAAAATCGCATCCCAAATAAATACTGAGTCAGCAATGAACTTATAACGCAAATCATAACCACCCTTATCCTGCAGTACTTGTCTTTTGGTCAACGTCGCTTGATGTGGTAAAAAATGATTGAACAAACCACTCAATCGTAAACGGTCAGGAAACGTGATTTGCTTTCTTCGACCGTCTTTATATTCAAAATAAATATCCCCGTAAATGAAATCTGGATATTGCTCCGCGCCACGCACCAACTTCGACAATGAATCTTCTTGGAAAAAATAATCTCCACTATTCATAAAGATCACATATTCACCCACAGCGCGCTGAAGTCCTTTATTCATTGCATCGAACACACCATTATCCTTTTCTGAAATAGCATACGATACTTTATCACGAAACTGCTCCACAAGATCTGCGCTCCCATCCGTACTCCCACCGTCCATGATGATATAATCGACATCCACTCCTGTTTGATTTAAAACGCTTTTAATCGTCTTTTCCAAACCTGAGCGATCATTGTAACACACTGTTATGACGGACACTTTCATAGAGGCAAATTAAAGACATTTGTCGCTAAATTAGCCATCTATTCAGACCTTAGCGCCCAGTATGAAAATTGCCATTTTATCCCCCCGAAAAGGAGCATTGACAGAAACATTTATTTCTGCTCACATCGAACTACTCGATGGGAATAAAATCGTTTATCATTCCGGTCGACTTCCAAAAATGAAGGATGATGAAAAGCTGACCGCCGCCAATCACATCGCAGTGCGTGCAGCACGAAAGATTCAGTCCGTGCTATTTTCAGGAAACACTCTATTGCTTCAAGAAAAAGCCTTTTTGAAATCTCTGCTTCGCGAAAAACCCGACGTGATCCTTGCTGAATACGGCACTACCGCAGCTTATAATATCCATCTCATAGAAAAAAGCGGCATTCCACTGGTCATTCATTTTCATGGATTCGATGCTTCTGAAAAACAGATTCTAGAAGAATACAAATCTCGCTACGCACAAATGTTCGCGTATGCCACGGCAATTGTCGCTGTGTCCGCGGTGATGAAAAAAATGCTCATCGATCTCGGTGCACCAAAAGAAAAAATCGTTCAAACCTGCTACGGACCAAACGAATCATACTTATCCATTCATTCTACATTCGATAAAAAGAAATTCCTCGCTATCGGTAGAATGGTCGATAAAAAAGCACCGCACTTATTAGTACTCGCCTTTCAAAAAATATTGACGCAACATCCAGATGCAACACTCACTATCATTGGCGACGGTCCGCTTTATCGCATCACTTCAGAACTTGTAGCGAATCTCGGACTTGAAAAAAACATTCATCTGAAAGGCGCTCAGGGAGCGGCTTTCATTCAAAATGAAATGAAAGATTGCATTGCTTTTGTGCAACATTCTCGCACTGCTGAAAACGGTGATATGGAAGGAACGCCGGTTGCCATTCTCGAAGCTCAAGCCGCTGCATTGCCCGTTATTTCTACCATTCACGCAGGTATTCCCGATGTTGTGATGCATGGAAAAACAGGATTCCTCGTCAACGAGGGCGACGTAATGTCAATGAGTAAACACATGATTGATATTGCTAACGATTTCGAAATGGCCCGCCAAATGGGACTTGCAGGACGTCAACGCATCTTCGAACATTTCACGATGAAGCATCATATCGATACCCTCAACGAGGTGCTCCAAAAAGCGATTCGCTAAATTCTATTTAATCAAAAAGATCGCAGCGTCTTTATACGTCTGCAACTTCAAAAGATAAGACCCATCCGATTTTACCGATTGGAATAAACTACCAATGGCTTTCATGCGCTCCTTCTCTCGGTGATGCGCGTAAGCTTTCCAGCGATACATATCTGCAATTCTCGATTCAAAAAATCTCGCGGGGAATATTTTTCTAAACTCCTGATTTTCTGCTAATACAAATAAATAGCGCAATCGACTCTCATAGTAGAATGGCTTCGACTGATAAAATTTCTCCGAATTACTATCGTGAATCACATAGATCACAGTGTACACTTCAATTGTAAATACCGGGTATTCCAGCGCTACACGGAAAAAGAACTCCGTGTCCTCTCCTGCGAAAATATCTACTCGAAATTGATGCTTTGCTGTAATATCGCGATGAATCGCCGCGCTGTGAATCAATATTTCATTCTTCCAAATCTTGTACACGGCGTGCTTTCCCTCGAGTGGAGTAATGATTTGTTTTTTCTCTGGCTTGTCAGTGTACACGCGCGTTGCCAAAGTATGATACACACCTACTTGAAAATTTTCTTGTGCGATGCGATCGTACAAGGTTTGTAGATGATGCTCCAAATAATAATCATCTGAATCCAAAAGGCAAATAAATTGTCCCTTGCTTCGAGAGATACCATTGTTTCGTGCAGCGCTTTCCTTCGCATTGTCCTGATACACGTATTGAATGCGTGCATCACCTAAGAACTTAGAAACGACTTCTTTGGTGTTGTCCTTCGATCCATCATCCACCACCAACAATTCCCAATCCGTAAACGTTTGAGCGATCACACTTTCAATCGCCTTTGAAACAAGGTGAGCGCGATTATAAGTTGGTATGATGATGGAAAAAAAAGACATAATATTTCTTCTACAAATTATGATAATTGGTCATAGCTACTCGCGTATGGCCTGATTCTATTGGCTTTCCACGATGTATCATGTTTGTTTCAAAAAGAAGCAACGTTCCTTTTTTGGCAGTACATGTTACGATTTTGCTTTCGTCGCCTCCAATAATCTGAAGGAGTTCATCGTGTGTAAACTGATATTGATCTGCTTTAATCACTTTGGCAAAATGAAAGTTTGCCGCAGCAGAGCCCGGTAGATATTGAAACGGACCGCTATGTTCATCGACATCAGTCAAATAGACCATGGCTTTAAAGCCACGTTTATAAACCATATCCCGATGCCATCCACCACCGCTTCCTAAATTATTTTCCTTGAATTCAAGACGATTGCTCATCGTGAACTTCACAAAAATATCTGCTTCAAGATAGGCCGCTCCAACATCTAAAATTTCTTTATTTGAGTTGAATGCCGCAATCAATGGATGTACGAGTTCTGCTTTGAAAATGCGGTAGTCCGCTTCATTGCGATCCTTCCATATACTGAATCCACCCGCTTGCTCCCAACCAAACTTCGTTTGTTTGGAATCATCCAGCGTATGCTGGTTGGATCTAAATTCCTCAATTCTATCTTGAATGCTCTGACTTATTTGGTCGCATTCATTGTTTGATAAAAAATCAGGAATGATCACTGCGCCATTAGCTTTCAACTCCTCCAACCACGCTTGCTGCTTCTGATTTAAGTTGCGTGAAGTAAAAGAAGGCTTTACGGAATAGCGATTCCGATAAAGTTGAAGCAATGTTTTATAGCGCTCTTTGAATTTCATTTTACATTCTTGGTTGATCGATGGGAGTAGCCAAAAAATAAAACTCTTCTGTCCTTTCCTCTGCGCTCAAGTCCGCTTTCCATTGCGTATCGAGCTTCCGAAGATTTGGGAGATATGCTTTTTTGAATTTTTCATCAGAGAAAAAATTCAACACTTGATCGATATTCTGACCGCGCTCCTTCAAATCTTTCGGATGCACTTCAATAATAAAAGTTGTTTTCGCTAGCGCAATCAACGACTTCGCGCCATTAAACACGTTCACCTCTTCTCCGTCCACGTCCATTTGAAAAACCGTTGGAACTATTCCATCTTTGATATACTGATCGATCATCACAAAATCCTTATTCGCGTGATCCCCCACCATTTTATTGATAGGATACCAGTTGCTAGGTTGAGGACTTTTCAGTCGATTAGATTCTTGAAAAGAAATAGTGAACCAATTTCCTTCAAAACCATAGAATTTCACTTGTGGACAAAGTTGTGTAGCTAGAATACCGTAGAATCCGAAATGTGCACCGACATCAAAGACCACGTCGTCATTTTTGAGATTTCTCTCAAACCATTTTACCACCTCAGGCTCGTGGCCATAAGGCTTAGCGAGGCGATTCACCCAAGTGTTTCCCTTTGGTGGAATCACCACATCCAACGCGATATTCGGAGTGAGTGCCGCGTTTGGAATGACTTTCTGTCCTGTCTTTTGCAAGATGATTCTTCGCTGCGTAGATAAAGGCAACAGCGAAAAAACAAAACTTTTAATACTCATTAAGGTCTAGCTATTTCCGCAAATATAGCATCTCAAACCACTGCTTAACCAAAAAAAACGCCCCCAGACGAATCCAGAGGCGTGATACATAATCTATTGGTTCAGGTTTACTTTCCTAATCGAATGGTGGTGCGCTCTCCCGTGGTCATATTAATGATATCCACCAATGAATGCGCTCCATATACGTCATCACTAAATGTGACAACATTCTTCGAATAATTTCCTACAAAACTTTCTGTCAATTGTTGACCCAACATATTGTATGCTGTGATCTTGAAACTGTATTCTTGATCATAATCAAATGTCAACTGAATACCATCTGCTGTTAGAATTCCGCTCACACCGCCCTTTGTAGGCTCGATTGCAGAAGGAACAGCTTTCTTCTTCCAACGAATTTGGAAACGTGCATCTGATCTATTCGCTTTGATTTCCGCAAGGAATGATTTCGTTTCATTCATGTTGTAAGCATGGCCATGAAGCAAGTCTTCGAAAATCATTTCGTAGCCTTCTACCTCAGGAACGCCTTTCCAACTGATCGCAGTTTTGCCGCCTAGAGCCGACTCAATTTTTACAGGAATAATGAATTCTTCTTCTTGTAAATTCATATTGCTAATACTCAAATCAAATCCATCAGAACTCACGGTTGACAAGTATGGCGCTTCATTGATCTGACTTTCCAATTTGAAACCATCCTTATCATTTTCATAAATGCTTGATGCATTTTCATCCCATACTAAAACAGTTTCATCTGTATAATCGCCCATTTTAATTTGGATAGATGTAACAGCGTCGGTGCGCAAGCTCTTGAAAGTACCGATATTGCTTGTCTTCACTGTTTCGCTCACAGCGAGTGTTGGACTCGCAGCGTTTGCTTGTACATAAAAACTTTGGCTACTTGGAATAATTCCGGTTCCACCATTAGCCCCTACACCATTGATATATGTAGAGTATTGCGCGATAGCAGCATTCCAAACATGCACAGCATTGTTCATATTTGTTTTCGTCCATCCTGCATTATCCCAATCAATAGCCGAAGGATAAGGATTCGCAACAAGACTCCATCCATCAGCCGTTACATCACCGTTATTGGTAAAAGTAACTGGCAGTGTTTGTGCGCCTTTGAAGATGCTTCCATCCACATCCAATTGCAGCAATCCTGCATTCATGTAGATGAAATATCCACGACCAGCAGCGAGCACTTCTGCAAGAGAAGTAACGCCCACAAATCCTTGGTTTCTGTTACCAGGCGCTGATTCGTTATAATATTGAATGTTGTTAAAATTATAGTTTGGAAAATCTGATCCTGTAAATCCAGTAGTGATCATATCGTCATTCCAATCGCTCACTGTTTTGCTTTGAATAGGTGAGCCAATATTCACCCAACCCGCATTGGTAGCGTTGTGGTAGCGTTGAATGGTTACATTTCCAAGAAGATCTCCAGTAGTTAATGGACCGATGCTTCCAGTATTCGTAGCGTTTGATACAAGCGTCAATTTTCCATTCGTACTAAACACTCCTGAATTCACTTGAAGTACTCCTCTTACGCGAAGTCCCAAACCAGCGATTGACACCCCAGCAGCATTGTTACAATTCACATTAAAAAACTCTGGAATACCAGTACCATTAATAGATTGACTGACTGTACCGTTGAAGTTTACATTGCCTGTTCCTACTGTATGCGTACCATTGCAGAGGTATGTTCCGTGCAGGGTAATGTTCAGATTATTTTGGGTAAAATTGGCGGTGTTTGCGATAGAGAAATTACGAGCCGTGATCGTCACATCATTCGTTATCGTATGCCCCGCTTGGATAACAATGTTGATCCTGCTGCAGAGCGTTGTGATTGCTTGTGGTGTGCCTGTGACAGTCTTCGCCCAAATAGCATCGCTCGTATTTCCACTAGATTGTGAGTACCAAGTAGCAACACCTTCTCCTAATGTATAATACGAATTATCAGCAAAGTTGACTCCGCTGAAAGTCAAGTATGGTGCGGCATATACACCTTCAACAGGTGTTTCATCATCAAAACCATCACCATCATTATCTACATAAAGTAATAATTCTTGAGGATTAGAAACACTTAGAGAAGTGAGATCGAAACGAACTGTAGTAGTTCCCGTTTCGCCCGTCTCCTCTACCTTCCAGCGTCTGTTAAGCAAAGAAGCGATTGTGCAATTAGAGCCACCATACGCGGCAAAAGTGAGTGCACCATCATTATTTCCTGACACTAAATAGTCGCCATTATCTAGACTGCTTGGGCTTGAGAACTGCACCATGTCATCAGGGTTTTCGCTAGATGAAGTGGTTTGATTTAGTCCTTGCGTTGCAGAGTTTCTACCGATACCAAATAAGTCAAAAGAGTATGTTGCATCATCATAGTAATCGTGTTCAGTAACAGCGATTGTTAGACCGTATTTCACAGAAAGGTATGTATTGATGCTCGCTTTTTCAGTCGCCGTTAAATTTCTATTGTACATGATTGCCTCCACCAGATATCCAGAGAAGCCGCTTGTGGTGAAGCCTCTGCCGATAACACCATTAGTCATTCCTGGACCCAGCGCTCCAACAATATTTGTCGCCGAAACAGTAGTACCATCTTTAATTTCAGTAACAGCTCGACCACCAGAAGCAAGGTTTTCTCCCATTACGATTGCAGGCACTTCAGATGCACCAGCATATCCTGATACAGTAACATCTGCGTTACTAGTAGCAGCACCTTCGCTCATGCGAAGAGATGTATTCGAAACATATCCAAGGTGCAAGCCTCTTGGAAGCGTTGATTGCACGCCAATTACATAGCGTAGCGTTCCGTTGTCGATTCTTTTAAGGACCGTAATGATCGTGTATTCTGTACCAAGTGAAGAGAGGTTGATATTAAAAAACTTACCACCGCCGTTGAATTCAATAGCGGGGTTACCATTCATAATATTCGTTGCAAAACGAGGACGTGGGGTATTGGATGGGTCCGATTGCGTCGCATTGATTCCATTACCAGATTGGTCATTCCATGATGATAAGAAAGCTCCATTGGTGGAGCTCGATGTACCAGCATCGGCTTTGAGCCAAACAGCCAAGCCCGACGAAACGCCGCCTGGGGCCTGCGATAGGCTAGCGAGCGAGAGAGCTAAAGCATAGATGGTGAGTAGTACATTTTTCATTTTTGTCCTCTATTAGAAAGTTCTTTACACTTGGGTATGGCACTTTCTACGACCTACTCAGAAAAAAGGTTGCAATGCCGCAACTCATACTCAAAAAAAAGCACCTCGTGCCGGAAGGGATGGGGGTTTGGGGAGAGGAGTTTGGGGATTGGGGATTGGGGATTGGGAGGGGTAAATGGGAAGACAAAACTCGAATTGAACATCAATCTAATTATATTAGCAGTACTGAAATTTTCGTGTGAAATTGAAACTAGAAACTTTACTCAATACATAGAAGAATGCAACTTTACCCAAAACTACTTTTCTACTTTTCTCTTTTTATGTGCTCAATTTCGACAAGTGCAGAATGGAAAGAATGGATGGATCAGTCTGATATTATCGCATTTGTTGAATATGGTCAAAATGATGAAGGTGTTTCTGTAGCGAAGGTCATTAAATGCTATAAGGGCGCGCTTAATAAAGGAGCAGAGATTGGTCTAAGTGGAATGTATAAACCCCAAAAAAGTGGATTAGAAAACCTATTTAAGTCAAGATATATTCTTTGCTTATCAGAAAGCCAGTCTGATTATTTTGATGTGTTGGCATCGGCTCCAGTTGTGATGAACAGAGTAGAATGCAATTTATTTAAATATCGAGAGCATGAAACACTCAGAACTACTTCATTAAAACAATTCGAAAGTTTTCTAGAAGCCTATTTAGACCCCACAAAAAGACCAGAGGTATGTAAAAAAATCGTTAGAAAACTTCACCTTGTAGACGATGCTGAAAAGGCTACACTTTGGCTTATGCAGCTTTACATTCTTGAGTATAATCAATACCATGACGTTTTTCAAAGCTGCTTGATTTATTCTAAAAATAGCACGCGATACGCATTATTAAAGTTGATGGGAAATATCCATTCTACCGAATCAAGAAGAATAATTGCTGCCTATTTAAAATCCAGAGATCTTTGGCTAGTCGGTTTAGCAATTCAAGCATTGGGAAATGAACCTCCAGAAACCGTAGGGCCGCTCCTATTAGAGCAATTCAAAATTTGGAAAGAAAAAGGGCTTAAAAATGACATTCATTATAACATTACCGCAGTAAAAGATGAACCCAAAAATGAGTTTGGTAGAATCTGGGATCAAGTGTTCGGAGCAACTTACATCAGCAATGGTGATAGCCGAGTGCTTAGCGAAGGGTATTGGGAAGTAATTCAGGCTTTGGGCAAACTTCAATACAAACCTGCCGTTCCAGAACTATTAAAATTTGCTGATGAATGTCGCCGATGGGACCGAGAAGAAGTTTTAGAAGTAATTAAACAAATTGAGTCCGGAGAGTATGTAAATTATTTGAATGGAATACTTGAAAGCCAAAATGAAGAACTAGTTTCCCTAGCAATTAAAAAAATTCTAGAAGATAGTTTGAAAGAATGTTTACCCAGTCTAATGAATTATATTAGTAGTATTGACCGAAATGCCAATTGTAACAAGTCATTCATTGTTTCTAGAACTTCAGGGCTGGGTGCTTTTAACGACTCAATTACAAGAAATTTTTTAGTTGTTGATTTTAAAAAATTCGAAAACTCTCGAGCCAACTTTACTTGTAGTAACATCGAAGAGTGGTATCTAGAATATATATCTTCATTTAAACCCCATGGCGAAGACTGCGCGCATTCCGTTGCAAATGAATATCTCTTTAATACATACGCCTTAAATGAAGACTTCGGAAAGTACCCTTCATTATTTAAAATAAAAAAAGATCTCGAAGAAGCGGCGATAGCAAGATTTCAAAAGATTCTTAATGAAAACGGATATGAATGGCTTTCAATAGTTAATGCAATAGCTTACATTGAAAATACCGAAGAGGTCATATTGGGAAAAGCACCCAAAGTTCACTACGCTATATTATCCGATGTGATTGAAAAAAAATCCTCATGGGATAAGAGGGACAGCGCAAAAATTTATGCTGAAATACTACAGAACGAATTGGGCTTGAGCACTGATTCAATAGCAATTAAAATTGGCGGGTATATCTACTCCGACTATGAACTTCCCGAATACGGATGGTATTATAAAGGCTCTGATTGGCGATCGATTAGTAAAAGTAACTTCTATGATTATACCAGTTATCTTTTATCATGTCAAAAATTATCGAATGAAGATTTCTTCCAAGCACTACTTGATTATAAATACGTTATTATTAAGCCAGAAAGAGCTTCTATTGAACAAATAATTTCAGATTTAAAGGAAGACAGGCTGAGTAAAGAGCGCTCAAGGCAATAATTTCAATGAGAAACCTATCACGCAACTTGAAAATGAAGCTAAAAAATCTACTAGGCCTAGGACTGCTTCTTATCACGAACGGACACGCGCTATCTCAGTCAGATAAGGGCAAATGGGGTATAATATTGATGTATGGTGGCGGGGTGGCAGATCGAAAATTAAAAGTCAATGAAAATTATGACTACCCCACTGGATATAATGCACAAGGAGCGATAGATGGCCTTCTTTCCCTTGAAAAGGGAGGGTACTCTGGTCAGTATAGTTTATTAATGAGCCTTCAATGGAAGCCTCGTCTGTCATTGCAAGCGGGATTTCAGTACCATACCTTTAGTAGGTCCTTAGAGTTTTCTTCATTCTCCAACATCATTGATCCACGGCGGCCAGACTATGATCCGAGCGTTGAAATGATCGATGAAGTGACTGTGACTGATGAGGACCGATTTGTTGGGTTACCATTAATCCTTCAATATGATTTTATTCAAAAAGAGAAAGTAAAATTCTGGTTGTCAGCTGGCGCCGCTTTTCACTTCTATACAGATACAAAGCAGCAAATTATTTACGACTACACATCAGGTGAAAAATCAGACATCTCAAAATTCAAACAAGATAATTATTCAGATTTCAATATTACTCCTCATGTAGGACTTGGTACTGATATCAAATTGACCTCTCGGATAATGCTTATCACAGGGCTTCAAGCCAATACCCACATCCTCTCCGAATTCCTCCCCGACCATCCTCAAAACCAATCACAACAGTCGGTCTTGTTGTTGATGGGATTATGCTTGAAATAATCTTTGTTACTTTATTGAAGAAATTTTTCGACTTTGTCGGCGTCACCTTTACTTTCTGAAAGTTCAAGTACAGGAAGTACACATAAAACATAGTAAGAAGTTTTTCTTAAGCATAAAAAAAGGCTGCAATTTCTTGCAGCCTTCGCACTACTGTGCTCCCCAGCCTGGGCTCGAACCAGGGACCCCATGATTAACAGTCATGTGCTCTAACCAGCTGAGCTACTAGGGAATTTAAGTAGAGGAACGCTCTAATTAAATTACCACTTGACTCTAGCATCTCGCCTTGACGAGATAAAGCACCGATTTCATGGTGAGGAATATTTCAACTAAATTTCTTTTCCTTTGAAAAGGGGTGCAATATTACTAGTTTGAATTGATATATGCAAAATCTTTCGAAAAAAAATTCGAATATGTTCATTATCAATCGACTACAAGACCTTATCTAAGCTCTTATAATACCGAATAAAGAAAATCATACTGGCCAAGCCATTCAACCACATCATCACGGTCATGACTACGGCGGCGCCGTAAACACCCCACAAGGGTATTGCCCATTGACATAGAAAGAACGCTGCTATGAGCACCGCTATATTCACGTAGGTATTGACATCAGCCCTGCCCACAGCAGAAAGCAAGTTGCCAAATGGTACTCTCAACAAATAACCGCCCCCTACTCCTATCAAGGCCACATACATGATCTCTGGCTGAGAAGAATAGTAATCACCAAACAATCTCAATATATGCGGGGTCAAGATGCCTACCGACAATAACAGTAGTGGCGTCAACCATATCATTATTTTCCAATAACCTTTGATATAGTTTCGTAATGCTTGCGCATTATGTTTCATTTCTGAATTGCTCACGTAATCCGTAGCAGCAATAGTTGATGGCAGGATCAACATGGCCATTGGAACGATCACAGATATACGATACAAGGCAATCATCTTTTCTGAATCAGCGATCAATCGGCCCATTTGAATGATATCTACCGTAAAAAATAACTGCGCGATAATCGCTCCAATAGAGGTGAATATACCATACTTCCAAAAGCCTGATGGAACTACCTGCTCCATTTTTGGCCAAGTCACCAATGACGCTCGGAGCTTCAAACTATAAGGCAGCGCTGCGATCAAGGGTGATACGAGTATCGCCACCGCGTAACCTTCTACACCATACAATAAGGCCAATACCAAACTTAAACTCACCAATGAAACAGCATACCACGTGTCTATCCAACCCGAATAATCATTCTTGTGGACGCTTCGCGCATTGCTTTTCACATATTCCATAAAGAGCGTTGTGACTACAGTAAAGGACAAAATCTTGAATGATGAAATACTCTCCGGGACATCCCCACAGATAAAAGAGGCACTGAAGAATAAAACAACAGCGAGCACAATTGAAAACACCATTCCTCGGCTGTAAGCATAAGCGTATAGCTTTTGCTTTGCTTGTATATCCGCTTGATCCGCAGCGTAGCGAACATAGGCCTGATAAGCGCCAACGCCCATCAATGGTATAATTGCGTTAACGATGCTTTGAGCATAAGAAAAAGAACCGAATGATTGTTCGGTCGACCAATGAGTAACAATTAACACAGAAGCAAAACCCAAGATTTTCGAAAGAACGCTGCCGAGAAGCATTTGCATCCCTTTGCGCTCCAAAAACATCTTATAAAAATTTCGATCTGCCATTAAATCTTAGATAAACCGCTTTGTTTCGTGGTTAAATACTATCCAATCACACCAAATCCGCAATAGAACTGACTTCTGTGAATATTCAAAAAGAAAAGCAATCTTACGAGTTGTTATGGAATATACGAATATCTTTGCGAAAAATTTTTTAGAATGAACCTTATCGCTGTTGGTACAGTAGCTTTCGATTCTATCGAAACACCCTTTGCAAAACAAGACCGTGTGATTGGTGGTGCTGCTACCTATATTACACTTGCTGCTTCACATTTCATTAAGAGCTCAGGCTTAATCTCTGTTGTTGGAGACGACTTCCCGCAAGACATGTTGAATGAAATGGCTTCAAGAGGAATCAATCAAGAAGGCCTACAAATCAAGCAAGGAGAAAAATCTTTCTTCTGGGCAGGCAAGTATCACTTTGATCTCAACTCTCGCGATACATTAATCACCGACCTGAATGTACTTGCTACTTTCAATCCAGTGGTTCCAGCTTCTTATCACGGTTGTGAATTTTTGATGCTAGGAAATCTTGCTCCTTCTGTGCAAATGCAAGTCATTGAACAAATTCCAAATCGTCCAAAGTTGGTGGTACTCGATACTATGAACTTCTGGATGGACTCTGCATTGGAAGACCTTCATGCTGTTCTTAAGAAAATCGATGTGCTTACTATTAATGATGAAGAGGCGCGTCAATTGGCTGGTGAATACTCTTTAGTAAAAGCTGCGCGTAAAATCTTAACGATGGGTCCTAAGTACCTTATTATTAAAAAAGGTGAGCACGGGGCATTGTTGTTCGATGAGCACAATGTATTCTATGCGCCAGCTCTTCCATTAGAAGAAGTAGCGGATCCAACTGGAGCAGGTGACACTTTTGCCGGTGGTTTCATTGGTTATTTGGCAAAAACACAAAACATCTCTTTCGAAAATATGAAGCGCGCAGTAATCGTAGGTTCTGCAATGGCGTCGTTCACATGCGAAAAATTCGGTCCTGCAAGACTCCTCGAACTTACCCAAGAAGAAATCAGCGAGCGCATCGAACAATTCGTAGCCCTCACCGAATTCGAAATCGCTTTGGAAAACTGAGAAAATGACAAGTGACAAATGACAAGCGACAAGCGACAAATAATCTCGGCTTCGCCGAGATAGATATAAAGAAAGCCACTCGTTAGAGTGGCTTTTTTATTTTCCCATTGTCCATGTCCTTCCTCCGCTTCTCCACATCCTCTCTCCATATCCTCTCCATATCCGCTTCTCCATATCCCTCCTCCATATCCCTCATTATTTGTCAATTGTCATTTGTCACTTGTAATTTGTCTCTTGTCACTTGTCATTTAAAAAAAATTCTCCCCCCCTGTAACTTCCTCTCCCCCCTCACCGTCATACTTTCAAATAACACGAAACAACAACACAAAAAACAAATATCATGAAAACGTTAGCACTCACTTTAGCACTCATCTTCGGTCTTACTTTGACTGGTTTTACTTCTAATACTGAAGTATCAAAAGACAAAAACAAAAACCGCCGCAACACGGAGTTGAAGCGCTCTGTAGATAAGCAAGTACAAAAACACATCTTCTTCCCACAAAGCAAAGAAGAAGCTTTCGAAGGTTCTGCTGATGTTATGTTCCAAGTATATCCAGACGGTGATGTGAGAGTCATCCTCATTAAAACAAAAAATCCATTGCTCGAAAAATTCATCGAAAACCAAGCGAAGAAAATGAAAGTAGGAAAAGATGAAGTGGTGATCGGTGAAGTGTTTCGCTATCGCTTCTCTTTCCAAAAGAGCGAGAAATAATCAAGGCTGCAAGTAGTAATTTTCATAACAAACAGGTTGAGGGCCGTTGAGATAAAGATCTCAACGGTCTTCGTTTTTTTATAGACTATCTTTGCACCCATCATGAGTTCGGCAAAAAAAGACATACGTACCCTCACCCTCGATGAACTTGTAGCATTCTTTGAAGCCAATGGCGAAAAGAAATTCAGAGCAAAACAAGTCATGGAATGGCTCTGGAAAAAATCAGCGACGTCGTTCGATCAAATGAATAATGTCGGAAAAGGCGTTACCAATCTGCTTTCCGAACACTTCGAACTCAAAACAATTAAACTTGCAGATCAACAAATCAGCTCCGATCGCACTATTAAAAGTGCCTTCGAAGTAGATCCTGATAAAGTGGTCGAAGGGGTATTAATCCCAACGACCAATAGAATGACCGCTTGTATCTCATCACAAGTGGGATGCAGCCTCGCATGCAAATTCTGCGCAACAGGCCGTCTTAAAATGATGCGCAATTTGACAGCTGGTGAAATCTATGATCAAGTTGTGCATCTACGCAACGAAGCTCAAAACCGCTATCAAATTCCGCTATCGAATATCGTGTACATGGGAATGGGTGAGCCTTTGCTCAACTATAAAAATGTATTGACCTCTATCGAAAAAATCACTTCACCTGACGGACTTGGAATGTCGCCACAGCGCATTACTGTAAGCACTGCGGGTATAGCGAAGATGATCAAAAAGCTCGGTGATGATGAAGTGAAATTCAACCTCGCTCTATCATTACACGCTGCCAATGATGAAAAGCGAAATCAAATTATGGATATCAATGAGACCAACAATCTCGAGATCCTTGCTGATGCGCTAAAATATTTTTATCAGAAAACAGGAACGCGAGTCACATTTGAATACATCATTTTCAAAGATTTCAATGACTCCATTAAAGATGCGCATGAGCTCGCCAACTACAGTAAAAATCTCCCTGTTAAGATTAATATCATTGAATACAACCCCATCGATGGTGGCGAATATCAACAAGCTTCTCCCGAACGCGTAGATGCTTTCGCGAAGTTTTTAGAAAGTAAAAATCTCATTGTCAATGTTCGACGTTCGAGAGGAAAAGACATTGATGCCGCATGTGGTCAATTGGCCAATAAAAACAAGGCAAATCAAGCGAGCTAAAATCATAAGCTTTTAAATAAATATTGAGAATTTGTTTACCTTGGCCCCGCTAAATAAACATATAATAATATCTCACTATGAAAAAGCAAATTGCAATGTTTTTCGCAGCAGCAGCTACTCTAGCGCTTACTTCATGCGGCGGTGGTTGGACTGAAGAAAACAAGACTTCTATGAAAGAAACTTGTACTTCTCTTCAAGAAATTATCTACCCTGATGATGCTAAGGCTATCTGTGATTGCTATGTAGACAAATTGGCTACAACTTACCCAGATGCTGACATGACTCCAGATCAGTCAATGGCTGTTCTTGACGAGTGTTCTGCTGATGCTAAGAAAAAAGCAGAAGCTGAGTCTGAAAGAAAGATGCAAGAAATGCTTAACGGTCTAGATGCTTCAATGGATTCATTGGGTACATCAGCTGAATAATATTTCAAGCTTTCCAAAAGAATAAAAAAACCCACCAATTGGTGGGTTTTTTATTTTACCTATTTAGGATATTTAATCTTTACGAGTTGTGTGTTTCCTGGCATATACTGCACTTCTACTTCCGTTCCTGGCTCATACATCGGCTCACCCTCGCAGCGCTCCTCTGCTCTAAACTTTACCAATCGTCCTTCTTGGGTCGTGTATTCAATCAGTGGATAGAAATAACGCACTCCCTTTTCATTCATCGACATCCAATTGGTGATGACACCTTTCACTTTCTTATGCTTAAAAGGAAAGTAGATTTGGTCTCTAAATTTCCAATAAACAAAAGCCAAGATGATCACCGCAGTGATGGTATAAGCCAACCAAGCTGGCATTTCTAAGTTGTCTAAAAAATCCATGGTGCTAAATTGAGAAAAAAAGCGCTAGGCTTGTTTTTTAAATACGAATCTATACTTTATCACTTGTCCGATCTGAGGATCGCCTTTTTCAAGCTTAATTTTATTGAGCTTCTTGATGACATAGTCCGCCAATTGAGGGCTGGAAGCATTGATAGAAAGTATTTCTACTTTTCCAGCCATGTCTATTCTGAAGCTTACCTCCACTGTACCCTCCAACTCTTTCTCACTTTGAGGCTTCTGAATGTTTGTGGAAATCGCGCGCGCCTCTAGGCCTAAAAAGCCTGAGAGAAGCATGATTACCAAAACAATAGCACGAGGCGTCATAGTAAGAGGGTCAAGAATAACTATCTAAAGTTACGTCAATTGATGACAAATATTCTATTGAAGTTGCTTTTCTTCCTACAGAAAATGAGCCAACGGTAACAAATCTCGGATAAACGGAAAAAATTTCAGTTTGGGTTGTAACTTAATTTTAGGGGTGGGCGTCATACTTTCAAATAACAACATTTAATACACCAAACAAAATGAAAAAGCTCGCTCTCGCCTTCATAGCTCTCATCAGTGTTTCAGCTATGTCCGCTCAAACTACCCCTGCCGAAAAAGATACTACCACTATCAACTTCGGTGAAACACAAGTCATGATTCTTAGCACACCAACAAGTGACTCCTTGTCATCTGACAGTGTCAACATCACACCTCCAGACTATAAGAGTGAACTCACTCATTGGGCTGGTCTCGACCTCGGTGTCAACTTCCTTCTCAATAGCGATAACAAAACAACCTTGGCTCAGAAAGATGAGTGGTTGGAACTTGATCAAGCAAGATCGCTCAGCTGGAGAATTAACTTCTATGAAGAGAAGATCCGAATCATCAAAGATTATGTAGGTATCACCACAGGCCTTGGTCTTACTTGGAACAGCTACACGTTCAACAAGAATGTAAACCTCAATGTAACAAGCGACTCTACATTCGGTGTGATCGATTCTCTTCCGGAGTATTCAAAAAACAAGCTGCGCGCTACATACCTGCACCTTCCTGTGATGCTTGAGTTCAACACAAGCCGTAACCCAGATAAGGCATTCCACCTTGCAGCCGGTGTAATCGGTGGTTGGAAAATCGGTAGCATTCACAAGCAAGAATTTGAACTCGATGGTCAGAACTATAAAGTGCGCGTGAAAGATGATTTCAATCTATCTCCTCTAACACTTGATTTGACTGCTCGTGTAGGCTACAAAAACTTCACAGTATGGGCGACTTACGGATTGACTCCATTGTTCAAAGACAACAAAGGACCTGAAGTATTCCCAGTATCTCTAGGCATTACGTTGATTCCTTTTGGTTAAGATACTTTCGCAGAAATTGCGAAGGCTTTTCAGCAGCGAGGTTCGAAAGGACCTCGCTGTTTTTTTTATCTAGCTACTACACCAACTTTGTTGGTATGCCCAATGCGCTCGCGCTTTTGAAGCATCACATACTTTGGTGGCACTTGAATTTTTTTATCACACAAATCATTTCCTGAGAAAAAGGTAATCCAATAAGTATTGGTGAGCTCAATTGAGTCACGAACCAAAATCTCGAAAGGCTTGAATTCTCCGGGCTGTAGCTCATCAATTAAGAAGCGAACTTTAGCGGTTTGCTTTTCTTTTCCCTTGATGAATCCGCTGCCACTCGCATTGATGATCACATTGAAAACGGCCTCAGGACGCTCATTGAAGAGTCCTACCGACCATATTTTTTTCCCATCTGCATCCTTATCCGCAACGATTGCAACGCACATTCCTTCTGCAGAAGGGATCTGAAAATCTTTCTTCATGCCGCAAAATTAGCCCGAAAATCCTATTTCGCTGCATTGATCACACGCTCGCCCATGGCCACATACTCCTCAAGGTCGATAGGCATATGGCGCACGCGCTCCTTGCTTTGAAGATGACCAATGCGAACGACGATCATTTCTAAATCAGGAATAACAATCACATACTGTCCACGCAGCCCGCGGAATGAGAAGTAATCATGTCCCTTGTACTCGCCCAACCAAGTCTGGTAGCCATACCAATAATTTTTTTCATTCTGAGATTTCTCAGGCGTGATATCGACCATCATGCCCGGAGTGATGGATTCTTTTACAAACGCAGGAGGAACAATAGTATCTGGACCCAATACCCCATTGTGCTCGTATAACATTCCAAACTTTGCAAAGTCGCGAGCAGTAGCATAAAAGCCTGAGAATACTTTCTCCATTCCCTTATAATTGTCCAGGTTCCAATATGCATCGTTCTCTGCACCAATGCACGACCAAATCTTCTGATGGAAATATTCACTAACGGTGCGGCCCGTGGCTTTTTTCAAAATCATTCCGAGAAGAATAGTATTTCCCCCCTCATACACCCAGCCTTCGCCCGGCGTGGTTGTCACGTTAAATTTCATAGTCTCTTCCACCAAATCACCACCGAAATAAGCACGCGCCATAAAACCGAAGGGATTGCCATAGCTTTCACCAAAAGGAATTCCGCTGGCCATTTGCAGCAAGTGCTTAATGGTGAGGTCTGCCCCTTTTCCTTCTTTAAATTCTGGTAAAAAATCTCCGACCTTCTGATCTACGCTTTGAATATATCCTTCGCGGATCGCCACTCCGATCAAGGCTCCAGTCATGCTCTTCGCCATGGAGAACGAATTGGTCACCGTGGTCTCGTCTGTACCCTCCCAATATTTTTCCAAAAGAATAGAGTCTCTATGAATGACTAGAAATGCCGTTGACTTATACTGTTCATGTATCTTTTCCTCTTCAGGCGTTAGCGAAATAAAGCTATAACGCTCGTGAATACCCCACGGCTCCGGCTTGTCGGCTTTGATAGTGCTTGTTTCAAAATAGTCTTTGTCATCGATGTCTGGCATCGATCGACCGATCAAATAAGTGCTCCTCAATCCTTTTAACACATGTCCGTTACCAGTTACATAAAGCCCAACTACCGCTAAAACAATGAGTACTAGCAAGGATTTCAGGACGAATTTGAGGATGCGCATATTTCTTATTTTTTTGAAAAATAGTAAAAAATGGTAACCTTTTGATGGAATATCGTAAACAAGGGCCTACTAGTTAATCCCATGTTGAGAACCACTCTAATATCATTGCTACTTGCTTTTTCCACTTCATCGATGGTGGCACAAGACGAAATGTTCAATGCCAGACAAGCCTACGACGAAGGAGAATACGAGACTGCACTGATTATCCTCACGGAGTTCCTAGAAAAAGGAGCCAATCCCGATGCACTGATGCTGCGTGCAGATTGTCTGCAAAAAGTCGGTGACTACAGCATGGCACTTTCCGATTACGACAAAGCAAGAGTTTATGGAAGCAAGGACGATCGTTTGTTCCTTCATAGAGGCATATGCAAGTCGAGCATGGGACAAACAGATGGAGCAAAACTAGACCTCATCACATACATCGAAAAAAATTCTGAAGATCCCGTAGGTTACTATTGGATGGCCGCCGTTGAATATCTCAATGCAGATAATAAAGCCTGCCAGCGATATGTGGACATGGCTCTTGCGATGGATTCTACTTACGCAGATGCTTACTACCTGCGCGGGGCAAACATGGCTGACCAAGGAAAAAACCTTCAAGCAATGGAGGCCTTCCAACAATCATTTGAATACAATCCGAAACAACATCGAGCTAAACTCAATGTAGCAGTTATGCTCATTGAAATGGGCCAGTTCTCTAACGCATTGGAAATGCTGTCTGAACTTAGATTAGAAAACATCGACTTCCACGGTGAGGTGTTATACTATCGCGGTGAAGCATTTTATCTGAATCACGACCTTGAAGGCGCTTGCATGGAATGGAAAGAAGCCAGTGATCTCGGAGATGCGGATGCTAGCATCAACTATAAAAAACTCTGTATGAATAAAGGCGATAAGCCGAAATTCAAACGCAGATCATATGGTCAATTCTAAGACAACCTTCAATTCCCAATTGGCACGAATCTGAACTTTAGAGGTATGTAATCTCACATACTCTGCATCTTCTTGCTTTTTAAAATCAAGCGGATCCCAACGTCCATTATTATTCTTATCACGATAAAATCTTACCGAATATTCATTCGGTTTTAGATTTTTTATCTTCCATTCCTTTAGCCCGGCCGTGTTTCCTTTCCAGATAAGAATGTCTGATTTATCTCGCACCTCTAAAACACCATCCGCAAAACCAGCAAGCGAGTCGCTTTGCAAGACCATCATACCCACATCTTCTGAGGTGAGGGTAGTAAACTTAACATCCAAGGTGTCATTCGTATGCCCCATCACATCTTCGAATGCACCGGGCAACACCGTCAATTGATATTTTGACCCATCTATCAACTTCGGCATACTCTTGTAAGCCAATGGAGATGAGGCTTCCCACACGGGAGTATCCAATTGGATCGAGTCTTTTTTCAAAACAAATTTTGAAGGATCTTTCAAAACCGAACGAACGTTCGATTGTAAAATCAATGAATCCATAGCCAATATCTTACTCATCACACCAGGCGAAAGACGGAGTACTTTTTTATAATCTTCTGCAAAAAATGGAATCGCCAAGGTGTCTACGTTCTCACCACTTGAGAAACTCACACGAACATTCTTCTCCAATGGCAGACCTTTGAGAGAATAGTACAACGTATCCTCATCGCTCGATTTGAATAGATCAGCCTCTACTTTTTCTCCATCTAGAATACTAAATGAATATGGAATGCGGCCTTCAAATAAGGGATTCCATGGTATAGAAAATAATCCCGTCGAATCGACTTTATACGAAGCAAAATCAATCGCATCAGGCATTTGAGCGTGCATCTCCAACACTTGCTCTTGTAGTTGATTCGTATCTATCGCAATTGAACTAACCTTGCTAATCAAACTAACGCGCTCATCACTGTCCACTTTATAGTTGCCGTTTAAATCTTCCAACGCCAAAATCTGATAATTGCCTGATGGTAGATATGAAATGATAAAACTTCCGTCAGCCAAGGTTCTCGCGAAGTAAGACGGCAAACTTGTTTTTGGATCGAGCACATCAACCGTGTCGTCATAAAGCATCACCTTCATTCCCGACAACTTCTCATTTGAAAATGGAACGCTTGTTTTTCCATACACCACCATCGAGTCGAGCTTGTCTCCCGTCGAAAAAACATACACCAATTTTTCAGCCTTATTACTCTCGTTCAAATCGACAATCCCATCTCCGAAATTGAAAGTGTATGTCGTATTCGGCTTTAACTCTTCTTGCGGTTCAATAATCACTGTGCGGTTCTTCACCTTAATCAACGGTTGCTTCTTAAGCGGTGGCGACACGATTAGTTCTTGATAAATATTATTCAACTGAACATATTCATCAAACGTTATTTGAAAAGACTTCTGATTGAAGTTAGTATTAAGAGAAGCCGGAGTCATACTCACCACTTTTGGCGCGGTGAAATCTTTATCGCCCCCCGACAGTGTTTTCTGATTAGCACATGCAACAAGCACTGCAGCGATGATAAAGAAACCAAAAACCTGAAACGGATATCTCATAGTACAGATTCGATTACGGCTACCACTTCAACAAGCCATTTATGATCCACTTCAGAGAAATCATCTAATTGATCACTGTCTACATCCAGCACTCCTACCACATCTCCGTTCGCATTTCGAAGTGGCAATACAATTTCTGATTTTGATAATGAACTACATGCGATGTGTCCTGGGAAGGCATCGACATCGGGAACGAGAATGACCTCATTTTTTTCCCAAGAAGCTCCACAAACACCCTTGCCTTTAAAAATACGCGTGCAGGCTACAGGTCCTTGAAAAGGTCCGAGGACCAATTGGTCATTTTTAACAAAATAACAGCCCACCCAAAAGAACCCAAATGCCTCTTTGAGGGCCGCCATGATATTGGCCACATTGGCCGTACTATCGGACTCTCCTTGCACCAAAGCCTTGATTTGTGGGAGGATGGACGCGTAAATTTCCTCACGCGCCGCCCCTTTTGGGATGTATAAATCTTCTGCCATTATGATGCGAAATTAAGGATGAATCGAACCTGTTAACAAAAGGTTTGTTTGATGACCACATCCGCGCTTAATTTTGGCGCATAACCAATCAGGAAATGTCAAGTACAAACTTCGCATCACGCCACATCGGACCACGCGCACATGAGGTCCACGAAATGCTAGATACCATCGGTATTTCATCCATTGACGAACTCATTAACAAAACGGTGCCTTCGGCCATCCGTTTACAAAAGCCGCTCGACATCGCTCCTGCAGTTTCTGAAGACGAATACCTCTCGCACGTTTGGGCGCTTGGAAAGAAAAACAAAGTAAACAAGAGCTACATCGGGATGGGATACCACCCGACCTTCGTTCCAACAGTGATTTTGAGAAACGTACTTGAAAATCCAGGATGGTACACGGCTTACACACCCTACCAAGCAGAAATTGCTCAAGGTCGTTTGGAAGCATTGCTCAATTTCCAAACCATGGTGACAGACCTAACAGGTCTTCCAATTGCAAATGCAAGTCTTTTAGATGAAGGAACCGCCGCTGCTGAAGCGATGATCCTTTTCTTCCACAGCCGTTCTCGTGAAAAAGAACAGTCTGGTGCAAATAAATATTTCGTTGATCAAACGGTGTTTCCACAAACACTAGACGTGTTGAAAGGTCGCGCGAAGCACCTCAAAATCGAGCTAGTAGTTGGAGATTATAAAACATTCACGTTCTCTTCTGAATTCTTCGGTGCATTGGTTCAATATCCAAATGGTATCGGTCAAATCGAAGATTACAAAGGATTCGCAGACGCCGCTCATGCAGCAGGAGCTTATGTTTCCGCAGCATCAGATTTGATGGCACTCACCCTAATCACTCCTCCAGGTGAATGGGGAGCAGATATCTGCTTCGGTAACTCTCAGCGTTTCGGTGTTCCAATGGGATACGGCGGTCCACACGCTGCATTCTTCTGCGCGAAGGATGAATTCAAACGCAATATGCCTGGTCGTATCATCGGTGTTTCAAAAGATCGTCATGGTAACAACGCATATAGAATGGCGCTTCAAACACGCGAACAACACATTCGTCGTGAGAAGGCAACATCTAACATTTGTACTGCACAGGCATTGCTAGCTGTAATGGCATCGATGTACGCAGTTTATCACGGTCCTGCGGGCGTTAAGGCGATCGCCACTCGCATCCACGAACGTGCAACAGCACTTGCTGCAGCACTTCAAGGAAAGGGCGTAAAATTGACAACTACCAAGTTTTTTGATACCATTCAAATCGAAGGCAACGAAGCAGCGATCAGAACAGCTGCTGACGCGAAAGGCATCAACTTCCGCTACTTCGGAACTGGTCACATCGGTATTTCTGTTAACGAAACAACTACTGTTGAAGACTTGAAAGAAATCGTTCAAATCGTTGCAGGCAGCGATGCTGCAATTGGCAATGGAAGCAGCGCTATCAGCGGCTTTGAAAGAACTTCTTCTTATTTGACCCATCCTAATTTCAATACACATCATAGCGAAACAGAAATGCTTCGTTATTTGAAAAAATTAGAGAACAAAGACTTGTCACTTGCTCACGCAATGATAGCATTAGGCTCATGCACAATGAAGCTTAACTCTACTAGCGAAATGATTCCTGTGACCTGGCCAGAGTTTGCCAACATTCACCCATTCGCTCCACTAGATCAGACACAGGGATATCAAGAAATGTTGGTGCAGTTGGAAAAAGATCTTTGCCAATGTACTGGATTTGCTGGTGTTTCACTTCAGCCAAACTCAGGGGCACAAGGTGAATTGACAGGACTCTTGGTAATCATGGCATACCATGAAAGCAGAGGTGAAGGACACCGCAATATTTGCTTGATTCCATCTTCTGCACACGGCACCAACCCTGCATCTGCTGTAATGGCTGGTTTGCAAGTAGTAGTCGTGAAATGTGATGATAATGGTAACGTGGATGTAGAAGATCTGAGAGCAAAAGCGATCCAACACAAAGACAACCTTGCAGCATTGATGGTTACTTATCCATCAACACACGGTGTATTTGAAGAAGCCATTCGCGAAATCACACAAATCGTTCACGACAACGGTGGTCAAGTGTACATGGACGGTGCAAACATGAACGCACAAGTAGGATTGACCAATCCTGGAAATATTGGTGCAGACGTTTGCCACCTGAACCTTCACAAGACTTTCGCTATCCCTCACGGCGGCGGCGGTCCTGGTATGGGTCCTATCGGTGTTGGCGCGCACTTAGTGCCATTCCTTCCAAGCAATCCAGTAATTACTACTGGCGGTAATAGCCCTATCGCAGCGGTATCAAGCGCTCCTTGGGGAAGTGCACTGATTCTATTGATTTCTTACGGCTACATCAAAATGCTAGGAGCAGAAGGCGTTACTGATGCTACGAAATACGCGATCCTCAATGCCAATTACATGAAGGCAAGATTGGAAGGCCATTTCGATGTATTGTACACCGGTGCTAATGGAACAGTTGCCCACGAAATGATTCTTGATTGCCGCTCATTCAAAGCAGCAGGCATCGAAGTAGAAGACATTGCGAAACGCTTGATGGACTATGGTTTCCACGCACCTACAGTGTCTTTCCCAGTAGCAGGCACGGTGATGGTAGAACCAACAGAAAGCGAACCGAAGTCAGAACTCGATCGTTTCTGCGATGCGATGATCATGATCAGAAAAGAGATCGCTGAAGTAGAAGGCGCAATCGCTGATAAACAAGATAACGTGTTGAAAATGGCTCCACACACTGCTGTTGAATTGACAGCAAACGAATGGAATCACTCTTACTCTCGTGAGAAAGCAGCATACCCAATGCCTGGCCTTCGCGAGAATAAATTCTGGACTACAGTAGGTCGTGTTGATAATGCATATGGAGATAGAAATCTCGTTTGCACTTGTCCTCCGATCGAACAATATGAAATGGTGAAGTAATTTTAACTTTCACTAAAAGTTCAACCCCCATCTTTGGAATCAAAGGTGGGGGTTATTTTTTTTCTGTAAAAAAAAGGGACCTTAGTACTTTTGATAAAACCTGTCATTATGAAATCAATCCTTCTTGTGCTGGCGGTGGCATGCTCTCTTAGCATCTCTGCACAAACGCATCTTGCAAAAGCAGGAAGCAATCAATCAAATCTTCCCGACTGGGCACAGCTCATGTACAGCGAGGATCCTAATTTTTACGAAGTAGTAGAAAAATATCAGCACTACTATTCTGTAAATGATTTTGAAAAAAACATTCATACGCAATACTTCAAACGTTGGACGAGCAGTGTAAAGAAATTCGTGCAGCCGGATGGCAGAATTGTTTATCCGACAAAACAAGAATTAGAAACGCAAGCTGCGGATATCCTGCAGAATCAAGCGAGCAATCGTGGAAGTGAAATCTGGCATTTCGAAGGACCCAATCATCACGTCGATGGTGATGGTTCGTTGACAGCAGGATTTAGACACTCCAATGTGTACTGCCATGATAGAAGCGCTACGAACACGAGCCTACTCTACTGCGGTACTGAGAGTGGTGGCCTGTATAAAACTACAGATGCCGGACAAAACTGGAGCCATGTCACCAAGGGCCTATTAATCGGCTGGGTCAGCGCCGTGAGATGCAAACCCACCAATGATCAATTTGTGATCATGTCTGCCAACAATGATCTTTGGAGATCTACTGATGGTGGTAGCACTTGGGAAGTCATTGGCCAACCTGGTTTTGTTTCTCAAAATATTTCCGCATGGGAAATTGCATACAATCCCGAAAACAATGACATCATTTATGCAGCAACAAACAACGGTTTCTTCAGAAGTACAGACAGCGGAAACAACTGGACAGAAGTACTTAATAACAACTGCGAAACCATTGCAATAAAACCGAACGATCCTTCGGTTGTCTATACCATTCAATATGAGCCATCACTTGACTACAGCCGCTTTTACAAAAGCACAGATTATGGCGCAACGTTTCAAATGATAGAGAACGGTTGGTTCAATGCTTCTCTTGGAAATATTCAAATCGACGGCGGTCGCTTAGCGGTAACGGAAGCTGATCCCAATAGAATTTATGCACTCCTTGTGGGATATGAAAACCCCGGCTCAACGGTCATTACCAATGGCTGGGTGGGCACTTGGGTAAGTTACGATGCTGGTGAAACATGGAGTTTCCCTCACAATCAAATCGGAACACCCTATACAGATGAGCATCCCAATTTGATGAACTTCAGCGCGGACGACGGCACATATACACAGATTCACTACAACACCACGATGGCTGCCTCACAGATTGATCCTGATAAAGTACTCATCGGTGGACTCAACTTGTGGATCAGCAATGATGCTTGCGCCACTTATCAAGGCGTCGGCGGATATATTGGCGGCATCGATTATTTCCACGTCGATCAACAAGAAATAAGAATTTACAAGACAGGTCCTACAACAGAAGAAGTTTGGATTGGTAATGATGGTGGTATACTTCACTCGAGTGATTTCATGCAATCACATGAAAATCTCAACCGTGGAATTCGTGCAGTCAATCTTTGGGGATATGACCAAGGCTGGAGCGAAGACATCATGGTCGGCGGCCGTTATCACAACGGCAATATGGCTTATCATGAAAACTATCCATCAGGAGAATTCATCGCACTCGGTGGCGGTGAGGCACCTACAGGATATGTAAATTATAATGATGAAAATGAAACGTTCTTCAGCGATATCGGAGGGCAAGTACTTCCTGAATCGCTTGACCAGCAAGCAACCTATCAAAGTTTATCATTGAGCCCAAATGAAAGTTATTGGAACAATGGTAGTTCGCGAATCATGTTTGACAATACATATTTCAACATTGCTTGGCTTGGAAATGAGAACAAACTCTATCGTTCCACCGATGGTGGTTTTAGTTATGAATTGGCCTATGAATTCGGCACCAATCCCGACAATGATGTGCTTTGGATCGAACAGAGTTATGAAAATCATGACTACATCTACTTGCATCAAGCCGTAGGAAATTCGAGCGCGATGTGGCGCTCAACCGATCACGGAACTACTTGGTCTGCTGTGAATCTCCCGTCTACCTTGCGCAACATGACCTTCACGCTTTCAGGTGATGATGAAAATACATTGTGGGTTTCATACTACGATGGCTCCAACGGACAAAAAGTATATAAGACTTCCAACGGCGGAACCTCATGGGACAACTGGACTACGCCGACCCTGAATGGAAGATCTCCTTGGGCCATCGCACATCAATTCGGAACAGATGGAGGTGTATATCTCGCAATGCTCAATGGGTTGGTTTACTACAGAAACAACACCATGACCGATTGGGAATCCTACAGCAGCGGCCTTCCAGCGAGCTCCGAACCACTTCGTATCGTACCATTCTACAAAGGCGAAGTCATTCGATTAGCAACATGGAACCTCGGCGTATGGGAAGCGCCTTTCTACGAGTCGAGCAGTATGATGGCCGACTTTGCTGCGCAATATGAATCATTCTTCTGTCCAGGAAATCCAGTGCACTTCGTGGATCACAGCGTAGTGCCCGATGGTGCAACTTACAGCTGGGCATTCCCCGGAGCAATGCCTTCATCAAGTGAAGAGAAAAATCCTACTGTCATTTATGAAAGTGAAGGAACATACGATGTGACACTTACAGTGACATACAATGGCAATAGCGAAACGATTACTAAGACATCCTACATACAATCACAAAGCGGTGCAGAATTTCCGTTATCAGAAGATTTTGAAAGCGGCAACTTCCCTGCTTCTTGGCAGCGTGTGGGCAATGGCTCATGGGCAGTAACCGATGACGCAAGTGCTTACGGAATAGGTCAAAATTGTATTCGATTTGACAATTATTACTACGATGCACAAGGCGCGAGAGACGAATTTTGGACAGGTAAGCTCAATCAACAAGCATCAACTTTACTCACCTTCGATGCTGCGTATGCGCCATACGGCGGGCAATACAGCGACACACTCGCTGTATTGGTAAGTTACAATTGCGGAAGTGATTGGACCACCCTATGGGTGCGTGGCGGTGAAGATCTCGCCGTTGGTAATGGTACTACAGACTATTACGTTCCCGCAACAAATGAATGGGCGAACTACGAAATCACAATTCCTGAAAATGAAAATAGCGATGAAGTGATTGTAGCATTTCAAAACCGCGGGCACTATGGCAATGCTATTTATGTCGACAACATCAACCTCGAACTCATCATTAATGTAGATGAAAAAGAGGAAGAGTCGACTATAACATTATACCCCAACCCAACTTCTGACTTCATTCAAATCAGCGGAAATGGATTGAAAGAAGGAGCTTCCATAGTGCACATCTATGATGCAACTGGCCGCATCATTTCTTCAGAAAACGTTGTTGTTGCGGGTAAAAGACTCGAGAAGCGCATCGAGACAGACCAGCTTTCGAAGGGATATTACACCTTGGAAATTACCAATAACGGCGAAGCTATTCGTCAGACCTTTATTAAGAAATAGAACTCCATCCAATAAGAAAGTCCGCTCTCCGTTTGGGGGACGGGCTTTTTTTTACTCAAAATTTTCGTTTTTACAATCTGTTTATTTTCAGACCTCTAATTTTTTAAACCTACCAAGTGATAGGTATTTTGAGTACTTATGAAAAAGGTTTAACCGTTTTTTTAGTGAAATCACGGAATTAATTTAGCGTCCTATCTCCAAAAAAAAGCCACGTTAAACAATTATGGACTCTTACAATTTTTCCGCGAAACAGATTCATGTTCGCATTCGCAATTTGCGCTCTAAACAGGGCATGTCACAAGAATTTGTCGCTTCAAAAATCGGCATTTCACAAAACGCTTACAGCAGAATTGAGCTTGGACTTGCCAAGTTATCGATTGACAGAATGTTGAAGATCTCTGAGATTCTCCAAGTGTCACCGATCGACTTACTGCAAGAACAAGAAGTAATGGCATAATTAAAAGCCCTCTCATCAAAACGAGAGGGCTTTTTTTTGATACTCATAGAATGCTTATTTTCGCGACATGATTCAAAACTTGTCAGACGAAGAAGTAGTTAGAAGAAACGCACTACAGAAATTACGAGAAAAAGGTATTGAGCCCTTCCCTGCGGCTGAGTACGTAGTCAACAATTACTCAAAAGACATATTAGCAAACTACGAAGAAGGAAAAGAAGTCGTGGTGGCAGGCCGTCTCATGAACATGCGTGTGATGGGTAAAGCGTCTTTTGCAGATCTTCATGACAGCAAGGGAAAGATTCAGATTTATATCGCGTCAGATAATATTTGTCCTGGTGAAGACAAGAGCTACTACAATGAAGTGGTTCGTCACCTTTTGCACTTTGGTGATTTCATCGGAGTGAAAGGAACACTATTCACTACCCGCATGGGAGAGATTTCCATTCAAGTAAGCGAGCTTACCGTGCTTGCAAAATCATTGAAGCCTCTTCCAGTAGTGAAGACAGACAAGGAAGGAAATATCTATGACGCCTTCACCGATCCAGAATTGCGCTATCGCATGCGTTATGTGGATTTGGTGGTCAATGAAAAAGTAAAAGAAACATTCATTACGCGCACTAAGATTGTCAATGCAATGCGCGACTTCTTCAATAGCTATGGCTATTTAGAAGTGGATACCCCAGTTTTGCAAGCGATCCCAGGTGGTGCTTCTGCGCGTCCATTTATTACACATCACAACGCACTTGATGTGCCGATGTATTTGCGTATTGCAAATGAGCTTTATCTAAAGCGCTTGATTGTCGGAGGATTCGAAGGAGTCTATGAATTCAGTCGCAACTTCAGAAATGAAGGAATGGACAGAACCCACAATCCAGAATTTACAGTAATGGAAATTTATGTAGCCTATAAAGACTACAACTGGATGATGGATTTTACAGAAGCAATGCTTCAGCATGTTTGTCAAAAAGCGCTAGGCACTACATCTGTGCAGTTTGGCGATAAAGTAATTGATTTCAAAGCACCGTTCCGTCGTTTATCTATGACCGATGCGATCATTGAATACACGGGATTTGATATCACTGGAAAATCAGAAAAAGAACTTTTCGATTTCTGTAAGAGCATCGGTATCGATGTGAATGAATCGATGGGTAAAGGAAAATTGATTGATGAAATTTTCGGAGCAAAATGTGAAGGCAATTTCATTCAGCCCACGTTCATCACAGACTACCCTGTGGAGATGTCGCCGCTATGTAAGCGCCACCGCAGCAATCCAGAATTGACCGAGCGTTTTGAATTGATGATTAATGGAAAAGAATTAGCGAATGCTTATTCAGAGTTGAACGACCCCATCGATCAGCGCGGCCGATTTGAGGAACAAATGAAATTACAAGAACGCGGAGATGATGAGGCGATGTTCATCGACCAAGACTTCCTTCGTGCGTTGGAATACGGAATGCCGCCAACATCTGGAATGGGTATCGGAGTAGATCGTTTGGTGATGTTGTTGACCAACAATCCAACGATTCAAGAAGTATTATTCTTCCCGCAAATGCGTCCAGAGAAATTTGCAACGGGTCCAGATCTAAAAGAATACGAAGCCGCAGGCATCGCTCCTGAATGGATTGAACACGTAGTAAAAGCAGGCTATGATTCATTGGATAAACTCCGCGAAGCAAAACCCACCTCCGTTCACCAAAACCTAAACGCCTACCGCAAAAAGAACAAACTAGACATCCCCGCAATGCAGCTAGCAGATATCGAGGGGTGGAAGTTAGAGAGTTAGAGAGTTAGAGAGTTAGGGAGTTAGGGAGTGAGAGAGTTAGGGAGTGAGAGAGTGAGGGAGTGAGGGAGTGAGGGAGTGAGGGAGTGAGGGAGTGAGGGAGTTTGGAGTTTGGGGATTTTTTTTGAGGATGGTTCCTGAGTGCGATTATCGATTTTCAATTCTCAAATCTCGATTCTCTA
>OFDC01000280.1_pt1 | contig 44248 bp, 48 predicted proteins | sample 1520941 | NCBI WGS metagenome assembly OFDC01 (sample SAMEA94258168, study PRJEB24077) | hot springs metagenome | biome: Aquatic biome; feature: Water | place: India | collected 2012-12-06 | depth 5 m | reverse complement strand
TGAGCCGCGAGGAGGTGGTCGCCAAGGTGGTCGAAATGACCGATGGCGGCGCGGATTTCACCTTCGACGCCACCGGCAACACCGAAGTGATGCGAACCGCATTGGAAGCCTGCCACCGTGGCTGGGGCACCTCGATCATCATCGGCGTGGCCGAAGCGGGCAAGGAAATCGCCACCCGCCCGTTTCAGCTCGTCACCGGACGCAACTGGCGCGGCACGGCTTTCGGCGGGGCCAAGGGCCGCACCGATGTGCCCAAGATCGTCGACATGTACATGACCGGCAAGATCGAAATCGACCCGATGATCACCCACGTCATGGGCCTTGAGGAGATCAACACCGCCTTCGATCTGATGCACGAAGGCAAGTCGATCCGCAGCGTGGTGGTGTTCTAAGGGCGCTGCTCCAACCCGGCGAACCGCCCGCCATGAAACACCAGCGGGCGGCGCCCGGCGGCCCCCTGTGCCATGCCAGTAACCTCGCCCAGAATCAGCGTGTGATCGCCCGCGTCATGCACCGCAAAGCGCCGGCACGCGACATGGGCCAGCGCGCCGCGGATCACCGGCAAGCCGCCCTCTCCCGCCTCAAAATCCTCGGGCAGCAAGGCGCTATCCCCCCGCGCGGCATAGCGCCGGGCGAGCGCCCGCTGGTCTTCAGCCAGAATGCTGAAGGCGAAGCTTGTCGCCCCGGCATAGGCGGCAAACTGGCTCGATGAGTTTTGCAGGCACCAGCTCACGAGCATCGGTTCGAGCGAGACCGAAACGAGCGAATTGATCGTCATCGCCGAAACCGCACCCGTCGCCGAGACATGCGAAACCACCGCAACGCCGGTCGCGAATTGGCCCATCAGCTGGCGAAAGGCGAGCGAGGTGGCCGGGGTATCCGGGGCGGAAGCGGGCAAGGGGGTCTCCGGCGGAGGGGTTGCAGGCAGGCGGGTCAGCGGGTGGTGCGCGCCTTGCGGCATGGCTCTTCCCCTTGTCAATCGATCGCGGCCCGCGCGGTTCCTCGTCAGCCGCAATCGCCCGCGCCATCGCAGCCTGTGGTTAACCGCGTGGTTACACCGTCTCCGCTAAGGCAGAACAGCCGCACACCCTGCCGCTCTCCCGCGCGCAGGCACTAAGGCGGCAACCGCCTCGGGCGCAGCAGGTGAGCATGTACGAAAGCAGGATTGCAGCCGACCCCCTAACGGTCGCGATGATGGAGGGCTTCCCGCCCGCCATTGACGCGCTGGCGGCTGGGAATCTGGCGGGTCACGACTTTCTGCGCGCCGCGTGGTATGGCGCGGGCGCGAAAGAGCAGGGACGCACGCTGGTGATCCAGCGCGATACGGGCGGCGAAGTGATCGCGGCGATCCCGATGCTCGCTTTCGGCCCGCCGATTATCGGCGCGCGCAAGCTTGCCGGGCCTTACTGGCCCTTCCGCGCGCCGCTGCTGTCACCCGATTGCAGTACGCTTCACCTCGCCCACGCTTTGGCAGACTCTGCCGCGCGTAGCCTTGGTCCAGTGTGGCGAATGGGCCCTGTGCGCGGCGACGATCCCGCGGTGGCCATGCTGATCGCAGCCGCGCAGCTCGCTGGCTGGCGTGTCCTTTCGCGCCCGGCGGGGACCAGCTGGATCATCGATCTTGACGCGATGCGCGCCAATCCCCCGTCACGCGGATCGACCCCGCGCAAACTGCGCGCAGGGTGGCGCAAGCTTGAAACGCTCGGCACCCCGCGTTGGCGCACCGTGCGCGGCGCGCAGTGGGACGCCGAGGCACTTGTCGCGATGGGCCGCGTCGAAGCCGACAGTTGGATCGCCCGCGAGACTGACGGCAGCGGCGCGAAGTTCCTGACCGCCGAGCAACGCGCGGTGTGGCAGCACGCGCTCACCGATCCGGCGATCGCGGAGCGCCTGTGCGCGATTATCCTGTTCCTCGACGATCGCCCGGTGGCGTTCAGCTTCGATCTCGATGACGGGCCGGTGCGCTATGCCATCGCTGGCACCCACGTTGAGGATCTGAAGCACTGCTACATCGGCAAGACCCTCAATTACCGCTCGATGGACGAGGCGATTGATGCGGGTTTCAGCACGCTGGACCTTGGATCGGGTGACAGCGGCTACAAGCGCACGATGGGGGCGGTGCCGGGATACGACCTTGCCGACCTGTTGTTCGTGCGCAGCCGCCTAGCGGCGCGGCTGCTGGAGCGGGTCTGGGGCAAAGCGCTGACCGCCGCAGGTGAAGGACTGGCGCATGGCTGAAGCCGATCCCGGCCCTCCCGGCTCACATTCCCTCGCCCCATCGCTCGCCGCGCAGGTACGCACGGCGGTGATCTGGCGCTCGGGCAGTCAGATTGTCACGCAAATCGTGTCCTGGTGCTCGACCCTGATCGTCATCCGCCTGCTGGCACCGCATGATTACGGATTGTTCGCCATGGCGCAGGTGATGCTGGTGCTGCTCAACACGATGAACGGTTGGGGCCTCGCGAGCGCCCTGATCCGTGAGAAAGAGGTGAGCGAGGAGCGCCTGCGCCAGACGCTGGGGATGCTGATCCTGCTCAATTTCGGCCTTGGGCTGACCCAATTCCTCGCCGCACCGTTGGTGGCGATGTGGTTCGGCGAGCCGCAGGTGGCTCAACTGCTGAGGGTGCAATCGCTGCTCTATCTGACGGTGCCGTTTTGCGCCCTGTCGCACGCCATCCTGTCGCGCCGGATGGACTTTCGCCGCCCGGCGCAGGTGCGGCTTGCCGCGGCAATCGTGGGAGCAACGACCGCGTTGACCGGGGCATCCAGCGGCTGGGGCGTGTGGACCCTCGTTTTCGCGCCGCTGGCGATGCTGGTGACCGAGGCCATCGGCATGACATGGGCCGCGCACGCACCGATCCGCCCCAGCTTCCGCTTTACAGGGGCGGGCCACATCGCCGGGTTCGGCGGGCTGATGACGATGACGCAGCTGTTCTGGTTCGTGCAGAGTCAGGCCGACATTGTGATCGCCGGGCGTGTGCTCGATCCCCATACACTGGGGGTCTACACCACCGGGCTGTTCCTCGCGCAGTTGCTCGCATCGAAGTTCGTGCCGCCGATCAACGAGGTCGCCTTTGCCGCCTATTCGCGTCAGCAGGGCGTGGGGCCAGAACCGCTGCTCGCCACGATCCGGCTGGTGATGCTGATCGCCTTGCCCGCCTATGCCGGGATGGCGGCGGTGGCACCGGTGCTGGTACCGGTGCTGCTGGGCGAGCAATGGCTGGAGATCGCACCCATGCTGCCGATCCTGGCCATCGCCATGAGCATGATGACGCTGCAAATCCTGTTCGCGCCTGCCACCAATGCGCGCGGGGTGCCCGCTGCTGCGCTGCGGATCGCGATCCTCGGGAGTGTGATCATGCCGGGGGCGTTTCTGATCGGGTCGCAATGGGGCATTTTCGGCTTTGCCTGGGGCTGGGTCGGCGGGATGGCAGTGCTGTGTTCGGCGACGGTGTGGCTGTCGGGCGGGCTGATCGGACTGCGGCTCGCCGGGCTGGCGCGCGCCGTGGCTCCGCCGCTGACGGCCGCGCTGGTGATGGCCGCAGGGGTGGCGCTGCTGTTGCACCTGCTGCCCGCAGGTCTGTCGCCGCTGTTGGCGCTGATTGGCGCGGTGGTGCTGGGGGTGGCGCTCTATGCCGGCGGGCTCAGTCTAATCGCGCCCGACCGGCTCGGCGAAGCCCTGCGTTTCATCCGCAACACCGCCGAGCCCGAACCCGCTCCGGCCGAGTGACGCCACCCCAAAGCGCGCGATTGACTTGCGGTGGGCGATGCTCTTGGACGAGGGCATGACCACGCCGCGCCCTGCCCCCGCCACCCGCTTCTACACCGCCCGCGACATCGATCTGGCCGTGCACGAATGGAGCAGTGCGGGCACTGGGGTGCCGCTGGTGTTCGCTCATGCCACCGGGTTTCACGGGCGAGTGTTCGATGCGATTATCGAGCAGTTTCCGGCTCATCCCGCCCATGCGATCGACCTGCGCGGGCATGGCCAATCGGGCGGCGGGCCGATCGACGATTGGCGGATCATGGCGCGCGATGTTGCTGATTTTCTTGCGCAATCGGGCCTTGTGGGGGCGGTCGGCATCGGCCATTCGATGGGGGCGCACACCCTGCTGCAAGTCGCCGCTGACATACCGGATGCGTTCACCCGCCTCGTGCTGTTCGATCCCGTCATTCTCGCGCCGGAATTCTACGCGCCCGGTCCGCCGCTCTACACCCCTGACAACCCCCATCCCACCATCCGCCGCAAGCGCGACTTCGCTTCGCCAGAGGCGATGATGGAGCGGTTCCGGGAGCGCGATCCTTACAACAATTTCGACCCGCGCGTGCTTGAGGATTACTGCCGCTACGGGCTGGTCGAAAGCCCCTCAGGGGAGGGTATGGAACTGGCCTGCGCGCCCGAAACCGAGGCCAGCATCTATGCCTCCAGTCGCAGCAACGGCGCGATCCTCGACGCTGCGAAGCGGGTCAACATTCCGGTGCTGGTGGTCCGGGCGAAGCATACCGATCTGCAGGATTTCAAGAGCTCGCCGACCTGGCCTGAGCTCGCCAGCACCCTGCCGCAGGGCACCGATTGCTACCGTCCCGACCGCACCCATTTCCATCCCTTCGAAGACCCAGAGGATGCCGCGCGGATTATTGCGGAGTGGATCGGTTGAAATTGGTGTTCTGCAAATGTTTCACGTGAAACATTGCCGCGAGCTTACCCTGCTGCTTCCAGCAAATCTCTGATATCATTTTGTATTCTGGCAATTTCAGCCGCGTCCGCCTGTTGGAGACAGGCTCCGATCTGGCTCGCCAGCCCGCCATAGAACTGGCGCAGCGCGGCATAGAGCGGGTGGGCAGGTGCGACCGATCCGGCCAACCACAGCATGATGCTCTGTGCACGGGTGAGCGACGCGGTGGGCACGGCCTCCGAACGACCCAAAGCGATCAAGGCCTGCCCCAGCGCGGCCTCAGCCTCCTCCAGGCAGATGCGAGTCAGATCTGCGCCGCCCGATGCTTCGATCCGGGCATCAAGCTCGACCTTGCGATAGGTCGCTGCGGGGTGGCGGTTGAGCATATGCATCGATTGTTCCCCTTACCGCTCGCTGTTCGACCAGATGTCGACCTGCTGGCGCAGGAACGCGAGCGTCGATTGCGAGGCCGCGACGCGCTGTTCTGAGGCGACGAATTGGCGGGTCAGCCGCTCGCGCAGCGCGTCCTGCTGCTCGGTGATCTTGGCAAGGCGCTCGTCCGTCCCCGCCAGCTGCGTCTCGAACCGCCGCAGCGATCCGCCGAGCGAGGCCGGGTCGCTGATGAGGCTGTTCTCCCGCGCGAAGCGGTCCACCGTGGCGAACACGCCGGTCGCGCCGGTCGTGAACATCGCCGTCACTGCATCGGGATTTTCGTCCAGCGCGCGGGTGAGGCGCGCATTGTCGAGCCGGAAGGTGCCATCGCGGTTGAGCGTCAGGCCCAGATCGCCGAGCGTGCGCGGCTCGTCCGCCGCCGCTCCCGGCATCACCATCCGCCCCGCCAGCGCAGCGAGATCGCGGCGCAATTCGCGCGCGCCCGGATCATTGCCCAGCTCGCCCCCGACCGGCGCGGCGAGATCATTGAGCTGCGTGACGATATCGTTCAGCGCGGCGACGAAATCGCCCATCACTCCGGTGATGGCATCGGTGTTGTTCGCAAAGCTCAGCGTGGTCGGCGCGCCGGTGTTGGTGGCGGTGAGGTTCAGCGTGAAGCCCCCCGGCAGCCCGCTGACGCGATTGGTGGGGCTGGTCATGGCCACGGTATCGAGGACGAAGGCGGCATCGCGCGCGGCGACCTCGGGCGCGCCATCGGTGCCGGGATTCCAGCCGAGATAGGACAAGTCGCCCGCCCCTGACCCACCCGCGCCTGCGGCTTCGAGCACGAAGCCATTGGCCGCGCCCTCCTGCCCCTTCATCACCAGCTGCGCGCCGCCGGTGCCATTGGCGACATAGGCGCTCACCGCCCCGCCGCTCGCCTGCGTGATCTTGGCGGCTACGGTGGCGAGGGTGTCATCGGCGGTCACGGCGATATCGATCGCGCCCCGCGCGCCATCGGCGGTGAAACTGGAGCCATTGACCGTGCCGAACCGCAGCGTCAGCGTGCCCGCGCCGACCAGCGCTTCGCGGCTGGCATAGGCGTTCGACACCAGCGTCTGGCCCTGCGCGAGCTGCGTCACCTCCAGCCCGAAGCTCCCGCGCGGGGAAACGCCCGGCGGCACGCTGACCCGCGCCACCGCGGGATTGCCAAGCTCAGGCCGGGGGGCGAGATCGCCATTGCGGATGCGGTCCCCCAAGGCGCTCGCCAGTTCGGTGATGCTGGAACGCAGCTGCGCAGCGGCCGAAACCTGCGCTTCCAGCGTGGTGCGCCGTGTTGTGATGGTGCCCCGCTGAGCAGCAAAACTGGCAGCGGATATGTCCTCAGCGAGCTTGATGAAATCAACGCCGCTGCCCGCGCCAAGGGCTGTGAGGATCGAGGAGCCGGTGGTTTCCATGTCTGTCAGGACGTCCGGGGGTAGGGTTGTTTAAGAGTGTATCGGCAGGCCAATCCCGCTCGCCCTGAGCTTGTCGAAGGGCTGTCCTTCCTTTGCTGCCGCGATGCTTGATTGCCAAAAAAGTGCAGTCCTTCGACAAGCTCAGGATGAACGGGGAAAGGGGTCACGCCTCGACCCTCCCATCGCCGTCAAACCGCAGCGCGGCGGGCACATCGATCACCGGACGGCGCGGGCGGCCCCCTCGCTTCAGTGCCATGACGAAAGCCACCAGCGAGGCGAGCGCGACATAGAGTTCCTCGCGCACCATCTGGTTGCGGCGGGTGGTGAAATAGATCGCGCGGGCGAGCTGCGGATATTCGAGCACCGGCAGGCGCAGTTCGGCGGCAATCTCGCGCATGGCAAGCGCGGTCTCGCCCCGGCCCTTGGCGAGCAGCAGCGGGGCTGGCGCGCGGAGTGGATCATAGGTCAGCGCGACGGCAAAATGCAGCGGGTTGACCACCACGAACTGCGCCTCCTTCATCGGCTTCGCCACGCCTCCGCGCGCCAGATCGCGCTGACGCTGGCGACGGGCGGAGCGCATTTCGGGCGAGCCTTCGGACTGCTTGGTCTCCTCGCGCATGTCCTGCAGGCTCATCTTCAGCCGCTTGTCGCGCTGGAAGCGTTGCAGCGGGTAATCGACCGCAGCGATCGCGACGAGGCCGAGCAGCAGCGCGCCGACAAGGCTGGTGATGGCCTCCAGCGCAAGCGCCAGCTGCGCCTCCAGCGGGGCCGCACCGAGCGCCATCAGCGCGGGCAGCTTGTCCGCCGCCCACCACCACGCGATCCCGGCGAGCAGCGCGAGCTTCAGCAGCCCCTTGCCAAGCTCGGTCAACCCCTGCCAGCCGAGGATGCGCTTGAAGCCTTGAAGCGGGTTGATGCGCGAAGCCTTGAACGCGGCATTGCCCGCGACAAAACGCCCGTCGCTCCCCAGCAGCAGCTGCGAGGCCACCGTCAGTCCGGCCACCACCAGCCCCAGCAGCATCACCGGCGGCAGGGTGGCCAGCGCCGCGTCCCCCAAAGCCGCACCGGGGGTGAAGCCATCGAGCCCCGCGCGGTCAAAGGTGAACCCGGCGCGCGCCACCTGCCCCATGCTCTCGGCCAGCCATGGCCCCAGCCCCCACAGCGCGAGGGCGCCCACCCCGGTCGAGGCGGCGGTGGCAAGCTCCTTCGAGCGCAGCACATCGCCCTTCTTGGCGGCGTCCATGCGGCGTTTGGCGGTGGGGGCGAAGGTCTTTTCGCCTGCGGTCTCCTCAGCCATCAAGGCGCTCCCAGCAGGGCTTGGGATTGGCCGAGCGCCGTTTCGATCACGCCCCTGAGCTGGCCAACCATCAACGGCATGGTGATGATCAGCGCGGCAATCCCGGCGAGCACGCCTGCGGGCAGGCCGAGCGCGAAGAGGTTGAGGGCGGGGGCAGAGCGCGCGATCAGCCCCGTCACCACCTGCACCAACAGCAGCACAAGCACCACGGGCAGCGCGATAGCGGCGGCGGCGACGAGGCCATAGCCCATGAACAGCGCGACATCGCGCGCCTGCTCCGCGCCGAAGCCGAACCCGCCTGCGGGCAGCAGCCGGTAGCTCGTCACCAGCAGCTCAAACCACAAGAGATGCGCGCCGGTGACGAAGAACAAGAGGCTCATGACCATGCCAAGGAAGGTCCCCAAGGCCCCCGACTGCGCCCCGCTGGCCGGGTCGATCGAGGTGGCGATGGCAAGGCCCATGGTTCCCGCAATCTGCTCGGCGGCGATCAGGGGGATGGCAAAGGCGAGTTGCAGCACGAAGCCGAGCGCCAGCCCCACCACCACTTCATGCAGCACGGCAAGGATCGCGGCGAAGCTCAGCATCGCGGGGAGCGGCGCAATCGGCACCCAGGTGGCGATGAAGAACCCGAGCACGATGCTAAGCAAAATGCGCAAGGGCGCAGGCACCGCCACCCCGCCCACCATCGGCGCCGCCATCAGCGCCGCGCCGCAGCGGACCGAGAGGAAGAAAATCTGCCACAGCTGCGCCTCAAGGCTGCCGAAGCCGAAATCGAGCGCGTTCATGCGGCGAGGCCAGCGACCTGCGCCATGATCTCGCGGGTGAAATCCGCCAGCAGCCCCATCATCGCCGCCCCCAGCACCACGAACACCAGCGCGGTCACGCCCAGCTTGGGGATGAAGGACAGGGTCTGTTCGTTGACCGAGGTGGCGGCCTGAATGATCCCGACTACCAGACCCACCACCAGCGTCGCCACCAGCACCGGTCCGGCGATGAGCGCGGTTACCCACAGCGTCTGGTCCGCGAGCGCGAGAAGCTGCGCATCCTCGGTCATGTGGCGAAGCTCATGGCGAGGGAGCCCATCAGCAGCGCCCAGCCATCGACCAGCACGAACAGGAGCAGCTTGAACGGCAGCGAGATGATGGTGGGCGACAGCATCATCATGCCGAGGCTCATCAGCACGCTCGCCACCACGAGGTCGATCACGAGGAAGGGCAGGAAGATCATGAAACCGATCTGGAAGGCGGTCTCCAGTTCGCTGGTGACGAAGGCCGGGAGCAGGATCGAGAAGGGCACGTCCGCGCTGCTTTTGAAGGTGCCGCCGCCCGCAATATCGGTGAACATGATGAGGTTCGCCTCGCGGGTCTGTGCCATCATGAAGGCGTGGAAGGCCTCACCCGCCTGCGCGATTGCGGCATCAGCGCTGATCGTTCCGGCCGCATAGGGCGCGATGGCCTGCGCGTTCACCACATCGAGCGTCGGGGCCATCACGAACAGGCTGAGGAACAGCGCCAATCCCGCAAGCACCTGCCCCGGCGGCGAGCCTTGCAACCCCAGCGCTTGCCGCAGGATCGACAGCACCACCAGAATGCGCAGGAAGCTCGTCATCATCAGCACCAGCGCGGGCAGGATGGTGAGGAGGCCCATCACCACCAGCAGCTGGAGCGAGAGGCTCAGCGGGGTATCATCGCCCGCGCCTTCATCCCCCAACGCCCGCTCGACAGCCGCACCGACCCCGGCTGCAACGGGATCTGGCGCAGGCGCGGTAGCGGCGGCGTAGGCAGCCTCGGGCCACACCCAAAACATGGTTAACGCGGCGAGACAGGCGAAGGCGGTTCGCACCATAGGGGCCAGACGCATCATTCGCTCTCCGTGCCTGTCGCCGCCGCCTCGCCCAGCCGCACCATACCGTGGCGGGTGCAGCCGAGCAGGATCTCGCGGTCGTGGAACCGCACGACGGCGAGCTTCATCCCCGGCGCGATCAGGCTGGTTTCGACCAGCTGCAAATGCCGACCGCCGCCAGTGCCACCCGCGCCATGCAGCCGGGTCTGGAGCCAGCGGGTGAGCCACAGGCTCCCCCAGATCAGCCCGCCCAAGAGCGGCAGCAGCAACGCGAGGCGCAGCAGATATTCGAGCATGGTCGTGCTCCGTCTAAACCGCTGCGTCCACGCCCGGCGGCGCGTCAGCGGTGTCGGATGCTTCGGAGGGCATATCCTGTCCGTCCTCCCCCACCAGCGTCACGATCCGCAAGGCAAAGCGGCCCTTCTCGGCCACCACCTCGCCGCGCGCGATCACGCGGCCGTTGGCGGTGACATCGAGCAGTTCATCGGTCAGCCGGTCGAGCGCAACGACACTCCCCTCGCCCAGCATCAGCACATCGCGCAGCGGCATGTCGGTGCGCCCGAGTTCGACCGCGAGGCGAACAGCGACATCGCCAAAACGGGGCGCCACGGATTTGGGGCCGGCGGGCGGGTGGAGACTCATGGTGCGACACCTTCTGGAAGAGCAAGGGGGGTGACGGGTGGGGAATCCGGCAGGCGGGTCAGGCAGATCGCCATGCGGTCCTCGCTGGTGCCGATGCTGCCATGGGCGAGCACCCGCTCCCCCACCTTCAGCGGCACCTGCCGCCCGAGCGCGAGCGGGAAGCAATCGCCCGGCGCCAGCGCTTGCAGGCGGGCGAGCGACAGCTCGATCTGCGCCACCTCCACATGCAAGGGCATGGGGATGCCGGCGAAGGGGGCTGCCATGCCATCGGCAGGCCCACGGAAAACACGTGGGGGCAGCGGGCGTCCAGCACCCGGCAGCAGGCGTTCGAGCCGCTCCGCCGCCATCGCCAGCGTCAGCCGCCATTCGCAGCCCTGACGATTGGCGATGGTGATGGCGAAGAGCAGGCACGGCGCATCGGGGGCAAAGGGCTTGAGCCGTCCGGCGCTTTCGCTGCGCACGATCACTTCACCGCGCACCAGCGGGGCTAAAGGCGCGGGCGCATCGCCAAGGCTGACCCGCGTGATCGCCTGTGCGATGATCTTCGCCGCCTCTTCGATCAGCAACGCGGCCGAGCGCGGGAGCTGTTCCGGCATCCCGCCGCTTGTCTTGCCATCCCCGCCAAACGACCGATCGGTCAGCGCGATTGCGGTGGCGAAATCGGCGCTCAGCAGCACGGTCTCAGCGCTGGTGCCGCCCAAGCCCCCGACCCGCAGCAGGCAATTGGCCGCGACCGGCCCGATCCGCATCAGCGCCGCTTCACCGCTCTGGCTTTCCGGCTCGCCGATGGTCACATCGAGCCGGTCGCCCGATAGCAGCCCGCTCAGATCATCGGCCAGCGCCTGCGCCAGATCGCGCCGCCACGCCGCCAGCAGGCTGGCGCGCTCTTGCGGGCGCGGGCCGCGCTTCAACAACTCGTCGCAATGCTCCGCAAGGAAGCGCGCGGCCATGAAATCATGCGCCATCTTCATTGGACGAGGAAGCCCCGGAAATGCACCGCCTCGATCCCGCCAAAGCCCTCGTTTTCCTCGAGCACGGCATTGATCGCCTTGGTCAGCCGCGCAGAAAGGCGCTGCTTGCCCGCGACATCATAGACCTCGGCCTCGGGCGTGGCGGCAAGCTGGGCGAGGATGGCTGAGCGGATCGCCAGTTCGTGGTTCTTGACCCATTGCAGCACCCGTCCGTCGCGGCGGGTGGAGACGGCGAGTTCGACCTGCACCAGCGCAGGCGAGTCCGCGAGGTTGGAGGTGAAGCTTTCCTCGAAGGAGTAATAGGCGGTGCGATACTTGCTGCCGCCTTCACCATAGACGGGTTGAACGGCGTCCTTTTCCTTCTCGGCGCCCGGAAGCGGATAGGGATCGGCCTCGCTTTTGAGCACCAGTTTGGGAACATCAGGCTCATGATGCCCGCCACCCACACCGCCCAGCAGCCCCATGGCGAAGGCCCCATAAGCCCCGCCCGCGCCCAGCCCGAGCAGCAACACCGCGCCCAGCACGATCTTGATCAGACCGCCCTTGCCGGATTTGCCGCCGCTGCCTTCACCATCCTTGGCAGCGGTGTCCTTGCCCTTGGCCATGCGTCGTCAACTCCCTCTTGGCAAAGCGCCCATTCAGGCAAAAAGGCCCCGTTCGCGCGGGCTGCCATCACCGGGCTGCGGCCCGGCATCCGCGGCGGCGGAGGTGCCGCTGCCGCGCTGCTGGCGCTGCTGCTGGTGATGGGCGAGACCGCCCTCGTCACGGCTTGTGTGTTGGCCCGAGTATGGTTGCGAACCACCTTGCCCGGACCCTGGGGAAGACCCGTAGCGCGGCTCGCCCGATCCGCTCTGGCCGCCGTTGCCGGCGAGGCTGGTTTCCGCCGCTGCGGCAACCGCGCGCTCGGCCAAGGCGGCTTGGATCGCGGGGACGAAACCGGGATCGCGGCTCGCCAGCACCACGCGCAAATCCTGCGCGCCCGCCGCCTCAAGCCGCAGCGAGACCGCGCCGAATTCGGCATGGCGCAGGGTCATTTCCGGGCGGGCAGAGCGATAGGCTTCGCGCAGATCGCCGACGGCGGTGATGGTCTCTTCGAGCTGCGGAGAGGGCACAGCGCGCGCCGGTTCCTGCGGAGCGACCGGTTCAGGCGCCGCCGCGATCACCGGCGCGGCCGGCACAGCGGTGGGCGGCGCGCTGGCAGGGGTCTGCACCAGCGCGGGGCCGGAGATGGGCTCGGGGGCCGGGGCGGCGGTGGGCGCGACGCTCGGCTCGGGGATGGCGGTGACGCTCGGCGCCATGCTGGGCACCGCGCCTTTCAGGAGCGGAGCGGCGTCGGCCGGCGGGCCTGACGGGGTCGGCGCGGACGGCTTGGTTGCGGGCGCGGTGCCCTCGGAAGGAACGTCTGGCTGCCCCTTGACCTGCGGTTTGTGCTGCTGGGCCAGAGGCGCTGGCCCTACCTGGTCCGGGGCGGGGGCGGGCCCAGTCTTGAGTGATGCAGGGGCCTGCGGGCGCTGCGCGTCCTTGACCACGTCTTTACGGACCGGCTCCGGCGCTGCGGCCATGGGCGCAATGTCCTTCACGAGCGGCGCACCGGACGATGCGGTCTGCGCCTCCGCGATCGCAACGGGGGCGGACAGCGGGGACGGGCCGAGGTCGGATGGCGCTGCGCTGGGGACAGGCGGCGCAAGCGAGGCCGCGTCCTTCGCAGATCGCGGGGCCACGGCCACGCCGGGCTGCACCAGATCAACCGGCGGTGGGAGGACCGGGGTCGAAACCTTCGCGGGCATAGGATCGGCGAGCGCCTTGGCTTCGCGCAGGGGTTCAGGCTCGGGCAAAACCGCCTCGGGCAGGGGCGCATCGACCGGGGCGGCAAGGCTGGAGGCAGGCGGCGTCAGCGCGCGCCTCGGCGGAAGCGCTGGCGGGGGCGGCTCCAGCTGCGGCGCTTGCGCGGGCGCTGGCAGCGCGCTCGGCAGCGCTGCGGTGGGGGTGGGGGCTGTGGTTTCCGGCTCGGAGGCCTGCTCCGGCACCTGCGGCTCAGAATCGCCCCCACGCGCAGCGAAGCGCGACGGGGTGGGCGTGCGCAGGTTATCCTCGGCCAGCCGCATCGCGCGGTCCGGATCAATCCCCGACACAGCCTGCGCAGGTGCACCCTTGTGCTCGGGCAGGTTCGGTGCCGCAGGCTGAGCAAGCGCATCCTGCGGCTTACTTGCGCCGCTTGGCGGCAAGGATTTGCCGTCAGCCAGCAGGGGCGCGGGGCTGATCGGCGGCGCGTCTTGGAACGGCAGCGGCATGGTGAGCGGCGCGGTTTGCGGCTGATGCTGGGGCTGGCTCTGCAAAAGCGGTTGCAGTTCAGGCATCGCGTTCAGCGGCAGGCTTGGGGCAGGCGCAGCCGGGACAGGTGCCGTCTGAACCGGATCCTCGGGCGCGCTCGCCGCGGCAGCATCGGGCAGCGCTTCTTTCGCGCTTGGCATGGCGGCACCAAGCAGGCCCGCGAAATCAAGCCCGCCCGGCCCCCCGCCTCCCCCGCCAGCACGTGCGGGCACACCCGGCGGGGGCTGTACCTGAACGCCAAATGCGGAGGAAAAGTCGGGCAATAGGGGGATCATTCCATCATCCTTTTCTCGCGCGCAGGACCAGGCCCCGGCCGCGCGCTCATCGTGATAAGTGCAACTTGCGTGCCAGCCCCGATGCTCCCGCCGCATCGGCGCGCCGCTCGCGCGCCTGCGCCACCGCCAAGCGTGCTTGCCCCGCGCGCTCGGCCATGCGTTCGGCCCGCAGTTCGGCCTTGGCGAGGGTCTCGGCCTGCCATTCGGATTGCCGCGCGGCATCCTGCGCCGCCGCACTCGCCTGCCGCGCGAGCTTGGCGAGGCTGGCGGCAAAAGCCTCCCGCTCGGCCAGCGCCGCGCCTGAGGTCGCCCCCGGCTGCGACGCGATTGCGGCGAGCAGGGCGCGGCTGCGCTCCGCCAGCGCGCGGCTGCGCTCCTCGTCCTCCAACGCCTGCGCCAACCCGCGCAGCGCCTGCTGCCGCGCAATCCGCGCGATCAGCGCCTGCCGCTGCACCAGGGCAAGGCGGCGCACCTCACGCATGGGCCGGTGCCATCAAGGCCCGCAGCGCTGCGTGGCTCGCCGCCAGCGGCTCCGCCGCGCCGCGCGTCTGGGTGAGGAAGGCGTCAATCGCCCCGCTCAGCGCCAGCGCTTCATCGAGCAGCGGATCGCCGCCCGCGCGGTAGGCCCCCATCAGCACCAGATCGCGCCCCGCCTCGCGCGCCGCGATCAGCGCCCGCACGCGCCGCGCGGCGGCGGCAAGATCGGGCGGGACGAGATCATCCATCACCCGGCTGAGCGAGGCCGGCACATCAATCGCCGGGTAATGCCCACGGCTCGCCAGCTCACGCGACAGCACGATGTGGCCATCAAGGATCGCCCGCGCGGTATCGACCACCGGGTCGTTGGTATCGTCCCCATCGGCGAGCACGGTGTAGATCCCGGTCACCGCCCCGCCCGTCCGCGCGGAGTTCCCCGCGCGCTCGACCAACCGTGTGACCGCTGCCAGCGCCGAGGGAGGATAGCCCCGAGCCGCGCCCGGCTCCCCCAGCACCAGCGCCAACTCGCGCGCGGCGTGGGCGACGCGGGTGAGACTGTCGAGGATCAGCAGCACCCGCTTGCCCTGCGCGCGGAAATACTCGGCAATCGCGCTGGCATATTGCGCGGCGCGCAGGCGCAGGTTGGGGGCGTGATCGGCGGGCACGGCGACCACCACGATCCCGCCGCGCCGCGCCGCCGTCATGTGGCGATGGACGAAATCCGAAACCTCGCGCGCGCGCTCCCCGATCAGTGCCACCACGGTGACGTCAGCGACGGCATGGCCCGCGATGGTATCGACCAGCACCGATTTGCCCACGCCCGACCCGGCCATGATCCCGAGCCTTTGCCCCACCCCCATCGTGGCGAGCGCGTTGATCGCCCGCACCCCGCAATCGAACGGCACCGCGACGCTCGCCCGCTCCAGCGCGCCCTCGCGCTGCCCGGCGAGCGGCCAGACCTCAGGCAGATCGAGCCGTGGGCCGCCATCGATCGCTGCGCCGAGCGCATCGACCGCGCGGCCCAGCAGCCCCGGCCCGACGCGCACCGCACCGGGATTGCCCAGCGCGCGCACCCGCGCATGGGGGCGCAGCAGCATCGCATCGCCGAGCAGCATCATCAGCGAATGGCCCGCGCGAAAGCCGATCACCTCGGCCAGACACTCCGCGCCCGCATCATTGGCGATAGTGCCGAGCGAGCCGACCGGGAGCGGCAGGCCCGCGACCTCGATCAGCCCGCCATCGCAGGCGACCACACGGCCCGTAAGCACCGGCCCGCGCGCTGGCTGCGCAGAGCGCATCCGCGCCAATTCGAGCTGCAATTCCCCGATCATCCGCGCAGCGCCGCCGCAATCGCGCGGCGCCATTCGGCAGGCCCGTCGCTCACTGCGCCATCCGGCCCCTCGACCGTCACGCTGCCGCGCTCCAGCCCAGCATCGGGCGCGAGCCGCCACAGGCCAAGCGCCTCCTCACCCAGCATGGCAATGTCATCGGGGTGGAGGTGCAGCACGAACTGATCCGCCGCCCCGCCGATCCGTGCCGCCGCCGCTTGGCAGCGGGCGAGCAAGGCTTCGCGGTCGACCACGCAATCGGCCAGCACCTGATCGCACAGCGCCAGCACGGTCGCGGCAAGATCATCGGCGAGCACGCTCAGCGCAGCCTCATCCAGCGAGCGAAACGTCAGCCGCAGCGACCGCTGGGATACGGTATGCGCTTCCAGCTCTGCCGCTGCCGCCGCGCGCCCCGCCGCTTCGCCATCGGCATAGGCGAGCGCGATGGGATCGGGGGTGGGATCACGCGCTGGGGGAGGTTCAGGTGGGGGGGGACGGGGCCTCTGGCTCCGGCTCGCCGAAGGGCAGCGCGGCGCGGAAACCGCCGGCGCTCTCTCCGCCCAGCCGCAACAGCCACGGCGGCAGCACCGGCTCGGGCGCGGCCAGCGTGCCCAGCCATTCAGACGAATTCGCCATTGCCATTCCCGATCACAATCTCGCCCGCATCGGCCAGCGCGCGCGCGAAGTCGACGATGGCCTTCTGCGCCATCGCCACCTCGCTCTTGGCGACCCGGCCGCGCAGTTCGATCTCGTCGCGCACGCCGTCGGCGGCGCGGCTCGACATGGCGGCGAAGAAGGGGGCGCGCTCGTCTTCCTTCACGCCCTTCAGGGCATCGACCAGCTTTTCGCTGTCGACATCGCGCAGCAGGCGGCCCATCGATTGCGGGTCGAGCGCGAACAGCATGTCGAAGGTGAAGAGCTGCTCCTCGATTTTCTCGGCCAGCGGCGAATCGCGCTCGGCAATCGCGGGAAGCACGGTGTGGCGTAGCTCGCCTGCGGCAAGGTTGATAAGGTTCGCCGCCTCGCGCGGGCCGCCCAGCATCAGCGCCGCCGTGCCGAAGGTCGCGCTAATGCGTTGGGTCAGCAGCGTGTCGATGGTGGTGATCGCCTGCGCCGAAATCGCCCCGCTCTTCGCCACCCGTTCCACCACCAGCGATTGCAGCTCCAAGGGCAGCATTGCCAGCACCTCGGCAGCAGGCTCGGGTTCGATCAGCAGCAGCAGCGCCGCGATCACCTGCGGATGCTCATCGAGGATCAGCCGTACCAGCACCGTGGGCGCGAGCCAGCGCGCGAGTTCCAAGCTGCGCGGGCGGGCTTCTGGCTCGATCCGCTGCATCATGCTGTCCGCGCGCGCGGGGCCGAGCGCCTTGTCGAGCAGCGTGCGCACCCGGTCGCTGCGCCCGCGCTGGGGCAGCATCTCGCGCGCCGCCTCGGTGGCGAAATCGGCGAGCGCTTCGGCCATGTGCGGCTGATCGATCTCGCCCAGCGCCATCATCGCCGCGCCCAGCTTTTCGAGCTCGGGCGGGGAGAGGCGGCTGATGAGGCCGGTCGCTTCCTCATCGCTCATCAGCATCAGGAACACGGCTGCGCGGTCGATCCGGCTCAGCAGGGCTGGGGCTGGAGCGGGGGCGGTGATCTCGGTCTCAACGCTCATGCCGCGCGCCCCTCGGGGCTTTCGAGCATCCGCTGGAGCGCTTCGACCGCGCGCTCGGGCTGGCTGGCGGCCAGCTGGCGGGCGAGTTCGACCTGGCGCGGCAAGTCTCCGAGCGGGGTGCCGTTGTCGGACGCCAGTTCCTCCTCGGCCACTGCGCCATCCGCGCTGAGCGCCGGCGTGGTTGCATCGGCGGGAGCGGGCTCAGCGGCCGTTTCACCCTTGCCCTTGCGCTTGCCGATCAGTGGGCGCACCGCGAACAGCAGCACCAGCAGCACCGCGATCAAGGCGGCGCCATAACGCACCACCATCGCGAACCACGGCTGCTCGTAAAAGGCGGGAGGTTCCAGATTGACGGGCCCAAAGGTGCTCGCCACCACCTCCACCCGGTCACCGCGCTCGGCATTGGCGCCGACTGCCGCACCGACCAGCGCCTCGAGCTGCTGCGCGGTGAGCGGGGCGGCGGCTTTCAGCGCCTTATCGCTGACTGCGACTGCAACCGACACCTTGGTCAGCCCGCCCGGGCGCGCGGTGGTAACGGCGACTTCGCGGCCCAATTCATAGCTGCGATCAACCGCGCTTTCTGTGTCGGTCGCCGTGCCCGGCGGCGGCGTGGGCTGGGGCGCGCCATCGACCAGCTGCGCCTGCGGCGGCGGGGTGTTGGCGGGCACGCCCGGCACGCCTCCCACCGGCCCGGCCGCCGCGCGCGTGGCATTGCGCTCGCTCTCGTTGCGAACCACGCCTTCCTTCTCATAGGTCTCGCGCGCCGAGGTGACTTCGGTCTGATCGAGCTCAACCTGCACCTGCGCTGAGAAATTGCCCTCGCCCAGCAAAGGCCGCAGCAAGCCGTCGATTTGTTCGCGCAGCTTGGCCTCGTGCTCGCGCTGGAGCGTGAGGCCTTCGCCTTCCACCGTGGCAGGGTCGGAGAGCAGGCGCCCGTTCTGATCGACCACCCGCACCGCATCGGCGCTCATCCCCGGCACTGATGCAGCGACGAGATTGACGATTGCGGCGACCTGCGGCGGCGAAAGGCTGCGCCCGCTCACCAGCCGCACCATCACCGAGCCGGACGGCGGATTATTGTCGCGCACAAACACCGAGCGTTCCGGCGTGGCGAGGTGCACGCGCACGGACTCGATCCCGTCGATCTCGCGGATCGTCAGCATCAACTCGCGTTCGCGCGCCAGCCGCAGCCGCTCGCCCTCCAGCGTGCGCGAGGTGCCGAGCGGCATAGCATCGAGCATCTCCGACGCGCCTTCGGGAGCGGCGATCCCGGCATTGCTGGCGACCAGCATCTTGGCGCGGTAGAGATCGTCCTCCGCCACCGACAGCGCGCCGGTGCCATTGTCGATCGAGTAGCCGATCCCGCTCGCCTCCAGCGTCTCGACCACCTTGGCGCGATCGGCATCGGTCAGGCTGGTGTAGAGCACGCGGTCAGGGCCGGACGACAGCGCCAGCCACAGCGCGCCCGCCGCCGCGAGCGCGCCCACACCCGCCAGCGCGGGGAGCGCGCGCGAAAGGGCTGGCTGGCGCGCGAAATCGGCCAGTGGCTCAGGCACTAGGGTGCGCCAGCCGCCGAGGGGAGCAGCGGCTGGCGCGGGGGGAAGACCTGCGGGCTCGGCAGGCACGGGAAGCGCAGCGTCGGCCACCTATCAGCCTCCCATCCGCATGATGTCTTGGTAAGCGGTGAGCAGCTTGTTGCGCACCTGCAAGGTCGCCTCGAAGGCAACGCCCGCTTCCTGCCGGGCGAGCATCACCTGCGCGATATCGGTCACCTGCCCGCGTTCGTAGGCGACCTGCATCGCGCCCGAATGGGCCTGCACCGCGCTCACCTGCCGCAGCGCGGTGTCGAGTGTGGCGGCAAAGCCCGCGCCGGGTGCCTGCGTCGGGGCAAAAGCGCGCGCGCCCTCGCTCGCCGCGCGCACTTGGCGCAGCGCGCTGCTGCGGGCGAGCACCTGACTGCGCAGCGCCATGATGTCGTCAATACCGAAGCTGGCGCGCACCATGCTCATGCCGCACCTCCTGCGGCCAGCAGCCCGGCCCCACGCATTGAGGCGAGGCGATAGCGCAGCGTGCGCTCGGAAATCCCCAGTGCGCGGGCGGTCGCCACGCGGTTGCCGCCGTGGCGGGTGAGCGTTTCAAGGATGGCCTGCGCCTCTGAAGCAAAGGCCACGTCCGACAGCGAGCATCCGCCGATGATCCGCGCAGGAAGGGGAGCAGCCGCCACCGGGGCGGGCCTGACCGCCGTGTCGAACACCACATGCTCCGCCCCGATCACCCCGGCACCATCGGCCAGCAGGATCGCGCGGCGGATCACGTTTTCGAGCTCGCGGACATTGCCAGGCCAGGAATGCGCCTCGAGCAGCGCCAGCGCCTCGCGCGCGATCCAGCCCGGGCGGCCCGGCGCAGCCGCGTGGCGCAGCAGCATCCCGAAGGCGAGCGGGGCAATATCGCCGGGCCGGTCGCGCAACGCAGGCAAAGCCAGCGGAAAGACGTTGAGACGGTAGAGCAAGTCCTCGCGGAACCGCCCTGCCTCAACCTCGGCGGAAAGGTGCCGGTTGGTCGCGGCGACTACGCGGACATCGACCTTCATAGGCTTGGTCGCGCCGAGCGGCAGCACCTCGCCTTCCTGAAGCGCACGCAGCAGCTTGGCCTGCAAGGCCAGCGGCAGTTCGCCGATCTCGTCGAGCAGCAGCGTGCCGCCGTCGGCCGCGCGGAACAGCCCCTCGCCCGCCTCGGCTGCGCCGGTGAAGGCGCCCTTGCGGTGGCCGAACAACAGCGCTTCCAGCATGGCCTCAGGCATGGCGGCGCAATTGACGGCGACAAACGGCCCCTGCGCGCGCGCGGAAAGGCGGTGGACGAAGCGGGCGAAGACTTCCTTGCCGGTGCCGGTCGGCCCTTCGAGCAGGACGGGGATCTCGCTCCCCGCGATCCGCTCGGCGAGGGTCAGCAGCGCAAGCGACTGGGGGTCGCCCGCAATCGGCCAGCCCCCTTGCGCCGAGGCCGCGATCAGCGCCGCGCGCGCATCATCCAGCGAAGCCGGTTCATAGGAGAGCGCAATCCGCTGCGGCCCGGCAAAGGCGAGCGACGGGGTAGAAGATTGCACAAGCGTGATGACCGTCATCCCGGCGCGGGCGCGTTCCTGCCCGGCAGTGCCCAGCACGATCCGGTCGCGTTGCCAGCGGTGCCCCATCAGCGGCACGGTCATCGCCAGCAAGGCATCATGGCCCGGCATCTGCGTTGGCGCAGCGGCGTCAGATCGGCGCTGCGCGGCGGTGCTCGCGGAAATCATCATGGTCGCCCCTGTGCTGTGTCGACGGCAAGTCCATGCCGCCAGCAGCCTGCACATGTGGGAAATTTAAGCCCCCGTAAGTTCCCTTATCCGCCTCCGGAGAAGTGCGCAGGAAGGAGGGAAAGCGGGCGACGCACTGCGATCAAATTTTATGCCAATTATCTGATTTGCGGTGATATTTTTAGCCCCTTAAACATCCCGGCGCACGGCCGCTCTAAGGGGCAGCAGCGACGGGCCTGTTCGTCCTGCCTGACCATTCGGGAGTTTGAACAATGAACGTGATCGGTACCAATATCTCGGCGCTGCGCGCCACCAACGCCAGCGTTTCGGCTGGCAAGATGCTCAGCACCTCGATGCAGCGTCTGTCGACCGGCAGCCGCATCAACAGCGCCGCAGACGACGCCGCTGGCCTTGCGATTTCCACCTCGATGACCTCGCAGATCCGCGGCATGCAGCAGGGCGTGCGCAACGCCAACGACGGCATCAGCCTCGCCCAAACGGCGGAAGGCGCGCTCAACGAAGTGACCAACATGCTCCAGCGCATCCGCGAGCTGTCAGTGCAGTCGGCTTCGGGCACCTATCAGGACGCCACCGACCGCGCTTACATGCAGGTTGAAGTGGACGAACTGACCGCGCAGATCGATCAGGTCATCACCAACAGCGAATTCAACGGTGTGGCGCTGTTCGACGGCACCACCGCCACCGTGACGGTGCAGGCCGGTGCCAACGGCGCCGACACGGTCGATCTCGCCATGGCCGACCTGACCACGCTGGCGGCGAGCGGCGGTGCCGCCGGTTCCTATGACGTGTCGACGGCTACCGCGGCCAACACACTGCTGGGCACCGTCGATACCGAGCTCGATGCGATCAACAACGCCCGCGCCACGCTGGGTGCTGGCCAGAACCGTCTGCAGTCGGCGGTGAACAATCTCACCAACGTCTCGACCAACCTCGCCGATGCGCGTTCGCGGATCCAGGACACCGACTACTCGGCCGAAACCACCGCGCTCGCCAAGGCGCAGATCCTCGGCCAGGCCTCGACCGCGATGCTGGCGCAGGCCAACCAGTCGCAGCAGAACGTGCTGTCGCTCCTGCGCTAAGCGCGCAACCCCGTCCTCCCGCTCCTCTCCCCTGGGGGCGGTACTTCCAGCCCGGAGCCGAAAGGCTCCGGGCTTTTTGTTTGCGGCTGCCTTGCGCAATGTCGCAAGCGGTGGAAACCTGCCAGCGCCTGCGTTCAGATTGCAAAGCGCGCGCGATACTCTCTCGGTGACATGTTGCGTTCACGGGCAAAGGCGGCGCTGAAATTGGCGTGTCGCGGAAAGCCGCATGCGCTCGCGATATCCTGAATCTGGGTGTCCGCCGCCATCAGCATCCGCTGGGCCTTGAGCAGCCGCCGCTCGCACACATAGCGATAGGGGCTGATGCCCGTTGCGCTGCGGAACACGCGCGAAAAGTGGAACGGCGAAAGCCCGGCAACATGGGCCAAGAGGTCAATCGTCAGCGGCTCGGCAAGGTTGGCTTCGATAAACTCAACCACCCGCCGCAATCTTGCGGGCGCAATGGTGATCCGGTCGCTTTCGGGCAGAAAACCATAGGGATCGATCCCTGAAAGGATCAACGCGATGCTGCGCATGGCCTGCTCAGCAATCATGTCGGCGGCCATGCCGGGGCGGAGCAATTCCATCTCGAGCAGACTGATCAGCCCGATCAAGGTGTGATTGCAATCGAACAGCAGCGGCGTGATCGGGCCGCGTGCGCGGTCTTCGACCATCCCATCGAGACAGCCCTTGGGAAACACCAGGTTGACGCTGCGGGCCGAGGTTCCGAATTCGACACTGGCATCCGCGCCGCGCGGCACAAAGGTGGCCCGCAGATCGCGATTGGCTTCCAGTGTAAACCGCTCCCCTGCCAGCTTGCCGCGAGCCATGCGCCCTGCGCCCCGCGTCAGCAGCAGGAGATCGTGATCATCGGCCGGCCGGTCGGCGCTGGTGGTCTCGCTGGTGCCATAATCGACGATCCGATACAGCATGATGTTGTGGGGTGCCTCGGCCAGCGTCATGGCCGCCGGGGCATGGCGATAGCTGACGCAGTCGATCGCCTGGCAGCCGGTATCCGTGTGATGTACCTGACCAATCCCGGACATTGCCAGACCCTTCGGCTTTTTCGCCCTGCACTCAGGAAATGTGGCTGCTCCAGTCTGCCGATTCTTTTCTAAATTTATGCAAATCGCGTAGCGGATGCTACATAATTCGCTTGTCCACAGTCAGGAGGCAGCCTGATTGCCGGCGCCCTGTTTGCTTTCGGGTGCGGCGGCCGGCACTGAACGCACGCTTGCCCCCCTCCCTTCCAGCAGCAACAGGGAGATCCGGCGATTGCGCGGGTCGGCGGGATTATCGCCGATCAGGGGTTCGGTTTCTGCGACACCTTCGATTCGGGCGATGCGCTGTTGCGGGACCCCGCCCAGCACAAGCGCCTGCCGCGTCGCCTCGGCCCGGCCGGTCGAGAGCGACCAATTGTTCGCCGTCACGCCCTTGCGCCACGGGAGCGAATCCGTGTGGCCGCGCAGGATGAGCGGGGCGGGTTCGTCCTTCAGGGTCTCGGACATCACCTCCAGCAGCCCGCGCGCTTCCTTGGTCAGGATCGTGGTCCCGAGCTCGAACATCGCAAAATCGGCATCATCCATCAGATCGATGCGAATGCCCTCGGGCGAACGCATCACCCGCACCTGGCGGGCAAGGTGAGAGAGGTGGCGGCGCTGGGCGAGTTTCTGTTCGATCTTCTCGCGCAGCTTCTGGAGCTTCTCGTTATCGGCGTCATTCCGCCCGCCGCCCTCCTTGGCCCCGCCCGTGACGCCGCGCGGGATCGTAATCGCACGCGTGCCAGTCTGGCCTTTTGAATTGGGGTAGTTATCCACATCGGTGAGCGAAGAGCCGCCCAGCAAGCCATCCGAGCCCGCGCTCTCCTTGCGCATCTTGACCAGCGTCGGCGTGAAGTAATCCGCGATCCCCTTGCGTTGCTCTTCCTCGGTCGCGCCGAGCAGCCACAGGAGCAGGAAGAACGCCATCATGGCGGTCACGAAATCGGCATAGGCGACCTTCCACGCCCCGCCATGGTGCCCGCCTTCGACCACCGTGATCTTTTTGACGATGATCGGCGCGGGGATCGCCAGTTTGCCATCGGCCTCGGCCATCTCAGCGACCGCGCATCATGTCGAGCAGATCGGTGAGCTTCGGGCGGTGCGCCGGCGGCAGGCCCGAACGCGCAGCTTCGAGCACCAGCGGCTGCGGATAGCCGTGCAGGGACGCGATGATCACCTGCTTGATCGAGTGGAAGATCTGCTGGTCATGCGCGTTGATCTGCTTCAGTCGCGTGCCCAGCGGACCGGCGATACCATAGGCCAGCAGCACCCCCAGGAACGTCCCCACCAGCGCCGAACCGATCATCTTGCCGAGGATCTCGGGCGGCTGGTCAATCGCGCCCATGGTCTTGATGATCCCCAACACCGCCGCAACGATCCCGAGGGCCGGGAAGGCATCCGCGAGCGACTGGATCATGTGCGCAGGCTCCTCCATCTCGTGCAGCTGGGTCCGAATCGCGTTGTCGATCACCTCCTCGACCGCATGGGTATCGAGCGTGCCCGAAGACACCACCATCAGCGTCAGCGGATCGCAGATCATCGCGGTCACCACCGGGTCAGCCTGAAGGCGCGGATATTCGGAGAAGATGGTGGAGCTCGCCGGTTCGGTGACATGGCTTTCCAGCGCCACCGCGCCTTCGGAGCGCAGCAGCTTCATCAGCTTGGAAGTCAGCGCGATGGCATCAATGTGATCGGCGTCAGTGTATTTCGGCCCCTTGAACACCTTGCCCATGCCGCTCGCCAGCAGCTTGATCGCGTGCATCGAATTGCCGATCAGCGTTGCACCCACCGCCGCGCCGCCGATTATCATGAATTCGAGCGGCAGCGCCGCCAGCACCGGGCCAAGCGCGCCGCCTGCCAGCAGGAAGCCGCCGAACACCATCACCAACAGGACGACGATCCCGATCGCTACGAACATGAGATAAAGCTCCGGATCAGCGCAGCGCGCTGAACAGGGTGAGCGAACTCACCCGGGCGAAGGCGGCCTGGCTCGCCTCCAGTGCGGTGAGCGATTGCTGGAGCCGGGCGAGGGCTTCGGCGATATCGGTATCCCCGACGCGGCTGCGACGTTCGGCGAGCGCGATGCCGCGATCGGCCTGCTGCTCCTGCACCTGCTCGACCCAGGCCATACGGGTGCCAAAGATAGTTTGGGCACGGTTCGCCGTATCGAGCGCGGCGTCGATCCCTTCGATTGCAGCATTGGCCGCCGCGACCGGATCGGGCGCGCCGCCTTGCAGCGCAGTGACCAGCCCGCCGAGCACGGCAAAGGCGTTGGTCGGTGTGCCACCAACAGTGAATTCAAACACCTCGCTCCCCGGTAGCCCGCGCTCAATCGCCGTTCCGGGTGCAACCGGCACCGCGCCGCTGGTGGCCGTGCCGACATAGGTGACGTTGCCCGCCGCATCGCGGGTGAAGGGGAGGTCCGAGGATTGGCCCGCGAACAAAGGCTCGCCGGTCAGCGAGGTGCCATTGGCGCGAGTGAAAAGCTCTTCCCGAAGCTGCTCCAGCTCGAAGGCGATAGCCCGCCGCCCGTCCGCGCCCGTGGGGGTATTGGCCGCCTGCACTGCAAGTTCGCGCGCACGCTGGAACAGCGCCGTGACCGCCGTGATCTCGGTCGAGGCAGCGGAGAGATCCTGCCCCAGCCGCGCGGCATTGTCGCCCTCGACCCGGGTGAGCGTCTCGCGCCGGGCAACGCTGCGCAATTGCGCCGCGGCGGCGGGATCATCCGATCCGCGCTCGATCCGCTTGCCCGTTGCGATCTGGGAGCGGGTGCGCTCGATCCCGCTTCGCAGATCGGCCATCTGCGCGAGCGAGCGGTTGAAAAAGGAACCGGTCGAATTGGTGACATTGGTCATGTCAGCGCGCTCCCTTACCTGAGACCCAGCAATGTATCGAAGATGTCGGCAGCGACCTGGATCACCCGACTGTTGGCCTCGAACGCCTGTTGCAGGCGGACGAGATTGACCGCCTCGTCGTCGAGATCGACCCCGGTTTCGCGCAGCAGCTCGGCCTCGGCGCTGGAGGCGACCACGGCGAGCCCATCCCGCCGGGTTTGGACGGCCGAGACTTCGCTCGATAGGGCGAGCAGCAGGGCATCGGCCCCGGCGGTGGGGCCGGTATCAGCCCCGAGCGCGCCGATCAACGCGGCGAGATTGGCAGTATCACGGCTCCCCGCTGGCGCGCCCGCTGGTGCAGTGGCGAGGCCGTTCGCTGAACCCAGCACCACGGTGATACTGCCAGCCCCGGTGCCGGCAAACAGCGGCTGACCCGGCGTGCCATCAGCGGCGCTACCTGCGGCTTGCGCGGTGTTGGCGATGCTGACGGTGGACACCGCCAGCGCATCAAGATCGCTCTGCAACCCGGCGATCCGGGTGAGCGCCGCCGCACGCCCCGCCATCGCTCCGCCGCTCGGCACAATCGCGGCCGCACCGACAGCGAAAGAAGCGGTGCCATCGGCGGCGAAGCTGACGCTGACGCTTTGCGCATTAGCCCCCGTCACCAACGCGACCGGCGGTGTGCCCGCCAGCGCGACATCGGCGGTGCCGTTGGCGTTCATCGTGGGGACAATCGCGAATTGCTCGGCGAGCCCGCGCAGCGCCTTGTCGCGCGCATCAAGCAGCGCCGCGTACCCCGCGGTGCCTTCGCGGGTGCCGACAAGATCGCGGTTGACCGCCGCGAGCTCGCTCGCCAGCTCGTTGACCGTCAGCACCTCGGCGCTGGTTTCGCCCTGCACCAGATTGCGGGTGTTGGCGAGCGTGCCATTGGCGACGCGAAACGTGCCCGCCATCTGCCGCGCGCTCTCCAGCGCCGAGAGTCGCAGCGCCGGTTCCAGCGGATTGCCCTCAAGCCGGGTCAGCGCCGCTTCAAAGTCGACGAGGCCCTGAAACAGGCCCGAGGTTTCAATGGCGCTCTCCGCCTCGCGCAAGGCAAAGAATTCCGCCTCGGCCGCTGACAGCGCCGACGACGCATCGCGCGCCTGCCGCTGCACCAACGCGCTTCCCGCGCGCTCGATCACCCCCGGGCGCACCCCGCCGAGCGAGGCCGCGCCGATGGGCCCGATCGTGCCAGTCATCACCAGCTCGCCCTGCGTCAGGGTGCGGCGCGAATAGTCCGGGTTGGCGGCATTGGCGACGTTCTGCGCGGTAAGCTCAAGGCTGGTTCGCGTCACGCTGAGGCCGCTGCGGGCGATGGTGAAGATGGCGGTGGGCATCAGCTATCCTTTTGGGCCGGCAGATATTGCGCGAGGCTCGCTTCGATACTCCGGGCAAACCCGAAGGCCCCGGATTTGGCGGCGATGTCGGCGACATGTTCGTCGCGCATCGTGCGCCATTGCTCCATCCCCCCGCCGGTCAGCGGGGTGTCCTCGGCAAAGCTCGACGCGCGCGCGGATTCGAGCAGCTTGCGCAGCATGATCGCCTCGAAGCCCTCTGCGGCCTCGCGCAGCGCCGCCCGGTCAGGGGTCAGCAAGGCGTCGCGCGGCGCGGCAGGCGTAACCGGCCCGATCACAGCACCACCATTTCGGCTTGAAGGCTGCCCGCCTGCTTGAGGCTTTCGAGGATCACCACCAGGTCCGCCGCCCCCACGCCGAGCAGGTTAAGCGCATCGACGATCTCGTTGAGCGAGGCTGCCCCCGGCATATAGGCCACCCGGTCAGACCGTTCCTCGATGGTGATGGTGGAGGATTGCTCAACCGCCGTCTGGCCGTCGCTGAAGGGGGCGGGCTGGGCCACAAGGGGGTCTTCTTCAATGCGGATCACCAGCTTGCCGTGGCTGACCGCAGCGGGCGCGAGGCGGACCGCATCGTTGATCACCACCGTGCCGGTGCGGCTGTTGACGATCACCCGGGCGGCGACCGGGGCCGGGGTCACGGCGAGCATCTCGATCTCGGCCATCAGCGCGGATCGCACGTCGTTGCCCAGCGGCAAAGCAAGCGCGATGCTCACGCCGTCGGCGATGCTGGCGATGCCCGGATAGCGCGTGTTGATCGCATCGCGCACCCGCGCCGCCGTGAGAAAATCGGCCTTGTGCAGATTGAAGCGCAGGCTCGGCGCGGTGTCGAACCCGGTCGCAACCGCCCGCTCCACCGTCGCGCCATCGGCGATCCGGCCCACCGTGGCGACATTGACGCTGACCTGCGATCCATCGCGCCCCGTCACCCCCAGTCCGCCGACGGCAACATTGCCCTGCGCCATCGCGTAGATCTGACCATCCGCGCCATAGAGCGGGGTGAGCACAAGCGCTCCGCCGCGCAAGGAGGCGGCCTGCCCCAGGGTGGACACCGTGATGTCGATCCGCTGCCCCGGCTTGGCAAAGGCGGGCAGTTCCGCCGTCACGATCACCGCCGCAGCATTCCGCAGTGTCGGGCTGACGCCCGGGGGCAGCGGCAGGCCGAGCCGGCCCGAGACCCCGCGCATCGCCTCAGTCACATAGGCGAGGTTGTTGTCGCCGGTGCCCGCCAAGCCCACAACCACGCCGTAGCCGGTGAGCTGGTTGGCGCGCAGGCCTTCGAACTGGCCGAGATCGCGGATGCGCTCCGCCGCAGCGGGCGAAGGTATCAGCGCGGCGGCGAGCGCGATCAGGAGATAGAAGAACGGGGCAAGGATGCGGATCATCGCGCGGCGCCTTCAGAAAGGGGAGATCAGGTTGAAGAACCGGCTCAGCCAGCCCGGACGGCTCGCCTGCTGGACGGCACCTTTTCCCGAATAGATGATCCGGGCATTGGCGACCTGCGAGGAGGCCAAGCGGTTGTCGCCATCAATATCGACCAGCCGGATTCGGCCAGCGAACTGCACCCATTCATCGCCCTGGCTGAACATCATCTGCTTTTCTCCGACCACTTCGGCGGTGCCATTGGGGTAGATCGCGGCAATCGTGACCGCGACCGCGCCGTTGAGGCGGCTCTGCTGCGCCGCATTGCCCGCGCCATTGAACGACCCTTCGGCGGCAGCTTTAAGGGCATTGGGGTTGAGGAAATCGAGCGGGCCAGACGTAGGCGGCGTGATCCCGAAGCTTCCTTCGCGCGCGGTGCTGCCTTGCGTGCTCTTGGTGGTGGAGGTCGCCTCGGTGAGGATGATCGTCACCATATCGCCCAGCGCCCGCGCGCGGTTGCCGGTGACGAGATTGGCATAGCCCTGCGCGGGCTGGAATATCGCCCCGGCGCTGGCTTGGGGGAGTGGGGCGGCCGCAAACGGATCGCCCACACTCGCCGCCGTCATCGCCGCGCCCGGTGGCGGCGGCGCAGCGAACCCGACCAGCGGCTTGCTTTCCCCCAGCCCGCCGCAAGCGGCCAGCAGCAGCGGTGCACCCAGAACGATGGAACGACCCTTCATCACACGCCTCACAGCGACTGATTGGCGTTGCGCAGCATTTCATCCACCGCGCTGACCATCTTGGAATTGATCTCGTAAGCGCGCTGCGCCTCGATCATCGCGACCAACTCCTCGACCACGTTGACGTTGGACTGCTCAAGCATCCCCTGCCGCACCTGCCCGCGCCCATTCTCGCCCGCCAGACCGACTTCGGCAGGGCCAGAGGCGGCGGTTTCGACAAGGAAGTTGTCTCCGATCGCGCGAAGCCCTGCCGGATTGACGAAGCTGGCGATGGCGAGCTGCCCCAGCAGCGTCGGCTCGGCATTGCCGGGGGTGATCGCGCTCACCGTGCCATCGGGCGAGATCGTGATCGACTGTGCCCCGGCGGGCACCTGCACCGGCGGCTGCACCGCATAGCCCTGCGACGTGATCAGCGTGCCGTCATTGGAGAGGGTAAAATTGCCCGCGCGGGTAAAGCCCACCTGCCCGCCCGGAGGCAGCTCAACCTGGAAGAAGCCCTCGCCATCCAGCGCCAGATCCAGCGAATTGCCGGTGGTGTTGAGATTGCCCTGCGTCGCAATCCGGGTGGTGCCCTGCACCTGCACCCCGGTGCCGAGGTTGAGGCCCACAGCAAACGCTGTCTGCCCGGTCGATTGCTGCCCGGCAACGCGCTGTTCCTGATAGGCGAGCGTGGCGAAATCCGCGCGGTCGCGCTTGAACCCGGTGGTGCCAATATTGGCGAGGTTGTTGGCGATGACGCGCATCCGCGCATCCTGTGCCTCAAGCCCGGTGCGGGCGACGTGCAAGGCGGAGGTGGGCATGGGTGGGTTCTCCTTGGATTAACGCAGCGCCATCAGCGCGCTGGAGGCTTCATCGAGTTCGCCCGCCGTACGGATCACCCGGGCGCGTTGTTCGAAGGCGCGTTGGGCTTCGACCATCTGCACCAGCGTATCGGCGGTCTCGACGTTGGATTGTTCGAGCGCGCCGGGGGTGAGGCGCGCGGTAAGATCGGGGGGCAACACACCGGGTGTGCCGCCGATGGTGGGCACTTTCAAATGGCCGTCGATCCCCTTCGCCAACCGGCTGCCTTCGGGGTTGACCAGCCGCAGCCGGTCAATCGCCTCGGGCTGGGCATTGGGGGTCGCGGGATCCTGTGCGAGCACCGTGCCATCGGCTCCGATGGCGATGCGAAAGCCGGGGGGGACCGTGATCGGCGTGCCCCCTTCGCCCAGCACGGCCAGACCTTCGCCATTCTCGATCACGCCCGAAGCCGCGATGCGCAGATCGCCGCGCCGAGAATAGACCTCGCCCTGCCGGTCGGGGGACTGGAACGCGAGGAGCGCCGTGCCTTCGAGCGCGACGTCGAGCGGATTGCCGGTCGGCACCACTCGCCCGTTGCGCATATCGGCCCCGCGCACATTGCCGCGCGCCGGGGCGCGCACTTCGAGCGAGCCATCCTTGAGCGTGGCGGGCGTGACCGCGAAGACTTCCTGACGAAAGCCCGGCGTCGACGCGTTGGCGAGATTATTCGCCACCGCCCGCTGCCGGTCCATCGCCGCGTTCATCGCGGTCATCGCGGTGTAGATCAGCCGGTCCATGGATTACTGCTGACGCAGGTTAATCGCGGCCTGGGTGATCACCGTCGCGGTGTCGATCGCGCGGGCGTTGGCCTGAAAATTGCGCTGCGCGGTGAGCAGCGCGACCATTTCCTCGGACAGCTCGACGTTCGACCGTTCGAGCGCGCCGCTCAGGATCCCGCCGTAATTGCCCTGACCCGGCGAGCCGAAAGCAGCCGGACCGGATTCGGCCGAGGGCTTCCACTTGGTCTGACCAATGGCGCGCAGGCCCGTGGGCGCGGCGAACGACGCCAGCGCGATCTGCCCGACCGGCTCGGTGGTGCCATCGGAATAGGCGGCATTGATCACCCCGCGCGCGTCAATCGTGACATTGGCAAGCGGCGAGCCGCCAGCATTGGTCAGTGGCAGCGTCAGATTGGCTGGCACGGTTGCGGTCGGCGTTCCGGTGGCGTCGACTGGAAAAGCCTGCACAAAGTCACCGGTCGAATCCTGCAAGGAGCCATCCGCGAGCAGGCGAAAACTGCCGTTGCGGGTGAAGCTGAGATCGCCGCTGAAGGGATTGGCCACCGCGAAAAACCCATCGCCGTCAATCGCCAGATCAAGGCTGCGCCCGGTCTGTTCGAGCGGGCCGAGCGCGAAGTCCTGCGTGATCGCCGACACGGTGGCGCCGATCCCCGCGGTGCGACGCGGATCGGTGGACAGGCCCTTGGCCACAAGGTCCGAAAACTGCGCCGAGCTTTTCTTGAAGCCCACGGTTTCGGCATTGGCGATGTTGTTGGCGATGACGCGCAGATCGGTCTCGGCATTCTTGAGACCGCTCAGGGAGGTGAAGAAGGACATGGCAGCGTGATCCTTATGTTGGGGGGAATTGGGGTCAGGGTTGGCGGGCGAGACGCGTAGCACCGGGTTCGGGTTCGCCGATCAGCTGATCGAGCTTGGCCGAGATTTCCTTGAGTGTCGTACCGCTAGCGGTGGCGGCGCCGAGCGCGGAGAATTGCGCCAACTGCGCCAGCATCGCCTCGTTGTCGGCGGGCTCAAGCGGGTCTTGCAGGGTCAGCTGGGTGGTCAGCAGGCGCAGGAAATCGCCCTGACCGAGCGAGTCCAACCCGCCGCCGCTGACGCGCGAAGGGGTGTTGAGCCGGTTCAGCGTGACCTGCGGGTTTAGGGGGGTGGCAGCGGTTTCCATTACTGGCTCCTCAGGGTTTCAAGCATCAATTGCTTGGCGGTCTGGAGCGCCTGCACCAGGTTCTGGTACTGGCGGGCGCTCTCCATGATCTCGACCATCTCGGCGCTTTCATCGACCGGGGCCTCGAACACGTTGCCGTCGGCATCGGCGAGCGGATGGCCGGGATCGTGGCGCTTGGTCGGCGCGGTTTCGGCGCGCACCAGACCAGACGTCGTAACCCCGGCAAGCCCCGATGCGCGGTCCAGTTCGACCGCGAAGACCGCGCGGATCGGGCGATAGGCGCCTTCCTCGGTGGTCGAGATCGATCCGGCATTGGCGAGGTTGGACGTCGCCGCGTTCATGCGCACCATCTGCGCGCTCATCGCGCGGGTGGTCAGCGAGAACAGCGTCATGGGGGAGCGTTCGCCGGGCATGGTCATTCGCCCTTCAGCGCGCGGGTGATGGTGTTCACACGACCCTGCACAAAGCTGAGCGTCGCGCTGTAGGCGACTGCGTTTTCGGCAAAGGCGACTTGCTCGCGGTTCAGCTCAACCGTGTTGCCGTCGAGCGAGGGCATGGTCGGGCGGCGCCACAGCATCCCGGCCTGCGGGTCGGCGGGGCCACGCTGACGGCCAAGCCGCGCGTCGAGAGCGGCGTTGAAATCAATGTCGCGTGCCTTGAAGCCCGGCGTCGCGGCATTGGCGATGTTGGCGGCGATGATCCCCATGCGCTCGGAGCGCAGGGTGAGCGCCGCGCCGTGAATGCCGAAAAGGCCTTCGTTCATGCCTGTGTCTCCTGTCGAGGCCGGGCGGGACCCGGTAGCGCACCCATTTCAGCACGAAGCGTGCCAAACCTCGGGTCAGGCGGGAAAAATGCCCCCGCAATCGGCGTGGGCGGCAAGGCCTTGCCGCTGGCTCGCGGCGCAAAGGCAAGCCGCTGCCGCCCGATGATCGTGGCTTAATTCCGGCGATCGCTGCCCGTTCTGTCGAACACAGCCTGTGCCAGCAAAGGGGACCCCATGCCCACCACCATCGCCTCCCTGTTCGATCCCGGAGCCCTTGCCATCGTCGCGATAGGCACGATGCTGGCCTGCGCGGCGCGCTGCGGCCTCAGGGCCTTTGCCGAGGCGTGGCTGGCCGCAGCCGCGCTGATGCGGCGCAGTTTTGATGCGGAGGCGAACCGCCGCGCGCTCGCCATGGCGCTCAGCACGATCCGGCTGGATGGCCCTTATCGCGCCGACCCGGTCCCGCCGCCCGATCGCACCCTCGCCTTGATGCTGGAGCGGTTCCTGAAGCTTGGCGGTATCGACGCGCTGCACAGCACTCTCAGGGAAGAGCGAGCGGTAGCAGCCACGCGGCGGTTGAGCGCGGCACAGGTGTTTGTCACGGCAGGCGACCTAGCCCCGGTGTTCGGGCTGATCGGCACGCTCTACGCGCTCACCCAGCTTGAACCGGTGGCGGGGGCCGATGCCACGCGGCTCACAGTGGCCGCGATGGCGACCGCGGTGCATTCGACCCTCTATGGCGCGCTGCTGGCGCATCTGCTGTTTTATCCGCTGGCAAATGCGATCGAGCGGCGCGGGCTGGCCGAAGATCAGGGCCGTGACGCGCTGGCCGATTGGTTCGTCGACCAGATCAGCATCATCGCCAGCAGCGCGCAAAGTCGCCGCCCTGTCCTGCGGGGCGTATCATGACCCCTGCGATCACGCCGAGCAGCAAGACCGGCCACGGGTGGCAGCTCATCCTCGCCGATCTGGCGCTGATCTTCTTCCTGCTGATGCTGACAGCCCTGCCGGCAGCCGAAGCCGAAAACCGCCGCCCGCTCGCCGACAAGGCAGCGCGAGGCGAAGAAACGCAAGCGCCCGGTGCGGCGGAGATCGCGGCATCCCAGGCGCTTTATCGACCCGTCGCAGGCGGGCCAAGCCTCGCGCAGTGGCTCGCCGCCCAGCCGCGCGATCCGCGCGCGACACTGACGGTGTTCGCACAGGTCAGGCAGGCCGAGGACAATGCGGCATGGGCGGCAGCGCGGGCGCTGGTCAAGGACGCTGCAGCGAGCGGTTTTGCCGTGCGCACGATCATCACGGTGGGGGAGGAGGCGGATCTCTACGCCAGCCTCGCCTATGACGCCGTTCCGCCGCCTGCCCGACCGTAGCAGCGCTGCGCTATCCAGCGATCACGCGGTTGCGGCCTTCCTGCTTCGCCCGGTATAGCGCCGCATCGGCCCGGGCCAGCGCGCTGCGGGGATCGGCATCCGCGCTCACATCGGCAACCCCGGCGGAAAAGGTGATCCGCCCGAACGGCTGCCCCGTTTCGCGGTTGAGCAGTTGGCGCGCGGCCTGGGCCCGGCGGATCGTATCAAGCCGCAAGCGGGCCGCCTGCTTGTCCGTCCCGTAGAACAGGATCACGAACTCCTCGCCCCCGTGGCGCGCGACAAAGCAGTTGTCCCCGGCGTGTTCGTTGAACAGTGCGCCCAGAGCGCACAGCACGCGGTCGCCTGCATCGTGCCCATGCCGATCGTTGATCGCCTTGAAATGGTCGACATCGCAGAACGCCAGCGCCAGCGGCTCGTGCTTCTCGCGCGCCTCCATGGCCGCAGAGATCAGGCGGCGTTCAAAGGCGCGGCGGTTGGGCAGCAGGGTCAGGTGATCGACATCAGCCTCGATCCGCGCCTTGGCGAGGCTCTCACGCAGGCGCTCGGTCTCGGCCTCGCTCCGGGCCATCGCCGCTTCGGCCTGTTCGATCCGCGCCAGCATCGCGCGCGACAGATCAAACACCTCAGCGAGCTCCGCCGGGTGCGCCATGGCCTCCAGCTGCACACTGATCGCCCCGCGATGATCGCTCGTTTCGGACTGCGCCGAACGGGCGGTCTGGGCAAAACGCATCAGCGCGTATTCGAGCTTGTCCATCAGCGTTTCAAGCTCGGCGATCCGGGTGTGACCATCGGGATCCAGCCGCACCAGGGTATCCAGCCAGCGCTGATCAATCGGTTCGCTGGACACTTCGCGCTGCACAAAGGCACGCGCCAATTCAGGATTGGCCCCTGACAAACCGCCGCAGATCGCGGCGAGATTGGACGGGCTGGCCGCCAGATCGTGGCGCTCCAGAAACTCGGCAATCCGTTCAAGCAGCGCACGCCGGGCGGCAGCGGCGAGCGCAGTTGGCTCGGCTTCAATTTCGACGGTTGGCGTGGGGACGCGCGCGGAACGGGTCAGGAAACCGGTAGGAAAAGGCATGGCAAGCGGGTCTTCACATAGAAAAAGGTTGCTGGAACAGCGCTATGCGTAACGAGCCATGGCTAAGGCCGGCCTCGGTGAACCCGCGGGAAAATACCTAATCGAGGCGAGCATCTGGCGGTCCGGGGCGGCGCGGAAGATCATCCGCAGGGCGCTTGGCATGGCATTTGCTCATCGGCGGCCATGGCTGTGTGCCGAACAAGGAAAGACCCCATGGACCCCAATGCCTCATCCTCTGTCGGCTGGCGCCTCGCCCCGCTGGCACTGCCGCTGCTGCTACCGCTTTGCGATCCGGCGGCGCACGCGCAGAGCGGCGGCACCGATCCGGCCGCGATCGACCGCGCGGTGATTGCCTTTACCGGGGCGGGGATCGGACAGCCGGGCGGCCCGCGCGTGGCGAGCGATCGGCGGCTACAACTCGCTGCCTGCGATACGCCGCTTGATGTGAACTGGCACAATCCGGCGCGCCTAGCGGTGCAGGTGGCGTGCGCGGGTCCGAAGCCCTGGCGCATCTTCGTGGCAATTGCTGGCGCAAACGCCGGGCAAGCCGCCCCCGCTTCGCCCGTGGTCAAGCGCGGGGACGCGCTCATCATTGTGGTGCGCGGGCGCGGGTTCAGTGTCCAGCAGCCGGGTGAGGCGATGGAAGGGGGCGCGGTGGGCGATTGGATCGTCGTGCGCACCAGCCGCAAGGCCGAACCCCTGCGCGCCCGGATCGAGCGTCCCGGACTCGCCGTCATTCCGGCGGGCTGAGAAATTCTTAAGCGCCCCTTAAATCGCCCCCGCGCTTGCCGTTCTGGCCCACAGGAACCCACCCAAGGATTGTTGCCATGTCCTCTATCGAACTGAGCAAACTGGCCGGAATCAGCGCCGCCCGCCCGGTCGCGACCGGTGAGCGCGCGCCGATCGAAGCGCACACGGCCACCCCTGCGTCCCGCGCGGCTGGCGGGGTGAGCATCGAAGTCAGCGCCGCCGCCGATAGCGCCGCGCCGCCGGTCGATTCCGAGCGCGTCGCCCAGATCCGCGAAGCACTGCGCGACGGGTCCTATCCGCTGGTGCCGACCAAGATCGTCGATGCGATGATCGCCGCGCAGGTCAGCTTTACGCTGCCGGGCCAGGACTGATCCGGTGGCCGACACCCCGAGCCTCACCCTGACCACGTCCTCCGGCCCGCTGGCCGCCAATCTGCGGCAGATGATTGCCGTCCTCGAACGCGAGCGGCAAGCGCTTGCCGCGCTTGATGCCGATGACCTGATCTGCGCCGCCCGCGCCAAGGAGGCATTGTGCGACGAATTGGCCGCAATCGGCGCGCAGGCGCACGATGGCGAGACGCGCGGTCTGGCTGAGACGGCGCGGCAATTGAACGAGGTCAACCGCCGGGTGCGCAACCTGCTCGCCGCCAATGTCGCCGCGCGGATCGAGGCGCTCGGCGGGGGCCGATACGGCCCGGGCCGCAGCTCTCGGACCACCTACGCCCCGGTCCGCGTCTAGGTAGTCTTACGAGGGCCGTGACCGCTGCGGCTGGCATGGCCCTTGCAAAATCCCGCCTGAAAGCGTCGCCCCCTGCGGCGCTCAGCAACAGGCGGAGTGTGCGTGAGCCAGACTTCTTCCCCCATGGGCTTTCCCGCTGGGTCGATCCGTGCCGGGTTTGAAACCGCGGCACGAGTGCATCAGGCCGCGCGTGAGGGCCGCCTCGAACCCGCCGTGCGCCAGATCGCCGGGCCCGGCGCCTCAGTCGAAGCCGCGATTGCCCGCGCCGCCGAGCGCACCAGCGTCGATTTCAACTACCTGCTCGCGCAGGCTGAAGTCGAATCCGCGATGGACCCGACCGCCCGCGCCGCAACCTCCAGCGCGACCGGGCTCTATCAGTTCATCGACAGCACCTGGTTCGACACCGTCAAGCGCCACGGTCACCGTTTCGGGCTTGGCGCAGTGGCCGACGAAATCGAGGTCACCGCGTCGGGCGGCACCTTCGTGACCGATCCTGAGCGGCGCGCGGCGATCCTGGCGCTGCGCAGCGATCCCGACGTGGCCTCGCTGATGGCGGCGGGCCTCGCAGAAGATAACCGCGCGCATCTTACCCCGATCCTTGGCCGCCAGCCCAGCCATGCCGAGCTATACCTCGCCCACTTCCTCGGCGCAGGGGGCGCGGGGCGGTTCCTCACTGAAATGCAGGCTGACCCGAGCCGGAGCGCGCCCGCGCTGTTCGCGCGCCCCGCGGCTGCCAATCGTCCGATCTTCTATCACGCCGATGGCAACCCGCGCAGCTTGGCGCAGGTGATGGAGGTTATTGGCGGCAAGCTTGAACGCGCGCTGGCCCGCGCTGCCGACGATGCGGCCCCGCGCTACGCGCGCGCCGATTACCGCACGGGGGGCGGGTTCACACCTCTGTCATCCCCCCGCGCGCCCTATCTCATCGCTGATGAGGGCGTGTTCGGCCCGGGCTATCCGCCAGCCGTGACCCAGGGCACGGTCCCGCCCCCGAGCCTGCGCGTGCCTGCACGACCGCCCATGTCGCAGGTGCTCGGCGTGACGTTCGGGACCGATCCCGCTGCCGTGCCTGTGCAAGTGCGCCGCGCCTATGACCGGCTGAAGGCGTTCGGCCTGTGAGCGTCAGTATCTTGGCCCCGCTCAATACCCGCGCGCGGTTGGCCGCCATGCCCGCCAGCCTCGCCCTCCCCGTTGGCATCTTCGCGCTGCTGGCGCTGATGGTCCTGCCAATCCCGGCGCTGCTGCTCGACATCTTCTTCGTTCTCAACATCGCCATTTCGATTGCGGTGCTGATGGTAGCCCTCAACGCCCGCCGCCCGCTCGATTTCTCGTCCTTCCCCAGTGTCCTCCTGTTCGCGACCCTGCTGCGCTTGGCGCTCAACGTCGCCTCGACCCGCGTGGTGTTGGTCCATGGCCATGAAGGCGGCGCGGCGGCGGGTGAAGTGATCGAGAGCTTCGCCGCCTTTCTGGTCGGCGGCAATTTCGTGGTCGGCCTGTTCGTGTTTGCGATCCTGATGATCATCAACATGATCGTGATCACCAAGGGCGCAGGCCGCGTGTCGGAGGTCTCGGCCCGCTTCGTGCTCGATGCGCTCCCCGGCAAGCAGATGGCGATTGACGCCGATATCGCTGCGGGCCTCGTCACCGCCGACGAAGCGCGCGAGCGCCGCCGCGAGGTAACGGTGGAGGCGGATTTCTACGGCTCGATGGATGGTGCGTCGAAGTTCGTGAAGGGCGACGCGATGGCGGCGCTCTTGATCCTCGGGGTCAATATCGTTGCCGGTTTCGCCATCGGGATATTCAGCCATGGCCTGTCCGCTGCCGAAGCGGGCGAGGCTTACGTTACGCTCGCGGTGGGCGATGCGTTGGTGGCGCAGGTGCCCGCGCTGCTGCTGTCGATTGCCGCCGCTGCCATCGTCACCCGCGTCAGCGATCAGCGCGACCTTGCCGGGCAGATCGGCGGGCAGTTCGCCGATCCGCGCGGATGGTTGCCGGTGGCGCTGATCCTCGGCGCGGTGGGGCTGGTGCCCGCGATGCCGCAGCTGTTCTTCCTGCCGGGCGCAGCCATTGCGGCCGCGATCTGGTGGCAATTGAAGCGCCGCGCCGCCGCGCCTGCACCGCTGGAGCCGGTCGAGGAGGTTGCCCCCGATCACATCGCGCTTTCCGATGTGGCCGATAGCACGATGGTGACCATCGAGCTTGGCTATGGCCTTGTCGCGCTGGTCGATGCGGCGCAAGGCGCGCCGCTCGTCACCCGCATCACCGGCATCCGCAAGCAATTGTCGCGCGATCTGGGCTTTGTCCTGCCGCAGTTCCGGATCCGCGATTCGCTCGATCTCGCCGCGCAGGATTACGCGGTGCTGATGGGCGGGGTGAGCATTGCGCGGGGGCAGGTGCGCCCGGGCAAGCTGCTCGCGATTGATGCGGGCGAGGTGCGCCCCGGTCACGGTCTTTCCGGCGAGCCGACGCGCGATCCCAGCTTTGATTGCCCCGCCCTGTGGATCGCGCCCGCTGCGCGCGACCACGCGATTGCCGAAGGGTTCCTCGTGGTCGACCCCTCCACCGTCATCGCCACCCACGCCAATCAGGCGCTGCTGGCCGAAGCGCACCAACTGCTCGGCCCTGATGACGTGCGCGAATGGGTCGAGGGGCTCAAGGCGCACGCGCCCGCGCTGGTCGAGGCGGTGCATCCCGACCCGCTGTCGCTCGCCGCGCTCACCCGCACTTTGCGCGCGCTGGTGGCCGACGGGATCGGCCTTGCGCACCCCCAGCCGCTGTTCACGAGCCTCGCATTGGCCCTGCAGAAGAATCCCGATTTCGATGCGGTGATCGATGCCGTTCGGGCGGACCTCAGTGGTCGGCTAGTGGCTCGGATTGCTGCGCCGGGCGAGGCGATGAAGGTGGTGACGCTCGATGCCGCGCTGGAAGCGGCGATCCTTGGCGGGATGACCGACCTCGGCACCGGCCAGCCGTTGATCGAGCCTGACTGCGGACAGCTCATCATCCGCGAGATCAATGCGGTCGCCGATGCGCAAGGCGGGCCGATTGCCCTGATCGTCCAGCCGCCCGCCCGCCGCGCACTGACCGCGCTGCTGCGCCCGCGCGCGCCGCGCTGTCTGGTGCTCTCCATCGCTGAGTTGCCTGCCAACCAGCCGATTGCGGTCGTCGGCGTGATCGGCGGGGCCGACGAGGCTCCCATGCTCGCATCGCCCGCGCCCGAGGCGCTCGCCGCATGAAGCACGATCACAGCGCTTTCGCCGCCGCCCAGCGCTACGCCCCGTCGCGCGCCGAGGTCGAGGACCGGGTGCGCCGCTTCCTGCCGCTGGTCCGCCGCACCGCGTGGCACGTCAACGGGCGCGGTCGCGACGGGCTCGAGATCGAGGATCTGGTGCAGGCCGGGATCGTGGCGCTCACCGAATGCGCCCAGCGCCACGCCGGGCCGACCGAGGACGGCTTTGCCGCCTATGCCAAGATCCGGGTGCGCGGGGCGATGCTGGATGAGGTGCGCCGCGTCGCCCCCACCAGCCGCACCGCGCGGGCCAAGCGCAGCGCCTATGACCAGGCGCTCGCTGCGCTGCGCGGGGCGCTGGGTCGCGAACCCAGCCGCGCCGAACTCGCCCGCGCGCTGGACGTGAGCGATGCCGAATTGCTGGCCATCGAGGGGGCAGGCGTCAAACTCACCCCGATCGACGACGCCTATGACGAAACCAGCCTCGCCTTCGCCAGCGACGATCCCGATCCCTTCGAAGCCCTCTGCGCCGCCGAGGACCGCGACCGGTTGCTCGGCGCCATGGTGCAGCTGCCCGACCGGCTGAAGCTGGTGCTCCAGCTGTTCTTCGTCGAGGAACTGAACCTCACCGAAATCGCCGCGGTGCTCGAAGTGAGCGTACCCCGCGTCCACCAGCTGCGCGCGAGGGCGCTGAAGGATTTGCGCGCGCTGATTGAGGGATAGGTGGGGGCTTTCAACCCCAGCCGTCACCCCGGCGCAGGCCGGGGCCCAGAGGCGGCGAGCGTCTGACTATGCCGCAATGGGTCCCGGCCTGCGCCGGGATGACGACGGTTCCGGAACTACCCATCATCCCCATCGGCATGGCCCAAGCCTTCCGACGTCGCCGTCGCCGATCCGCCTGCGCCATTGCCGCCGTGAGCTTCCCACCAATAGGGCTTGCGCGTGGCACTGCCGGTGCCGACCTCGTTCAGCGTCTTGGCGTCATACAGCCGTCCGCCCAGCATCACCTGCTCGATATTGTCCGAGTTGGCGATGTCGACGCTGGGATCAGCGGAGAGGATTACGAGGTCCGCCAGCTTGCCCGGCTCGATGCTGCCGATGTCCTTCGCCATCCCAAGCGACTGGGCCGAGGTGATCGTCCCCGCCTTCAAAGCTGCAACCGGGCCCATCCCGCCGCGTGCGAAGCTCCACAGCTCCCAATGCGCGCCGATCCCGGCCTGCTGGCCATGCGCGCCGATGCTGACCTTGATGCCGCGCTCGGCCAGCTTCTTGGCTTCGCGCGCGTTGTTGTCATCGACAAAGGCCCATTCGGGGGCCTTCGTGCGTCGCCCGGTCGCCGCCAACAGCGCCTTGGGCGGGGTGTGGACCATCAGCGGATGATCGAACACGTCCATCGCCTGCCGCCAATAAGGATCACCGGCGAGGCCACCATAGGTCACCACCAGCGTCGGCGTGTAATTGCTGTTCGACTGGCCGAAGAACTGCAGCACGTCCTCGTAGAACACATCCACCGGCACATTGTGCTCGATGGTGGAATTGCCGTCGGCCACAAGGTTCATGTCCATCCCGAACAGCGATCCGCCCTCGGCCACCACCAGCATGTTCTCCGCCGCCGCAGCGCGCGCGACCATCTGGCGCTGTTCGCGGCGAGGCTGGTTGTAGTTCTTGACCGAAATGCCCCCCTGCGCCTTGATCCGGCGAACATGGGCGAGCGCGTCCTCATAGCTGTCGATCCGGGCATAGACCTCAGGTGCCTTGGCCCCGTAGATGATCTCGCCGGTCGAGAAGATGCGCGGGCCCAGCGTGAGCCCGGCGCGCTGGCGTTCGGCCGTGGCAAAGACGGTGCTGGCCTGGCTCGATGGGTTGTGCACGGTGGTTACGCCCAGCGCCAGGTCCTGAAGTAAGGTCCAGTTCTGCTGCGGGATCAGATCGCCGACGCCGTATGGTCCGTGAGCGTGGGCATCGACGAGGCCCGGCATGATGGTCTTGCCGCTCGCATCGATGAAGCGCGTGCCTGCGGGGAAGGTCATCTTCACAAGGGTCGCATCGTGGACCCCGGTGATGCGGTCGCCCTCGATCACGATCATCCCATTTTCGATTACGCCGGCATCATCTGTCGCCAGCCCAGCGCGCATGGTCAGCACCCGCGCGCCGGTGATGACGGTGGTGCCCGTGGGCTTGGCCGCCTCGACCGTTACGCCCAGCGGAATGCCGGTGGTGGGCGGGGTGAAGGGCTTGGTCTTGTCGGCATCCGCCTTGGGCAAGGGCGCGAAGAATTCACTGACGTTGGCGCTCTGCAAGTTCGGGCCGATCGACCAGAACAGCGTCTCGCCCCCGCGCGCCCAGCCGAGGTAGTCCGCGCCGCCGCTGCTGACCTTGGTGACGGGCAGCGCCCCGCCCTTTTCGCTCACATCCACGGGCTTGCCGCCGGGAATCAGCGGCATGGCGAACACCTCGTAATTCTGGCGGAAGGCGATGGTGCGGCCATCGGGCGCGATGCGCAGATCATTGGCAAGATCGCCGCGGGCATGGATGCGCTTGGCCTCGCCATTGAGGTCGGTCGAGATCAGCGCCAGCTTGCCCCCGTCACGCGCGAGCATGAACAGACGGTCGCTGGCCGTGCCCCATTGCGGGTTCGCGCCCTCGCGGGTGACAAGGCGCGGCGCGCCCGAGCCATCCGTGGGCATCACGTAGATACCTGCGTCTTCCGAATAGGTCGGGGCCGTCATGAAGCCGCCGCTGCGCTTCTCGAACGCGATCATGCTGCCATCAGGCGAGAAGGCGAGGTTGCCGAAATGCCCCGGCCCGGTCAGCACCTTGCGATTCTGGCCACTCGCATCAGCGAGGATGATCTCCCCGAGGGTCTCATCATTCCAGCGCACATAGGCAAGGCGGCTGCCATCGCGGCTGAAGGCCGGGAAGGCTTCCACTACATCGGCCGGATCGCCGGTCAACGGCGCGGGCGCATCGCGGCCCTTGGCTGATTTACTGTGCAGCCGCCCGAGGCTTTCAAACACCACCCGCGACCCATCGGGCGAGAGCGTGGCAAAGCGCGGCATCGCGGTGGTGAAGGTCGAAGGCGCCACATCGATCACCGGATGCGGGGCGTCGGCCACGCCGCGCGTGTCGTTGATGGTGAAGGGGATCACGGCATGGCCCGAGCCATCACGGTTCACCCGGTTCAATTTGCCTCCGGCCCAGAAAACGATCCCGCTGCTATCCGGCAACCAGTCCATATTGGGGTAGACCCCGGTGATCGCCCAGGTCTCCTGCACATCAAGATCAAGCTTGCCATAAATCATCCGCTCGCGCCCTGAGGCGAGGTCTTTCACCCATAGCTGCGATTGGTCCTTGTCGCGGCGTACGAAGGCGAGTTCCTTGCCATCGGGCGAAGGCGAAGGACGCACCGCGCCGCCATAGCCATCGACCGCCGTGGTGACTTCGCCGGTCGCAAGATCATGCCGTTCAATCGCGAAAATGCCGCTCTGCGAATCCTGCGCGTATTCGAAGGTGTTCCCCGGCGTCGTGTTGCGGGTGTAGTAGATCGCGGAACCATCGGGCGCGAAGACGGGCTCGCCCAGCTCCTTCTGCAGCCGCTCATTGGCGCGCTCGACCACCTGCACCCCGCCGCCGCCGCTGACGTGGTAGAGCCAGATCTCGCCTGTCCCCCCGCTACGCTCGGTGGTGAAGTGCTTCTTGGCGGCGATGAAACGGCCATCGGGGGACCATGCGGGTTGGTTGAGGAGGCGGAAGTCTTCCTTGGTCACCTGCCGCTTGTCCGATCCGTCGGTGTTCATCACCCAGATATTGTCCCCGCCCCCACGGTCTGAGGTGAAGGCGATGCGGGTGCCATCGGGGGAGAAGCGCGGGTGGACGTCCCACGCGAGGCCCTCGGCGATCCGTGTGGGCGTGCCGCCGGTGATCGGCATGGTGTAGATGTCGCCGAGCAGGGTGAAGGCGAGCGTCCGGCCATCAGGCGAGACGTCGACATCCATCCAGGTGCCTTCGTCGGTCTTGATCGGCACCTGCTTGATCACCGCGCCCTTGGGCGCCTCGACGCTCCACTTGTCATCGGCCTTGGCGTCCTTGCCCTTGGTCTGGGCGGCGAGTGGTGTGGCAATGCAGGCGGCCCCGGCAAGCAGGGCGGCGGCGATATGACGCATGGAAATTCTCCCTCTGTTGGCGCGGGAGACTAGCGGGGCGAAAGAATATTGCCAGCGTTCACATATGTCATTTGTCGAATAGGACATCATCCCGTCATCCCGGCGCAGGCCGGGACCCAGCTTCGCCGTCGCCTCTCGGCCCCAGCCTGCGCCGGGGTGACGAAACTAGCCGTACATCCCCCGCTTCGGCCCCAGATAGCCGAACAGATACGCCCCCACCTTCCGCATTTGGATCTCCTCGCTGCCCTCGGTGATCCGGTAGCGGCGGTGGTGGCGGTAGATGTGCTCGAAGGGCTTGTGGCGCGAATAGCCGATGCCGCCGTGGACCTGCATCGCGC
>OFDC01000279.1_pt1 | contig 44272 bp, 41 predicted proteins | sample 1520941 | NCBI WGS metagenome assembly OFDC01 (sample SAMEA94258168, study PRJEB24077) | hot springs metagenome | biome: Aquatic biome; feature: Water | place: India | collected 2012-12-06 | depth 5 m | reverse complement strand
ATTTCTAATAGTTTGACGCAACTCTATCTTTTCTTCTTGAACAATTTTATGTAATTTATTTTTTACTTCTTGAAGAGTAAGATTTTGTTTTTTTTCATCTGTAATAATCGGCATATATTCTCCTTATAAACGGCTATTGATGGATAAATTCTCTATATCATTATACCATATTTATAAGAATTAGGCAACTATATTAATAAATCTATAATTTTACGAAAATCATAGAATAATCTGCTCAAATTGAAGAAAAACTTGGTTTAAAAGGTTATCCTCACTAATAATGATGAAATCTCTATACGTTCCAATCGGAAATCTATCAAAAACTAAATCATATTTTCTCTTTTCTTGTGGTGGAACAGTTATTATACTCTCAAAACTTTGTTCAGGTTTAAGATATGCGACATTAGGTTTCGTATCAGAAAAAATATTTCCCAAATACTTTGAAGTATAAGTCTTTGCTAAAATCTTAATTGAACGAGTATCCCCGTATTTTGTATATGGAAAATATAAAGTATCTGCCCCTCTATTTTCAATTTCAATGCTTAGTGTTGTAGAATTAAGTCCTGCTGCAACTTTAGTCAATACAATTTTTGTATCTGGAGGAGATACTAAAGCGGTAGCATTTAGATAATAATTTGTAAAGGGAAAAAAACCTGTTGAATAATAGAAAAAGAAAAAAGCAAGAATTGCACCAAAGAAAATAGCAGCATCCCCTGCTGAACCTTTCTTTTTCTTACCACTCTCTTGCACTCTCTCTTTAATTTCTAAAGCAGGCTGTTCAACTATATTTTCATCAGTTTGTTTGATTTCTGGAGTATGATTTTCTATATAATTATCTTCTATCTCTGACGGTACAGCTTGAAAAACTTTAGCTCCATCTTCTTGATTAATCCGTTGTTCAAATACAGGAAATGAAGCCAAATTAGTGTTTTCTGGATTTTGAAAAATGCTTTCTGCAATATCAAGGCTTTTATCTGGGTCTATTGTTCCCTCTTTGTCGTTAAAAGATTGTTTTTGATTCAACAAGAACTGCATATCATATTCTCCATCAACCATATCTAAAACTGTGTCACGAATTTTCATTACGATAGAAATTTCTTCTAATAAAAGGCAAAAACCACTAAAAGCCAAAGACAAATTAGCAAATATGTAAGTGATTAACCAAAGGCAAAATAGTCCCGCAGGAACTGCAAGCCAATAATTACCCTCATTATAAATACTATAGGCTGAAACCCCAACAACAACTATTCCAACCAAGGAAATTCCTGCTTTTTTCAAATGTTCCACCACAAAACCCTTGGGTTCAAAATATATTCTGATTATTTTTTCATCAACTTCATAACCAAATATTTTTGTACCAATTTTATGAGAATAATTATTAGAAATTGGTTCTCCACGATAGTAAGTATATTTATAATTTTTATCCTCCGAGTGAGAATAAATTTCTTTAAAGTGGTTATATGCTAACTTAAATGTTTTTATAAGAAAAAAAGAGAAACTATTAAGTGGTAGTATCAAAAAGACTATAACAACAATAGCTTGGACAAAACTGTCACTACTATCATTTTCATCTTCTGGCAAGAACCAAATAACCCGTGAACACATATAAATATAAAAGCTAATACTTACCAACACAGCAGAAGGAGAGAAAGCTCTTTCTCCAAAATTTTTCCTAAGCCTTAGTCTTGCAGGAATTGCGGCGGCTCCTACTCCTGAATATAAAAAACTAACTATATTGTGAACAAAAGAGCTACCCTTACTATTAAAAGTATATAGACCACTGGCAGCATTTGAACCATCTACTTTATTTACAGAACCTTGTATCATATTTTCTCAAATTTTTTGTGAAAAACCTTTAATAGAAAAATTCTTTTTTTCTTTTCCCCACTCTCTGCCAGTTGTAACGATGACACCTTCAACAACAAAATTATTATCAATACCGCCACTTTTTAATTGTGTAAAAATTCTTGGTTCTACCTGCCAATTAAAACTTTGTTGCAATCCAGAGGTTGCTTGTTGACCACCTATATTATTTAATGATGAAATATTTTTATACGCTTGCCCAATAGTTTTAGCAGCCCAATCATTGGTTACATAATCATTATTGGCGTGAAAAATTTTAGTTGATAAATTCCCTAACAAACTATCCACTTTTGCTTTAGATGCTGCCCCCCCTAATGCTGCATAATAATTACTTATATTCTGAGTTAGAAAAACTGTACAGGCTCTACTGCTACGAGCTGTTGTTTGGAAAAGCATATCATATTCATTTACAAAATATTGGCTTTCATCAACCCAAAGAAACACTGGTAAAGTAGATTCATTGACAGACCTTCTTTCTGTTGCTTGTTGCCATATTAACTTAAAAATACTCTGTGCATAAATTCCTGCTTCCAAATACTGTTTTACAGGAAAATCAAGAATGATAACTTTACCTTCAAACGTCATTTCTGGTATAATATTTAGACCTGATGCAAAATGGTCTGCAAGTAAACCACTTAAAAATGGCTCGGCTAAACCAAGAAACATTTCTTGTATTGTTGTCCTTGTTTCATTGTGTAGTTTTGGAAATTCTTTGAAAAAGTAATTATAAACCAAATCAAAATCACGTATTGATTTATAATCATTTCTATTGAGGTTTTTATCAGCCAAATAAGCACATTTAAAACAATAATTAGTCTCTGCGTAGTTCAATAAGTCTTCATCAGCCGACAAATTGCCAATTATACTCATCTCATACGGGTCAGGAATAGAGTTTACAATCTGAACCATATTATATACACTTAACTCTTCATCTGACATTTTTATCAAGTCTATAACTCGATTTAAACATCTTTTTAATGCACTTTCCCAAAATTTTTCACCTTCTTTAGCTTCTCCACCACTGATACGACTACCCAATTTATAAAGATTGAGAAAAAGGGTTGTCAAATTAGAAGTTAATCCACCTCCTTCACCAATTCTACGTCTCTCATACTCTAATGGGTTAAAGAAAAACTCTGTACCTTCTTTAAAATGAATAACATCTTTAGCTCGTCCAATCTTAGGGTCATTTGCATATTCAATCCATGTTTCAGCTTCATCAGGTTTACCACAAAGAACGATTCCTCCCATACCACTCATTAAGAAACTTTTCGCAATCCATTTACCAGAGCCACTTGTTTTACCCGACCCAATACCACCAAAAATTTGAACACCTTTAACTGCATCAACAACTTTAAAAGGTTCTTGCTTTTGTTGGTCAAAATAGAATAGAGTGTTATTCAATAAATCTGCCATATAAACTTATGTTTTATTTTTTTGGACCTCTTGGTGGTGTAGGTGGTGTTTGTTTGGGCGTTTGTTTTATTCTATCAGCAAATGAAGGACTTTGAGGCTGCGGTTTAGGTGCGGGCTGATTTGGTGGTGTAGCGGCAGCAGGTTTTATATCATGAAGGCTTTTACCCAATGATTTATTGTTATCATCATTATAGGCTTTTTTGGTGCCTTCAACTTTTTGAACCCATGTTTGATTTTCTGGTGTTTTTTCATTGCTCATAGCAGTATAATTTGATAAGATTAGAAGAAAAGGTAAACTATGCTAATGGACACTAAATTATTTCAAATATATGAAAAAGCATTGAAAAATGACCCCGAAGCAATATTAACTTTTGGAGAGCATTTAAGACTCGGAAAAGGAATAAAAAAAGATATTAACATAGCTGCCGAGTGGTATGAAAAGCTACTACACTTCAATGACTTCAATTATACAAATGATTATATAACACACTACTGGGGTGCAATTGCTGCATCAAATAAAGAGAACTTTCGACTGGCAAAACGACGATTAAAAAAATGTTATAAACTGATGGTTGAGACGATTGATTCAACCGAAGAATTTACTATCGCAATGGATTCTCTTAATTTTTATTCTTGGTTTGGCTACATCACTCTAATGGCCGAATTAAATCTTCCCCGTATCTAAAACTTAAAAAAACTTTACTAATTAATTAATTTGTATTACCTTAGCTATCTAAGGGGAGATGTCTGTAAAAAATAAAAACAATACACTACCACTTCACTAACCTTTAAACTTGTATCAAAATGCTACGTATCACTGCTAATACTTCTCCTGATGCTGCCGCTAAATACTATAATGAAGGACTATCCAAACAAGATTATTATTCCGAAAAAGGTGAAATAATTGGTAACTGGAATGGTAAAGCTGCTGAAAAATTAGGGCTACAAAACGAAGTAACCAAAGAAGAATTTACCAAACTTTGCTACAATATAAATCCTGAAAATGATAAACAACTAACTGCAAGAAATTCTGATAATCGTCGAGTTGGTTATGATTTTACTTTTAGTGTTCCTAAGTCCGTTTCTATTGTTCATTCTATAACGCAAGATAAAGAAATTTTAAATGCGTTCCGTGAATCCGTAGCAGAAACTATGCAAGAAATTGAAAAAGGTGTTCAAACTCGTGTGCGGAAAAACGGTCAGGACTTTGACCGTACTACTGGGAATTTGGTTTATGGTGAGTTTATTCATACAACCTCTCGCCCAGTAGATGGCGTACCTGACTGCCATTTGCACGCTCACTGTTTCACGTTCAATGCCACTTTTGATGAACATGAAAACGCTTGGAAAGCGGCTCAGTTTGGACAAATAAAATCGGACGGGGCTTACTATGAAGCTTACTTTAATTCGCTCTTGGCAGATAAACTTCAAAAGGTCGGCTACGACCTTGAACGCAATAAAACCAATTTTGAGATAAAAGGCATTAGCCGTGAAACCATTGATAAGTTTTCAAACCGTACCGTTGAGATTGAGGAACTGGCTAAAGAAAAGAACATGACTAATCCTAAATTTTTAGACGGCTTGGGGGCTAAAACTCGTGAGAATAAACGCACTGGTCTTTCTACCGAACAACTTCATGAGGTTTGGAAAAACCGTTTGTCCCAAGATGAAACAACTGCGGTGTGGGGAGCGAAAAATAACTGGCTGAAAGAAAATGAGTCAAGTATTTTTAACCAAGTAAAAAGCTTTGCTGTTGAAAATAAAAAAGAAATTACTCCTGAACAAGCCATTGATTATTCATTAGCAAACTCGCTTGAAAGAAAATCAACCGTTACTGAAAAGAAACTTTTAACCGATGCCATGAAATACGGTTACACTTCCTTTACGCCTAACCAATTATTAGAAACATATAATAACCGCAAAGATTTAATTTTTGGAAATAAAGAAGGGAACAAAGTTGTAACCATCAAAGAAGCAATTCAAGAAGAAAATCAATTGATTAAAAACTGCATTGATTCCAAAGGGAAATTTAAGCCATTAAATGATAACTATTTTTACAAAGATGAAAAATTAAATTTTGAGCAAAGAAAAGCCATTACTCACGCTCTCACTTCCACCGATGGCGTTATATCCATCGAAGGTGGTGCTGGTACTGGAAAAACTACATTAATGAGCGAAGTTAAAAACGGTATTTTTGAAAATGGCAAAAAAATATTTGCCTTTGCTCCTTCTTCCGAAGCCTCTCGTGGTGTTCTCAGAAAAGAGGGTTTTGACGAAGCCGACACCGTTGCAGCGTTACTGACGAATAAAAAATTACATGAACAATTAAAAGGGCAAGTTATTTGGGTGGATGAAGCAGGAATGGTTGATAATAAATCCATGAATGGCATTTTTGAGATTGCCAAAAATAATAATGCTCGATTGGTATTGACTGGCGATACTAAACAACACGCCTCGGTTGCTCGTGGCGATGCCTTCCGTATTATTCAAGAAAAAGGTGGGATTCCAACCATCAGAGTAAATGAAGTGGTACGGCAAAAAAATTATAAAGAATACAAACAAGCAATGGAATTGATTTCCAATGGCGATACCAATAAAGCCTTTGGAAAATTGGAAAACATGGGAGCTATCAAACAAATCTCTGACCAAGAGAAACGCCACAAAGAAATTGCCAATGAATATTTACAGGGTGTTACTGAACGCAAAGGGAATGGATTTAAAGAGGTGTTGGTGGTTGCTCCTACCCATAAGGAAGGCGAGCTGGTTACTGATAAAATTCGGGAAACGCTCAGAAATGCAAGTAGGATAAAAAAAGAAGAATATGAATTTACTAAACTCAAAAACAAGAATTTTACTGAAGCTGAAAGAAAAGACATTGTAAATTATCAAACTGGGCAAATTATAGAGTTTCATCAAAATATACCAGGCTTTAAAGCAGGTGATAAATACATGGTTTCTGGCAAAGATGAACAAGGTAAGATTCTTGTAAAGAGTGGCGAAAAAACGCAACCTTTACCTTTTGAGCAAGCAAAAAACTTTCAAGTTTTTACCACAGAGCCAATTAAGTTTTCAGAAGGTGATAAAATCAAAATTACCAGAAATGGCAAATCCATTGAAGGAACAAAACTTAACAATGGGCAAATTTATAATGTCAATGGCTTCGATGCCGAAGGAAACATCCAATTGAGCAATGGCTCAACGCTAAAAAAAGACTTTGCTCATGTAAATCATGGGTATGCAGTTACTTCCGATGCTTCACAAGGTAAAACCGTTGATAAAGTGATAGTTGCTCAAAGCTCTCTTTCTTTCGGAGCTTCCACCAAAGAACAATTTTATGTATCTGTTTCTCGTGGCAAAGAATCAGTTTCGGTTTATACTGATAACAAAGCCGAACTCAAAGAAATTGTTACCAATAGAAGTGCTGAACGCATGACCGCCTTAGAATTAGAAAAACAAAGTTTGGCTAATCGTGTGCGTGAGCAACAATTTACGGTTAATCGCTTGTTAGCTATTTCAAGAACTTATGCTTCTCAGCTAACAAATAAGATTTCGGAAACTATGCAACGATACAAAGCACCAAATAATCAATTTACATCAAACAAAAAACCTGTCAATATCAATGAGCAGCTTAAAACAACTCCTCCAAGAGGAAAGTAAGGGAAATATGAGTTTTGATGCCAATGAAAACGATGTAATTGAAACAGAATTTTTCGGTATCGAAAGGCAAAACAATCGGCGTGTGGTGATGCTCGACCTTCGTTTGAAGGGCGGAATATTCTTTTCGCTGAATTATTCTTACATTATCAAAATGAAGTTTGACCCCTCTGAAATGTTAGAAATATTTGGAGCAGATGTACATATTGCTATACGTGGCCGCAATTTACATGAGCTTTACAACCAGCTCAACCGCCACAAAGTGGTTTACATTCAAGAAAGTATTTCTGGAAATGATTTAACTCCTGAAAATGACTTGTTTGTGAAAGAAATTTCAGTTAGTGAATCATCATAAACAAAATTTCATTTTACCTAAAAAAAGCCTACTTTTACTCGTTCTTTTTGAACACAGCAAAAGTTGTTTTGGAAATCCCGTTAGAAGTTCTTTCGGGATTTTTTGTTTTTTATAAACTTATGCAAAACAAAATTTTTCATCCTAAACTCCCAATTTATTATAGGTAACTTTCTTTTGCAATTATTACGCCAGTATATATTACCATTCTGAACTTAATTACCATATAAGAACTTCCTAAAGAGTGATTTCTTCTTTTTGTATTTCTGAAAAAAAAGACCCTCTTTTTCCAAATTCTCATTCATTTCATTAATTTCTTGAACGGCTTTCTTTTCCTTTTTAAAGTTTCGGTAATCTACACTTCCGAATATAATTTGTGATTCATCAATATCTTTTTTGATTGTACCTAACAAATCTTGTATTTCCGAATCACTTAACTTAGGGTTTTGAAATTTATTATTTTTAGCGAATAAATATGAATTGTACACTGTTACTGCATGGTTAAGTTTTTCAATTCCAAAGTTATACTTTTCAACGTTTAAATTATTAGTCAAAAACTTGATATATTGAGTTACATTGTCATTTGAATCACTATATTTGACAATTCTATTGATTAATTTTTGAAAAAATTCAATACTTTTAGTGTCTTTATAGGTTGATATAGAATCTTCAAAATTAAAGTAACCACTAATTGGCAAATTAATATTGTTTGTTTTAGCTATTACGGGGTGTTCTGTTAATTGCCATATTGGGTCATAAGGCACATGAGTAAAAATAAATTCATTGGGTGGTACTTTGAACCAAATATCATTATAATTTTTATGAAATATATTTTGTAAAACCCCACCTGCCGCCCATGTAGGGTCAAAACAATACCATTTCTCCTTAATTTTTACTACATTCCAAGCATGTCCAGCATCCGTTTCAATTTTTGTTATATCTTTCGTATATCCTTCCACCACATATGATTGATAACCTAATTTTTGACATATACTATTGAAAATCAATGCGTAGTCCTCACAAACACCTTTTTTAGTAAGTAGTGTCGCATTTATTTTTTCTTCGTTTGATTGATGCAGAAAAAATGGAACACTTCTTATGCTCATAGATTGTGATTTCTCAACATCGTAATCAATATTATGTGCTACCCATTCAAAAATTGATTGTATTGTATCCCTCTTTAATGGTATTCTTTTGATGACACTATCTATTTTACTGCTTTGGGAAAATGCTGTTGTTGAAAAAAACAGTATTAAAAATAAAGTGTATCGCATTACGAATATTTGTATAAATTAATTCTATATTTCTTTTATAAAATAACTTCCACTACCACAAAATTCAAAACCTTTATCCATGCTTGGTGTTGAGATTATTGCAAAAGAATCTCCTATTTTATTTTGTATTTGTGTTATTGAATAGGTATCAACAAAAATATTATAGTCAAAAACTTCTAAAAAATCAGTAATTGAGTACCAGTCGATGACCGCAACCACACCAGTATCTGTACCAAAAACTTTGTCTTTATTTATAATTTCAATATGAATTACATCATTTATATTGGCTTCATACAAGCCTAAGAGTTCTCCATCAGACCATTTAAATATTTCTGCCTCAATTTCTTTAATATTTAATGGGCTTACTCTCTCAAATAAAAAAGACTTATCCCGTAGTTTTTCACTAAATAGAATATCAAAAATTAAAAAGTATCCACTTTTACTAACAAAAGATACTGTCTCGCCATTAATTGATAGGTTATTCATTTTTATCTATATTCTACAAAACGACTGAATCCATATTCTGGCATTAAATCTTTTCCGAACAATAAATTAGCCATACTATCGTATCAACTTAACTCACCGACCTTCAAATGCGTTAAAGTATCTAAAATATCCCCATTAGAGCATATCAAAATACTTCCATCATTTGAAATATCGAAGCTGTGATATTTGTTATCTAATTTTGTTTTCTTTAAACGAGTACCGTCATTAATATCAAATAATGCTAAGTAATATTCCGTTGTACTTGGTGTTAAAAAGCTACAAACTGTAACTACTACATTATCAAAGACTTTTAATTTTTGAACAGTATAGCCATCATCCATTGAAGCTGTCCAAATAAATTGTTGTGTTTTTTTATCAATTTTAATTAAAGGGTTGTATCTATAAGAGAGAAATATAAAATCACTTTCGACAAAAAAAGTAAATAACCCTTCTTGTATATCTAAGTGTAAATCTCTACCCAAAATATTAGTTCTTTTTAAGAAGAAAACATCTTCTTCATATAACTCAAAATCTATAATATTTTCCCTTTCATCAATAATATGGTTACTATTGATATTTACTCTGTAATATTGTTGGTCATCAGTTAAAATATGTATGTTTGAAAAATCTACTTTAATTTTCTGGATTTGCTCAAATGTTGTATTCTCATAAATTAAGTTACCTGTTTCAATATCATACCCTTCAATACTATTATCAAAATTGGATGTAAATATTTTAGTACCACTTGGATGACAACATACACGATTTCCGCCAAAAAGATAATTCGTATGAAGTTCTTTTCTCAGTTTTTTTTCTTTAATATTGAAAATATGTATGACTTCTTCAAAGTAAGTCATGCACACGATATTTTTAAAAGTTTCAATTTGATAGTAATTCATATTCAACGATATTTTACAAATCTTACAAATTCTAAATTATACTTAGCTAATAAATCCTCTCCAAATTTAAAAATTTGACTTGGAGTAGCATTGGGATTGTTCTGAATAAATTCTCGCCAAGCAGCATTCCAAACACCCCCTCGCCCTCCACCAGAATGAAGTTGTTTATGTAATCCTTTACTTATTTCAACCGTATAATCATCAATATTGGTTAATCCTTTACTTGAAAACCATTGTCTGAATGTTTGAGGAAATACGTGGTGTTTTGGTAGTGTTTCTAAACCCTTTGTAAGTAACTTTTGACCTGCATCATCAACAAAGTTTAAACCTTGTGATAAACCCTTTCCAACACTTTGTACAGGAGCTTTTGTAACAGTCCCTGCCATAACAGATGGTATTTCTTTACCTACATCATCAATTACTCCCCCTAACGTAAGGTCTCCACCATATGCACTTCCAGAACCAAACCAAAAATTTCCCCCTTTGACAACAGAGATTAACCCTGAAACTGTACCTGCTGTAAGTCCAGTAATAGCAGCATCACGTAAAATATTTGAAGGATTTAGCTGGTCAGGACTACCGCCTAAAATAACGTTACCTACTGATTTTACTGTTCCCGACAATATCGCTCTGCCTGCTGCTGAAACTGCAATCTTTGCAAAACCTGCACCTGGAGCCGCAGCAATAAATCCTCCTTCTAATGCACCTAAACCAACAAATGCCGCCCCTTTTGCAAATTTAGCCCAAAAACCACCTTTCGTTTTTGAAACAGCATCCCAATTTCTCCACAAGTTTACTCCCCCACCAATCACAGCACCAGCAACGATATGCCAAAATTGTCCATCGGGGTCTATTCCAATTGTAGGCATATTACCCATACCCACGTATCCACTTGCAAATTGATTAGCCCCATCTACTTGCCACATACGACCCAAGTATTGGTCATATTGTCGAGTTAGAAAATCATACGAATTATAACCGAAGGCATCCACATACTCTTTTCCTTGCATCAAAAACCGCCACGAGTCCTGATTTAGAGTGCTACTTAATCCCTCCAATAAACCACCAAAGGCATAATAATCGGCTCTTTGGGCTATATAAAGACTATCGTTCAGTTTCTCAAAAATTACCCTTGTATTGCCTAAGTGGTCGGTAATAAAATATTGATAATGAGCTTTTCCAAGTGTATCAAATCGTATCTTTCCTTCATCATGCAAAAGTGATACCAAGGTGTCGTTTCGATAAAATAAACCGCCCATATAATCGGTACGAAGCGTATCAGTACCGCTAATTAGATACTGTATTATCTTTGCTCCATCAGCAGTGTAAACATTCTTTATTTTCTTTGTTGCTCCAAATTGTATTTCATCGGGCAAATCCAGATGGTTATAAACGATATTTGTGATACCTTTATTTGCATCTGTTTTTAGACTCCCATCAGGGTAATAGGTATATGTACCTGTGCCACCTGTTGGAGCTTCTTTAAAACCAATATTGTCGTTAGCTAAATCTATTACACCAGTAAGCTTATTTCTATATTGCGGATATTGATACGAAAGGCTATCTATTCGTTGCCAACTGTTTGTTGCTACCCATCCAAATCTATTGAGATTTAAAATATTACCATTGGCATCATAAGCTACATTTTCATCGTATTTTTCATTTGTTTTCCCTGTGTATGTAGCTTGGGTATATCTATGAGCTTTATCGTAGGTATAAGCAAAACTTCGGGTAGCAGTATCTTGCAGGGATTTCCACGACTGTTTACTGAGGTTTCCATTGAAATAACGCCCATCTTCAAAAAAATCAAGTTTTAGAGCAAATACTTTACTACTATCTAATCTACCCGATGGTGTAAGATTTATCCCTCTTAGATTGCCATTAATATTATAAGCATAAGTTATGTTTTGCAGTCCACCTGCTATTAAAGCCAAATAATTGGTATCGGGTAAAATTGTCGTACCAGGTTTAAGTAAAATATACTTTTTGGCAATATCAGTAACCTGATTAGGGAGGTTTTCGTTTGCTCTAATAATACTATCAGTTCGGGCCTCATTGAGGTTCTTTTTGATAACCCTACCTATATCATCGTACTCATAGGTTGCCAAAACTTCTGTACCATGCCCGTTTAGATGACTTATGGCTTGGGTTTTTCGTCCTCTGTGGTCATAGTCGAAGGTGGTTCGGTAAACAATATCGTTGGTATTTGGTTTTCGGTAAATACTACGTTCTTCTAAAACCTGTCCAATAAAATCATACACCACATCCGTTTGATTGATACCGCCAAAACGATTTTCTACTTGGCTCTGTATCAATCGGTTTTTATCGTCATAGTAGAATGTGGTTTGTAGCCATGCTCCTGTATCTAATCGTCTAACCTTATTTCCTGTCAATAACCCTTTGGAGTTATTCCACTTATCACTCCGATAGGCTTGAAATTGTAAGTTGGGATTTGTATTCCAGTTATAGTCATCATAAAAATTGATAACCTTAGTATCATTTGCGGTAAGCAATGATTGAATACCACTCGGAAAACTTCTACTTGTATAATAAGTAGAGCTATTAGAATCCCGTTCTTCAAATTGTTTATCTTCTTGGAAACCATCAAAAAGCGATTGGATTTGCAAACGTGTTTGAGATGTACTTACTACTGTACCGCTCATAACCTTCGCCCCTCTTTGGTCATACTTAACCCAAAGCCAAAGATTACTGGTTCTTTGGCGTTCATTTTGGTTCATTACCACTTGCCCCAAACGATTATAAATTGTGTAGTTCCAACCAGCATCAGGTGTATGGGTTTCAACTAATCTACCTCGTTCATCATATTTATTGAAATAAACATAGTTGATATATGATGAGAAAAATAAATATGTATTATTGGGAATAACATTATAAAGTACTGGAGGAATTATTATTTGAAGTCTGCCATGAATGTCGTAAACATACGTAGTTTTGAGATATTCATTTGTTTTATGTTGAACGTGTTGCTCTAAAAGTTTACCGTCTTTGTCGTGGTAACTAATGGTAGAATCCCCCTGTTCGTCAATTTGAGTAGTCTTGATTATTTGATTTCCATTATAACTTGGATACGGTGCTTTGGTCAGTACACTTCCATCAAAATAGTATCTGTTGATTCCGAAAAGTCCAGTTTCTGTTTTTTGAGTCTGAGTTTTATTTGGTCTAAAAGTTTCCCCCAAGCCAATAGTTTTAAAAACTCTACTTAAAGGTGATTTTTCATACTGAGCAATTTCACTCAAAGGAGCGTTATCTTTATAAAAGGATTGTGCTTTGCTAAGAATATTGTTCGGAATCGAACCATTATTCTGTGAACTTGCAATAGGTAATATTTGCTGAGTAGGTCTTCCGAAATTATCGTAAGAATTTGTCCCCATCAAGAGGTCTTTTTTTGATGGATTAGCTCTCAGGGCAATCTGTTGAATAACTCTACCATCACCATCTGAATAGGTAATTTGAGTATCTATTTCGTCTAAATTTGATGATAGATTTAAGGCAGCAGTTCGAGGAAACCTCACAAGCCTGCGGATAGCGTAAAGAGAATCATTGATTCCCGCTACCCCAAAAGATTCTGAAGGCTCTGCTAAATCAACCTGACTAAGTATATGATTATCTTTATCAAAAACTCGTTTAAGTAACCCTTTGTAATGTAAGCTATCATATTCGTATTGTGTACTTATATGGTTAGTTCCTATTGTTTTTGAAACTCCAAATAGTATCTTTTGGTATTCTTGAATAGTTGTATCTATTACAACTCCTCCAGTATTATAGATGCCTTTAATTGGGATTATATCCGAATTATCAAAGATATTTTCAGATATTGTGCCTCCAAATTGTTTGTTTTTAATCGGAAAACCAAACTTGTTATAATCAAGCGTTTGATTAACTAAATAGTAACTGTAATGTCTATATATTGAATCGTTTAGATTCCGATAATATTGAAGATACCACCCACCAGCAGGATGTGGAGAACCATCACTATCAACAGCTAATTCATTAATATTACTATTAGTAAATGTTTTTTGTGGGGCATATTGAAAATTGGGTAGGTTGTTAAAATGGCCAATGCTTCGATAAGTATTGCCTGAATTATAAATATAGCCTACATTTCTGCTTTGGTTGATTTCTTCAATTGGTAACGACCAAATGTTTTTGTTTTTGAACTCAAAGATTCCTCTTGCTTCTGTTCCTTGTGTCGGCACGTGTTCCACATATTCATCATAGCTACAATCATAAGGGCCATACTCATCATAACAGGTTTGTTCGTGATGGATGGTATCAAGACCAAAATCAATATCTTGGGGATAAATCAAAAAGAGCTGTTTATCGAATTGTCGGGCATCTTTATGTAATATTCCCGAAACTTGGTTGTGTTTCCCTGGCAACTGAGTTCTGAAACTTTGTGTAGTTGTATTTTTATAAAGATAAGAAGTTTCAGAGATTACGGGAGATGTTCCATTTTGTGAATAAATAGTTGTTCGTTCCTTTTCTACCCTATACCAAGGCATATAATGAGCTGTCTGTACATAATATGAATTATTGGGATACAGACCAAGCATTTGATTATTAACAGGAAAAACAGAGGCAAAAGAGGCATAAACACTATTAGGTGTACCAAATCCATAAATAAACTCTTTAACTTGTAGAGTATCTGCACTTTGATTGAAGACCTCAATACGGTCTAATTGCCCGAAAGCCAATGGATTAATAGTCCAATTATAGTGATTACTATTAATACTTCGGAAATTTTCGGGTTGTAGATAAACAATAGTATCACAAACATAATAGGGTGGTTCAGGTATTGACTGGCAATTTTGAGTATAAGTTACTCTTGTTTTGAGTTGTGTTTTATGCTGTTTGAAATGATATATGGTTTTACCAAGAGTATCTTGGTTATTTACAATCATTTCTTCAACCCTTCCATAATCAACGGCTGGGCGACCTAACTCTCCGAGTAACCTATCGTAAATGGCAGAATTTGAGCCAGTTTTATTGTAAAGTGTTTGGTAACGATAAGTAGGTTTTAGTATCAAGAAACCAGATGATATGCCTGTTTTATCTACATAACGGTATTGTTTTTTTACCTCAATTCCAGAAATTAAGTCTTTGGTAGTGATAGACTTTACCCTCGAACCACCAATTGGTTTATAATTTGCTGAATTATCTAAGTAGTTTTGGGCATTGTGCATTTCGTACTCAAAAGCAATAGCTTTGCGGTTAGAGTAAATGACACTATCCATACTACCATAAAAACTAAAATTAGGGTCGCTCTCTCGATTACTTGTAGATGGCGTACAACTTGGATAATCACTATCACGTGGAATTAAACCAGTTAGAACATTATTTCCTGTCGCTCCATTTGCATAACCCCAATGGTCAATCCCAAAATCTAACCTACTTTTTCCGTTAAAATTTGGACTATCGCCCTTATAACGAAACCTTACATTTGTTCTATCAGGGAAGTTTATTTTATCTAATCGTAGCCTTTTTTTATGAGTTGTACCAACATCACTTAGAGTATAACCACTTGGTAAATCGTAATTTTGGTTTGCATCTCCCACAAAATAGCCATACTCAAATGAGTATAACAAAGTATCTTGTGGGGTAGCCACATTTTCCATAACCATCATTTCTGATAGTCTTTTGGCATAAGAATAATTTTGTGGAAACCGCTGGAACTGGTCAATATCTAATCGTGGAGCTGATAAGTCTTGATACTCACAAACTTCGACCATATCGCCAGAACTTGGGTCATATTGCATTGAACATACCCTTGTGCGGATATTAAACTCAACCTTAGTTTTGATTCCTTTGACTTTAGATAAACTCGCACCACTCACAAAAACTCGATTGATTTGTTTTTCGACCTGTGCAGGGGTAGGACAAACTCCTAAAGCTCCATCAACTCCATTTTCAGCAATTTTATAGAAACTATATTGCACATGGTCGTATTCAAAATCTATTTGTTGATTGTAAGGAGAAACAATTTTTGTAACATACCAACTTGTTATTTGTGCATTATCTTTCCAGAGGTTGGTAAAAGTTGATGTGCCTGGCTGATTACCACTTGTTTGTATAAATTTCGCTTCAAACTCTGCGGTACTTTCAGATGCAGCGAAAACGTATTTTGTTTCATTGGGTAAGGTTACGTCAATTTTTGTGATTTTTTCGACAATACTACTGCCCTGTACAGCCGTGAAAGTAGGTTCAAAAATAATATCGCTTGCAGGCAAACTTTCAAATTTTGCTTGTTCTCCATCCCATCTGTAAATGAATTTAGTAGTACTACCATCAATATTTAGGTAAAAAATATCAGGTTCAGTATCGTGAATAGTGGTAGGAGTAATAGCAGATAAACCGTACTTATGATAACCCCGATAATGTGTACTATTGTTAATACGACCTTCATCGGGAATTCCTTTCACTTGTCGGCTTACCATTGCCCCAGCAGTAAGATTCCAACCAGCACCAGCCCAAGTTGCCACTTCTTCGTTTTTCATTCCAGAACCATTGAAACTCAAAGCAATAGGTACAGCTAAAGAACCTTCTTGTAAAGTATATAGAGGGATAGGTATTGACATAGAACCTGTTGAGAAATTTACAGGAATGTCTTTGAAACGAATAGCCGATGATGCTTCTGGACTTGGATTGGGATTAGCCCCACTTGGCAAAAAATTACTATTTACAGTAATTTGAGAAGTAACTCCTTTGAACTCAACACTTTGCTTGTGAAGTTCTTCGAGTGAAATCTTAGGAATTTCTTTTTGTGGATGACTTGGGTAAGTCGTAACCCTTGTTTCTTGTGCAACAGCAAAAAATGAATCCCAAAACAGCAAAAAAAGTAATACCTTCTTCATAAGATAAAGAGGGGGTTTAGTGTGAAAAATGTTTATAAATTACTTTTTGGGTTCGTATAAAAACAAAAGCGTGGATAGTTACTTACACTTCGTCTTGAAGGCTCTGGTAAGCCCGATGCACAAAGCAAAGCAACGCCCACGCTTTTGCAAGGGCGTTTGGCTTTAACTTTCCTGTGCATCAAAATTTACCAGATTTACAAGACAGGTTTGTTAAGCGAAAACGCTAATAATGTTATTTGTGTGGGTTATGATGTTATTGGCAAATTTATGTAAATACATTTGTGAAAAGCAAACTATATTTATTATTCGGCAAAAAAAGGTTATGAATAACAAATAAATGTATGCAAATGAACCAAATGAGGTTGCAAACAGAACTTTTATTTTACTGTTATTTACATATTCTTTGCAATAGAATCAGTATTTGGGGTCTTATTCTTTATCATAATTTTCTTTTTCAATATACCCAGCTACAATCGTAACCACATTTTGAGTATATCCGTTTTCATCTTTGAAAGGTCGGTAGCTCAGTGAGCCTGTTATATCTACCAAATCACCTTTTTTGAGATTTTTTGAAAATTGTATAGCAAGTGGACGAAAAATTAAAACATCATGCCAAATGCTTTCTTTATCTTTCCATTGCTCGTTTTCATCTTTGTAGGAATCGGTTGTAGCAATACGAAGTGCTACAAATGTTTTTCCATCAGTCTCGATGATTTTTGCATCTTGCCCTAAGAAACCATGAAGCTCTACCCTATTATTTCTTGCCATAAAAACCCCTATTTTGTGTTTGTCTGATTATAAACCATACCAAATTTCACGTGAACAAAAAAAACACTTCTTTCAAAAAATTTCTCATTTTATAGTTTGGTGTATTATCTTGGCAACAGGCATTTAAACCGTAAAAAGAAGTATTTAATATCAAATTAAATTTAAAATAAATTTAAAATAACGTTATATTTAAGTTATTTCAAGGTGCTTTGTAGAAACTCATTAAAATCTTTGTGGGGTTGAAAAATAACTCGCTGGTCGGCAAAAATGAATTTTAGTTCATGCTGAAAAAGCGTTGTTTTTTCATTACCTGTGGTATCATTATCCAAATACCCATTTACTTCGCTATATGATTTTGATTGTATTAGTTTTAAGGCTTTATCAACGTAAGAAAGCGTATTCAAAATAATTACATCTTCTTCTATTTCGGTTTTATGATTGAAAGATAAAAACGAAAGAAAATCAATAAAACCTTCAAAAATCACGGCTGATTTACCAATACTGCCTGAAATAAAGCTTATATCTTTCTGACCGATTGAACTTTTAAAATATGGATTTCTTATTTCAAAGCCCCCTGATAAATTGGAAAATCCAACGGCAAAATATTTTTTTCGGGTTTCAGTATTTGTAAAATAAACCTCACTCAAATATTTTTGTGCAATCACTAAACTGATTTTGCGTTTTTTCAAAACATATTCAGCCAACATGGATTCTGAGGTAAATGGTTTGGATTTATCCAATTTAAATGTTGGTATCGGTTCTTGTTCCTTTTTTGAAGACTGAACAAACGGAGTTTGATATTTGGTGTTTCCATATAAATTATCTAAAAAATTCAATGCTCCTCGTAGGTCGGTGTTATGGTATCGCATGATAAAATCAAGCAGATTCCCCCCATTTTCAGCAAAATCATACCAAACATTTTTTTGAATATTCACAAAAAAACTTGGCTCATTTTCACCACGAAAGGGTGAAAGGTAGCCAAGTTCTATGCCTCCTTTAAACTTCTTAACTGGTTGCAAACCAAGTTTATTGAGAACCTCCGTAATCGGAATTTTCTTTGCATCTTGTGTATTCACTAAACCTCACGCTCTTTTCTTATTTTCTCTTCGATGGCTTCCATAAACCAAGCGTGCCTTGAAATCCCAATAATTCTTTTTCCTATTATCTTATCAATTTCATCTATAATTTCAGGCTTCATTCTTATCTGTAAAAATGATTTATCTTTTGGTTTTGGCTCTTTTTGTGCCACTGTTCCACCCTTATTGATAAGGTCTAACACTTCTTTCTCTGTTATATCTTTTTTCTGTGGTTTTTTTGAAATTGCCATATTTCTATTGGTGTTTAGAGTTAATTCAACTTTATAACAACGTTATTTCAACTTTGAAATGACATTAAATAAACTTTCCATTTCTCCTACTGCTTTTGTATCTTTAGGTTGCAATTCTACTACACCCAAACCCGCAGCAGCGGCATTTGCAAAGGCTTTACGATTGCCAAGTGGTGTATTTAAAAACTCTAAGGTTTGTGAAATTGCTTCATCATCGGTTAAAAATTCTTTTGCCGAACTATTGTCGCTCCCTTGATGGTCGGTTTTGTTGAGAACTGCCACTGCTTTCATATTAGGGTTGGCTTGTTTCATTTCATCAATCAAATTGACAACCTTTTCGAGTGTCCACATATCAAATGAACGTGGTACAAAAGGCACTACAAAAACATCTGTAATTGAAAGTGCAGCTCTCTGGCTGGTAGTATCTCGCCCGCCTGTATCAATAACGATAACATCATATTTTGATTTCAGGTTTAGCACCTGTTGCCTGAGAGCTTGATTGGTCAGTTGAATAGCAGTATATCCAGCATCACCATTGAGGCTTTCATTTCGAATATTAGTAAAATCGGTGGCGGTTTCTTGGTCGTCTGCATCAATCAGAAGCGTATCTTTTCCTTTGAGAGAAAACATCACTGCCAAATTGGTGGCAATCGTAGATTTTCCGCTACCTCCTTTAATTCCTCCAATAGTAAAAATCATAAAATTAACTTGATTATAACTTTAAAATAATGTTATTACAAAGTTAAACCTTTCAATAAATGTTTGCAAGCAAAAAACTGTAAATTGAATTTTTTTAACCTTTTCTTTCAGAAAGTAATTTTTTAACACAAAATACCCCTAAAAGGGCTTATTCTCAAGCTAATTTTACCTTATAGGTTTTTATTATAGGTTATTATAGGTTTGTGTACCAAACTTCACGTAGAAAACGTACCAATTTTCACGTGGTTTTTGCTAAAAAGAGTACCAAATAACACGTAGATAAAATCGAAAAATAGCGAAAAATCGTTTTCGTACCAAAGTTCACGTGCTGAAAAAAGAAGTCTGCACCACTATTCACGTGGATTATGGAAAGTTTAGGAGTAAAATCCATTTTTACAGATAAAAACATCAAAAACGAACCAAACTACACGTGTATCAAAATGAGAAAAAGGCATTTTTTAGCAAAACGTACCAAAGTTCACGTTGTTGTTTTGCAAAAGCGAACTAAAATTCACGTGAAATGAAAGATTTAGCACTTATAAATCTGCCAACATGTCAGCCCAACCAAATAATATTTGGCAAATATAAAAAGGGGGGGCGGGCGGAATTTGGGGGGATTAAAAAAGAGGTTGAAATTAAGAAGCTAAATAAAATTCTGGTTTGTGGATAACTCCCAGTTTTTTTGATAAAATACTATCTTTTTTAGTATTTAAACATCAAATTTTTAATGTTGTTGTTTTTTGTACAACACCTATTTTAAATATTTTCTAATGCCGTAACTAATTGGTTATAAATAAATTAAATAGCCTATCTATCACAAATAATTCGGCAAGTATCACAAATAATTCGGAGAATTAAAGAATATCTATCACAAATAATTCGGGTATCTATCACAAATAATTCGGAACTATCACAAATAATTCGGAGGTTTTTAACTTATCCACATAATTATCTTTTTCTCAGTGATTTACGAAGTTTTACTTAAACATCTATCACAAATAATTCGGAAGATATTTTGAAGCACATATAACTATAAAATATGCCTTTTTGTAGGCAAAAACGACGATTTTTGATAAAATTAAATCAAACATCTATCACAAATAATTCGGAAAACAATACCTTTCAGCAATTTTAGAAATCTATCACATCATAATTTATCTATGATATATCTTTTGTGTTTTCGTGTATGATAGATATATTTGCATAAACGTCATTCGATTTTATGCCTCCAAAGAAAAAGCAACTACCTATTGTTGACTCCGATATAAAACTTATCCGCAAAGCTAATGAATTAGTCGAAGCAAAGTATAAGTTTGATATATGGGAAACTCGTGTTTTTGCTTATATGCTCACGCTAATCAAGTCAAGTGATACTGATTTCAATGAATATCGTATCAATACAGGCGATATTGTGAGGGAGTTTAATTTGCATGATTCTGGCCAAGTTTATGAAAGCATTAAAAACGCTGGCGATAAACTGCTTGATAAAAAAGTAGAAATTGTCAGAACAACTGCTGAAGGACAAAAGGAACTATTGAGAACGCATTTGGTGGCTTCTACGGCAAATCCAGAAGAAGGTTCAAGAGAAAATTACATCAAACTGAGTTTTCATCCTGCCCTAAAACCATTTTTGTTAGAACTCAAAGCACGTTATCTGGTCTATGATATTCGCAATATTTTGAGCCTAACGAGCATTTATTCCGTTCGGCTTTTTGAATTGCTTAAACAATATCAAAAGATTGGCAAACGAAAATTTGCTGTGGATGAATTGAAAAGTCTCCTATCAATTGAACCGAATGAATATCAACTTTATGGACATTTTAAGGGAGTTTTAAAACGGGCTGAAAAAGATTTAGAGAAATTTACCGATATTTATTTCAAACTTGAAGAAGAGATTTTCAAGAAAAAAGTCATTTCAATTACTTTCTACATCTACGAAAATCCAAAAAATAAGCGAAATACGCTATTTACGGAGCAAGAAATGAAATCATTGGTCGAAAACCCAACATCGGTAAGCAGAAAGGCAGATATTGAACGAATTTATGAGCAGGTTTCTAAATATGTTCCAAAAAATAAGGTAAAAAATTGGGTTGAAAAACTTCCCATGACTCAAATTGAGAATGGCATAAATTATACCATCAACTACATTCAGGCGGGCAATAAAATTGATAATATTGGGGGTTTTTTAAATACAGTGGTTAATACACCCAATCTTTATGACAAGTATGAGAAAACCAAAACGAAGCTGAAACGTACTACTAAAAAACAACAAGAAACTGCAAACCAAATCGAATATAAGTTAGGTGAATTAAAACAAATGAGGTTAGAAATGGGAAATGAGCTAAAAAAACTCGAAGAGCGACTTTTTAGCCTCGATACGACACTATATGCCACATTGACTGAGAAAATCAAATCAAGCCCTTATTATGAGCAAAATAAGACCTTTGAAGAAAACTTACAGAGGGACACGATAATCGGCTTGCGTGGTTCTATCCTTCAATCAATGTTTCCAGAATATGATTCCATCATCACTCAATTTGGTTTAAGCATCAAAGCCGTTAAAGAGGAACTGGAGTTATTGGGTTATCGGGGGTAAAATCAAATAAGCAGACCAATAGGCTTTTCAGGCACTACAACCATCGTTTTCTTTATTGGTGGAGCAGAATTATACAAAAACAGTCCTTTGCTACCATCAACCTCAATTTTAGCCTCCATGTATTGTTTTTGAACCTCTTTAAGGGTGCGGTTAAAAATCTGTCTAAACTTTCTGATTTCAGAATATCCAAATCCAAATTGCTCTTTTAAATTTGTCCAAGCCACAAATTGAGGTTTGGCAGGGTTGATTCGGTGCAGCCTTTGGGCAAGCCAAGAATAAATATCAAGAGCAAGGGCATTATGAGCCAAAGCCGATAATGCTCGCTCGTCTAAAGGAATGGCGTGTTGTTGCAAGCTATTGAAATATTTGTCTGAAAGCTGGATTTTAGACTTCCAAAATACTCTTTGGCGTTCATCCTTGGGAAACCAAAATTCAAAGGCATCTACAATCTTAAAATCTACCTGCTGCACTTTGTTTTCCTGAATATATCCGAGTGAAATATTTGAAGTCATTAGTCGTCTCATTTGCTCTTTTACCTCTTTGATAGTTCGCCCATCACTGCTTAGTCCAAGCATTTTGATAAAAGAAGTCATACTTTCTTCGACATCGAGAACGCTACTTTGTTTTTTTATAGCTTGGGTGTTGAGATAAGCTAAAATCAATCGTGGTTTTGAGCCGTAAGGGATTCCAATTTGTTCGTATTCGCAAGTGTAAGGGTTTAGAATTGGATTGGCTGAAATAGCTAATTGAATATCGCCTTGCTTATGCTGCCACATTTTTACTTCATCGCCCAAATTGCGATAAGGAAAATATGTCTGACAAAGCACCGAGTGTTGATACATTGCTTCTTTTCCCTTACCAGGATTCAAAAATATATCAATCATTGAATCATGAATTCTTTGCTTGATTGGGCTTAGGTTTTTATTTTCATTTGGCACACAGATTCCTTTTTGAATTGCGGAATATTTCCTAATTTATCTCATATAAAATAGCATAATTCAAGGGGAATGAAAAGAATTATTTTGAAGTCTTTTTAAAGTTATATCAACGTTACTATAAAGTTATTTTGATTTTACTTCAAGCAACGAAGCCAAATATTGCTTCATAAAAACCAATTCTTTTCCATCAATATTAAAGCCTATGCCTTCATTCATTCCATCTTTTTCTTTGGCGAGTAACATGATGTCGGTGTTTACTTCGGTGGGGTGATGTCGGCGATTTTCGGCAATAAAATAGCCTCTTGAAGCTTGATTGTTTCGTCCTTGGATTTTCTTTTCTGATGAAATACTGAAAGACGATTCTTGTTCATTAATCGTTAAATCTTGGAGAATGCCCACCATAACACCAATCATTTCTTTATCTGATTTATTAGTAGAGATAACATTTGCAAAATTGCGATAGTAGTTGACCACTTTTGCTAAATACTCAGGTGTAGGCACAAACTTTTTACCCTTTTCGCTTTCTGGTTGCCTTTGGTCGGCAAGTGTATGCTGTAAGCCAAAAATGATTTCTTCATTGCTTACGTTTGGTTTGAATGGATAGCCCAAATCATTAAAAATGGCTTTTAATTCAGTTATCGCCTCTTCGATGGTCGCTGGGTCTTTGAATTTTTGAGAAGAAAAGGCAGAATTGCATACAAAAAGAAAAGTAAATAAAATAACGGCTGACGGTTTCATAGGCTTGGAGGTTTAGCCCAAATAAAAAAGCGTGAGCTAATTCCAGTGCTTGCATCGAAGGTCCGCCAAGACCCATACACAAAGCAAAAGGAACGCCCACGTTACCGTAGGCGTTTTGACCCTTTCCCCTGTGTATTTGAAGTTTGGCGGTTCTCGATGCAGGTAAAAGCTAAAACGCTATATTTTATTTAGAATTTTGGTCTATTTCAAATTTGATTTTGGTTTGATTCTGATACGAAATTACGCATTTTTACTATAAATTGATGTCTAAAAGTGCTTTTTTATCCAAAATATTTTTCATGGTTTCTTCTGTTTTAATTGGCGTTTTTATCTCATTTATTGAATCAACTTCATATTTTTCCTTATCAAAGTAGTTCTTAACATCGCTTCGACCTGTGCATGTTCGCCTCTCAATTCTATTTAGCTTATCTTCATAAATTTCCGATAATTCCTCTTTATTTTTGCCTAATGTTTGTTTTTCTAAATCTTTAATTTCTTCTCGATATAAATTAATTGAATGATTGAGTTTACACATATTATCAGTTCGGGTTTTTGAATAATATTCGGTAATTTCTTCAAATGATTTGTTTTCAAGTTGCTTATTTTCTTCCGCCGAAAAGCCTAAATCTTCTTTAAGTCTGTCTAAAAGATTAGCTGTAATTTTTACGGCTTGGTTTTCAATAGCTGGATTTCCTCCTGCTTGTATTGAAAGCTGCTGCATATCAAATGAAAATTGTTTAATATTTTCCTTGGTATTTGATAATGTTGCATCAAGCTGCGGGGTTTTATATAATAAAAACTCTTCGGGTAAATTAGTATCAAAATCATCAAACAAGCTACTGATACGAGATTCAAAAGGTTTGTTTCTCATTTGTGATTCCTCAATCAGTTTTTTATCAAAGGCAAAGCGTTCTCTTTCATTGTCTTTGGCTTTCAGTAGAGCTTGCTCCAGCCAATGAGGTAGAGCTTTACCACTCAGCATAAGCTGATTACTTAACCTTAAAAAATCATCTGTATCAAAAATTGTCATATCAGCAGTATAGCCACAAAATGTTAAAAGTTCGTTACGATGGCTGAGAAAAATAATTTATAAACAAAAACAACCTTATTATAAGGTTAAAATAAGGTTGTTTTAAATTTATTTTAAATCCTAATGAGCTTATAAAAGATTTTCTTTGAAACGCTTTTTCGGATTTTTTGATTAGATTCTGCTATTTGTTCAAGCAAAATGGGATTGGTAGAAATACAATCCTTGATATGAGCCGCTTCATTGTAGTAGCTTAAAGGATATTTACCTTCAAAGCAAATATCTCGTTCAACTGGTAATCCAAACTTACCACGAATAGAAGACAGTTCAGTAATTGAAACATAGCCAAGTTCAGGATAACCCATTCCTAAATCACATAAGCCAAAAGCTAAATCGAGATTTTCAGAATCTATTTCAGATAATAACCAAGCACAATTTGCATCTGGTGTAAACAGTTTTACTACTGGTTTATGGTCTTTCCCTCTATTTTCAGCACTACCATTTTTTAATAATTTTGACCTTTGTTCTTTTGTAAACAGTTTCATATTGTTCTCCTTTGTTTGGGGTTGCGGTTTACGGGAATTGAACAACCGACCATTAAAGTGAACGAACCAGCAATAAATTTTGGCTCGGCGTGGAATTTCAGAATGAAAGGGGATAATTTTTGTTGGAAAGTTGAACGTGGGCGGTAAATAACCGTTGAGAAACCGAAACAACCCAAATGAAGTAACAAGAAAGGCTATTGTTTAAAGGGCAATTCAAAATAAAAAAGTAATATCAAAAAAAGTAGGGGAAAGTGAAAATAAACTTATTTTAATGTTAGAATAACGTTGTTTTAAGTTTGAAATAACTTTATTTATAAAATCTATTAAAGCACTTCGTTTAATGGAGAATCTTTCAAATCTTCATTAAGGCTATTCAATATTGCTTTGACTTCTTCGGGTTTCCAGAGCAATGGGTTTTTGAAGCGTTTTTTAATTCCAATATTATCTTTATGAATGATTTTCAAGAAATAATCTTGTCTAAAAATTGTGTTTTCCTGCATAAATTTTGAGAAATTAGTTAGATATGCTTCATAATCAATCAATGGTTTTTTATCCATTCTTGTTATATCCGCTAAAATGACTTTTTCATGGTGCAAAATAACGGAATTACCATTAAGTTTAGAATAAGTGGTAGAGATAGTTGCATTAAACTTGGGGGCAATATCTTTTACATCAATGAATGATTCTTTAACTTTTTTTAAAATATCAATTTCTGCTTGTTCGTAATCAGCTAATAATTGTTCAAATTTTTTCATTTTATATAAATGTTTTCGCATTAAACCACCTCAAATTAACATAAAAATTCTAAATAAATATAAGAAATACTCCGCTTAAAAAACTGCAAAAGTACCATCCTATAAAAAAGATATACACTAAAAATAAATCCTTATTAATCTCTTGCACCGCTTTTCTGCGGTGCAAGCCGACAAAAAAGCGAGCCAAGTCAAGCCCTATTACTTAGGGATTAACAAAGCTCTACTTTGAAAAATAGGTTTATTTAAGGGCATTTATAGGCTTATAAAAGCCCTTTTTATAGCATATTTTAGTGATTTAATTATGTACTAACTCATTACAAAACTTAAAAGCAGTTTGATTAAAATCGTTTAAAGTTCCGAAAGGATTTCCCAAAAGAGGTAAACCGCCCGCCTTGTTTTTAGTGGGTTTTACGTGTGTAGTGTAATAAGTTACCCCATTAAACAACCCAAAAGCATTATTGCCTAAAGATTTACATTCCCTATCAATACAATCATTGATTTGTGCAATAATATTCATTTTTCGGGTGGAAATCTCATTACTTAATCTTTCTTCTTCGGTCATTCGTGTAAGCCTTTCAATTAAAGCCATACGGATAGAATCATCTATTTGAACCGATGCAAAACGCTCCATATTGTCAAATAATAATTTTCTTTGACCCATGAACATATCAAATGTTTCACAAAGTGAATCAATACGACTACTATTGTTTTTTGTATGGTTCACTTGTAACTGGCGAAAATTCTTTGAAAATCGGTTTTCACACCTAACCATAATTGAACTATTGCCAATAAAAAAGCCTGTGCTGCCATCAAAACTATTCCCTAACATCAAATAATCATTAAATTGATGTCCGCAGACTTGAATTGATTCCGTGCATTTCAAAAAAGCAAGTGTTTTCTTACCTCCATCTACATCGTAATAGTTTTGTATGGGAAAACCTGTTATTTCATTTAGTTTTTCCGCTACTTCAATAAATCTATCGTTTTTGGTAGGCGTATAGCTTGATTTTTGAATACTTAACAAGCCGTCATTATCGCTACGAAATAAGCCTTTATAACCATCTATGGTTCTGCCATTTGAAAAAATAGGCTTTTCTACAACTTCCCAATCTATTGTTTCTATAAGTTCCATTTTGGTAGTATTTAAAATTAAAAATCATTTCATGTTTGAGTTAGCCCACCCCAAAAGATGGGCTAACATAGCGTTTAGATTACAAAATTGATAATTTCATCCTCCAAGTGTTTAAGGTGGTTTTTGCCTGCCTTAATCACCTTTTCACTAACAAAATCTAAAATCATGGGGATACTTTGAATTTTAATTTCTGCTCCTGTACCAAGATTTTGAATTGTCATAACAAGGGCTTCGTTATTGTAGCTACTTTCAAAGTTTTCACATACTTCTAACTTTTCTTTAAACTTGCCGAAATTCTCACGGAGTTTATTACCATGTTCCAACTTTTCAAAAACATCATTAGTTGTTTTTTTGCCAAGCACTTGCAATGCTCCTGCTTGCTCAGGCTGTAAAATTTCTACATTGTTACTAACTGTTCCATTGTTTGTTGAACTGTCTGCATTTTCTACGGTTGCAACGCCTTTTACTGGCGTGTTTGCTTTTGGATTGCTCATTTTATTTTGAAATTATTTGTTTATTCAGCCAATTAAAGGGGGCTTTTTCCCTGTTTAAATTAAACTTGTATTGTTTTAATCTTTTTATTGAGTTTTTTTATGTAACCGTGGACGTAGTTTTTACATAATTATCCCTAAAAGGGCATTTCATCATCATAAACCACCTTTTTTGCTCCTGCTTGAAGTGGTTCTTCTTTGGGCTTTTTGCTGGATTTAGTGGCTTTTGGCTCGGCTGTGTTAGCCTGGCTTTCTATTTGCTCCCTGCGGTAGCCCAAAAACTCCATCATGTAAGCCCTTATTTTTGTGGTGTTTTTGACAGCTCCCTGTTCATCGTTCCACTTTTGAGTATTTAATTTCCCTTCAATAAAAATCCTGTCGCCTTTCTGCACGTATTTTTCAATCGCTTCTGCGATGCCGTTCCATGCTTCCACTCGATGCCATTCCGTTTGCTCTACTTTTTCCCCTGCTTTATTAGTGTATCTCTCATTTGTTGCCAAATTGAGATTAACCACCTTAGACCCATTTTCAAGGGTTTTAACTTCGGGCATATTGCCCACATTGCCAATTAGGATTACTTTATTCATTGCTACATAGATGTTTAAACCCACTAATAAAAGGGGTATTTCCTTGATTGATTACACTATAAATTTACAATATTTTCATTTCTTAAACAAGTTTATTTGTGTATTTTTTTACTGTAAAATGCTTATAATAAGTATTTTACAGTTATTTTTATTAATTTTGTTTAAACACTAAAAAACAGAAAATTGAGTTATTGACTATTAATTATAGTCAATAATGGCTTTGGAATAGGGGGACTTATCGGCAAAAGTTTGCTAAAATAATTTTTCGCTTTGAGCGGAAAATTATGGTGCTTTTAGCATGAGTGCAACGTTGCTTAAAGCATTAGCAAAACCCTTTTGCTTGGAGTGGACTATAAATACAAGCAATACTTGATGTACTACCTAAAAAAAGATTGACAAGACTATAAAAACGTCGTATATTTGTAACTACAATTTGTCGTATTTTTGTAATTATAACTAACTGATAATCAATGAAAACTAACAAAACATTAGAAAGCAGGATTCTTGCAAGAATTGTTAGGAAGAAAGATTCTGTATTCTTACGAAAAGACTTTTTAGATTTGGGTGGATATGACCAAGTTGGGAGGGCTTTAAAACATTTAGCAGACAATGGAAAACTTGTAAGAATTGGTTATGGGCTTTATTCAAAAGCAAGGGTTTCATCTTTGACTGGTGAAACTATCCCAACCGCTTCGCTCCCTACATTAGCAAAGGAAGCATTAGAACGCTTGGGAGTTAAAATTATACTTTCTCAAGCGGAATTAGCTTACAATGAGGGACGTTCAACACAAATCCCAACTGGTCGGTTGATTACTGTAAAAAGCAGGGTAAACCGTAAAATTAGCTTTAAGGATACGACTATAAAATATGAATATGTTGCCTAAAAAGAATATTATTGAAGAAGTTGCACAGATAAAAGGCATCAGTGAAGCATTTATTGAGAAAGATTGGTTTGTTACTCAAGCTATCAAAATAATATCAAATATAAATTATGAGGATTATACCATCGTCTTTACTGGTGGTACGGCACTATCGAAAGCACATCACTTAATTCAAAGGTTTTCAGAAGATGTTGATTTCAGAGTGATAGCTCCAAGTTTAGAGCAAGTTAGTAAAAGTCAACAGAGTAAAAATCTTTCAACCTTCAAGGCTGTAATTATCAGTAATTTAAGGACATATTTTGAAATTAATGACGAACAGATTACTGCCCGAAACGGAAATAAATTTTTAGCAATAGAAATTAATTATCCAACTTTATTTACTCGTGCCAATGCTCTAAGACCCCATATTTTATTGGAATTAACCGTTTCAGAACTTTTGTTACCAGCTATTTCTTTACCCGTATCATCAATTATCAATCAAGTTGCAAAGCAACAAGCTGAAATAGAAAATATTCCTTGCATAAACCCTATTGAAAATGCTGCTGATAAATTAAGTGCAATTACATGGCGTATAGCGGATAGGGTAAGGGGCAGTGAAAATGATAGCCCTGATATTGTAAGGCACATACACGATTTGGCTATCTTGAAAGATTTAGCCATCAATAATACTCAATTTCCTAAATTAGTAAAATCAGCATTGGAAAGAGATAAAAATCGCTCGGAACTAATAAAAAATCTTTCAATAACTGAAAAACTTTCAAATATGATACAAATTATAAGTTCAGATTCAGAATATCTAAAAGAATATGAACGGTTTGTAAATGCCATGTCCTATGCAAATAGTGATTCAGTGCCACCATATAGAGCTGCGGTTACAAGTGTTACTGAATTGGTGGATTGGGTAAGTAAAAGTTCTTAGTACTGACATCATATTTTCATACTTTACTGATATACTGAAATAAGTTAAAAGAAATCTAACGCCTTGCCAAACGAACAAGGCGTTAGATAGGTAACTAAACAATGGTTTTTGCAATCTCTTGTATTGTACCATCAAGAATAATGGATTGGCCAGTGCAAGTTCTGCCCCACCAGTAGCCATAATCATTTGATAAAACTGACTCACCCTGAGCTATTAATTTTTCAGCTAACCATTGGGAAACTCTATACCATTCATAAATTTCAATCTCAGATTCAGAAAAATTTACGATGAAATCACAAGTAAATTGTGAACTTGCTTCATTAGTTGCAGAATCATAAGACTGTTTCATTAGGTCATTGATAAAACTGGAGTCGCAACAAAGTATTTCTCTTTGAATGTATCGTTCAGCTAATTCATGTTCTTCTTTTGTGTAACCATAATATAATTTCATTTTATTCTCCATCTTTGGGGTTGCGGTTTACAGGGAATTGAGCAACCGACCATTAAAGCGAACGAACCAGCAATAAACTTTGGCTCGGCGTGGAATTTCAGCATGAAAGGGGAAAGTTTTTGTTGGAAAGATGAGCGTGGGCGGTAAATACCCTTTTAAGAACCGAAACAACCCAAACGAGGGAGCAAGAAAATATGGCTCATGCAATGAGTTACAAAATGAAGTAAAGCTGCTGAATAAAAAGAGAAATATCTTAAACTTAACCTATTAATCAATGTAGCCATGCCTAAACAGGCTTACTGATTGCCGCAACGCTGGCGAGCAGTGTGCCTGTGTGCCAATGCAAGCGGTGCTTTTTCTGCACTGCTGTAATGTGGCAAAAAGAAGTTTGACCTATTTGGGCTTAGGGATAATGAAGAAAAATTCGCAGCTTGTATGCTTTTTTGGAAGTCAGACTTGCAACAAATAGCCCGTTCCAAAGGAGAAATCCAAATTAAATCCGTTTTCATAAAATAAGGTTTCTAAAATTTTCTGAGACCGTACTTTGTGAAAAGGATTCTTTTAGCTTTAAAATATTATCATGAATTTTGTAACATAAAAGAGGCGTAAATTCCGTAGAGTTAAATGTAGTAAATGGGCCATCACTTTCTAAAAGTATTTTATCAATAGGCAATCTTTCAATTATTCTTTTTCCAGATTCAGAAATTGTCATAGGATAGTTTATTGAAAAGTAAAACCCATACTTAATAGCTGTTTCAAGGTCTCTTATACCTCCAGAATACCAATGTAATATAACTTTTCCATCAAAATTATTCCCAATCATAGAAATAACGTCAGATGTGGCTTTTCGAGAATGAATAGTTATAATCTTATTTTTTTTTTCTGCACATAAAGTTAAAATTTTAATGAATACTGACTTTTGAATGCTATAATCTTCTGAGGATTTATTATAGTTATCTAATCCAATCTCCCCAATATATCTTGTTTGATTTATTAGGTCATAAAATAGTGGAATCTCATTTTTTCGCTGTGCAGCAAGTTCTGGATGTAATCCAAGTGCAGCTCTGACATATTTAGAATTTTTAGTTATTTCTTGGGTGTAAAAAAAAACAGATGGGGTATTAGTTACAGCTATTGTATAGACTTTAGCTCTTTCAATATTTAAAACCATCTCTTTTGGATTATCAGATAAATCGAGATGATAGTGTGTGTCATGCAAAATCATATTATTTATTAAAATAATTGGAGACTTCATCCATCCCACGTACATAAACGCCTATATAATCGTCTAATTCATTTTTATTATCAAATGGCAAAGGGCCTGATTTTAAAAGTTCTAACACTAACTTATGCCTTTTATAATCAGATTTACGTTCAATTGCCAATTTAAAAGCTCTAATATCTCTTCCTGATTTTTTTAATACATCAATGCTTTTGGGAGCATAATCTGTTTCGGAAGCGTTAAACTTCTGCTCTGATGCTCGTCTAATTATGCACGGCACGCAATATCCGCAATGAATACCTGGCTTTTGCCCTTTTGTAAATCTACTATTATCGGGGTGAGAACAAGAAAGTGTTTTTCCATAAGTAGATTTTAAAAAAGTAGGGTTCTTACAATTAATCATCATCTCACCTTTTGTGTAAAACTGAAAAGGATTAGAAATCGGATTATTAATACCTATTTTTTTTAAAAATTTTTTAAATATATCTAAATAAAATGGATGTGTTGTTCTTGTACTATGACTACTTAATCGAGTACCAGTCAGAGGTATATTTAATGAAATTAGTCCATTTTCGGGAACTAAAAATTTTACATCATCACCAAGAGTGTTGGCAATAGTCAATCCTAAAGTCAGAAATACAAATGACCTTGCTCTTGAAGTATCCTCCTTAAAAATCTCAGAGTGCTGCTGATTTGGTTGTACCCTAAACTTATATTTCGTAAATGCTGAGTTTCCATAGTGTGCTTGTAATTCATTGTATAACTCTGTTTGAGTAGGGCTTTCAGAACCACTTTTGTAATGGCTTACAAAAACAACCTTCTTTTTTTCTTCAAGTAGGTCAATAGCTGCTATATAAGAATCTAAACCACCTGAAAAAAGAGAGACTGTATCAAAATTTTGAGTATTTGTTTGTATAGGATAAGCAACATTTCTTATTTCGTTCACTTGTCTAAAATAAAACTCCCATTTATCTCCACTCAAAAAAGACAATAGTGTTTCTAACTCTTCTTTGACTCCATTCCATATCAAGGCATCATTAACAGGTATATAAATCTTAAAGTGCCTACTCCATCCCTGATAACCATAGCGACTTCGTGAAATTATTTGGTCTATTGTATAAACACATAGTCCCAAATTCAATAAATCAAATGTATTATTTTTAGGCAAGAAATTCCCTGATTTTAAGTCATTAAAAACACTGGTACTTAGGAAATCAGATTCTCCAGAAGTCGTATTTATGGGGAAAATTAAATTATGTTCCCCTTCGGAGGAATTAATACAAAAGTCGTCCGACTCTTTGTGTTTAATTATTATATTCCAAATGTTCATTTACCAATAGTTGAATATGCGAGTTCAAAAATATTTTCAATAATTCTTTTACCATCCCCATCAGATACATTAAATGTTAAGATGTTTTTCTCTTTAAGAGCCGATTTGGTTTCATCACGAACAAAGTCTTTTATTTCCTTCTCTAACCCTATCGCTTCCTTTTCCGTTAATTCGTTTTTCTCAACAGCCAAACCAACCTCATAAAGCCATTTATTAAAAATGTAGGTACTAATATATTCACACACCGAATCTTTCATAGTTTGTTCGTTTAAGCTCTCTAAAGAATCTAACTCTTGACCCTCTGCTAATAGTTTTTCATAAAGAAAATCAAGTGTTTCTAATATTGCATTCCTTGCAATCGCTTCATCGTTAGTAGAGCCAATCGGTGCAATTCTATCTGCAATGCGGGCTAAAATCTCTTCGGACGATTTTCCGATACAATCTGACAAACCAAATTGTTCTAGAGTTTTTATGAATCCATTTCTTGATATTTCGCCTACAAAGCTTAAGAACACTCCTCCCGTTACTACTCCCTTAACAGCAGATTTTGTAGCTTTTGAAGAACCTCCAAGTGTTTTTACATAACTCCTTGATGCCTTTCTTAAACTTGACCCATTCGTACCTTTTGCATATCTACTTAAAGCTCCCTTAGCGGCAGCCCAATTTCCAGTAATAGTAGCTGTATTAGAATTTTCTGCGGTTTGAGGCTCATTTTCATGGGGAGAGTTTTCATTCCTATCATTTTGATTTATATTCTCATCAGAATCACCATTCAAATCCAATGCCCAACTTGGAAGTAATGAGGTATTTCGCTTAGGTCCATTATTTGAGGCAGATGTTCCCATATTTTATTTTTGCTTTAATTTAGCTTTACAAATTTTTGCCAAATTTGAATTATTTGTACTTTTACTCCACTTCAAAAATAATCTTTTGATGGTTTCTTGATATGATAATTCTGTGCTGGTATCTGCCAACCAAGTAGTTATCCCTATTGGCAGGTTTTCTTCTGGAAGTTTTTCAACAAAAATAAGCAACTGTGAAAGCAACTCAATCCTTATCTGACAAAAACCACAAATCCTTTTTAAGGTAGAATTATCACTTATTTGATTACCCTGCTGATTAATTTTCTCAGTTAATGCTTCAAAAATGGCTGAAGCGTCCCCACTGGATAGAGCCGCACTATCTTTAATCCCTGAATTTGCAAAACTTTCTGCATCAGATATTAGCTTTTTAAAAACTTCTTGTGCTGAAGCACTCATTCTTTGTAAGTGGACTCCAGAAATAGAAAGTCTATCTCTCGAAAAATAATAGTATGGTTGTAGGTTCTCAGTTTTTAAAGGTGGTCCCGATTTAAACCAAGTAATTAGCCATAAGTCTTGCAAAAAAGTATCTTGCTCAATTGATAAGGATAAATCTTGGTTTTTTTCTTCTTTAGTTTTGGTTGTTGAAACTTTAAAATCAGTTTTTGAAAGTTCTTCTAATTTATCAATTCCCACAATAAAGCCATTATTTTTAGATTGGGATTCATAAAATAATTTAAAAGTTTCCGGTTTGAAATATTCTAATAACATCAACTTGGCGAGTACGCCTTTATTTAATATAATACCCTTGGATTGAGCCATATCTACTCTCAATAGCAATGTATTTAAAAACCTTTTACATTGTCTGGGATTTCCATTTAATCCAGTACTCAATACTGGCGTAATTTGAGATGATAGTAATAAATCTTCTTTAAAGTTTTCTGTTAAATTATTTACAAACTGTTCAGCATTATTGTAATTGTAGACAAAATCAAAACCATTCTCATTTTTCTTCCGCAATATATTTTCTCTTACTATTTCAAATTCACCAATATCAAGATGTAATTTTGTAAATAGTAAATTGATATATGTTGTTAATTCAAGAGTATTTAATGGCGGAATTCTAATTGGATATTGTATCAATTTCTCTAAATAATCACGACCGACTTCAAGTGAATCTCCTTGTATTTCAGGAAATCTTCTCCGAACTGCATACTTTATGAGTCTTTCATCTGCACCCAAAACAAAAGCAGTATTCTTAGTGAATAAAAATAATTTAATGGCTTCTAATGTTCCTATAATGGTTTCTGTTGAGCATCTATCTAAATCATCTATTAAAACTACAATTCTTTTAATTTTTGTTTCTGCTATGAGTTCTTCAAAGTTTTTATGAAAGTCTTGGATATTACTTCTTATAGTTTTGTCTGAATCTAAATTATCATCTGCTTTTTTATCTTTTATATACTTTTCATAATCCTCATCTTTTAGCTTTGCAAAAATATCTGTTGATGAAGCAAGGGCAACCCCTGCAAGTCCACCTGTTTTTAAACTTAAACCATATTTTATTGCAGCACCACTTAATTTCAATACATCAATTTTTTTTAAAATTTTTGCGGCTGATTTAATCGCTTTTTCTGATAATGTCCTTTTGCTGATAATCTCATCAACTATACTCCCCATTAAAACCGTTTTTGTATCTTCATACCCTTCAAATAACCAACCATTAAACTTTATAATCAAAGTTTCTTTTTGGAGATTATATTTTTCTTCAACCATTTTCATCAAACTTGATTTTCCACTGCCCCAATCACCAAATACACCTATACTACAGGGCAACAGTTCTTCATTATCAATAATTTTGACTATTGAGTTAACATAATGCTGATAATCTATAAAGTCCGTACTTGTCTCCGAATCATTCCACATATATTATTTTGATTAGCTATGATTATTTATAATAAAGTTAGCATAATTTAGAAATTATTACTAAATAATCTAACTAAAGTCTGCTGATTATCTGATGAACCGTATCAAGATGCCATTTGCAACCTTCTCGATAGGTGGGAATTGAGCGGTTATTTAATTCGTCTTTCAATTTTCTAATCGTTGTAAATCCTTCAGATTTTAATTGAAAAATTATTGGCTGCATACTCACTGCAAATTCATCGGCAGTTTGTTTGTTCTGTTTCGATAAAACATTCTTACCATACTTACCCAAAACTACTCCTCGTTTTTTGGCTGCTTTCAGAGCTTCTTTTGTACGAGTAGAAATCTGCTCCCGTTCATGCTCGGCGAAAGCTGCTAATAAATGAAGCATCAAGCGGTTAGCGTGGGGGTTATCTACCGCCACAAATTCTACCTTGCTTTCCATTAGGCTTGAGATAAAAGCGACATTCCTACCTAAACGGTCAAGTTTAGCAATCACTAAAATTGCTTTTTGTTTCAGGCATTGTTTGAGTGCTTCTTGCAACTGCGGACGATTATTCTTCTTTCCGCTTTCAATTTCGGTAAACTCTCCAACAATTTCCCATTGCTTGAAAATTGCAAATTGTTGAACCGTTGCGTTTTGAGCTTCCAAACCTAAGCCACTTTTCCCTTGTCGGTCGGTTGATACTCTATAATAGGCAATTGCTTTGCTCATAAGCTGAAATTTTGTTCAAATTTATAAATTTGTTCGGATATAAACGTGCGTTTATATCCGAACAAAGTAAAAAATAACTTCATTTTGAGACTTTACTGTCAAAAAAAATGAAAATGTTAAAATTCAGAGGAAGAATCAATCAAAAATTACTTTTTTGAGTTTGCAGCAAATATAAGATTGTTTAATATTATTGCAAGACTTTATAAAAGTAAGATAAAAAGTAATGTTTTCGAGCTTTGCGTCAGGCGGGATTACGAAGCACAAAGTTAGCAGCAGTTTTAATTCTCAATTACTATGTTTCTTTTTACATCTAACCAATTCCTAATGCTTATTATTATGTTGTCCCACTCTGCGGTCAAACTTAATATGTCAACTAATTTATTTAGCCCAACAGCTCTTGTAAAGTCCATCCTTACTATTGTGTCGTCAAAGAATTTATGATTATCACCAGCATTAACAATTTGTCTTGCAGCTTGAACAATTTCAAGATATTCAGGATTTAATGCACCATCTTCTAATGTACAAATAAGTGAATGATAATATCTTTCTGGGCTTTGATTGTCGGGCAAAGTGAATTGTGCAACTCTTTCAAATGCTGTCTGTCTATTTGCAATATGTGCTGGTGTGTCGCCTGTCAATACTCTTGCAATTTTTTCTCTTTTGTTTTCATCTGTTTTATATTCGTCACCGTCTAAAACAAACAGCATATTTTCTTGATTTTCTAAATTGTTTAAAATCGAACCAGCAACTGCCGTGAAACAATTTATAGCCGCCCCAAAAGTTTTAATTGAAACATATTTTGACATCCCTTCTCCTGCACAAATTTTCTTTATTAATGCAAAAGCTAAATCGTCTTCAACAAATATTTCCAATGGTCTTATCTGTGTTCCTGTAAGACGTTGTAATGCGTCTGGTTTTGTTTGATTAAAGCATAGGGTTTTGGTAGGAGTTTGATATAAATGCCTAACCGCAACAAAATCAAGTGTCAATAGTGATTGTGCGTGAGTAGTAAATATTATTTGCAAATGCTTGTCTATGGCAATTTCGTTTAATATGGTCATAAGTCTAAATAATGCGTCTTGATGCAGCAGCAAATCAATCTCATCAATTATTAGAAGTCCATAATTAGGCGATTTGAGAGCCTCTGAAATGATATAAAAAATTCTTTGTTCGCCAGCTCCCATACTCAGAGAAGAATAATTTATTCCTCCTGACGAAACACCAATGTATTGTTTTGAAGCACCTGCACGATGTGTATTATATGTATCATAAGTCTTATTCATTACAGAGCCTGCCAATTGTCTTACACGGTTTGAGGTTGCATCATTTAGAGGAGTTGTGTTAAATTGAATTCTTGATTGTTGAGTTTCGTTTTCAATTGTTGGGACACAAGTTTTAATTCCTATGAAGGAAACGTATCGTTCTATTCGGCTTACATATCGAGGAGCCCATCTTCCAACTTGCTTGCGAAAATGTGTTCTATGGTCTGTTGTCACATTTGCACCATCTCTATAATCTTGGTAAACTGAAAAGCTACTACCTGTCCATATTGAATGTGTTGTTGGTGTAAAAAATGCACTCAATTTTTGATTAACTGTGGGATATGGAACTGTTACAGGATTATTTATACAAGCTATGCTGTGTAAAATTGTCGATTTACCAATGCCGTTCGGCCCTAAAATTGCCACAAGTGGTTTTTCTGTAAAGTCAATATCTAAATCAATAAGTCCTTTAAGGTTGTCAATGTGAATTCTTTTTAAAACTTGCTGTGATTTTGGCATATTGTCTTGTTTGTTGGGTATAATACTTATTATTAATTATAAGTAATTCAATATTTCAATATCTTGAATGCACCCCTATGATGTGATTAGTTTTTAAGAAATAATTATTAAAAGCATTCTGCAATTACAAAAGCCATTGTAAATTTATCGGAATGAGTAATAGTTATATGCCAAAAGTTTATTTTCATATCAGTTGAGATTTTTTTCACTTTTCCTAAAAGTGAAATTGTGGGTTGCCCACTATTTGAATGGAGAATTTGAATATCCGTCAATGCAATTCCATCTTGCATACCAGTTCCCAAACATTTTACTATTGCTTCTTTAGCAGCAAACCTTCCTATGAGGAATTTCTCATCTTCTTTTGAATAGTATAATTCTAACTCTTTTTTTGAGAAAATTTTGCTCAACGTTGTAGCTTGTTTCGTCCACTCTAAAATTTTAACAGTTTCATGTTCGACTATATCGCATCCTATTCCGACTATCATTAGTTCATTTATGAATATGTTATTTCTTTATTATTTCCGTCAAATATAACTTTACCACCCCTATTTGCTACGAGAAATCTAAAAACCTCATAGGCTCTTAATATAGCACATTCCCATTCTTTTGAAGACCTAATCGATACTTCAAAATTTTCAGTCATTTCCTTAATAATTCTTAAAGTGGTTTTAGATACTTTTGAAACATTCTCAAAAAAATTTTTTCTTGATGCTTCATTAAAAATAATCATAGATAAGGCTTCTTCTGTAATGGTTGCTCTTGCACCATCTTCAACTTTATCTATTAATTCATTGCTTTTCCGTTTACACTTCATCATTGCTCTTGCACAAGGAGACCATCCCAAAAGCGTAGCAAATGAATAATGAAATACATCGTGGTAACGATAAAAGTCATTTTTATAAGAGTTGTCGTTAATTATGTCTCCTAATTGTTTAGTGTCATTAAGAGTTACTTTAACTTCATTTTTATTCCCAATTAGAACTTCCTCAAATGATATTGTGAAGTATCTTGGAAGCTGCTCAACTTCGCTAAATTCCGAATCAAAAAAATGTTTATGCTTCATTTTGTTTTAATTTTTCGGTTCTCATAACTTGTTTTTGACAATTTTAAGACTATCTATTTCCTTAATTAAAATTTTCTTTTCAATTAACCTTTGATTAATTATGGAATCAATAATTATCTCTTTATTTCTTACTTCAGCTCCTTTATCAAATCCCTTATCAAGTGAAGTCCAATCGAAGACAAACTTAATAAAAATGCCAATTACAACACCAAGAGCAGTAACGGCAATGTAATTGTTAGCTTTCTGGTCTTTCTCAAGAACGCTAATCCTTTTATCCATAGATGTATTAACATCTTCTATTTTCTTACTCAAAACATTCGGGGACGCTATTTCTCCCTGACTCAAAGATTCAATTGGTCCAATCGGAATTTTTACTTGCTTTTCATAATTACCTTTATAATTATGGCTCTCATTAACCTCAGCAAACCAAATAGGGAAATATGCCTCCCCACTTCTTAATACAATATTTGAAGGCCCTGCATTATAGACAGAAAACAATAAATTCCCCTCAAATCCCGAATCTACATGGAAACCCGACACATTTACTAATCCTTTGAACTTAACACTTGCCTTGATTGAAATAAAAGCAATTTTATCTTCAGGAATCTTTACATATTCTTTTGTTAATAATAACGCAAATTGACCTGGTTTTATCTCAATACATTCATTCTCTTTAAGTTCCTTGGTCGTTCTTGGTATAGAGTCTGTTTGAAAAACTTGAGTACCTAATGACATTTCATAAGCACCATTCTTTATTTTGTTTTCATTAAAATCCAAAATAATTTCCGACTCTTTGAGAAGTTTTTTCAGAGATTCATTACCTAAAAATGCCATTTTCAAAAATTAAAAAAGTAAATAATTATCGTTTTCGTTAACTATGGGTATTTTATCATTAATATCCCATTTTGGAGGAAACCAATAATTTATTTTATTGTGATTAGCTCTAAACATTTGTTTTATTTTAACTCTATCGCTTTCTCCTTTTATATCGGGATGTTTAACTCTTGCATATTTATCCACCTCACAAAATAAATTTTGACAATCTATTAATTGCAATGGTCTTCCCCAAAGACTTTTAAAAGATAATCCGAGTCTTTCAAATTCTTGTTCTTGTCTATCGGTTACCAGTTTAATAATCTCAACATTACTCAAACCTGCTGTATTTGCAAAACATTTACTAATTCCACCTTTTGCACCTGGACCAGGAACCACAAACTCGGACTCAGAAAAATTTAGTATTGGCGAGTAATTGATATCTATCAATAACTGATATGCCAAAAAATCTCCAAAGCCTGGGAAACCTTTTAATATTTCAAAAGCCTGTTGCATCGTTCTTGCCTGCATCAATTGTTCATCTGTATCCTTTTGTAATATCAACTCAATTAGTTTAAGATGATTTGTATGCTTTCGTAAATATCCAAAATAAGAGCTACCAGAAGGCATTATGTAGGCAGCAGAATAAATTCTACGTCCACTCATAATTGTATTGTTTAGAATTTTATCATATTGCCTAAAGTTATAGTCTTCTAACGTTAAATTTCCAATTTTCGAGGTTAATAATTCCCAAGTTTCTATTTTATTAAACAGTTTAAAGAGTAATATTCTAAATAATATCTCTTTCGGGGATGTCGGCAAGTTATCGTTATATATTACGTTTTTTATTAAGTATTGGCTTACTCTGTCTGCGGCCCTGTAAGCATTAGTAAATTTATATTGGTTGAGAATGGGGTCATTTGACCAAGGATATGGTTTGTTCTCTAAGCGGTTAAAAAAGGCATCTTGGCGAAGAGCTGCAAATTTCCAATAACTGTCATAAACTTCTGTTGTCTTTGCTGGCGATAACGGAATATAAATCGTTAAACCTGTTTTTTTTATTTTCATTTTTTAATCATACCCTTTCAAATTTATTACCACTATTGGGTTAAAAAATACTCTTAGGTAACATTATACCTTGTCAAATTAATTCATTCATCTCTTTCAAAATTTCTTGAGCTTGGCTTTTATTTATAGAATCAAGTTGCTCAACTCCAATGAAACAATTAAATCGTTCAAATTTAAGTCCTGTTTCATTTGCTACAAATTTACCTAAATTTATGAGTCCTAACCAATTCCCATATGCTCGTTGATAAAAATATTGTATTGCATAAAAACTATTTAGAATTAACCCTCCATTTTCTGATTTATAAAATGTTATATGTTGAAGGCATGGAAAACCCTGAAATGGTCGCTCTGAATGGTCTTTAGTTGGGTCAAAAATAGATGCTTGAAGTTTCGAGCGTCTTTTAATATTTTCATTCTCTAATGATGAAATTATTATTTCTAATTGGTTTAGTCCTTTCTCATCGTATGAAATCAACCTCTCAAAGTATGTTCCGTGTGCATTTCGAGAGTCAATTTTTTTTATTCTGGGCAAATTATTGCGATATTCCTTATACAACTCATTTCTATTCGTACCTACCAACTGGTAAAGAGATTCAGGAAATATAGTTTCTGAAACTGTTTCGGTTGTGGCAAGTCCACTATTCACTAAATGTAAATTGAGAATATTTCTTATACTTTTTGATTCTTGAAATTCGGTCAACGAAATAACTAATGGTGTAATTTCTTTACCTGAGCTATGCAATATTTTTTCTAATGTCCTTCGCCAAGCATCGGATAAATTAGTTTCTTCAATTATGAAAGGGGAAGTATTCATTATTATTTATTCATTAATGGTTTCTAAATGACGATTCTCGGCTAATCCTATGTATCCAAAATTTTGAATTCTTACAAAAAAACTATTACTATTATCATCCGATGAAATTCTTATGATTCCAGGTTGTTCAGCCACATATACTACCCCTACGGTTATTTCACGAAGTTTTCTTAAATGACTTCCTTCAATCTTAATATTTTGAGGAACTATCAAATAATTTAAAACTTCAATATCTATTAATGGATACGTATTATCTTTATCAATAATTTTAAAATGAGATTTATATTCAATTGTACCCAATAAATCTTGTAGTATTTTGGCTGGGGTAAGTTTAAGTAAAGTATTTGCCCTTGATTCATCTATTAAATTATTTGCCTTGCAATGTGTTATAAAGGTTCTATACCCGACCCCAAAAACACCACAAATTATGCAAACTTGTAATGGTGTTACTTTTCTAATATCCCAGTTTCTTTTTACGAACTCTGCTTGGATACCTAATGTAGGCATTAGTAGTTCTCCAGCAAACATATCTACAAGAAACTCTTCTCTATTATATGTACTTTTTCCGTTATTTTCATCGGTCAAAGCATCTACTTTTGTCCCATGACCAAAAACATGATGCCCAAGCTCGTGGGCACACGTAAAGCACCTTCTTGTAAAAGGTCTTTGAGTTGAAAGGAGTATTGTAGCATTTTTATCATTCTGATAAATATACATCCCCTCCATATTGACATCTATAAATCTGACCGTTAATCCTAATTTTATACACGCATCAAAAATATTAATTGGCTCATATAAATCAAGCCCTAATGTCCTTCTAACCTGTCTTGCTTTTTTTGCAGCTTCAACTATTAAAGGGTTTATCATTAAATAAAGTTTATTTTGGTAAAATTTTTAAAACATCCAATAGTTTTTTGGCATCCTCCTTGCTTAATTTGCTCAACTCTCTTGCTGCAAACTTAAAGTTTGAATCATTTTCTTCGTCTCGTAACAAGAGCCATGAAGTATCTACTTTATATAAATCCGCAATTTGAATTATCTCCTCAGCACTAACCTTTCTCTTTCCTGATTCAATTTCAGAAATTGCAGGTCGTGGTAGAGTCAATTTCTCTGCCGCCTGTGCTTGTGAAAGTCCAGACATAGTTCTGGCTTCCTTTATTCGTTCCGCAATTTTTTCTCTTTCAGAAATCGACATATTATTTTCCATTGTTCTTCGCTATTTTAATAAGTTTTGCTGCTGCTCCTTTTATTGATAATTGTTTAAAGTCTTGGTCAACAAAAATATAACAACTATTCGGTATAGTTATATCAAGTTTTTCTTCCAATAATCCCATTACTGTAATCAAAGCCATGCTCGTAAAGCCTATAAAACTCGGAATGCTTTCAGTCGTGATTTCTCTGTCTATTTTTAATCTATTTCCTATCTCTTTCATGACCGAAATAATCTCTTCTTCAATAATTTTATTTTCTGCAATCAACATACTTGTAAGATTTTTTTACAAAATTTGTAAGAAAATCTTACAAAACAAAATTTTAATTAAAAAACTTTTTAATCTAATTTGTAGATATAATATTTTTCGGCAGTCTAATAGTTATTTGGCTGACAGGCAATGTGCCATTTCGTGCGGGTCGGCTCAGTGAAGGTGGCACGCCCATAAGTAACTCATATTCAACCCGAAGGGCTTGGTGGCAAGTGATTTTTGGCAGTTACCAAAAATCACTTGCCACTTGGATAAAGGTTACATTTCTTGGATTGAAGCAGAGAACTTACTCACTGAAAAAACATATTTTCATGAAAATACATTTATTGTTTCTCTGAATAAAAAAAGATTTGAGTTATTTTTTAATTTCATCTTTCTTTGGGGCATGAAATTGTTTTGCCTTAGCATCTAAAAAATTTATACTTGGCTTCTTGCTTTCTAAGTCGATATGAAAATGTAAAGATTGAGTCATATCTTTCAAAAAATCTTTTATTTCTACATATCCATCTTCAACCTTTGCAAATAATGGGTTTGCATTTCTAATAGTTTGACGCAACTCTATCTTTTCTTCTTGAACAATTTTATGTAA
>OFDC01000278.1_pt1 | contig 44465 bp, 49 predicted proteins | sample 1520941 | NCBI WGS metagenome assembly OFDC01 (sample SAMEA94258168, study PRJEB24077) | hot springs metagenome | biome: Aquatic biome; feature: Water | place: India | collected 2012-12-06 | depth 5 m | reverse complement strand
GTGCCGCACTGGAGGAACGCACTCGCGAGCGCGTGCCGCTGGATTGGGCGATGACGCAGAACGGACTCGGCAACGCGCTGTACACGCTGGGCGCACGGGAGAGCGGGACGGCACGCCTGGATGAGGCCATGACGGCCTTCCGCTTGGCGCTGGAAGAATTCACCCGCGAGCGCGTGCCGCTGGATTGGGCGATGACGCAGTACAATCTCGGGAACACGCTGTACGTGTTGGGCGGACGGGAGACCGGGACGGCACGCCTTGAAGAGGCCGTGAAGGCTTACCGTGCCTCGCTGGAGGAACGCACCCGCGAGCGTGTGCCGGTGCTTTGGGCAGCGACGCAGGACAATCTCGGAAACACACTGAGGACACTGGGCGAACGGGAGGGCGGCACGGCACGCCTGGAAGAGGCCGTTACAGCGTATCGCGCGGCATTGGAGGAATACATCCAAGACCGCATGCCACGGGAGTGGGCCAATTCTCAGCAGCATCTGGATGCTACGCTCGCCCTTATTGCAAAGCGGCGCCAATAGGGGGATTTCCGCTTCGATCATCATCGAAGTCCGCACGTTCGATCGAAGTCCACACCAGGCCCCGCGACGACGACAGGCCGCTGGCATGGTCGTGCAGAAGCAGCACAGTCATGAGCAGAGCATTGGAAAAGGGTACCGGCCAGACCGCGCCTACAACTCGTCGATCTTCCAGGCGCGAATTTCCTTGCTCATCGGTGAACAAGGAATCAGATTCATCACTGCCTTGCCAGACACGACTCACACAGGCTCCTGCCATCCATGCTTCGCCTCGCCCTCCTGGCGCTGATCCTGTTGCCCGGCACCGCCGCGGCCCAGAGCGGCGTCGAGGGACGGCTGAACGAACTGCAGCGGTCGATCTCCGCCCTGTCCGGGCAGATCGAGCAGTTGAAGGGGCAGAACCAACAGCTCCAGCAGCGACTGGACAAGATGCAGACGGGCCTCGGGCAGCGCATCGAACGGCTGGAGAAAGGCCCCGCGCCCAAACCGGCACCGAAGACGGGCCGGTCGAAGCAATGATAACTCCGTCGTCCTGAGCGGAAACGCCCGAAGGGCGGTGTGGCCGAAGGACCTTTTTATTTTCTATGACATTGCGACGGAAAAGAGGTCCTGCGACTGCACGCCTGTGGCTCCGCTCACGAGGGGTTTTATTACTCAGGCCTTCATATCCAGCACGTCGCGCACCCGCGCGGCGAGTTGCTCGAAGGTGAAGGGCTTGGTGATGAGCTGGACGCCGGAATCGAGGCGACCGTGATGGACGATGGCGTTGCGCGAATATCCGGTCGTGAACAGGATCCTTAGCCCCGGCCTCAACACCGCGGCTTCGTCGGCGAGCACGCGACCGCTCCTTCCCGGCAGCACGACGTCGGTGAACAGGAGATCGATGCGCGCGGGGCTGCGCAGGATCGCCAACGCGGCGTCGGCCTCACCGGCCTCCAGCACCTGATAGCCGAGTTCGCGCAGAACCGTCGAGCTGTAGTTCCGGACGTCCTCATTGTCCTCGACCACCAGTACGACCTCGCCCTCGCCTCCGGTCGGCAGCGCCGCAGCCGCGCCATCGTCGACATCGCTCGCGCTCCCGAAGTACCGCGGGAAGTACAGGCGGACCGTCGTGCCCTGCCCGGGCTCGCTATAGAGCGTCACATGGCCCCCGGACTGCTTCACGAAGCCATAGACCATGCTCAGTCCGAGACCGGTGCCGCGCCCTACATCCTTGGTCGTGAAGAACGGCTCGAAGGCGCGTGCCAGCGTCTCGCCGGACATGCCGTGCCCACTGTCACTGACGGAGATGGCGACGTACTGCCCAGGCCTGACCTCGGCATCGGTGGCGGAATAGGATTCGTCGAGCGCGGTGTTCGCCGTCTCGATGGTCAGCTTGCCGCCTTCCGGCATGGCATCGCGCGCATTCACGGCGAGGTTGATCAGCGCGCTTTCGAGCTGGTTCTGATCGGCCTCGATCGGCCACAGGCGGGGCGCCAGGACGCCCTCCAGCTCGATGTGTTCGCCCAGTGTCCGGTGCAGCAACTCGGTCATGTCTCGCACCAACACGTTGAGTTCGATCGGCTTGGGTGCAAGAGGCTGCCGTCGCGAGAAAGCGAGAAGCCGCGACGTCAGGCTGGCGGCCCGCTGGGCTCCCTGAAGCGCCATGTCGACCGCGCGTTGCAGCCGAGCGGTTTCGCCCGGCTTTGCCCGCCGCACCGTTTCGAGGCCGCCGATGATTATGGTGAGCAGGTTGTTGAAATCGTGCGCGACGCCGCCCGTGAGCTGGCCGACCGCCTCCATCTTCTGCGCCTGACGCAGCGCCTCCTCGGCCTTGGTGCGTTCCTCGACCTCGCTCGCGACTCGCTGCTCCAGCGTTTCGTTCAGCGTCTTGAGGGAGGCCTCGACGCTGCGCCGTTGCTCGAGCTCGCGCTGGTTTTCCTGGAAGAGTCGGGCGTTGTCCATCGCCACGGCAGCCTGACTCGCCAGGCCCGCGACGCGCTCCTTCGCCAGTTCGCCAAATACGCCTGTATTCGAGTGGCCGAGGAAAAGCCCGCCCAGCACTTCGCCGGTCCGGGAGCGCACCGGCACCGCGAGATAACTGCGAACCGGCAGATGTCCGGACGGCATGCCGTGGTAGGGCGCGGACCGGCCATAGCGCGGATCCTGCGTGATGTCGTCGGAGACGACGATGCCCGAGCCGGAGAATGTCGGCTCGAAGATCGCCGTATTGCGCGGCATCGGGAACTTCGAGAAGGCCTCGCGGGGCACACCGGACAAGGTGTAGAGCGTGTAGCTCTCGCCGGTGTCGTCCACCAGGTTGTAGAAGAAGGCGCCGAACTCAGCGGCCGTGACGGCGACGCAGGCATCGGTGATCTTCTGCACCAGGCGTTGAAGGTCTAGGTCGCCCGAGATCGCCGCAGACGCCTCGCTGATCACCTCCAAGGCCGCGCGGCTCTCCCTGATCACATCCTCGGCGGCCTTGGCCTCGGTGATATCGACGACGACGCCGACCATGCGCTTGGCGCCGTCCTCGCCGGTTTCGACCCGGCCGCGCGCCATCACGACACGCGTCATGCCCGAACCGATGACGCGATATTCCTCCTGGTAGGTCTCACCCGAGTCGATCGACCGGCCGATCGCGGCCAGGACGCGGTCGCGATCCTCGGGCGCGATGCCCTCGACGAAGACGCCCAGCGGCAAGCCGCTCTCGGCCTTGCTTTGCGGCACCCCGAATACCTCGGCGAGCGGGCCGGAGAAGATCAGGTGATCGCCGTCGACATTCCATTCGAATACCGAGGTGCGGCCCGTGGTGAGCGCCATCGAAAGGCGCTCGCGAGTCATCAGGAAACGCTGCTCGCTCTCGAAGATCGCGCGATTGGCCTCGCGGCGCAGCGCGGCCATCTGGATGTTGGCATTGACGCGGGCCAGCAGTTCCCGCGCGGCGAACGGTTTCACGAGATAGTCGTCCGCGCCCGCATCGAGGCCTTCGACCTTAGCCTCTTCGCCCGCCCGCGCCGACAGAAGGATGATCGGCACGCCGGCGGTGGCCTTGTCCGAGCGGACGGCGCGCAGCAGGCCGAACCCGTCGAGGCCGGGCATCATGACGTCGGACAGGATCAAATCGGGCGCCTGACGCCGCACCGACGCCAGCGCCGCGTTGCCATCCGCAACCGCATCGACCTCGTAACCCTCGGCGACCAGCAGACGGCCGACGTAGGAGCGCATGTCGGTATTGTCGTCGGCCAACACGATGCGCTTGCCAGTACTGCTCCGGCTCACCGGCGGCACGCCACCGGCCATGGCGGATGAAAGATCGCCCGCCGCCTCACCCGCCGGCTCGGCGTTGGGCAGCCAGGCCAGGGCCTCGTCGACATATTCCTGCGCCCGCACCACGTCGGCCGACAGGTCGGCATCGTCGACCACCTGGGCGCCCGGAAGGCGGGTGCGCCCGAACGGCAGCGTGACGGTGAAGCGCGTGCCTTGTCCTTCCGTGCTTTCGACTCCGATCTCGCCGCCATGCAGCCGGACCAGTTCCTGCACCAGGGCGAGGCCGATGCCGCTGCCCTCGAAGCTGCGGCTCCGTGCGCCCTGCACGCGATGGAAGCGCTCGAACAGCCGCGGCAGCTCTTCGCGGGGAATGCCGATGCCGGTGTCGCTCACCTCGACGATCGCGGCGCGGCGATCGGGCGAAGGACGGACCGACACCGTGATTGCTCCCGAGAAGGTGAACTTGAAGGCATTGGAGATCAGGTTCAGCAGGACCTTCTCCCACATCTCCCGATCGATATAGACCGGCTGCGGCAGCGGCGGGCACTCCAGCACCAGCCTGAGTCCCGCTCGTTCGATGGTCGAGCGGAAGCTCGACGCGATATCGGTGCTGAACTGGGCGAGATCGGTCGGCCGGTAGGACGCCTGCACGCGGCCGGCCTCGATGCGCGAGAAGTCGAGCAGGCTGTTGACCAGGCGCAGCAGCCGGTTGCCGTTGCGGTGCGCCAGCGTGGCGAGCCGCCGCGCTTCCTCGACCGAAACCTCCCCGTCCAGCATTTCCTCCAGCGGGCCCAGCATGAGGGTCAGCGGGGTCCGGAATTCGTGGCTGACGTTGGAAAAGAAGGTGGTCTTGGCACGGTCGAGTTCGGCCATCGCCTCGACCCTGCGGCGCTCCTCCTGGTAGGCGTCGGCGCTGGCGATCGATGCCGCGATCTGACCGGCCGCCAATTGCAGGAACTCGGCGTAGGAGGCATCGAACAGGCGGAAGGGGTTTAGCCCGACGACGAGGAAGCCCGATCGCCCGGTCTCGCGCGTCGCGGGAACGGCCACCACGGCAGCCGTCACGGTCGGCCGGTCCCACACCCGGCCCGGCACCGTCGCGCCGAACACCTGGGCGAGGTCGACCAGGCGCGGCGGCTGGTCGGCCGACAGGTCGTCGATCGGCCAGGGCAAACCGTTGCCGAAGCGCAGCCGCTCGACGAGGGCGGCATGTCCGCCCTCCGGCAGCCCGCGATGAGCCGCCAGCATCGCCTCGTTGCCGCCCGGCTGCACGACGTAGAGGAGCGCGAAGGTGACGTCGCGCGGATTGCTCGACAGGGCCGCCAGACTCTGGCGGGAGGCCTCCTCCCAGCTGCGCGCGTCGATAGTCCGTGCGGCCAGTTCCCGCAGTACAGCCACCTGCCGCTCACCGATCACGCGGTCGGTGTCGGCGGTGTTGGCGCAGATGATGCCGCCAGGCGCGCCGTCGTCGTCGGGAATCGGGCTGTAGGAGAAGGTGTAGTAGGTCTCCTCGGGATAACCGTTGCGCTCCATCAGGAGCAGCAGTTCCTCGACATAGATGCCCTCGACCCCGCCCATGGCGGTGTCCAGCAGCGGGCCGATGTCGCTCCAGATTTCTTTCCAGACCTCCTTGGTCGGCTTGCCCAGCGCGTCGGGATGGCGGCCGCCGATGATCGACTTGTAGGCGTCGTTGTAGAGGTAGATCAGCTCGGGCCCCCAGCCGATCCAGATGGGCTGGCGCGAGGTGAGCATGATGCGGACCGACGTCTTCAGGCTCTGCGGCCAGGCTGCCGGCGGTCCCAGCGGATTGTTCGCCCAATCGTGTTTGCGGATGAGAGCGCCCAGTTCGCCGCCACCGGCGAGGAACAGGAGCGCAGGATCTTCGGCGGGTTTCGGGCGATCGAAGCTATCCGTCATTGTCTTCTGGCGCTGCGCAGGGAGGTTTTGGTCGGAGCGAAGGGCGGGAAGTCTGAAGATTATCGAGCTGGATGTGAAGCGACGGTACCGTGCGGTCCCTGACCAACGACGCACATCTCTGAAAGTTTCAGAAAATTCATCCCTAGCGTCCCCGCAGCGCCGCCGCCGCCTTCTCCTCATTGTCGAGGTAGCCCCGGATCGCCGCCTCGCCGTTCAGCGCGCGGTCGGGCTCTCGTCCGTCGCCGTGCGCAATGAGCTGCAGGCAGAACCAGCCGAGGCCCGCCTTTGCGGGCACGATGCGCTCCTCGTAAGCCTCGGCGCGATCGGTCTCGCCGCGCAGCAGGCGGTTGGGCAGGTCGGTGTCGACGCACATCGGGCGCCCCAGACCGATCAGGTCGCACGCGCCCTCGGCCAGAGCCGCCTCCATCGCCGCGAGCGTGCGGAAGCCACCGGTCAGCATGATCGGCACGGTCGCCGCCTGCCTGATCAGCCGCGCATAGTCGAGGAAGTAGGCCTCGCGCCGCACGGTGCTTTCCTTGGCGCCGCTGCCCATCATCGCGGGCTTCTCGTAGTTGCCGCCGGAAATCTCAATCAGGTCGACCGAGGCATCGTCCAGCCACTGCACGACCTGAAGGCACTCCTCGTTGGAGAAGCCGGCCTGCTGGAAGTCCGACGAATTGAGTTTCACCGAAATGCAGAAGTCGGGCGCCGTTGCTTCCCGCACGGCGCGCACGACGTCGAGCAACAGCGACGCGCGCGCGGCGATGTCGCCACCCCAGCGATCGTCGCGCCGGTTGACCAGCGGCGTCAGGAACTGGCTGAGCAGGTAGCCATGCGCAGCGTGGATCTGCACGCCGGTGAAGCCCGCCTCGCGGGCGACCGTCGCGACCTGCGCGAAGCGGTGCGGCACGTCGGCGACCTCGTCGGCCGTCATGGCGCGCGGATGGGCAAAGGCGCTCTCGGGCAGCGCCAGCGGCACCGCCGAGGGCGCCACCGGCTGCTCGCAGACGCGGCGCGGCGTCTGACGGCCGGGATGGTTGATCTGCATCCAGAGCTGCGTGTCGTTGGCGGTACCGGCCCGCGCATAGGCGGCGAGCGCGTCGAGCCCGCCATTGCCGTCGATCACCACGTTGCCGGGCCGCTCGAGGTAGCGCCGGTCGATCTGCACGTTGCCCGTGACGACGAGCCCCGCGCCGCCCGCCGCCCAGCGCCCGTAGAGCCGCACATGCCGCTCGGTCGCGCGGTTCATCGAATCGGCCAGCCCCTCGGTGAGCGGCGCCTTGCCGATGCGATTCTTGAGCACGACACCGTTGGGCAGGGTGAGCGGCCGGGCGAGATGGATCGGTTTCATGGGCGTGACCTTGCCAAACCGACGGGGCGCCTGCCAGCGGGCACGTGACAGGACGGTCCGATGGCAGCACGATAGTGCGCTGACACACTCTCTAGCGGCCATCGTTTCCTGACCGCTGGCAACGTATAGAATGTCCTTCGATGCAACACGGGAGTGAGAGTGTTTCGGCCGGTACAAGCCACCAGCGTGCCAAATCCCAACGGAACCTGGTTCTGGCAGATGGCTAATGAGTCGGGAGTCACCGTCACCCTTCGCGGCATGGGCCGGGAAGATCAATCCACGATGGCCTATCAGGATTCACGTGTCGCATTGGAAGCCGTATTCTCGATCTACCGGAACGACAGGCGGGAGAAGCAACATCGAGACCCACCGGTGGACTGGTCCGTATATTTCCATGATGCCTTTTCGGCTTATCTCGAAGGGCATCCGGATATCGATGGGCACGCCTTCCTCGCGACTGCTGGAATGAACATTGCGGAATGCCTGTTCAAATGGCCACTCAGCATCGGCTGGAATCCGTTTCAGGCGGAAACCATCGAGATAATTGAGGAGATTCGAGACTACAAGATCGTCAGATCGAGGATTGTTGCCTTGCCTCCCGAGTGGAGGATCGACAATCCGGAACGATGCGCTTGATGCAACCGCCAAAGGGACGCGTGCCGGTACCGGCACCGCCAGGCCTTGATCCCGCGGCGCCAAATTCTGCTTGCCGATCGGCCGGCGGCGGGCTTATTGCGGGCCATCGCCGGCCAGATACACGAGCGTCGGCGACCGAGAGACGGTGACATCCAACACGAGTGTACCGCGCTCCCGCTCACCTTCGTGACGGCGCAGCATGACGGTCGCTTCCAGGTCCTTTCCCCTTCGTCGCTAGTCATGGCCCCTGATCCCCAGGCCCGGCGGGCCGCGCTGTTCCGCTATGTCGAGTTGTTCCTCGACGAGGTGGAGAGCCGCGGGCGCGAACTCGATTCCAAGGAGTGCGAATGGCTGGCCGAGATGCTGGTCCGCCTCGGTGCCGGTCAAACGGACTGCGAGCACGCCATGCGCCAGCTCGAGATGCTGCTGGCGACCGACATCCCCCTGGGCCGCCCGCCGCGCGATCCCAGCCTGCCGACGATCGCGGAGTATCGCGCGCTGGTCGGACGGCTGCGCAACGCCTCGATGTAGCCGGCTCGCCGCCATCCGCGCGCCGAATGGCCCCTCGCCTCGTCCCGGCCGCCGCGCTAGAACCGCAGCCGCATGATCCGACGCCTCTACGACTGGGTGATCCGCCTCGCCCAACACAAGAACGCCATCCCCGCGATGGGCGTCGTCTCCTTCATGGAGAGCTCGTTCTTTCCGATCCCGCCCGACGTGATGCTGGTGCCGATGGTGCTGGCCAACCGGGAGAAGGCGTTCAAAATCGCGCTGGTCTGCACCATCTGCTCGGTGGCGGGCGGGCTGTTCGGCTATGCGATCGGTTACTATTTCTTCGAAACGCTGGGCGCCTGGGTGGTGAAGACCTACGGGCTGCAGGCAGGTCTCGCGGCTTTCCGCGCCGGGTTCGCCGAGTACGGGACCTGGTTCATCCTCATCAAGGGCCTGACACCGATCCCCTACAAGCTGGTGACGATTGCTTCAGGCGCCGCGCATTTCGACCTGTTCACGTTCGTGTGGGCGTCCATCTTGACGCGTGGCCTACGGTTCTTCCTCGTGGCAGCCTTGCTGTGGAAGTTCGGCGAGCCGATCCGGGCCTTCATCGAGAAGCGCCTCACCCTGCTCACCTGGCTCTTCCTGTTCGCCCTGATCGGCGGATTCGTCGTCGTCCGGTACCTCTTCTAGGGACTTGCAATGGCCGCCGCCCAGCGCCTTCCCCTTCCCAGCCAGCTCGGCCTGATCGCGCTGCTCGGCAGCGGCGTGATGATCGGCGGCGCGTTCTTCTTCCAGTACGTGATGGGCCTCGCGCCCTGCGAGATGTGCCACTGGCAGCGCTGGCCGCACTTCGTGGCGATGGCCGCCGGCCTCGCCGCCTTCGCCTCCTCGAGCCGGCCTCGCCTCGCTACCATCCTGGTGGTCGTCGCCATCGCCGCCATCGCCGTCAGCTCGGCGATCGGCATCTTCCATGCCGGCGTCGAGTATCGCTGGTGGCAGGGCCCGCAATCCTGCACCGGCACGGTGCCCACGGGTCTCTCGCCCGAGCAGCTGAAGAAGTACCTGTTCGGCGCCAAGATGGTCCGTTGCGACGCGATCGTGTGGTCGCTGTTCGGCATCTCGATGGCCGGCTGGAATGCGATCCTGTCGGCCATCCTCGCGGGCGGCCTCGCCTCGTCCCTCTCACGGGTGGCCAGACCATGAAGACCGGCGACAACCGCAATCCCGGCGATCCCGATCCCCGCCAAGTGGTCGAACGCACCATCCGCGTCGACCAGGCGGGCGAGTTCGGTGCCGTGCGCATCTATGAGGGCCAGCTCGCCGCGCTGCGCTGGACCGGACGCAGCAACAGCGAGACCGGCCGCCGCATCCAGCACATGGCCGCGCAGGAACGCCAGCACAACAAGGTGTTTGACAGGCTGCTGGTCGAGCGCCGCGTGCGGCCGACCGTGCTGTCGCCACTCTGGAACGTCGCGGGCTTTGCGCTGGGCGCCGCCACCGCGCTGATGGGCGACAAAGCCGCCATGGCCTGCACCGTCGCCGTCGAGGAGACGATCGAGGAGCATTACGCCCAGCAGGCCGCGAAACTCGGCGACGACGAGAAGGACCTGCGCGCGACGGTCGAGAAGTTCCGCGACGAGGAGATCGAACATCGCGACGAAGCGCTCGCCGCGGGAGCCGAACAGGCGCCGGGCTACGAGGCGCTGTCGGCCGTGATCAAGACCGGCTCGCGGCTGGCGATCTGGCTGTCGACGCGGATCTAGCGCTGCGAAAAGAGGTCCTTCGACTTCGCTGCGCTCCGCTCAGGACGACGGATAGAAAAAGCCCGTCGTCCTGACCGTAGCCTCGCGCAGCGAGGCGGAGTGGAAGGACCTCTTTTCGTCGGTGCTGACGACGACGAAGCAGATCAGTTCTGATCGAGTTCGCTGTCCCAATAAAGAAAGTCGCGCCAGCTCTCGTGCAGGTAGCCCGGCGGGAATGCTCGACCATGTTCCTGCAGGAGTTGCGTCGACGGTTCGACCGGCACGTTTCGAAGGACCAGCCCGCTCTCACGCAGCAGCATGTTGCCCTTGAGCAGGTTGCAGGGACTGCAGGCGGTGACGACGTTCTGCCAGCTCGTGCGGCCGCCGCGTGATTTCGGAACCACGTGGTCGAAGGTGAGTTCGTTGGTGGCGAAGTCGCCGTTGCAATACTGGCAGGTGAAGCGGTCGCGCAGGAAGACGTTGAACCGTGTGAAGGCCGGACGGCGCGCCGCCGGCACGTATTCCTTGAGCGCGATCACACTGGGCAAACGCATCTCGAAGGTCGGGCTGTGGATCTTGCGGTCGTACTCGGAGACGACACTCACGCGGTCGAGGAAAACCGCCTTGACGGCGTCCTGCCAGGACCAGACGGACAGCGGGAAATACGACAGAGGCCGAAAATCGGCGTTGAGAACCAGCGCATGGCAGGACTCAAGGCCCGGGGTCACGGCTAGGTCCGCCGCCTCGGAGTGGGACTACTCGGAAAGTCTATCCGGTCCAACATGCCGGCCATAGTGGCCGGACTCGGGGCGAAACACAATATGCGGGAGCAATCGTCACCGACATGTCATGCGGCGAAACGTCAGCGGCTGAGCCGCTCCCGCGCCCCGGCCTCGGAGCCGAGGGTCGCCGCCGCCGTCGCCAGAGCCAGCACCGACAGTACCATGACGGCGGCATAGCCGCCGGTGAGATCGTGTAGCACCCCGCCGATCCAGGCGCCGAGGAAACCGCCCAGCCCCATGCCGATGGCGATCAGCCCGTAGATGCGGCCGAAATGCGCGCCGCGATAGCGCAGGGTGGCGAGCGTCGAGATCATCGGCCCGCGCGAGCCCATGCTGCCGCCGAACAGCAGCACGAAGGTCCACAGCCAGAAATCGTCCTCAGACCCGCGCACCATCGCCAGCGCGCCGACGCCCGCGATCGAGCAGGCATAGGCCAGGATCGCCGCCAGCCGGCGCCCGCCGCGATCGGCCAGCCAAGAGAAGCCGATCATGCCAAGCGGCGTCAGGAAGCCCGCGACCGCCATCGCCCGCGCGGCATAGGGACCGTCCATGCCGCGCTCCAGCAGATAGACCACGCTCTGCGGCACCAGCGAGAAGATGCCGATCGACGTCAGTGCGAAGGACGAGGTCAGTGCCCAGAAGGGCCAGTCGCGCAGCGCCTCGCCCACCGTGACGCCCGGCGCCGCGCTTTCGCGCAGCTTCGCGAGGCCCGGCGCCCCGCGCTCGATCCTCTTCCACGGCAGCACCAGCAGCAGCGGGATGAACAGCGCGGTCAGGGCGGCGAAGACGAGATAGGCGTGACGCCAGCCATCGGTGTCGATCAGGTACTGTGCCGCCGGAAAGGTCGCCATCGCCCCGACGCCCGAGGCCGACCACGACACGGCGAGCGGCACGCCCAGCCGATTGGCTGGGAACCAGCGCCCGATCAACGAAGACGACAGGATGCCCGACAGCGAAGCCGCGCCGAAGCCCATCATCACGCCCAGCGAAAGATAGAGATGCCAGAGCTGGGTCGCCTGCGAGGCGAGCGCCGTACTGCCGGCCGCCGCGAGCACGCCGATCACAGTCAGCGCGCGCAGGCCGAAGCGGTCGAGGATCCAGCCGGTGATCGGCGCCGCGGTACCGCCGACCAGCAAGGCGAAACTGTAGATCAGCGTGACCGGGCCTCGATTGGCGTCGAAGTCGTGCTGGAGCGCGGGCACGAAGACGACGAAGGTGTCGCTGACCGAGCGGCTGGCGACGCCGAGCGCAAAACACAGCGCCACGAGCGCCCACGGCAATGCCGAACCCATCGATTCACCCTCGACGAGCGCGAGCGACGATGCAAGCCGATTGCTGGCCCGGCAGGCTTGCATTCTCCGCATGCGCACGCCAGTTTTTGCCGCTGCCAACGCATGCGAGGGACAGAGTGGACGATCAAGTCATCATCCGGACCGGCTTCAACGGCCCGCGCCTCTCGGGCAACGGCGGCTATGTCGGCGGCGTGCTGGCCGCGCACTACAACCGGATGTTCGGGACCGGCGACGACGCCGTCGAGATCACGCTGCGCGCGCCCATCCCCATCGAAACCCCGATGAACCTCGTGCGCGAGGACGCGACGCTGATGATGCGCGACGGCGACACGCTGATCTGCGAGGCGCGCGCCGGTTCGGTCGATCACCTGAGGCCACCGAAGCCACCGTCGGACTGGAATGCGGTAATGCACCAGGATGCGGTCGGCGGCTGCGGCGAGGGCAGCGATTTCCAGTGGTGCCTGGTGTGCGGTCGCAGCCGCGGCGTGGGCGACGGCCTGCGCGTGTTCGGCAGCCATTCAGGCAGCGGGACTTCCCTCTCCTGCTACGTGCCGCACGCCAACCATGCAGATGCCGACGGCCGCATCCGGCCGGAGTTCCTGTGGGGCACGCTCGACTGTCCCGGCGCCTGGGCCGCCCAGGATCCCGACGACATACGTCCCGCCCTGACCGGCCGCATGACCGCCAGGGTGCTGGACCGGCCGAAGGTCGGCGAGCGCTGCGCCGTGGTCGGGTGGCGCATCGGCGCCGAGGGCCGCAAGCTCTATTCGGGCACCGCGCTCTACACCGAGTCCGGCCGCCTCTGCGCGCTCGGCCACTGCACGTGGATCGTGTTGAAGGAATAGAGGGCCGCCGCCGGCACGACCCGCGTCGAACGAGGCAAGCCGTTTGCAGATCTCGCCCCTCCTTCTCATCTTCGCCGCCGCGATCGCGACGTTCGTCCTGTTGCAGGCGCTCGGTGGGCGGCAGGGCGGCCTGACCGCCCCGGACGCGGGCAAGCCCGCGCAGGTCGTCGCGGCCCTGCTTGCCTCGATCAACATCGCCGGCGTGGTCGGGCTCGCATGGTTTGCGGCCGGGATGCTCACCCATGACGGGGTGATGGTCATCGAGCTTTCGATCTGCGCGGGATTGATCGCGATACTCGTCAGTCTCACCGCCTGCGGCGTCCTGCTGGGTCGGCGCGGCATGAGTGGCGGTGGCCTGGCTTTGCTGGCGGCTGGGGCCCTGCCGACGCTTTTCGTCTATGCCTTCCTGCTCTATCTCGACTTCAACCCGATCGACTGGCGCTGACGCGGTCAGCGCTCGCGCACGAAGATCACCGCGGCCTCGTCGGCATAGGCCTGGCGCCAACCCGGCAGTCGGGCCAGCAGGCGGTTGGCCGGCTGGTCGGGCGGCATGAAGGTCCAGTCGATGCGATTGCGCTCGAGAAGCTGCTCCAGCGGTTCGGCCCCGCGCAGGCCGATCGTGTCGGCGTAGCGGCGGATGAAATCGCGGCCGTAGAGTTCGCCGCGGCCGTCGATGAAAGTCGGCACGCCGGCATGGATGAGATAGCCGCCGAAATTGTAGTGGTTGAGCACGCGACCGCCGATGCCGGCCTGCTTCACATAGGCCATCGCGGTCGAGGGCATGGTCGAGAGCGGCGGCACGATGCCCCCGTAGCGCACCAGCCCGAGCGCAATCGTGGCGCATGCAGCGATACCGACGGCAACGGCCGCCAACCCAGCCGGCTTGGCGAGAGCCGCCGCCTGGTCGGCGAGCGACGCGCCGAGGCCCGCGGCGCAATGGGGTCGCAGCGCCGGCCATTGTCGCGCCAGCAGCGGCGCGATCGCCAAGGGCGCGAGCATGGCCAGCAGCTCGGCGTTGCGCGCGTAGCTGAGATAGAGGTGCAGCAGGCCCAGCACGATCAGCAGCCGCAGCAGCGGCAGCTTCAATCCGCGCGACAGGGCGGCGTAGAGCGCGACCAGCAGCACCAGCTCGGCCAGCGGCTGCTTCTGGAAATCGGGCGACTTCCATTCCGAGATGAAGGCCAGCGCATCGCCCATGCCGAAGATGCGCAGGGTGACGAGGATCGGCTCGGGCCCGTAGGGCGTGATGCAGGCCACGACGAAGGCGGCCGCGCCGAATTTCGCCCAGCCGAGGAACAACGCTTTGCGCTCGTCGGCATCGCGCGCGCCCAGCAGCGCCTCGACCGCGAAGGCGCCGCCCAGCAGCAGGCCGAGCGTGAAGCCGCCATGGAGATTCGCCCACAGCAACATGGCCAGCAGCAGCAGCGGCGCGGGCGCGCGGCGCTCCTCGACTGCGCGCACCAGGCCCGCCATCCAGATCAGCATGAAGGGGAAAGCCAGCACATGCGGGCGCGCGAGGAAGTGCGGCAGGGTCATCGCGATGGCGGCCAGCGCGAACAGGCCGGCCGGCCACGGGCGCAGGTCGCGCAGCAGCAGCCGCAGCATCAGCGCGAAGGACGCGGCGAGCGCGGTCGCGGCCAGCACGGTGACGCCACCCCAGCCGCCCAGCTTGAAGGCCACCGCCATCAGCAGTTGCGACAGCCATTCCTTGGCGATCCACGGCTGGCCGGCGAAGGTGAACGAGAATGGATCGACCGTCGGCACCGTGCCGTGCGCCAGCATCCAGTTGCCGACGGCGATGTGCCAGTGGCTGTCGGGATCGGCCAGCAGCGGCAGGCCGCTGCCGTTGGCGAGGCAGATGAAGAGCAGCAGACCCAGCACCAGCGGCCAGGACAGCGACCAGGCCGAACGCGGTTGCGCCACGAGCGAAGCGGCGTCCCCGGCGAGATCAGGGGCTACCGAGAGACCGGACGTGACGGTGATGGGATGCGCTCCGAAAGAAGGGGAACAAACGCCCCTAATCAATTGATATACATTATTATTTCAAGACAAGCTACTAATTGATCTCAAACTCTCCCGCACCGCCAAGAGAGCGGGTGATGGTAATGGGATATAGAGAGCAGGATGCAATCAGCGCCCCTCCTGAAAGACCTGGTGCTCGTGGGCGGCGGGCACTCGCATGTCCATGTGGTCAGAAGCTTCGGTATGAAGCCGATGCCGGGCGTGCGGCTGACCCTGATCGGGCGGGACATCGAGACGCCCTACTCCGGCATGATCCCCGGCTTCGTGGCCGGTACCTACACGTTCGACGAATGCCACATCGACCTGGCGCGGCTCTGCGCCTGGAACGGTGCGCGCCTGATCCATGCCGAGGCAGTCGGGCTCGACCGGCTCAACCGGCAGGTACTGCTGAAGGATCGCCCGCCGGTTTCCTACGATCTCGTCTCCCTCGATGTAGGCTCCTCGCCCAGCATGCAGACCATCGAGGGCGCGACCGAGTATGCCACGCCGGTCAAGCCGATCGCCGAACTGGGACGGCGGTGGCTGGGCTTTCTCGAACGGGTCAAGGACTGGCAGGGCGCGCTCGACATCGTCGTGATCGGCGGTGGCGCCGGCGGCGTCGAGCTGGCGCTGGCCATCGACCATCGCCTGCGCCAGGTCGCGCGCGGCGCCCAGGTGTCGGTGACGCTGGCCACCAAGGGCGAGATCCTGTCGGGCCAGGCGGTCGCGGCACGGGAACGCATGCGCGCGATCTTCAAGCGGCGCGGCGTGCGGCTGATCGAGAATACCGCCACGAAGCGCATCGACGCCGACGCCGTCCATCTCGAGAGCGGCGAGCGGCTGCCGGCCGACGACGCCTTCGTGGTGACGCAGGCCAGCGCCGCCGCGTGGTTCGCCGAAACAGGTCTTCCGCTCGACGGGCAAGGCTTCTTCGCGGTCGAGCCGACGCTGGCGTCGAGCGGCGACCCGCGCGTGTTCGCGGCCGGCGACTGCGCCAGCGTGACCGCGCACCCACGGCCCAAGGCCGGCGTCTTCGCCGTGCGCCACGGCCCGCCCCTCGCCGCCAACCTGCGGCTCGCCCTGCTGGGCCAGCCGCCCAGGCCCTTCACGCCGCAACGCCGCTACCTGTCGATCCTCGGCACCGGCGACGGAAACGCCGTTGCGACCCGCGGCGGGTTCGCCCTCGAAGGCGCGTGGGTCTGGCGCTGGAAGGACCATATCGACCGCAAGTGGATGCGGATGTATCGCGAGCCGCCGGCGGCGCCGATGGACACGGTCGCGCGCTCGGCAGCGCCCGATCCCGCGCTGGCCGACGCGGAGGCAAAACGCCTGCTGGCCGATATCGGCATGCGCTGCGGCGGTTGCGGCGCCAAGGTGGGCGCGGGCGTGCTCGACCGCGTGCTCTCGCGTCTCGGCCCGTCGCCCGGATCCGGTGTCGCCATCGGGCTCGACGCGCCCGACGATGCAGCGATGATTGAAGTGCCCGCGGGACAGGCGCTGGTGCAGTCGGTCGATTTCTTCCGCACCTTCATCGACGATCCGTTCGTCTTCGGCGAGGTCGCGGCCGTTCATGCGCTGGGCGACGTCTGGGCGATGGGCGCGAAGCCGCACAGTGCCCTGGCGCTTGCCGTGGTGCCGGCGGCGGCGGAACGACTGATGGAAGAAGACCTGTTCCAGATGCTGGCCGGAGCGCGGCGTATCCTCGACGGTGCGGGTTGCGCGCTGATTGGCGGCCATTCCGGCGAAGGGCCGGAGGCGGCGCTGGGGTTTTCCGTAAACGGCCTCGTCGTTGCCTCGCAAGCTTTGCGCAAGGGCGGGCTGCGTCCCGGCGACCGGTTGGTGATCACGAAGAAACTCGGGACGGGTGTGATCTTCGCCGCCGCGATGCGCGGCATGGCCAGGGCCGCCTGGATCGAAGCGGCCCTCGCTTCGATGCGCACGCCGTCCGACCGCGCCGCACAAGCGCTGCTCGATGCGGGAGCGCACGCCTGCACCGACGTGACGGGCTTCGGACTGGCGGGTCACATCGCCGAGATGGTGCGCGCGAGCGGCAACGTCACGGTCGACATCGATCTCGATGCGTTGCCCGCACTGCCAGGCGCGAGTGAACTGTTCGCGCAGGGCTTTGCGAGTTCGCTGCAGCCGGAGAATTTGCGCGCCCGTCATCTCATCGACGGCATGGATCGCGCCGCATCGCATCCCAAGCTGTCGCTGCTGTTCGATCCGCAGACTGCCGGTGGCCTGCTCGCGGCCCTGCCCTTCGACGCGCCGATCAGCGACGACATGACTCATGTCGGGACGGTGCGGACGCGCGAAGAAAACGAGACAAGCATGCGAATCGCGCGCTAGATGCAACGTTGTGCGAGGTCCGGTGTTTGCCGTCTCGCATTTTGCACAGGGAGAATCGAATGGCTGCGAAGAAGAAAGCTGCGAAGAAGAGTGTCAAGAAGGCGGCGAAGAAGGCCGTGACGAAGACGAAGACCGCGGCGAAGAAGGCCGTGAAGAAGGCGACGAAGAAGGCAGCGGTTCGCCGCAAGCGCCGCTAGACTGGTGCCGGAGCGCCTCTGAATCGGGGGCGCTCCGACGCATCGGGAGCCTGACATGGCGCACGCAAAGGCAAGCATCGGTACCACCAACTACGCGACCGCCATCGCCACGGGCCACGGCGGACACCACAGGCTAACGGCCGACGAAGGCCCGGAGCTGGGCGGCAAGGATGCCGGTCCCGCCCCCTACGATCTCCTGACCTCGGCGCTGGGCGCCTGCACCGTCATCACGCTCCGCATGTATGCCGAGCGCAAGCAGTGGCCGGTGACCGCCGTTCACGCCGACATCCATTTCAGCCGCGACGGCGACAGGCAGCGCATCGACCGAGTCCTGACCATCGAAGGCGCCGTCGACGACGAGCAGAAGAAGCGCATGGCCGACATCGCCGAGCGCACCCCGGTGACGCTCACGCTGAAAAGCGGCCTCGAGATCAGGACTTCTCTCGCTGCGTCATCCTGAGCGCAGCGAAGGATCTCACGCCCGCCAAGGACCGCTGGTCGCTCGGCAAGGTCCTTCGCTTCGCTCAGGACGACTTATTGTTGAGCTCTATCGATAGAATTCCGTCGTCCTGAGCGGAGCCTCGCAATGGCCTTTCTGGCGACGACTACTTCTTCCCCCGCGCCTTCCAGGCCTCGAAGTCGCGCTTGGCTTCCTCCCCGGCCACGGGGAACAGGCCCTTCAACGAACGACCGCGGGCCACTTCGGCCTCCGCGAATTCCTCGTAGTGGTAGTTGTTCAGCGCTTCCTCGGCGACGGCCTCGACGATGTCGGGCGGGATGACGACGATCGCGTCGCGGTCGCCCACGATCACGTCGCCGGGATAGATGGCAACGCCGCCACAGGCGATCGGCAGGTTGAGGTCGACCGGGCGGTGCGCGATCGGGCTCGGCGGCGAGGATGGGCGGCGGTGATAGGCCGGGAGCCCCGTCTTGTGCACACCGTCGGTGTCGCGGAAGCCGCCGTCGGTGACGATGCCCGCCGCACCACGCGCCTTCAGTCGGCCGACATAGAGATCGCCGGCAGAGGCCGCCCGCGAATCGCCGCGTGAATCGATCATCAGCACATGGCCCGGCGGGCACTCCTCCATCGCCTGTGGCTGCACCATCGAGCGGTTGGTGGACGTCGGTCCGTCCTTATCCTCACGCGACGGAATGAACCGCATCGTGAAGGCGAGCCCGACCATGCGCGGCTGCTCGGGCCGGATCGGCCACACGTCGAACAGGGTCATGCTGCGCAGTCCCCTCCGGTTGAGCACACCCGTCAGGGTCGAGGTGCCGACCCTGGCCAACGCCTCTCGCAGATCGGATGACAGGTCGGCCATGCTTCTCTCCCTCTTTTGATTCAGGCGACGTTAGCCGATAATTCCGCGCATGCGCGTAGAAATCCTCTGTACCGGCGACGAGATCCTCACCGGCAAGACCGTCAACACCAACTACAGCCACATGGCCCGCCGCCTCGTCGAGGTCGGCCTCGGTGTCCACTGGGGCACCACGGTCGGCGACGACCGCGAGAGTCTCCTGAAAGCCTTCCATCAGGCCGGCGAGCGCGCCGATGCGGTGATCGTGAACGGCGGGCTCGGGCCGACGGTCGACGATCTCTCGCAGGAGGTCGCCGCCCAGGCCTGCGGCGTCGAGCTGGTGAAGAGCGACTACTGGATGACGCGCATGGAGGAATCCTACGCGCGGCGCGGGCGAGTCATGCCGCCCAACAACGTGAAGCAGGCGATGCTGCCGGCCAATGCCGAGTTCATCGACAATCCGATCGGAACCGCCTGCGGCTTCGCCGTCACCATCGGCAAGGCGCGCTTCTTCTTCACACCCGGCGTGCCGCGCGAGATGCGCCGCATGCTCGACGAACAGGTCCTGCCGCGCATCCTGGCGATGAGCGGCATCAAGGGCGTGACGAAGCTGAAGCGCTTCCACACGTTCGGCATCGGCGAATCGCGCGCCGACCAGATGCTGGGCGACATGGCCGCGTTCAAGGAAGACGGCGGCATCAAGCTCGGCTTCCAGGCGCACTATCCGCAGCTCGAGACCAAGCTTGCGCTGCGTGCGGATGACGAGGCCGCCCTCTCCGCCCTGCTCGACCCGGCCGAGGCCGAGGTGCGCAGGCGGCTCGGCAACTTCATCGTCGCCGAGGACGAGCAGACCCTCGAAGGCGTGGTGCTGGGCAAGCTTCTGGAAAAGGGCGCGACCCTCGCCACCGCCGAGATGATCACCGGCGGCAATCTCGCCGCCCGCCTCGCGCCGCTGGCCGGCGCCGAGCGCGCCTTCCGCCGCGGCATCGTCGCGCGCGACATCGCCGAGCTGGGCGCCACCGGCGTGACGCCGGATGCGGCAGCGTCGGCCGCCAAGGCCCTGCGCGCATCGAGCGGTGCCAGCCATGCGCTGGTGCTGCTGCTCGAACTCGACGAGGGCGCCGACCGGCCCGACATGGGCGGCACGATCTGCATCGGCCTCGCCGATGAGAGCGGCGCCGTCACGCGCCAGGCCCGGCTGGTGGGCGGCCGCGACTGGGTGCGCATCGGCGCCACCGAACTCGGCCTCGACTGCCTGCGCCGTCACCTGCTCGGCCTCCCGGTCGACGAACGCATCGACTTCGAACGGCGGTAGGTCGCAAGAACCGTCGTCTCGACCGGAGCGCCGCAGGCGCGAAGCGGAGCCACTGTATTGTTGAGAAAAGGTCTCTCCGCGCCGCCTCGCCATGCGAGGCTCCGGTCGAGACGACGGGCATACTGTTTGCTCGCTCCGGCCACACGGCTGGTGCATTCTCCCGCATCGAATCCGGACCCCGCAACGAGAGGAGCGTCACATGCCCTTCATCAAGACCCGCGACGGCACCGACATCTACTACAAGGACTGGGGCAAGGGCCCGGTCGTCACCTTCAGCCACGGCTGGCCGCTGACCGCCGATGCCTGGGAAGACCAGATGGTGTTCCTGGCCAATCACGGCTTTCGCGTGATCGCGCACGATCGCCGCGGCCATGGCCGCTCGGGCCAGACCTGGGACGGCAACGAGATGGACACCTACGCCGACGATCTGGCGGCTCTGTTCGAGGCGCTCGACCTCAAGGGCGCTGCGATGGTCGGCCATTCGACCGGCGGCGGCGAGGTCGCGCATTATATCGGCCGTCACGGCACCCAACGCGTGTCCAAGGCCGTGCTGGTGAGCGCCGTGCCGCCACTCATGCTCAAGACCGCGGCCAATCCCGGCGGACTGCCAATGGAAGTGTTCGACGGTATCCGCAAGGGCGTGACCGACGACCGTTCGCAGTTCTTCAAGGACCTGACGACGCCGTTCTACGGCGCCAATCGCGACGGCGCGAAGGTGAGCCAGGGTGTGCGCGACTTCTTCTGGATGCAGGGCATGATGGGCGGGCTGAAGCCGCTGCTCGACTGCATCAAGGCCTTCTCCGAGACCGACTTCACCGAGGACCTGAAGAAGTTCGACGTGCCGACGCTCGTCATCCACGGCGACGACGACCAGATCGTGCCGATCGACGCCGCCGGCCGCATGTCGGCCAAGCTCGTGAAGGGCGCAACGCTCAAGGTCTATCCGAAGGGAAGCCACGGGCTCGCCAGCATGAACAAGGACGAGCTCAACGCGGACCTGCTCGCATTCATCAAGGGATAAGGGAACAACATGGCTGTCGTCGAAACCGAGAAGCACGGGCAGATCTTCGTCGTACGGATGAACCGGCCCGACCGGCTGAACGCGCTCAATCACGAGATGCGCACCGACCTGTCGGCGGCCTGGAACGAGTTCCGCGAGTCGAAGGAGCTCGAAGTCGCCATCTTCACCGGCGCCGGCCGCGGCTTCTGCGCCGGCGAGGACATGAAGGAATCGCTTAAGGACGGCGTGGCCGGTGGCCGCCGCCCCGAGATCGAGGACCCGTTCATGTCGGGCAAGCTCGAGAAGCCGGTGATCGCCGCGATCAACGGCTTCGCCATGGGCGGCGGCTTCATGCTGGTCGAGCGCACCGATCTTCGCGTGGCCGTGCGCGAGGCGGTGTTCGAGGTCTCGGAGGCAAAGCGCTGGCTGCTGGGCGGCTACAATCACGGCCACATCGCCAACCTGCCCTATCCCGTGGCGATGGAGATGGCACTGGGCTTTCGCTTCACCGCTCAGCGCTTCTACGAGATCGGCTTCGTGAACCGCCTCGTCGACGCGGCCGAGCTGATGCCGACGGCCATGTCGATGGCCGAGCATCTGCTGACCCTGCCGCCGGCATCGCGCGTGAACACGGTGCACATGATGCGCCAGATGCGCCCTGCCCCGACCGCCGACCAGCAGAAGCTCGCCGACGCGCTACACGATCACGGAGCCAAGAGCGACCTCATGGAATCGCGCGCCGCCTTCGCCGAGAAGCGCAAGCCCAACTTCAAGGGCTGGAACGATCCCGAGGACCGCTACAAGCTGCCGACGCTCGAAAGCGTGAAGAAGAAGTAGTTTCCCGAGGTCGCGAAGGCCGGTCCGAACGAAGCGGGCCGGCCTTCGTCATGTCTGGAGATCGGGCGCACGCTTAGCCGTTCCAACAAGATTGTCATCCCGAGCGCAGCGAGGGACGTTTCCTTTTAACGCCTGCCGGTAAGAGCAAGGGTCCCTCGCTACGCTCGGGATCACACTGGAGTGGTTGCGAGGATGTGTGCGTCGCTGGGAGTGACGCCGGTCGGCTCTAATACGCCCGCCCTTCGCAGCGCGCGACGACGGTCTGGACGATCGCGCCACGGGGATCGGCGTAATAGACGTGCGTGGCATTCTCCTGGCCGCGCTGGATGCCGATCATGATCGTGTCGGTCGGCACGATCCCGGTCAGCACCACGAGATGGCGGTCGGCGAACAGCACCGAGGCCCGCACCGGCACGGCGCCGTTGTAGATCACGGTGGGCTCGCCGCCGCGGTTGATGATCGCGAACTTGGCGCCGTCGTCGGCAACGCAGACCGACTGGCCATCGGTGATTTCGGCCGGCGCGGGCTTCGGGACAGCCGCGCGGCCCGCAGCGACGCCCGGCATGGGAGCCGAGGGCGGACGATCGGGCGAAGCACCGTACTGGCTGGGCTGCTGCATCTGCGGCACCGGCACGGGACGGGGCTTGTCGGCCGGTGACTCCGCCCCGGGCCGCATCGCTTCGGAGGCAGCCATCACTTCGAAGCCGGGCGCGCGGACGTAGCGCTGCGCGAGGTAGCCGCTGACGCCGACGAAAACGAGCAGCACGGCGGCAAACATCACCGCGGCTCGCCGACGTGCAGTCGCATCGGCATGCAGCAGCCGGCCCACCGGCGCCATGGGACGCGGCGGAGGGAACAACCCGGGCAGGGACTGACGAAGCCCCCGGCCAGGGCGCGGAGCCGCCGCCCGGACCGCCGCGCGCGCCTTGCCGAACAGGATCGCTGCGATGCGCTGCCGGGAGCGGGCCTTGCCGGCCGCCTTCGCCGCCCGCGCGGTCGCCGCCGCCCGGGCTGCCTGTTGGCGTCGTGCCCGCTCTGCATCGAGCGCCGACTGGACCTTCGCGTCGTATTCGGCCCGGTCCTCGAGATCGCTCAGGACCTGATAGGCGGCCGTGATCTGGCGAAAATTGTAGGCCGCCAGCTCCGGATTCCCCGAGGCGACGTCGGGGTGGTACTTCTTCGCAAGATCGACATAGGCCGCGCGGATCGTCGCCGCGTCCGCCGTCCGCGGCACACCCAGCACGAGATAATGGTCGACGTCGATCTTCATCGCCGCGTCATCTTACCGGATTTCCCGAGAACGGCCCACGGCCCCGCCGGCCCAGTCCCCGAGTCCGCATTACGGATTCAGATGAAATTCCCCTGCGGCAGGCCGCCGCGGCGCGTATCCTCGCCGGCAACGGACACGAGTTCCGGGAGGAAGCCATGGCCTACCAGTCGATCGAAGTGCGCAAGCTGACGCCCGGCATCGGGGCGGAGATTTCCGGTGTCGATCTCGGCAAGCCGCTCGGCAACCAGCAGTTCCAGGAGGTGCACGACGCGCTGATGGAGAACCTGGTGATCTTCTTTCGCGACCAGAAGATGTCCGTCGAGCAGCACAAGGAATTCGGCCGCCGCTTCGGCCCGCTGCACGTCCATCCCAATGCGCCGATCGAGCTGCCCGAGCATCCCGAGATCCTGGTCATCAAGGCCGACGAGAAGTCGCGCCACGTCGCCGGCGAGGAATGGCACACCGACGTATCGTGCGACGTCGAGCCGCCGATGGGCTCGATCCTCTATCTCACCGAGGTGCCGCCCGAGGGCGGCGGCGACACGCTGTTCGCCAACATGTACCGTGCCTACGACACGCTCTCCGAGCCGATCAAGGCGCTCCTGCAGGGCCTGACGGCGCTGCACGACAGTTCCAAGGCGCATTACTATCGCGTGAAGGCGACGGACCGCGACGACATCAAGTTCCCCAACGCCGAGCATCCGGTGGTCCGCACCCACCCGGTGACGGGCAAGCAGAGCCTCTACGTGAATCGCGGCTTCACGCTGCGCATCCCGCAACTGCGCAAGCACGAGAGCGATGCGCTGCTCGAAATGCTCTACCGCCACATCGAAACGCCGGAATTCCAGTGCCGCTTCAAGTGGCAGCCCAACTCGGTGGCCTTCTGGGACAATCGCTGCGTCCAGCACCACGCGATGTTCGACTACTTCCCGCACCGACGGTACGGCCACCGCGTCACGGTGTGCGGCGACAAGCCGTTTTTGCGGAGGAACTAGCGCCGCCCTTTACACCCGCCCGGCCCCTGTCCTATATCCCCTCCACCATGCAGCGTTTCGCGACCAAAACGACCACGACCAAAACGACCACCTTCGGTGGGCCGGCGAGGACGTGCGCGTAGAGTCGAACGTGACATAGGACAACCTCACAGGCCCCGCCGGTTTCGGACGGGGCCTTTGTCTTTCCAGGCGCTCGTCTCCCGGCTTCAACGAAGGAGACAGACATGAGTTCGAGACCTCTCACGGTAGCCATCGTCGGCGCCACGGGCGCCGTCGGCGTCGAGTTCCTGCGCTGCCTCGCCGAGCGGCGTTTCCCGGTGAAGGAGCTGCGTCTGCTTGCCTCGGCCCGCTCCGTTGGCCGCGAGCTTTCATTCGACGGCAAGGCGCTGGTCGTCCAGGAACTCACCGAGAAGAGCTTCGAGGGCGTCGACATCGCGCTGTTCTCGGCAGGCGGCGGCATCTCGAAGCGTTATGCTCCGATCGCGGTCGCGGCGGGCGCGATCGTCGTCGACAATTCCTCGGCCTTCCGCATGGATCCAGAGGTCCCGCTTGTGATTCCCGAGATCAACGCCGGTGCCATCGCCGGTCACAAGGGCATCGTCGCCAATCCCAACTGCGCGGCCATCATCGCCATCACGCCCCTCTGGCCGATCCACCAGCACAACCGCATTCGGCGCATGACCATCGCCACCTATCAGGCGGCCTCGGGCGCCGGCGCCGCGGCCATGGACGAGCTCGCGGACTCGACACGCGCCTATCTCGACGGCCGCGTTTTCCAGCCCAAGGTGCTGCCGCACCCCTATGCCTTCAACCTGTTCAGCCATAACACCGCGATCGATCCCGAGACCGGCTACAACGACGAGGAGACCAAGGTCATGCGGGAGACCCGCAAGATCTACGGTGATCCGGACCTGCGGTTGTCGGCGACCTGCGTGCGCGTACCGGTGCTGCGCGCCCATGCGGCCGCCGTCACCTTCGAGTGCGAGCGTCCGATCGACGAGGCCCGCGTGCGCGCACTGCTGGCCAACGCGCCGGGCGTCCGCCTGGTCGATGACCGCGAGCGCAACGTCTTCCCGATGCCGCGCGATGCCAGCCAGCAGGACGACATTCTGGTGGGACGCATCCGCCAGGACCTCGGCGACCCCAGCGGCCACTCGATCTCGCTGTTCGTGGCGGGCGACCAGTTGCTAAAGGGCGCGGCGCTCAACGCCGTTCAGATCGCGGAGCATCTGCTGGCGGCCTGACCGTGGCGCCAGCAATCGCCGCAGCATCCAGATCGTCGCGAGCCGCGTGTCTCCGCTCGCGACGACGGACAACCTATTTTCTGGCGCGTTCGGCACTGGCGCTGGCGGCGCCCATGGTCTTGACCAGCTCGTAGATGCGCTTGCGCACCGAAGGTTCTCGAATCTTGTAATACGCGCGCACGAGCTGCAGCGTCTCACGCTTGATCAGCGGGTCCTTCTCGACGGCGAAGGGCGTGCCAGCCTCGCCAAAGCCTCCACCCTTTTTAACCCGGGCCGCCATCGGCCGGCCGGCCAGCACATTGCCCGGCATCTCGTCGAAGAAATAGGAAACCGGCACGTCCAGCGCCTTGGCAAACTCGTAAAGACGGCTGGAACCTACGCGATTCGCCCCCCGCTCGTACTTCTGCACCTGCTGAAAGGTGAGGCCGACCGCATCGCCGAGCCTGGTCTGGCTCATGCCAAGCAGGGTGCGACGCTGGCGCATTCGGGTGCCGACGTGAGCGTCGACGGGATGCGATTTTGCCATTCCTGTTCTTCTTCCTGTTCGACGGTTCTACGCAATACGCGCCGAAAGCCCGGCCAGGCTCAAAACAACTCTCACTGCTTCGGTATCACCGACCATGCCGGGTCGTCCAAGCCAAAGAGGGAACTCGAGCTGAAATCCAGCCTAGGCTTGCTTCCGCCGCGCGTAAATTGCTGCCTCAACGCAATAAACAGCCCGCCAAACTCCCACCATGGCGCCCGCTTTCGCCATCGCGAGTTCAGTCAAGCTGCAACCCGACGTTGCCAACCTTTATCGGACACGTCCAATATCGCAGGACCTGCTTTCAATACCTTCAAGGTATCGATAATGGATCTGCGACAATTGAGGTACTTCTGCGCCGTGGTCCGCGAAGGCCACTTCGGTCGGGCGGCCGCTTCGCTGGGAATCGCCCAGCCACCCCTTACCCGCCAGATCCAGAATCTGGAGCGTCGATTGGGCGTCGAGCTTCTCCATCGGACCCAGAAGAAATTCGAGGTGACGCAGGCGGGCCTTCTCCTCTACGAGCGTGCACGGCGCCTTCTCGATAGCGCCGACCAAGCCGTGGACGACGTGCGGCGCCTGGGAAGCGGCGAGACGGGACGCCTCACCGTGGGCTTCGCCCCGTCCAATGCCTTCACGCTCTTGCCACCCATCGTGGCACGCTTCCGCTCGGCCTATCCGGACGTGGAACTGGAACTGAAACAGCTCACGACGTCTCTGCTGGTGACTTCGCTCGAAACGGGGAACGTCGACGTTGCCCTGCTCCGGCCGCCCCTCAGCTCGCGATCACTGCAGATCGTGACACTGATCCGCGAACCCTTCCTTGCGCTGGTGCCTGCAACGCACAGTCTGGCGACGCAGCGTGCCATGCAGCTTCGTCAGTTCGTCGGCGAACCCTTCGTAATGTACTCACGGGCCGGCTTGCCGCTCCTGCATGCGCGGGTCATGGACATGTGCCGGCGCGCGCACTTCGCGCCTCACATCGTCCAGTATGCCGACCAGATCCACACGGTGGCGGGATTCGTGGATGCCGGCCTGGGTGTCGCGGTCGCGCCTTCGACGGTGACGCGTTTCAACATGCCGGGTCTGCGCATCCTCCAGATCGCCGAGAACCCAGCCCCTCTGGCAATGGCCATGGCCTGGCGCACCGGCACATCTACCGGCCTGGTACGCAGCTTCACCCGTATTGCGCGTGAGGCCGCCACCGCCTGGCAGGCAGCGGAACCCAAGGAGACGGTCTAGTCTGCCTTCTTCGAAATCAGCCTGAAGTCATGATCGAAGACAAGATCGTGCTTCTGGTTGCCGCACATTGCGTCGTCGACCTCGAACTTCCCCGAGGGGTGCGGTGGCGACTTGTCGTCGTCGAACTCCATAGTGCCGCCAGTGCAGCCTGCTGATTTGACGGCAGACGCAAGACTTGCCTTCTCCTGGTCGGTGACGGGCCGATCCTTGCCGAGGACGGGTCCGGCGAAGCCAACAGCCAGAAGAAGAACGGCGGTGATCGTAACGGAATGCGCGCGCATCGGAGCCTCCTGAACGGGTTCGGAGACAATGCGAGCGACGAATTGGAGTTGCTTGTCCCTGACAGGGCGAAAGCGACGGCGAACCGCAGGCTGGCTTAAAGTGACTTGGCGCCATTCAGGACGAAAAGGACGCGGGCGATGCTGTCGGAGCGGTTCGCCCAGGCATGGTTGGTCCCTCGCTGGATAAGCACGTCGCCCACCTTCATGAGGGTTTCGCCGATGTCCATCAGTGCCCAGATCTCGCCTTCGATGACGATTGCGTAATCGACACTTTGAGTTTTGTGGAAGCCAGGATGGCGAGCGGCTTTGTCGTGCGCGTCGGAGGCGCCGTACTGGCTGAAGACTTCGGCCTGGTTGCCGTAGTTGCGTTCCTTGTCGGGCGGAAATTCGACGATGCGCACGACGTTGCCGTTCGCCGGCGGCTCGAGCCTGAAAGGCCGCGCCGTCGGATCGGACTGGTTCGCCTCGTTCGAGGCTGGAAACGATTCAAGCAGCCAGAGGTTGGTAAGTCCGACATTGGGTGAATGCGACGGCGAGAACGGATGCGGCGCCGGCCGATCCTCGAGGAACACGGACCGCCCGCTTTCGTCATGACCCGTTACGATACGGCGTACCGGCTTCACCATCTTGTCTGCCTCCCGCACAACCTGCGGAAAGCACTAAGCACGTCTGCGTCTGCGCCGGAAGAGCGTCAATGTTCCGGCCGATGCAGGAGCCGATCGCGATGATCGCTGGACGCTACGAATCACTCGGCCTTTGCCGGCCCCTGTGGCAGGAAGCGGGCGTGATGTGGGCGGATGACGGGATCCTTGGCCCTTGCGTCTCTGCCGGATACCGTGCCGAAAACTCATCCGTCAGCGTGCTGACGGTCCGCAGATCAAGCCTTCAACCAATTGGAGGAGGGCTTCCGGGTTCTTGGCTACCTGAGTGTGGACCGCGCCCGGGCCCACCCTTGTCGAGCTGGCGCGCGAACATCTCGTTGGCCTGCAGTGGCCGGGCTTCCAGGCACCGGTGGCCATTGCTGGCCCCTCAGTATCGCAACTCGCTGCTAAAGCTCCTCGCTACCCCTTCCTAACGTCAGACCATTGCGAAGGCGGGCTTCTCGACGCCGGTCATCGTGTCGTAGGCCTTGAGAATGGTCTCCTCCGGCGTCCGCGCGACGCCGCTGTCGTGGTAGATCGCCTTCAGCCACATCGCCATCTTGGTGTGGGAGCCGTTCGAAATGAACCGCTCCATCATCGTCTTGAGCAGCATCTCCTCGCCCTTGGCGACATAGGCCGCGTCGGGCTTGCCACCGTTGGCGAGATGATGACAGGCCCATTGCCCGTACATCAGTTCCGCCCGCACGATGGCCGGCGCCGACGAAGCCTTCTCGGTGAGACCCGCCTCCTGGCAGAGCTTCAGGCCGACGTCATGACGTCGCGCCGCCAGGTTGAGCGGCAGTGAGAGTTCGAGCCCCTCCCGCATCAGCAGCTTCGCCCCGTTCGGCAGGAGGCGGTCGAACTGGTCCCACTGCTGCCAGTTGGCCTCGCTCGCGCGGCCGAACTCGGCTACCGCCGGATCGCCGTCGATCAGCCACTTGCACAGGCCCAGAGTCCGCCACCATTGATAGACGCGGTAGCATTCGTCGGAATCCTTGCCCTCTGCCAGGTGAGGTTGTGATGTCATCCAAGCCGCTAGCGCCCGCGCCAGCGGCAATACCTGCTCACGCAGGCCCAGCAAGTGAGCATGAATCAGGTAACCTAGCTTACTTGCCATATAGCCTGCTCGATTGAACGGACCGGTCTTTTCCGGCTCGAACTTCATCACACGCGGTAGATCGAACGTGAGATAGAATTTGCGGTCGTCTTCAGGATCGAAGTTACTGGGCATCAGGGCCTCCGCGACGGGTGGACGATGGCGCGCTTGCCACCCAAGAATTGTTCAATCACACCGTTACGTGCGCTTCCAGTACCCACCGTGACGATGGTCAGGTTTCTGTTTTCCATGTTCTCCAGAGCCTTGGCGCCGGCCTCCGGCGACAGGCGCCCGCTCCTCATCGCCGCGCGGATGTTGCATATCGCATCTTCTCGAGCGTTCTCGAACGAATTCTCCGTCTGGTGCGCCCGCCTACCCGGACTGATCGACGTATCTGACCCGCGCCATTTGGAATCCCAGAAGGTGACGTCGCCATTGCGGTCGACCGAAATCACATCGGCTCCCCCCTCGCCCGCCTTCCTGCCGAAGTTGACCACCGTATGGTCTGGGAAATGCCGCACGATATCGTTGGCCAGACCGTACTCGCCGCGCAATCCCTTACGATGGCTCTCGTTGTCGGGCAGGTAATCGCGCCCTGCCGCCGGTTCGCCGACCCGCGGATCAAGTCGGACGCCGATAGCCGTGTCGATGCCGTCGGACGCCGTGTACTGGTCCTTGTCGACGCGGACTTTCCTCTGGGCCACCCAAGCAGCAACGGCGAGCAGGAAACCCTTGAAACCGGGCGTTCCGGGTGGCTGGCCATTCGAGTTGACCGCGGTGGGATCGTTGAGCGCTGGCCCACGATTGTGACCGATGCCATCCTTCTCGACCGGCGGACGGCTCGAATAGATCGGCACGACATCGAAGCGTCTCGCAGCCTCCGCCAACACGCGGTCGGCGGCCTCCGGCCCGATCGCCCACTCCAGCGCCGTAGCGTCGATCGTCAATATCTGCCGGCGATCCGAGGTGGCGCCCTCCTGGATGTGCACCGCTACGGGCGTGCGGTCCCACAGGCTGCCGCCGAGGGCGCTCTTCTCGATGACGCCATTTGGATCTCCCGGCGGTTGGCGCAGACGCATGCCATCGCCCAGATCGACCGTGGCGCCCTGGCTGTTCCCCGGCGTGAGGAGGACGGCAGCGCCTGCCGCGACGCTGGCCGCGGCTCCGGTCACTGCGGCACCAGCCAAGCCGAGGGATCTCGCTCCCAGCGCCAGCATGTCGCCGGCGATGGCTCTGGCGGTTGCGGTCAGCGCATCCGCCGCCAGCGATCCCGCGGCGCCGAGGCCTCCAGGAGCAGCGACGCCGCCGTTCGCCAGATGTATATCCCCGGACGGCGGCTCCGCTTCCCAACTTGTCGTCTGAGCCGGGCCATCGGCCGGTTCCCATGTCTGCGTGACGCGCGTGCCGTCGAAGGTGGTCGTCTGCGTACCGACGACGGTGCCTTGCTGATCTCGGATCGTGTCGATCTGCGACCAGGTCCGGCCGTCGGGGCTGGTCCGCCGGCTCTCGACCCGGTGCCCGTTGGGCAGAACCATCTCCGCCGTAGCGCCCGACCGGTCGCGATCGATGCGGACCGTGGACTCGGCCGGGCCGCCCGGCGTCGCGACCTTGCCGGCCGTGACCTCCGCGCTACCGTCGTCGTTGTGGACGATCCGGGGCTCCACCCCATCGAACACGTCCTTCGCCTCGGGCTCCTGCGGAGGTGCGATTTCCGTATTGCCGTCGGGTTCGACTGATTCTAGCGGCCCGATTTGCGTATTGCCGTTCGCCTCGGCCGGCTCGTCTGCGACGCGCACGATATTCGGATCACCATTTGCACGCGGCGGCACGCCGCCCACCACATCGCCGACGAGGCTGCGAATGTCGGCCATCGCTGGCGGCCTGCCCTCGACGGACTCGAAGGCGCCCAAAAGCCTGTCGAGTTGCTGCCGGGCGGTTCGGCCCTCTTCGCCATTGGGATCGACGTTGGCGGTGCGCAGTCCCTCTTCCATGACCAGGCGGCCGAGACGATGGCGCTCGAAGGCAGGATCGGGTTTGCCTTCGGCGAGAGCCTGCTGGAGTTTGGTCAGGCGGTTGTACTCGATGTCGCCGAGCTCCAGCCGGTGTTGCGTGAGGTCGAGGCCGGCGAAGCTTTCCGGCTCGTGCACCGCCTGGTCGTCGGGCCTGTCGTAAAGGTCGCGATCCGTGACGACGCGGCCGCCGTTCATGGCGGTCCGGTCGAGCGCCTCACTCTGCTCCGGACTCAACCCGTCGCGCAGCACCGTCGGCATCGCCATCAGCGGCGTCGTGGGGTTGGCGCCGAGCCAGTCGAGCGCGCCCGTCGCCGCGCGGCCCCGCGCCGCCTGCGCTACTGGCGATAGCTACAGCCGGCAGCAGCTTGGCCTCGACCGTCGGCTGATTAACTAGAGACCGGATGATTGCCATCAGGCGGTTCCCTGCAATGTCGTTCCGACCGCGGCGCGGAGAGGAAACCTATGAGGTACGTGGTTCTGATGGCTCTGGCGTCGGCGGGCGGCGTCGCTGAGCAAGCGGGATCGATGTGCGCAATCTCGCGTTACCAAGGGCAGCCCATCGCGGCATTCACCCCGGTGTGGGACAAGCCGGTGAGCGAGTCCCGGAGCCAGAACGGCCCGGTCTGCACCCTTGCAGGCAATACCGCTTCCACGGCCGTGCCGACCAGGTCGGCGATGGGTTTCGTCGGCAGTACGCAGGCGTCCACCAAACCGACGTCCTCGACGCCAATCACGATCCATTGTCGATTGCAGTTGTTCACCGACACCAACAAGCGCGTAATTGGATTCAAGGGCGACGATGCCAATGGCGCCCGCTCCAGCATGTTCCAGCAGCTTTCGCATCAATAGGTCCATCCGCTGCCAGTGCCCCCATTGCCGTCAGCGGTCGACGCAAGACTGTCGTTCTGGAAGCGCTTCCAGCGTTCCGCGAGCGTGCTGGCCCCGGCCAACAGCGAGCCCCCCGCTCCCAGATAATTCGGAGTGTAGACCGAGTTTGCGGCGCGCGTGCTTTCCAGGATCGACTGGTTGCTATAGCCCAAACCCTGGACCTGATAGCCGTAAGCCTCGCGGGCAGCGTTGGCGCGGATCGTTAGAGCATCGAGTTCACCGGTCGCTCTGGTGTCGCCAAGGATGTCGAGCGGGCTGCCTTCCAAGTCGGTACCATGCGCGGCGAGCCTTGCCGTCTGCTGACCAAGCTGCTGCTGCATCAATCGGCGCCGGTTCTCCTCGGCCATCTGCCCGCGCTGCAGGGCGTCGGCGCTTTGCCGGGCCATCAGGTCCTGATTCTGCCGGGCGACCTGCGATTGGTAGACGGCCTGTGCGGCGTTTGCGCTTGCCGCCTGCTGCTGAGCCTGCTGCTGGCTGATTTGGCCAATGACGCCCATGCCGGTACTGAGCGCCGTGGCGCCGAGCGAGAGGATGGCAGCCGTGCTGAGACCGGACATGGGTTAAGCCTCCTTGCGCGACATGAGAATGTCGGTTTCGTCGGTGAACGCGCGCTCCGCGGCGTCGACGTCCCGGGCGGCGGTCGCAAAGATCATCGTGAGATGGGTATCCGAGATCGCGACGAGAGCCTGCTTGCGGCCGGCGGCGGCGGAGATGACGTTGTAGCCGTGGACCTCGACCGGGCCGCGTTCAGTGTGCAGGACGGCATCGCCATTCACGATCAGCAGCGTCGGAATCTTGATCAGGACGCCGGTGATCACTGCTCCCGCCGGCACCATGACGGTGCGCGCATAGACGCCGGCATGAAAGGCATGGCCCGTCGGGATCGCCAGCTGCGGGAGTGTCGCCACGAGCGATTCCAGTTCGCGCACCCTCTCAATCGTCGTCGCGGTCATCGGCGCAATGTGCAAGCGCGGCGCGGCCAGTTCATTCATGGCTCACCTTCTTGAAGAAGACACGGTTGGTCTCGGCGTAGCCGATCCTCGGCAGGACTCTGAACAGGTCGCCCTCGCAGGGGGCGCTGACCAGCAGTCCGGGCGATCCCAGTTCGCGGGCCTTGTTCTCGGCCGCATGCAGCAGCTTCAGGCCGGCGCCCGTCGAGCGGTGCGCCCTGGCGACGAAGAAGCTCTCGCTTACGGCCACGATGCGCCCGTAGTGCGGCAGCGGCGCCGCCAGCACGGTGATGAAGCCCGCCAGCACCCCATCCACCCACGCGGCAAGGACGTGCAACAGGCCGGCATCGTGGAGCGCCCGATAGGTCTCCATTTTGGCCGACGGCGGCGGCATACCCTCGATGGCCGACTCCGCGGCGTATTCCGCGAGCAGGTCGGGAAAGGAAGGCGCGGCTTCCAGTTCGGCCACGGTGCTGGGGCGGATCATGCGGCCTCCTTCATGGCGGCGCGGAACAGGCCCCGCCCGATGGCTAACGGCTCGCCAAGAGTGAACCCCAGCCATCGCAGCCAGCGGATGGCCTCGGCATAGCGGGCGTCAACGACGTTCCAAAGGACGGAGAACATGCCGAGCCAGCGGGCCACCATGCGACGGGTTTCCAGCATGAAGGCGCGGCGATGCACTGGCACTAGGTCGGAACCGAGCAGCCACGGCACGCCGGTCTGCCCGATCAGGCTGAGCGGCACGACGCCCCCGATGCAGATGATCCGGCCTTCGTCTCGCCAGGTCCACGCCTCGCGGGATGCCATCAGGCTCTGCAACAGGCCATCGACGGGCTCGCATCCGAGCGCCAGCACTTCAGCGCGATCCTCCGCCCGCAACAGTGGTGCCAATTCGCGGGCATCGTCTAGGGTGGTGGAGAGCATGGTGATCACCAGCCGCGCTCCGCGATGAACTTGTAGGACCAGCTCGCCGACGTGAACGCCACGGTGAGCGCGCCGCTGGTCTTGTTGATGGCGGCCTGGTTGGCGACCACCGGGATCCCGATGGTGTTGCGGTTAGAGACGTAGGGCACGATCTGCGAGGAGTTCGTCGAGGCCGTGAACACGCCGTTCACCAGCACGTCGCCGACGGCATAGTTGAGATCGGCCGTGGTGCATTTAACGATGTACTTCGTGAGGTAGAGCGACGGTTCGGCGCCGATGTTGCAGGCCACCGTGGTGCCGGCGTTCGTCAGCGTGGCGATCCAGTCCGAGGCGTAGCGGCCGTTGTAGGCATAGGCGACGGTCGCCGTGACCTGCGTGCCGTTGGTGTCAGCCTCGCCGACGAACACCAGCGCGGTCTGCGGCGCCGTGGTGCCGTTGCCGAGGTAGCCGCGCATCTCGCTGATGTTGAACGTGAACTGCCCGTTGGTCGTCGAGGGCGTGCCGCCCCACTGATAGATTGGCGCCAGCGTGGTCTTGCCGGTCGTCATCACGCCGCCGGAGATCGTGACGTAGAGGTAGTTCTTGGTCGACGAGGTCAGGCCCGACCACGTCAGGTTCGTCGTGCTGTAGCCGATCGTGTCGACAGGGGCGCCGGTCGCGTTCGACCAGCCGCCCGCCGCCGTGGCGACCAGCGGATAGGTCGAGGACACGTTCTGCGAGGTCAGATTGAGCGTGGCCGTGGTGGTCGAGGGTAGCAGGCTCGGCAGCCCCGCCGTGGTGACGGGTCCGGCGCTCACGGTCTGGCGCACCCCGGAGAACGACAGCGACGACGGCGTCTGCCACTGCAGGGCGCCTCCCCCGGAGACGCCGAGGAACTGGCCGGGATTGCCGCGCGCCAGGCGGGCATAGGCGCCGGAGACACGGGTCAGCAGGTCGGCATCCGTGGTCAGGATGTTCATCTGCTGCAGCACCTGGATCAGGGCGTAATTGCTCTGCTCCGTGGCCGGGTCGCTGATGCTGCTGACGGTGTAGCGGCCGACGATCTCGGCGAGCTGCTGCAACGCCATGTAGACCAGATCGAAGCGGCCCTCGACGATCTCGGGATAGTAGCCGCCCTGGTTCGACAGCACCGTGAGCTGGGTATAGGGCACGGTCCGCACGATGGTCAGTTTGGTACCGCTGGCGATCGCAGCGCCGTTGCGGGTGTAGGTCACGTTGCCGCCCGAGGCCGAGCCGATGCCGGTCACGGTGTACTCGCTGGTCGACAGGGTCGTTTCGACGTCGTCGGCGTCGGTGTAGATGACGCTGAGATACGACGCGGCCGGGATCGGGAAGGTGAACGGGAACACGGTCGCGGACCCGTTGCCGTTGAAGATCACTTTGTTCGTGGTGCTGCTGAGGGCCATGGATCAGGCTCCGGCTTCGAGGCGGGGGATGATGGCGACGACGGTCGCGGGCAGCGGGTTGGACTGGCGGATGAACACCCGGCCCTGCGTGTTCCATGACGGATCGACCAGGACCTTCTCGTCGCCGGTCACCAGCATGGTGGGATAGCCGTAGTTCTCGCCGAGCCGTTCCTTGATATCGACCAGCCGCGACGAGGTCGGGCCCACGGACAGACCCCTTGTATCCTTCACCCGCAGCGTGACCTCGTTGATGACCTTGAGTCGGCCCTGCAGTGTCGGCGGTCCGGCCTCGATGTTCAGCGTTTCGAGATCGCAGACATAGGGCAGGCCCGCCACGATGCGGCCGGCGGCGCGCGTCAGCGTGATCCTGCCGCTGCTTACCGTCGCCGTCGGCTGCACGGATCCATCGGCCAGGATGGAGAGCGAGCGGCCCTCGAGGTGCCACAGCCCGTCCAGCGTGATCGATGCCAGCGCCCAGTCGGAAATCGCCGTCGCCTGCACGGAGACGTCGGGCGCCATGTCGAGGGTCGCGCTGACATGGCTGCTGTCGGTGTAGGCCGTGACGGTGACCGTGACCTGGTTCTGGCCGTTGCGGAGGATGTACTGCGTGCCGACCGAGGCCGAGGTGAACGGCGTGTGCCCGTCGGCGGTGACGGTCACGGCGTCGCCGGCATTCCACGAACCGCCGCTCAGCGTCAGCGTGCGGGCGGTGTCGGTGTTCCAGCCGTTGTAGCCGTAGCCGGAATCGACGCACCACGACGAATAGACGTCGGGGAAGTAGCGCGAGGCCATGCGCTCGACGTAGCGGACGGTCTGGCCGTTCACGGTGCGCTTCACCGCAAGGTACAGGATCGTCTCGCTGCCCTCGGTGATGCAGGCCACGCTCTCCACGAGGCCGTCGGTCACATGCCGGTGCCAGGCGTAGACGTCGTGTTCCTTCAGGTAGGTGAAGCCCAGCAGGACGCCGTCGGAGCGCACGCACCAGATGATGCCGTCGGGGTCCTTGGCATAGGCCCATTCCTCGATGGTCTTGCCCTCGAACAGGTGCCCGGCCAGGATCGAGACGTTGCGGCCCTGGAAACTGTCCGACGCAAACTCGTAGGCGACATCGCGGACCTTCTTGCCCGAGGCGGTGACGTAGACGGCACTGCTCTCCGTGGCGATCGGCGGGATCTCGGCGATTCCCTCGTAGCTCTGTGGCTTCACGGCACAGTTGGCCGGGGTCATGACATCGGCCTGCGCGCCGGCCCACGCCTTCCAGACCGCGCCCGAGGTCCAGACCAGCAGGACGTTGAGGCTCAGCAGGAAGCGGATTTCGTTCACCTCGCGGCTGGCGATCGTGCGGGTGATGGCGTCGCTGTCCTTGCTCGGGGTCGAGGTGTTCATATTGTTGAAGGCGGCCGAGGCCGACGACCAGAGCGTCTGCGGCTTCCCATTGGTGCGCGCGTACCATTGGCGCCCCTCGTGATAGGTCGAGCAGCCCGGATACTTGTCGGTGGCGTCGAACGGGTTCTTGTCCTCCGGCGGGCCGTCCGAGGTGTCGGGCTCGATCGAGGTGTCGGTGAAGCCCGGCGAGCCCGTCGGCGCGCGGCCGATGAAGCCATAGACGCCGTTCTTGGCCTTGTAGACGTTGTAGGAGCCGGCGCCGGTGGCATCGGTCCAGGAGACGGTCGAGGTCTGGTCGGACGAGCCGGCCACGGCGGACGCGACGCTTTCCTCGCCGGTCTCGTCGCTCACCGCGGTCACGACGTAATTGTAGGTCGAGCCCGGGCTGTCGTTCGATACGCCCGTCGGCGGCTGCTGCGTCGGGGCGAAGGTCGTCGTCGTCAGCGTCCACGAGGTGTGCCCGGTGCGGGTCAGGGTGCGCGGCGCATAGGTCGGGTGCGTGAGCGTCATCGTGTCCGCGCTCTGCACGTATTTCAGGCGGGCGAGATCGGCCGTCACGTAGGGCGTGCCGAGCGTGTAGATCCGCGCCGCGGTGCCGCCCGAGGTCCAGGGCCCGAGGCCCACGGTGGTCACGTCCAGCTCGAACGTCGAGGCCGTGACGCCGTTGATGGTGTAGCGGCGGCGGTTCAGCTCCGGCATGCCGGCGATGCCTTCCAGCCACACCGTGTCGCCGTTGGAGAAGCCATGCGCGCCGCTGGTGCTCACCACGCCGGGGTTGGCCTGGGTGATGCCGGTGATGGAAAGCGAGGCCTCCAGCACGTAGCCGCCATCCTTGATGACGCGCATCTTCTGGTCGGCGAACTCCAGCACGTAGGTCTGCGTCGTGTTGAAGGCGAACGGGACCAGCCGGGACCGGCCGGTGTGGCGATAGACCTCGCCGACGAAGGCCGTGCCGGCGCGGGTCGAGACGCCGCCGAACGGGTGCACGAACCAGTTCAGGCACGTCGCCAGGCCGACCTGGTACTTCGCGAGATCGACGCGGCCGTGCAGCGCGGGGGAAAGCTCCCCGGCGGCGAAGCTCGGCAGGATGGTCGGGACCGGCATCGATCAGGCTCCGGAGTCGACGGGACGGGCGAAGGGCGGCAGGCTCAGCGTTTTTGGGCGCCCGGATTGTTGGCGAGTTCAGGGTTCATCGCGAGAAAGTCCGGGCTGTGCACACGTGGTTGGTGATGGACTATCCAGCGAACGCTGACGTGACATTGCTAGATAGACCTCCGCCACCATGAAGGGCGCGAGCACCCAATCAGGCGGTACACGGTCGTGGAGATTGCTCAGAAAGACGCGCACGCCCTCTTGGATCATTTCGGGCGTGATCTCCTCCGCCACCTTCCGGTTGAACTCGGCCCACTTGCCGGGCGGCAGGGACGTGTTCGGGGCGTTGCTCTTGTCCATCGGTTCACCCTTCCTCGCTCATCAGCGCCAGATGCTTTCCGGCCAGCAGGCCAGCCGGTCATCGAAGCCGCGCACCCGCAGCGATTCGGCCTCCGGCAGCCTGTTCCGGCCGCCCTGCTCGTTGGCGCTGTCGGCCATGGCCTGCTCCAGCCGCGCGGTGGCGACCTGCTGCAGCTGCGCGGCCACGTCCCGCTTCTGGGTGATCGGGTAGGCGATGACGGCGGCCAGCGAATCGGCGAAGGCCAGCACGAAGGCCGCGCTGAACCGGTTGGGATCGGTGACGCGCTGCAGCAGCACGGCCTCGGCCACGGTCTCGTTGCAGTAGAGGAAGGAGTTGGTGCCGTCCGATCCGATCTCGAACGGCGTCACCGGATCGGGCCATTCCCAATAGGCCGACGAGAAGTCCAGCCGCCAGACCTTCAGGCAGTCCGACGGGTAGGCGTAGCTGTAGGCCCAGCGCGACGGCGGCGTGCCGGACTGCGACAGGGCGCGCGTCACCCTGTTGAAGTTCCAGTCCATCATGCCCTGCAGATCGTCGCGCACGGTCTCGTACCAGACCGAGACGACGCGCGCCTCGGTGCTGTTCTCGGCGAGGGCGGCGATGGTGGCCTGCGTGCCGAGGCGGCTCAGCGCCATGTTGCCGATATTGACGTCGGTGGGCATCAGGAGCCCTTTCCGGTCGCCACCTGGCGCAGGGTGACGTCCTTGGAGGCCGAGCCGCTCGACGAGCCCAGCCAGTACGACAGGACCATGCCGTAGCCGGTCGCCGCCGAGCCGCCGAGCAGCAGCAGGGCCTCCTTCATGCCCTCGGGCACGACCTTGGCGAACAGCATGTAGACGAAGCCGGCGAACACGACGATCGCCAGCACGGAGACGACGCCCGCGCCCCATGCGAGCGGGGAGCCGACCTTCGCCAGTTCCACGGTCTGGCTGCGCGCGCTGGCGACATCGGCGAGCTGCGCCTTCACCTCGTCGAGATCCTGTTGCCGCAGCCGCTCGGTGTGCGCGCGGGCATCGGCTTCCGCCTGCAGCACGGCCATCTTGAACTGCAGGGCAAGGTTCGGGTCGGCGGCCACGGCGCGCTCGATGCCGTCGGCATCCGTCGTGCCCAGCAGGTCGCGGGCGATGCCGGTCACCTTCTCGACGGCGGCGCCGGTCTTGTCGCCCATGATCCAGGACGCGACGGTCGGGGCCAGCCCGAGCAGCAGGGGGATCAGCGGCATCTAACCCTCCGAGGTCAGGAACAGCTCGCGCTCGGCCGCGCGGCGGCGGACGAGGCCGGGCAGGACGCCATCGGCGCCGCGGTTCCAGCGGGGGAACTGATCGGCCGCGCCGGCATAGTCCCACTTGTTGAGCAGCCGCAGCAGCGTCGAGTTGCCAAAGTTGCCGGCGCCGCAGTTGAACACGAAGCTCACCAGCGCATCGAACTGCGGCTGCGTCAGCGCGACGTCGACCAGATGCTTGACCGCGCCCTCGGCGGCCCCGAGATCCTCACGCAGCCATTCCGTGGCCTGCTCCTCGGTGCAGGTGTCGCCCTTGCGCACGCCGCGCGTGTGGCCGTAGCCGATGGTCCACGGCTCCCCTGTGACCTTGTTGCCGGGGTCGGGATAGGCCACCGTCTCCAGGCCCTCGAATTCCTTGATCAGCGCGAGGCCCCTGTCCGACGTGGTCAGCAGGGAGTTTGCGACGTTGCTCATGATGTCTCCTACTTGCCGGGCAGCTTCGTCGAGGCGAAGAAAACCAGCGCGCCGATCAGGACCAGGGCGATGCCCTGCCCGATCTGCTTCAGCGCGCCGTTGCGGACGGTGCGGTACATGTCGAAGAGATCCCGCAGGCCGCGGATATGCTCGGGCGCCTTCTCGTCGCCGAGTCCGACACCGGCCAGCGCCTTCTTGGCGCCGCGCTCGGCCGCGTCCTCGAGCATGGCTTCGAGGGCCTCGCGCGGCAGGATGATGTGGTCCCGCTCCATGCTCATGCCTGGATCTCCGGAGGAAACGCGGAATCGGCGCTGTCCAGTTGCGGCAGGCTCGACAGCAGAGCGTGATGTATCGCGTGCGCCCGATCCGCGAGGACCGCGACGCCCAGGATGAACACGCCGCCCTGGCGCTCGACCGGATCGAGCGCGGCCGGCGGCGTCGTCAACCCGCGGACCTCATCGGCCTGCGTGGTGGTCATGATGATGAACACGCTCATACGTTGGCTCCGACAGCGGTCGCCCACGCCTGCACGGCGTTGTATTGCGCCAGCTCCTGGGCGTCGGAGAGCGGTCCGCCGATCACAACGAAGCCGACCGAGGCGGCCCGCAAGGAGATCGCCGAGCCGGAGCTGTTGAAGGCCCCGATGTAGACGGATTGGCCCGGCGCCGTGGATCCACCGATGGTCAGGCCCGTCGCATCCGCGAGCCGCACACCACGGTCGTAGCCGAGCGCCGTCGTGCCGCCGGCACGGCTGATCGCCTTCAGGCCGCGACTGTCGGCAATCCCGAGGACGAAGGAGACGGATCCCGCCGTGTGGTTTGCCGATCCGGTCATGGAACCGCTGGTCCGCGGGTTGATCGAGATTGACGACGACGTTCCCACTCGGGCACCAGCCGCTACGCCCGACGCCGACAGATTCGCGCGCTCATACGCAGCAATGCGTTGGTTCGCGCCGGAGTAATTGACGCCATGGGTGCTCGGGACGAACCCGGTGCCGATGTAGTTCGACAGACCGTCGAACGTGTAATCCCGGTCCGGCGTGAAAGTCGGGGAATTTACCGTCGTCGCCAATCGCAGTTGTTTCAGGGACGTCAGGGACTGCGCGGCGTTCTCACCCCACAGTGCCCAGTAATCGTCGGTCAGCGTCCAGGCGCCCGAGGCCTTCTCGTTGAACACGAACTGGTCCACCACGACGCGGCGCGCGAGGGACACCGACCCGCCATTGGCGATGACGGCAGCCTCCCACGCCAGCGCATCAGAATCGAAGGCGCGCGACCCGCCGGCGCCGCGAACCCGGTTGAGGAAGGTGATCGGCATGTCAGGACCCGATGAAAACGGTCAGCTTCTGGCCGTTCGTTCCGATCTGGGTCATGGCACTTTGCGCTTCCTTGCCTGAGATCTGCACTGTATCGCCGCCCGCCAGCGGAATGCCGGCATCGAGGGCGCAGGTACCTCCCGTGGGGTCGAAGGCGGCGTCACTATTGGATTTGGCATTGCTGACGATGACGACACGGCGCGTGGAATCGGCGGCAACCAGCGACGCCGAGACTCCCGTCATGGTCACGGTCGACCGGGTCAGTGCCGCGCCCGTGAGGCCGGTGAGCACGACAGGCAGCGGCCGCGCTTCGGAAACCGGCACGTTGCCGCGGCCGGTCGACGACTGGTAGGCGATGTCTTGAGCCATATGCTTCTCCTGCGGAGAGGTGGGGCCGGCCACCTCGACCGGCCCCTGCGTCTTCACTGAACCAGGACGACCTGGTCGCCCGGACGGGCGGCCTTGACGGGCGTGCCGTCGCCGCGACCGGCCAGCGGATCGCCGAAGATCGGCGCCTCGGCACTGCCGCGGCGGCGCGGGGCCCCGACCGGCACCAGGGAGAGGCCCGGCGGGCCGGACCACAGGACGCGCGCGCCGATCGGATGGAGCTGCACACCGTCGTAAAAGGGATTGTCGACGACCACGTACTCCGTAGACTTGTCGCTCTTCTCGACCTTGTCGTTCTTCTGGGCCATGTCGATGCCTCCGCTCAGATCACGGTGAAGCCGGACGCGTAGGCCCTGCTGGCCTGACGGTCGTGGGCGAGGAACGCGGTGAACTTGCCGGCCGTCAGCGGGCCGGTGGCCACCGTGTCGTTGGTGCGCAGGTAACGCTCGACATCGAGCGGTACCTTCACCCGCAGCACCTCGGTGCCGGCCGTCAGCGCGGCCTTGCCGACCGCACCGGAACTCGCCAGCACGAAGGTCGAGGAGAAGCCGGCATTGTCGTCGGTCTCCAGGGTGATGGTGACCGTCGCAGCGCCGGAAGCGGTGACCGTCTCGGTGACGAGCACCACCAGTTCCAGCGGCTCGCCGTTGCCGACGTCGCGCACGGCGCCGAGGTCGATGATGTCGGTCGACGCGGCGGTCGTGGTGATCGCCTGGTCGGTGCCGAACGTGTTGAGCTTGTCGTACATCATGGATGGTGATTCCTTTCAGCGGAGGGCGGCGCCTACGACACGGTCGCTTCGGCCAGCGTGATCTGATCGCACTTGCGGATCGGGATGCCGCCGAAGCTGTCGAAGACACGACCGTCGCTCTCGTCGAGCGTGCGGCGGATGTTCGTGTTGTTCGTGGTTGCGGCGACCGAGGCGCCGATGTTGCGCTGGATGTCGAGCCACTGCTTGACGGTACGATTCATGTACCAGGCGGGCTTGCACATCTTGATGTTCGGGATCTTGTTCATCGCCCGCATCATCAGCTTGACGAGGTCGGCCGGCGTCGCGCCCGCGAGATCCGACACGTCGATGTTCCCGATGCGCACGACGTAGCGCCAGTCGCGGACCGTCAGGCCCGCATCCCACTTGTAGTGCGTGCGATAGCCCTGGTAGCGGTTGCCCGCCGCGTCGAGCAGCGTCTGCTCGCCCAGGTCCTTCATCGACAGGCCGGCCTTGCTGCCCTTGGGGAAGATGCCGTGCACGGTGAGGTCGCCCCATCCGACCAGCCAGATCGACGTGTTGTCCGAGCCCGCGCCGCCGCCGGAGATGAAGTTGTTGGCGGTCTGCGACGTCGCCGTCGAGGTCGTGTTGTAGCGCGGCGAGAATCCCATGAAGCGCTCGGGATTGGTCGCGGTGTTGCCGTAGAACAGCACCCCGGCGAGCTGCTGGGTCAGCCCTTCGAGGAAGGCGCGATCCTCGGAAAGGCGATAGGCGGCGGTGTTGCCGTTGAGGTCGGCCAGCGCCTTGTCGATCTCCGAGTAGGTCTCGAGCATGCCGCACGAATCGGTGATCTGCGTGCTCGTGCTCTTGGTCGGCACGATGCCCTCGTTGAAGCGGCGCCAGGTGCCGGTCGGCAGCGAGGTCTGGACGCTGGTGCGGTGGCCGGTGGGCAGGTTGCCCTCGTTCCACACCATGTCGTCGGTGATCTCGTTCATCTGCGACAGCAGCCCGATCACCTGCGCGATGCTGCCGTTCGGATCGAGGACCTTGGACCAGTCGGCCAGGGTCGGGTTGGTCACGGAAAGCGTTGCCATGGAGCGTGGTTCCTAGTTGTGCTGCGAGTTGGGATAGAGGGACTTCGGGTCCATCGCGCCGCTGCCGCGGCCGGCATTGCCGCCCACGAACGAGTCGTCCTTGATGGCGTTGGCCACCTTCACCATCCCGCGGATCAGGCCGGGATGATTGGTGAAGCCCAGACTTTCGAGATAGGCGATGGTCTGCCGGTCGAAGACCCGGGCGAGCGCGGTGCGGGCATTGCCCAGCGCCTCGGGCGAGAACTCCTTCTCGGCGGTCGCACGCCATTCGCCCGTCTGCTTCGTCCACGAAGCGGCCGAGTGGTCGTTGACCGCGCGGGCGATCTCCTTGTCGCGCTCGATCGTGAAGTCGATCAGCCGCTGCGCCGTCTCGGGCGCGATCTTCTCGCCCTCGAACAGCTTGATGGCCTCGCCGAACACCGGATCGTCGGCACGGTAGCCGTCGGGCAGCGCGAGGCCGGAATAGTCGGCCGGGGCAGTCGCCGACGCTTCCGCGCCAGCCTCTGCGCTCGCAGCCGCCGGCTGCAGCTCGCCCTCGGGGACGGCTGCCGCTTCCGTGGCGGTGGCGGTATCGGCTTCGGGTGCCGGTGTGGTCGTGTAGATCGTGTCAGCCATCGTTCTGCTCCTCTGCGATCAGGTCGGCGAGTTCGGCCTCGGCCTGCATCAGGCGGGCTTCCTCGCTCATCAGCTCGGTCAGGTGCGGTGCGTGCCGTTCGAGTTCGCCTAAAAGCTCGATGCCGATGCTGCGGCGGCCGGCCCTGTAGTCCTGGTGGCGCTGCGCCTCCGCCCCGCCCGGCACGTAGCCGTCGCTGCGGAGATCGCAGAGGCCGAGCAGTCCGTTGACGAAGCGGCGGCCTTTCTCGGTGGCCATCACCGCGCACAGATCGTCGGCGATGCGTTCCTGATCGAGCTTCTCGAGCTGCTCGGCGTGGCGGACCTGCCGCGCGTCGTTCGGATCGTGCATGGCTCAAACTCCCAGGATGGATTGGAGGGCGTTGCGACCGCCACCGACCTCGGTCTCGCTGAGGGTCTTGGCGCCCTCGGCGGCGGTCGTGGCGACCTGCAGCGCCTGCGCGGCCTGCGCCTGGCGCGCCCGCTCGGCGCGCAGGCGGGCGACCAC
>OFDC01000277.1_pt1 | contig 44549 bp, 35 predicted proteins | sample 1520941 | NCBI WGS metagenome assembly OFDC01 (sample SAMEA94258168, study PRJEB24077) | hot springs metagenome | biome: Aquatic biome; feature: Water | place: India | collected 2012-12-06 | depth 5 m | reverse complement strand
TTAACCCCCAAACCCATGAAAATTGGTTGGTGCTGATTTTTTGTCGTGTGCAGAGAAAAAAATGACAAAAATAGATAGCCTTGACTGTGTTTTGCAAGCGAGTACAACACAGTCAGGGTTTAGTCTTCAATAAATATAACGCCTAAAGCAAAGACCCCAATGTTGGCGAGCGATACACTTGCAATCGGCATAACAGGTAAATCTGCATAACCACGCTGAGCTAAGTGCATGGTAAGTGGTTTAATGTAAGGGTTTAATTGACCACTTGCTAGGTACATTTGACCTTTTTTACCTTTGACTTCATCTACCACGATTTCAGCAAGACGGCGAATACATTTGTCAAAACTGCGAACTTTTTCAAAGGGTACAATTCTACCAGAGTCATTTAAATAGACGATGGGCTTTATATCAAACAGATTGGCGAAGAAACCCGCTGGGGCAGAAATACGTTTGGTACGTATCATGGTCTTAAGATTATCCACGGTCATATAAATCGTCATTTTTTGGCGCAGTGCAGTGATTTGCGTGATGATTTCTGGCATGGTAGCGCCCTGATTCAATAATTTTGAAGCTTCCAACACCATTACTGCTTCACCATGTGAAATCGTGCGTGAATCATAGAGATAAATTTTCATGCGATGACTAAACATGGAGCTGATATTGAGCAAGTTGTTGTAGGTTTGGCTTAAAGAAGAGGATAAACAGATGATTAAAACTTCTTGCACATCTTCTTTGATGAGTTGATAAAAATATTCGATTAATTGATTTTCAGTAGGGGCAGACGTTGTAATATTTAATGAGGGATTGTCTAACAACGCGCGCTGCATTTGGTCTAAACTAATGGTTTTACCATCTAAATAATTGACACCGCCCATATGGATATTCATCGGTAGCATTTTGACATTGTCTGGAATGCCAAGGTCGTCTAGACATGACGTGGACGTGCTAACAATCATTTTCTTCACAGTAATTTCCCTCCTGTTGTACTTTTATCCTAGCTTAATATTAACATTGTCGCAAAAATAAGCATGATTTTTTTGTAGACTCATCGGGACAAAATTTGCCTTATGCTTTCAAAGATGACTATTTATAATAGGTTGACCTATTTTTGGTTTGATGTATGCTTAAGGTATGTTGATACAGCTACATTGCCTAACCACATTAACGAATTGCCACATTGACGAATTGATTATGAAAACGAGCTCTTTGACAAAGTGACAAGATTAATTCCTTAATGTGACCAAATAGTGAAAGGAAATTACTGCCAAGGATTATTTATGTCAAATAACAGCCAGATATCTACGCATAACACCCATTATCCGCATATTTTTGAGCCCCTGGATTTAGGATTTACCAAGCTTAAAAATCGGATTGTGATGGGCTCGATGCACACAGGGCTTGAAGATCGGTTTTTTAACTATCCAAAGCTAGCCGCTTATTTTGCCGAGCGCGCCAAAGGTGGCGTTGCCATGATGATCACGGGCGGTATCTCGCCCAATCATGAAGGTTGGTTGGTGCCGGCAGGCGGAACGCTCAATCACAAAGGCGATGTGATAAACCATCGTAAAGTCACCAAAGCTGTGCACCAATATGACTGCAAAATCATCCTGCAAATTCTGCATAGCGGTCGCTATGGGTATCATCCATTTGTGGTATCAGCCAGTGCCATCAAATCGCCTATTTCACCCTTCAAACCTCGTCAAATGAGTGAAAAAAATATTTTGGCGACCATCAAAGACTATGCCAAAACCGCCAAACTTGCACAAATGGCGGGCTATGATGGTGTCGAAATCATGGGTTCAGAAGGCTATTTACTCAATCAGTTTTTAAGCAATCACGTCAATCAGCGCACCGACCAATGGGGTGGTAGTCTAGAAAACCGTATGCGTTTTGCCCTTGAAGTCATCAAAGCGGTACGTGCGGCGGTGGGAGAAGCGTTTATTATCACCTTCCGTTTATCGATGATTGACTTGGTGCCCGATGGCAACACCATGGATGAAGTCATTACCATCGCCAAAGCCATCGAAAAAGCCGGCGTGACCATAATAAATACCGGTATTGGCTGGCATGAGTCGCGTATCCCGACCATCGTCACGTCGGTACCACGCGCAGCGTTTGCCGATGTGATTGCTGAAGTCAAACGCCACGTGACTATTCCTGTGATTGCTGCCAACCGTGTCAATATGCCAGAGACCGCCGAGCAGCTACTAGCAGAGAACCAAGCTGACTTGGTACAAATGGCGCGTCCGTTCTTGGCAGACCCAGACTGGGTGGCAAAAGCCAGTTTAGGACAAACTGACTTAATTAATACCTGTATCGGCTGTAACCAAGCGTGTCTAGATCATACATTTGAAAATAAACGCTCAACCTGTCTGGTCAATCCCCAAGCCTGTTATGAAACAGAACTGGTGTATAAACCTGCCAAAAAAGCCAAAAAAATTGCCGTAGTGGGCGCAGGCATGGCAGGCTTATCAGCGGCGACGGTCGCTGCCAAACGCGGTCATCAGGTCACCTTGTTTGAAGCACAGGATAAAATCGGCGGACAGTTTAACTATGCCAAAGTGATTCCCGGTAAAGAAGAGTTCTTTGAAACCATCCGCTATTTTACCAATTTGGTGGACAGTTTAGGCATTGAGCTCAAACTGAATCATAAAGTGAGCAAAGAAGAGCTAGAGTCGGGTCAGTTTGATGACGTGATTATTGCCACAGGCGTTGTGCCACGGGCGCTTGACCTTGAAGGGGTAGAGTTACCGCAAGTGATGAGCTATGCCGAATTGCTATCGGGTCAAAAAATTGCAGGTAAGCGAGTCGCGGTGATCGGCGCAGGCGGTATTGGCTTTGATGTTAGCGAATATTTAACATCCACCCATGTGAAACCATTTGAAAAAGATGCCCAAGGCAAGGTGATTTATCAACCGCATCCGCAAAGCGTAACCTCATGGAAACGTGAGTGGGGCGTAGACACCAACCCACACTATGACAGCAAAGGTGGACTGGTGAAACCAGAGCCTATTACCCCGACCCGTGAAGTGTATTTGATGCAGCGTAAAAAAGGTCGCTTGGGGGCAGGTCTCAATAAAACCTCAGGCTGGGTGCACCGTGCTCATATCAACAAGCATGGCGTCAAACAGGTGAGCGGCATTGGCTATGAGAAAATTACCAATGAAGGGATTTGGATTACTAACCCAGACGGTCATAGCCAATTATTGCGCGTTGATAGTATCGTCATCTGCGCGGGGCAAGAATCGGTCAATGACTTAATGCCTGCGGTGGGTGATGACTTGACAGCGCAATATCACTTGATTGGTGGGGCAAAATTGGCAGGCGAATTGGACGCCAAACGTGCCATTCGTGAAGGTGCGGAAGTCGCTGCCATGTTGTAGCCGCTTTTACTATGTCATAAAAAAGGCGATGAATGGATGTCATCGCCTTTTTTTATATTGGCCGCATATTATTGAATGGCATCAGACGCCAAGAAAAAATTGCGCGACTGCTGAGAGTCAATCAGCTTGTCTACAGCACCTTGCAAATCATGCGTAGTGTGCGGCTGCTCAATCATCTCGCTAATGGTGTCATACAGCCGTGAAAACAACGAGAAATTACTCTGTAGCAAATAACTCATAATTAGCTCGCTCACCCCCGTCACTTCCAAATCAAGCGACGTCTTAAAGCGCAGCTCGCCATCCATCACATCCATTTCCAAATTGCCAATCATCAAATCATAATTCAGATAAGCCAGCATGGCGAGCATCTCAGGGCGATTGGCTTCAGCAATCGCAGTAGGATAAACACTGTACACCGCAAGCAACTGCTGCTCACTAAAAAAACGAATCATACAACCCCAATGGCGCTCTTTATCTGACACTTGCATCGTATAATGATGAATGCTTTGCTCATCTTGCTCGCTGGCAGGGTGATACATAAATTGATAACCCATACTGGCTAAGATATGCTCTATATCATCGGGGGTAATCGGTTGTAGCTCTAATTCGTCATCTGCATCAAGCGATTCACTGGCTAAAATCGGTTCATCTTGTGAATGGCCATGCTCATCAAACGCCGCATTGACCGCGTTTTTGGCAAAAGGTTGATAGCCAGTAGCATCGGTATGCTCGTTTGTCTCAGCACAATGACTAGGGTCAGTTGTTTTATCGGCTACAGGGAGCGGCGCTGATGTTTCAGCAGTAAAGAACAGTTTTAGGCGTTGCCATAAACGCTTCGGATTTTTGGACATTGATTTCACTTACCCAACAAAAAATAGCTAAAAATAGAAAGAAAAACGAAAAGCAGAACAGTCAAAAAACAAAAAAGTTAACAAACAGGTTGGCAAAACTTTGACGCTATCACCAAGCTTTATATGGATACTTTATATTGATAATAGCAAAGACCTGTCGCAAGTTGGTATATAATAAGCTTTCTACACAACTTTAGCCAATTATCTATACAATGGGTATAAGGCCGTGATTTATCAATTTAATCTGTTATCTATTTAATGACTTGCAAATTTTAATCAATGCTATGCCAAATCCAACACCCACTGCTATGCCTATCTCGGCGACCAGTTCGCTGCTAAACTGTCAAAATGTCACCATACAACGGGGCGAATTTCCGCTGTGTGAAGCGGTGAATTTGGTGCTAAACCGTGGCGATATTTGTCATTTGGTGGGTGAAAATGGCACCGGCAAAACCACATTTTTGATGCAGCTTGCAGGGTTGATTCCTGTGTTGACCGGTGATATCAGCTGGCAGGGCAAGGCAGGACTACCTGTGCAGCCATTTTATGTGGCGCATCAATTGGGTATTCATTTGCAACTCACCGTTGAGCAAAATTTGCGATTTTTGTTAGCCTTGTATGGCATCAAACCAAGCGCAGATGCCCTTGAGCAAGCGCTCGATTGGGTTGGGTTAGCAGGTTATGAGAAAATCAACTGCTATCAACTCTCGGCAGGGCAGACGCGCCGCGTGGGTTTGGCACGCTTGCTGTTTGCGCTTGAGTATGTAGCGCAATTTCCTTGCTGGCTACTTGATGAGCCGCTGACCGCGCTTGATGTCAATATGATTGCCAAAATTGAACACTTGGTGCAGACATTCGTTCAGCGCGGCGGGGCAGTGCTCATGACCAGTCACCAAACTGTCGCCGTCGCCAACAAGCAATTAGATTTAACCTTGTATATGGTTTAGGGGCAACTGCAATGATTGATTTTTCTGCCCTGTGGCAACGCGAATGGCAAATCAAGCAGCAAAACAAAGTGCAGTGGTTATATCCACTGGTATTGTTTTTAATTATCATCACTTTATTTCCACTGGCGATGGGCACGGAGCCAAAATTATTGCAGCAACTGGGCGTGCCTGCAGTATGGATTGCAGCGTTATTGTCGCTGATTATGGGTATGGAAAACTTGTTTCGCCCAGCGCTCGATAACGGTACACTGGCGCAATTGGTTGTCGCTCGTGCCTCGATTCCCACTTGGGTGCTAGTACGGCTCATGGTGCATTGGCTGACCAGTGCGGGAATGGTGTGTCTGCTCGCATTTTTGGCGATGCCGCTTTTTGGCTTGACCAGCCAAGCAGCCATTGCCCTGAGTGCGTCGATTTTGGTGGGTAGTCCGATTTTGCTGTGCTTATCAGCGATTGCCAGCAGCTTGACATTATCGCTAAAAAACGGCGCGGTGTTAGTGCCATTGATTTCGTTACCGATGCAGCTCCCTGTGCTGATTTTTGCCACGGGGGCAGTGGGGCAATTTGCCATGGGGCTTAACGGTTATCCGATTTTAGCCCTATTACTGGCGGGCAGTATTTTGGCAGTCATCGTCACGCCCTTTGTGATTGCATTTTCATTAAAACTGGCTTGGTTAAGCTGATGATTTTTAGATGAAAAAATCCCCAAATACCAGTAAAATAAGCGAAAAACTATCTTATTGTTGATGGCTTACATTCATTTTAGAAAAAAAGCAAGGCGCATTCCATGGCAGAAATTACCCCAAACGTTGGCAAAACTGGCTTTTTTTCTCGCCTTTGGCAAGGGTTTCTTAAAACTGTTGGCACCAAAGAGTTTTATCGTATTTTTGCCCCTTGGGTGAAATATTTAGCTGTCATTGCTGCGCTGCTATTAGCGGTGGGTGCCGTTTGGGGATTAGCGTTTGCACCTCCTGACTATTTGCAAGGCAATAGCTATCGCATTATCTTTATCCATGTCCCCACTGCCAGTCTAGCCATGTCAATTTATCTAGGTATGGCAATTTTGGGGGTGATTTTTTTGGTGTGGAAAATTAAAACCGCCAATTTGGTTGCCCAAGCGATTGCGCCGATTGGCTTTATTTTTTGTGTGTTAAGTCTATTCACAGGCTCGATTTGGGCAAAGCCTACTTGGGGCACATACTGGGTATGGGATGCCCGTCTGACTTCTATGCTGATTTTGGCGTTTTTATACGCAGGCGTGATGGCGCTGTTTGCTGCATTTGAGCATACCGCCAGTCGTGGTAAAGCGGCGGCGATTTTATCGATTGTCGGTGCGGTTAATTTGCCGATTATCAAATATTCTGTCAACTGGTGGAACACCCTACACCAAGGCTCGACATTTACCGTGACTGAGCGTCCAAAAATGCCGCCTGATATGTATATGCCGTTGTTGCTGATGATGTTAGGTAGTTATTTTTTGGTGGCTGCACTGACAATCTATCGTACCAATACCTTGATTTTACAACGTGAAAGTAGCAAACAGTGGGTGATTGATGAGTGCAAACGGCTATATCGTTAAATTATTGCTAAGCTTGTCCTAGCTAAAGTGTCGCCTTTTAACAATCTATAGCCTTTAGCTTTAATCCTATAACTTCAACCTATTAGCCAAACCTGAGGTCACTAATGAGCCCGTATTTTCATAATTTTGCCGAGTTTATCGCCATGGGTGGGCATGGTAGTTATGTGTGGTCAACTTGGCTACTGACCTTACTAGGCATTATCGCGCTTGTTTTTTTTAGTCGTAATCAGCGTAAAGCGACCTACCGAGATATCACTACCCAACAGGCGCGCCAGCAACAGCGTCATCAGCGTACGGCTAAGAGCAGTGGATAATAGTATCTATCGCCCTAATCGGTGTTATAATAGACAAGTAGCCCCATAGGGTGTGGTTCATCAAAAGTGAGATGAAAAAAGCGATGAATAAAGTACGACAAAAAAAATTAATGTGGGTGATGGCAACCTTGTTTGGTGCAATCATTGCTGTCGTCCTTGTGATTTATGCAGTAGGACAACAAACCGACTATTATTTTGACCCCACAGCCATTAGTCAAGGCAAGGCACCTGAAGATACCCGTATCCGAGCAGGGGGCATGGTCGTGCGCGGTAGTGTCGAGCGAGATAGCACAGACCCGCTCAATGTCAAATTTAAAATCACCGATTTTAAATCCACCGTACCGGTATCCTATAAAGGCATTTTGCCAGATTTATTCGCCGAAGGTTCGGGCGTGGTAGCCACAGGTGCGCTTGAAGGCAATACTTTTGTAGCAAGCGAAGTATTAGCAAAGCATGATGAGAATTACATGCCGCCAGAAGTAGCAAAATCACTAAAAACCCAGCATCAAGCCAATGGCACGGATGTCAACCAAGCCCAGTTTATGCCAGCTACCCCTGTCAAACAATAAATTCACTTAGCTAAAAAGCCAATTAGCTAAAAAAATCAGCTGGCTAACAAAGCTATAGAGCTAAAAAAGTGGGCAATTGACCCACTTTTTTAATATCTTAAATAGTGTTAAAAATTTTATGCCATACAAAATCTTTAACCATAAAAAAAGGAAACCGCTTGGGTTTCCTTTTTGTTCAGTTTAAAAAACTGATTATTTTGCAGCAGATGCAGAAGCGTCAGCAACATTTGCAGCAGCAGAAGCGGCAGCATCAGCAACTTGGTGAGCAGCGTCAGCAGTAGATGCAGTTTCTACTACAACAGTAGAAGCGTTAACAGTTGCAGCAGATGCAGTTACTGCTGGTGCAGAAGCTTCAACAGTGGTAGTCGTAGTTGATGAAGCAACTGTAGTTGAAGCAGTAGTAGATGCAGCAGCTGGTGCAGCTTCTTCTTTTTTGCTACATGCAGTCATAGCTAAAGATGCAGCAACTAAACTTGATACAGCGATTAATTTAATGTTCATTACGTGTTCTCCTAAAGAAAATAACCCCGTATTCACTCGACAATACTCTAAATAAAGCGTTTATTTAGAATTAAAGACACACGGGACATGAAACTGGTGATATTGTAGCTGAAACTTAGTCAAGATAAAATAACTTTCGTATAAAAAATATAATAAATCTGATAAAAGGTTGTAACAAAATAACACCGTAATCACAAATACAACTTTTTGGACTTATTAATATCGTACGAAAAAGATATCTTCTTTTAGCTTTTCGCAGAAAATGACGTATTATACGCATAAAAATCTGGCAAGGATATCTTTATTTTTGTAAATTTACAAAATTTTTTCTATTTGCCGTACTGTATTAAATAATACCTAAAAAATAATTTTTTTTTGGCAATAAATGGTTAATTTTAATCAGGTTTGGCAGATTTTAGATAGGTAATAATAAGTTACATTAGTGGTATATTGTTAGGGTTTATTGTCAAAAATCTGTATAAAACTACGATTTCACACAGTAATTTTTAGGCAAAATGCTACAATGCCAAAATAAGCATATTATAAAAGCAAGCAAGATAGTATTTAAGGAGGTATTGGTATGAAGTGGGAAGATCGTGATGGTAGCTCGAATGTATTAGTCAGCGGCGGTAAAGCCGTGGGTGGCGGTATTGGTACTATTATCATTGGTTTGATTTTATGGCTGGTGTTTGGTATGAATCCTATGACTGCGATGCAAACAGGTTCTGCAATCACAGGTGGCAATAGTAGCGGTCAACAAACCCTTGACCAGCAAACGGCTGACCGCGACCAAAAATTTGTCTCAGTGGTGTTAAAAGACACGGAAGAAGTGTGGGGTCAGATTTTTAGTGAAAACAATATGCAATACCAACAGCCTAAGTTGGTGTTATTTAATGGTATGGTACGTTCGGGTTGTGGTAATGCGTCTTCAGCGACAGGGCCTTTTTACTGTCCTGCTGACCAACGCATCTATCTTGATACCAGTTTTTTCCAAGAAATGCGCCAAAAATTGGGTATCACAGGTGACCAAAATGGCTCAGGTGATGCACAAAACCAAGGTAAAGCAGGTGACTTTGCACAGGCTTATGTCATTGCTCACGAGGTGGGTCACCATGTACAAAATCAGTTAGGTATTAGCCAAAAAGTAGATGAAGCCAGTCGCCGTGCCACGCAAGCGCAAGCCAACAATTTATCAGTGCGTCAAGAACTACAAGCAGACTGTTTTGCCGGTGTTTGGGCAAACCGTAACCAACAACGTGTTCAATTCTTGGAGCAAGGCGATATTGAAGAAGCGATTAATGCGGCGGAGCAAATCGGTGATGACCGTTTGGCCCAAGCCAGTGGTCGAGCAGCGGTGCCTGATAGTTTCACCCATGGTACCAGTCAACAACGTATGACATGGTTTTCACGCGGTCTAAAATCGGGTGATATTAACCAATGCGATACTTTTAGTGGTGCAATTTAAGTAGCGGTGTGATTTAAGCGCAAAGGATGCCAATAAAAAAGACGCCAACAAAAAGCTCAACACCAGGTTGAGCTTTTTTATTTTTATGAGTCAGCTAATTAACAGGATTAAGCGGTAACATAATTAAGATTTATCTTTACGCGTCATTTGCTCAAAGAATTCATCATTGGTTTTTGAGTCTTTAAGTTTTTCTAGCAAAAACTCAGTGGCTTGTAATTCATCCATGGGGTGTAGCAGTTTGCGCAGAATCCATACTTTGCGTAGCATTGCTTCATCCATCAAACGCTCTTCACGGCGAGTGCCCGATTTTTTGATATTGATGGCAGGGAATACCCGTTTTTCGGCAATGTCACGCTCAAGGGTAATTTCTTGGTTACCTGTCCCCTTAAACTCCTCATAAATCACCTTATCCATGGTGCTGCCTGTGTCGATAAGCGCAGTAGAAATAATGGTCAAGCTACCGCCTTCTTCGACATTACGCGCGGCGCCAAAAAAGCGTTTTGGTCGCTCTAAAGCATTGGCATCAACACCACCCGTTAGTACTTTGCCAGATGAAGGCAAAACCGTATTATAGGCGCGGGCTAGACGCGTAATGGAGTCAAGTAAAATCACCACGTCTTGTTTGTGCTCGACTAATCGTTTGGCTTTTTCAATCACCATTTCGGCAACTTGTACGTGACGGGCTGGCGGCTCATCAAAGGTCGATGCGACCACTTCACCACGCACCGTGCGCTGCATTTCGGTCACTTCTTCAGGACGCTCGTCAATGAGCAGCACGATGAGATAACATTCTGGGTTGTTTTTGGTGATGGATTGCGCGATGGATTGTAGCAATACGGTTTTACCCGCTTTTGGTGGCGCGACGATAATCGAGCGTTGACCTTTACCAATCGGGGCAATCAAGTCAATGATACGACCCGTTAAGTCTTCTGTGGTACCGTTGCCGAGTTCTAGGCGAAGCTGCTGGGTGGGGAAAAGTGGGGTTAAGTTTTCAAAAATCAGTTTGTGGCGAGAGCGATCTGGGGTGTCAAAGTTGATTTCGTTGACTTTTAATAGGGCAAAATAACGCTCAGAATCCTTGGGTGGGCGAATCGTACCAGCGATGGAGTCACCCGTCTTGAGATTGAAACGACGAATTTGGCTCGGACTCACATAGATATCATCGGGACCTGCTAGATAAGAGCCTTCCGACGATCGTAAAAAACCAAAGCCATCGGGCAAAATTTCAAGCACGCCATCTCCATAGATAGCTTCACCGTTTCGGGCATGGGTTTTTAAAATGGCAAAAATGATATCTTGTTTGCGACTACGGGCCATGTTTTCTAGACCCATTTGCTCGCTAATCAACAACAATTCAGCAACCGATTTTTTTTTGAGTTCAGTCAAATTCATAGGTAAATCATCAATAACTAATTTTGAACCACCTCAAAACGTGAGTCGAGTAAAGGCGCTACATCGTTTTAAGACAGTAGGGGGTGAAGAGAATATAAAGAGAAAAACTAGAAACGTTTGAAATGATTAACTAAGCGTTGCACACAGACAATACCAACTAAACCAAATAATAGTAAATGCCTGCTAACGTGACGTTAAGCATATCGATAAGATAGTTATTTTGTGAAACACACTATACGACTTGACATATTCATTTGTCAATGTATCGACATAAAAAACCGCGATTTTTTTACTCACAAGTATCAAAATCGCGGCGAATATCATTGGTAACTATCAAAAAAGACACCGTTACCAATGTAACCCTTTAATTTAAACTACGTTGGTGATTCTTACCCTAGCGGTTATAAGTGTTTGTTGATAAGGGCAGCTAATTGGGCTTTTGGTTGCATACCCATAGTGGCATCCACTTTTTCACCGTTTTTAAACACAAATAAGGTAGGGATACTACGGATACCATATTGTGCGGCTAGGTTTGGATTTTGGTCAACGTCGATTTTAACGATTCGCGCTTTACCCTCATATTCTGAAGAAAGCTCGTCTAATACAGGGGCGATGGCTTTACATGGACCACACCAAGCTGCCCAAAAATCGACCAATACTGGGGTATCTGATTGTAGTACTGCTTTTTCAAACGTACCTTCATCGGCATGAATAACTGAAGACATAGTAACTCCTACGTGTTGATGTTGTTAACTGTTAGGGTTTGGATCATGCTTAACTGATAATCCAAACACTTGTTCTTGCCCAGTGCTTGTTTTTGCCTAATAAAAAAATCTTACTATTGGATACAATCAAACAGTGATAGAAACAATGATAGGATAATGAAATCTATTAAACAGACACCCAACGGCAAATTACTTTATAGTGATTATCATGATAGGGTCATCTTAGCATAACACAACCCCAAAACAGGGTATGGCTATGGTTAATTGTTTTGATAGTTATGATAAGAAACATTAATGACATCTAGCTAATCGTATCTAAATAATTGTAACGATAGAAGTTTTTAGAAAATATTACAGTCAATTCTTTTTACCGATGGACAGGCATGGGGGGAGGCAAAAGTTGCAGTTGCAATAAAATGGCTTTTACTCAGGGGTGAAAATGCGTAAAATGGTGTCTAATCGAATTATTGACTTTAACCGACACTAAGTGAAATATGCCTGACTTACTTGCTAACAACGAACTTATGGCCGCCATTGATATTGGCTCAAATAGCTTTCATCTTGCCATCGCGCGGTTAGACCATGGGGAAGTACGCAAATTAGCATCAATGTCAGAAAAAGTGCAGCTTGCCGCTGGACTTGATGAAAACAACTATTTGTCGCTTGAGGCACAAAAACGCGGGCTGGACTGTCTGACCCGTTTTGTCGGACGACTAGACGCTGTTTCACCGCAGCGGTTACGGATTGTGGCGACCAATGCGCTGCGCCAAGCCAAGAATGCGGATGAATTTATTCGACAAGCCAATTTAATTTTACCCAAACCCTTAGAAGTCATTGCGGGGCGAGAAGAAGCCCGTCTAATTTATTTGGGAGTTTCTCATACCAATGCCAGTACCGATAAACGCTTGGTGATTGATATTGGCGGTGGTTCAACGGAGTTTATTATTGGCAAAGGCTTTGACCCGATTTTGACCGAAAGCCTACAGATGGGCTGTGTTGCCTTTACCAAATCTTATTTTACTGATGGGGCTATCACTGAAAAAGCGTTTGAAAAAGCGATTGCTGCGGCGAGAAAAGAAGTGCTTGGCATTAGTCGTTTGTACCAAAAAACGGGTTGGGACAGTGTCACGGGCTCAAGTGGTACGATTAAAGCGGTCAATCAAATTTTGCTGCAACTTGGACTTGCCGATGAAAATGCTCGTGTGACCTACAGCGGTGTCAAAGAAATCCAAAAATTACTGATTAAAGCAAAACATATCGACAATATTGATTTTGCCGACGTTAAAGACACCCGTAAAGTAGTGTTGCCGGCTGGTGTCGCGGTGCTGCTCGCAGCGATGAATGTTTTGGGCATTGATACCATCTCTTATTCAGATGGTGCGCTGCGTGAAGGCGTCATGTACGACATGCTCGGGCGTTTTGCCAGTGAAGATGTGCGCGATCGCAGTGTACAAGCCTTGATGACGCGTTATTCAGTTGATAGAAAACAAGCAAAACGGGTGGTACGTACCGCCCAGCAGCTGTTTGACCAAGTGAAAAATCGCTTGGGGCTTGATGAAGAAGACGCGGATTTACTTCGCCGTGGTGCCTATCTATATGAAATTGGTCTTGCCATCAGTCATAGTAGCTATCACAGGCACAGTGCCTATTTGCTAGAAAATTCGGATATTGACGGGTTTTCACAAGTCGATAAAACACGCTTGTCGCAGCTCGTAATGCACCATCGCCGTAAATTAAAACCGGATAGTTATGATGAAGTCAAAATGGTGGGCGGTGACAATCTGGTGTATTTAACTTTGATTTTACGCCTAGCGGTACTGGTGCATCGTAGCCGTAGCAAACATGATACGCTACCGATTCAGCTAGCGGCTAAAGATAACCATACTTGGGAAGTTTCGGTAAATTTAGCGGATGATAACGCAAGTCTTGTGCTGTCAGATTTGCAAGATGAAATTGATATTTGGCAAAAGTGGGGCATGAGCTTATCCATTACCACTTATGAGCCAACTATTGGATAAGCAAATGGCTCAGTAAATAGCCAGACAAAATGTTAAATAAAGACAGGTCTGTCATACGATATTGAGATGACAACAGTTGCAGTAAAACAAGGGAATAACGACAATGAGTGTTTGGGAAAAAGTACAGCTTGCACGTCATGCAAAACGACCATTATTTTTGGATTATGCCAACCAGCTGTTTACGGAATTTGATGTGCTGCAAGGGGATCGCGCGTATGCCGATGACAAAGCGATTTTGGGCGGGATGGCGATGTTTAACGACCAGCCTGTCATGCTGATTGGTCAGCATCGCGGTCGCAGTACCCGTGAGCGTATTGAGTACAATTTTGGTATGGCAAACCCAGAAGGCTACCGCAAAGTGGTTAGACTGGTGCAAATGGCAGAACGGTTTAAATTGCCGGTGCTGACCTTTATTGATACCCAAGGCGCATATCCTGGCGTGGGTGCAGAAGAGCGTGGTCAAGCGCAAGCGATTGCCCAAAGTATTGCGGTATTTTCATCATTGAATGTGCCTGTGATTGCCACGGTAATCGGTGAAGGGGGTTCAGGCGGTGCATTGGCGATTGGCGTCGCTGATCGTATCAATATGCTAGAAAACAGCATCTATTCCGTGATTTCGCCTGAAGGTTGTGCGTCGATTTTGTGGAAAACGGCTGAAAAAGCGCCCCAAGCCAGTGAGGCTTTAAAACTTAGTGCAGCAAATTTAAAATCACTGGGCTTGATTGATGAAGTCATCGGGGAAGGCGAGGGCGCGCATATTAACAGCGATGTCGCTATGACCAACCTTAAAGCCACGCTCGAACAGCAACTAGCACAGCTTGAAAAGCTGGATGAGCAAACGCGTCTGCAACAACGCTATGAAAAACTGATGAGCTTTAATTCTACGGTGTCATTACCAAAAGCCTCTGCTTGATTGTCAGTGATTTAACCTATTTTAATTTTTAATGACCCATGGGCGTTTATTGAGGCGCCCATTGTTTTATCCAATTTGTTTTATCCCACTTGTTTTATTTCCTGGTTTTTCTCTTGCCGCATGAGCTTGAGCACTATGTCGTCTATCCCTATGTCATCTGTCCTTATGCCACCTGTCCCCATGTCACCTGTCATTGAAGCGACTCAGCAAAGTTATCAAACCCATATCAACCCGCACCCCAAGGCTACCACTAAAATTTTTATTGCGTGCAGTGGCGGGCGAGACTCGATGGCATTATTGTTCGCCTGTCAGCAGCTACAACTACCGATTCATGTCATTCATATCAATCATAAATTGCAAAAAATCAGTGATGACTGGCAACAACTGGTAGAAGGCTATTGCCACAATCACCACATTGACTATGACAGCGTTTGTATCGATTGGCAATCGCAGCAAATTTATGCCGCCGATAGCACAATTAACCATGGACAACAAGTCAATGAACAACAAGGCAGTACACAGGAAGTCAATGAACAACAAGCTAGAACCGCCCGCTATCATGCCATCATACAGATTGCAGGCGAAAATGCCATTGTTGCCTTGGCGCATCACGCCAACGATCAGGTGGAGACCTTGTTGATGAACCTATGCCAAGGGACAGGATTGACGGGGCTGACAGGCATGACGGCGTTTGGGGTGCAGCACGAATTTGGCACACCCATTTGGTTATGGCGTCCGTTGCTCGGGATAACGCGTGATGAGATTAGCGACTTTGTAGCAGCGCAACATATCCCTTATGTCGATGATCCTACCAATTTTGGCGTAGCTAATCAGCGCGCTTTTTTACGTAATCAGATTTTGCCACTCCTTGATGAGCGCTTCCATAAGCTAGTGCAAAATATCACCCGCACTCAGCAAAACCTAACCGAAGCGCAGCGTATAGTCGAAGAGCAATATCAACAAGATTTGGCGCTATGCCAGTGGTCAAATGGCTGGACAAGTCATCAGCAATGTTTGCATATCCTTAATCTAAAATCACTGAGCCAAGCAAGACGCTTTAACCTATTGCATCATTGGGTCAAAGGCTCACAAAAATTTGCCCCCACTCGGCAATGGATTGTACAAATTGAGCAGTTACTACAATCAGCGCAAACAGACCAGCAAGCCATTTTGCAGTGGCAGGGGATTGAAATTAGAAAATACCGCGATACGTTATACCGCCTTGATGCCGATTATGTGAAGGCGATTCATGGCAAGTCAGATAACAAGGTATTCGCCAATTTAGCTGCCGATGTGAGGCTATCTGAGGAAATATCTGTGGGGCGGTCTCTAGAATTGGCGCTTGCTAGCAGAGCTGTGTTGCCCAATGAGTCTTTTCAATTATTGTCACAATCGTTTCACCAATCGTTTAAAAAACTGTGCCAACGATTTGACATTCCTAGCTGGGAGCGACAATTTGCCAAAGTGGTCATTCTGGAGGACAACAACGAAAAGGCGCTCACGGCATCTCAAACACCAAAACGGCTTGCTTTATTATTGCCAAATATCAGTGTTTGGCTGGCAGATGCCAGTGAGCTGAATTTGGCTACCCAAGCGCCTTGTCCATGGCACTTGGTTTGGACAGACAGTCTTGATAGTCAATCTCATTGATTTAACACTAGCATGGACTTAGACTGTCATGGACTAAGACTATCAAACCCGCAATAATCCCTTGAATTTGCGCCATATATACCAATTTACGCTGTAAATTTGTCATCAAAATTTGCCGTAGGTATGGTAGACTTATTTGCGAATAATAGCGAGGGCGAACCTTTTAACTGCTTTCGCCACCCTACAAAAAATGATTACAAAGGACATCTATGGCAACCACAACTTCTCTTAATATCGCCTTTATTGGTGGCGGTAATATGGCATCGGCGCTTATCGCAGGGCTATTAGCAAAAGGTCAGCCAACTAGCCTACTGCATGTGGTAGAAACCGATGCTAAGAAGTTAGCGGATTTTCAAGCCCAAGGGTTAAATACTTACAATGCGAGCAATATCGACGATACCAAACGCGCCATCGAAAAAGCCGATGTGGTCGTGCTCGCCGTCAAACCGCAGGTCATTAAAGATGTGTTACTGCCAGTCAAAGATAGCTGGGGCGAGCAAGTGGTTATTTCAATTGCTGCAGGGATTGGTACCGAGAGTTTAGCCGAGTGGTTGGGGCCGCAAGTCAAGCTAGTGCGGGCGATGCCAAATACCCCTGCGATGATTCAAATGGGTGCCACAGGCTTGTACGCGACAGCAGCGGTCAGCGAGGCGCAGCAGCAACTTGCGCAGCAAGTGATGTCCGCGGCAGGACTGGTGTTATGGGTAGATGACGAAGACCTACTGCACGCCGTGACCGCTATCTCAGGGTCAGCGCCTGCGTATTTCTTTTATATGTTAGAGAACATGATTGCCACGGGTGAAAAATTGGGGCTGACCCAAACCCAAGCAACGGCTTTGGCGATGCAAACGGCACTCGGCTCAGCGCAAATGGCATTGACCAGTGATGATACGCCAGCTGAGCTGCGTCGTAAAGTGACCTCGCCCAATGGGACTACCCAAGCGGCAATTGAAGTGATGGATGCCAAACAAATGCATCAAATTATTGCCGATGCCATGCTAGCGTGTGAGCAGCGCTCGCGTGAGATCAGCCAAGCGTTTGGCAAATAACTCGACTTGGCTAAAACATGGGCTACAACATTGGCTACAACAGCAAATTTTAATTGACTATGTTAACGGCTTATCATTAACAAGTCTGTAAGCAGCAACAAGGATAAAAACAGGGCATGACTAATCTTTTGGCAGGGTTGTTTGATATCGTCGTCGCGGCGGCGATGATACTGGTTTTCTTTCGATTTATGATTCAGTTTGCTGGCATTACGGCAAAAGATGCGTTTGCCAAACCCATTTATCGTATGACACGCATTGTCGATGTTTTTGGACGTATTTTCCCAACCCTTGGTGATGGCAGAATCAATACCGCAAGTTTGGTGTTGCTGTTTTTGCTGCGGATGATTTTTATTTGGGGCGTGCTTGGCATGATGCGCATTGATAGTCAAAATATTGGGCTGTTTTATATGCCAGAGGTGAACTTAGCCATGATCGATTATCTATCGCGGCATTTTTCACCTGTCATGATGTTTTTTGTGGCGGCGGTGACCTTGCTGATTGATTTTTTAAGAATGTGTCAGTACATCATTATTGGCTCGTTTATCGGGGGCTGGGTGATGCTTTTTACCCAAAAAATGCCAGCGATTTTTGGACTCCTCACCTTGCTTAGTGAGCCAATTATTCAGCCATTTCGCAAAGTATTACCTGCCACAGGTATGCTTGATTTGGCACCTATGCTGGGTTTTTTCTTGATTATTTTGCTAGAAACCTTGGTACAAACCGTAGGCTTTTATTTATTAACCCTCTAGTCTTTGTAACCCTATAGTCTTTGGCAAACGACGATTAAATGAGTAAGCTTTAAAGCAGTGGGCTAAACAGGCGAATAGCGTTGTCCAAGAATTTTGCCCCAAAGCTACGCTGCTGCCATCCATCGCGCTGTAATAGCTCACTTTGTCGCAGATATTCATGCTGGCAAGTGAGTATTTGCTGGGTCATGGTACGATTATAAATCGCCATACTCACCTCCATATTCAGATAAAAACTGCGCATATCCATATTGACGGTACCAAACAAGCAATAATCGTCATCCACGCACAAAATCTTGGCATGTAGCAAGCCTGGATTAAACAAATAAATCTGCACCCCTGCTGACAACAGCGGCTCAAAATAAGCCTGTGAAGCAAACTGTACCAACAGTGAATCTACTTTTTTGGGTACATTTAAAATAACCTTGACCCCACGCTTGGCAGCGGTAGTCATAGCAAGCAGCAGCGCATCATCTGGCACAAAATAAGGCGTGGTAATAACCACTTGTTTTTTGGCGGCAAAAATCGCACACACCAAGGTTTCGTAGATGACATGCTCCGTTAATTCTGGCGCCGATGGAATCAGCTGCAAGCTGACTTGACTTACCGACGGGTAAGCTTGTAGGTCGCTTTGCAGCGGCAAAATGTTAAGCAGGGGCGGATTAGGGACACGCGTGTTAGCGTTTTGACCTGCCCCGCGAGCGTTAGCCTCGTGTTGTAATTTGCGATGATGCAGCTTTGAGGTGTCAATATACAGCGACTTGGTAAAGCGATTAACGATTTTTTCAAGGTTTGAAAAATTGGCGTTGGTTTCTGCGCTGATATCCGTGGTCGTGACAAGTGCCATGGCTTTCACCGAATTGACGGTATCATGACTTTCCACCCGTATCATGACATCAATCCATTTGCCCACATGCGCGTCTTGTTTGAAAAAATCGGGGTCGATTAAATTAAAACTTCCCGTATAGCCATAGCAACTGTCAAAAATAGCCAGCTTACGATGGTTGCGGATATCAATACGTTTGACAATGGTTTTGAACAAGCCTACGGGCAACGACTCATGCACAAAGACATCAGCGGCTTTGAGTTTTTTTACCCACGAACTGCGAAAAAACGCATGACTGCCAACGCTATCAGCGAGCAAATGCACGGATACGCCGCGCTGGGTAGCCGCCATCAAAGCTTCTAATAACTCAATCACCCGGCCTTGTGGCGAAACAATATAAAACTCCAGCAAAATCATCGTGTTTGCCGCACGGATATCGGCCAATAAACTGGCAAAAATAGCATCAGCGTCTGTTATCAGCGTCAGCGTATGATGGTCGTACACGCCAAACCCAGTTTTTAATAGGGCGATATTGCTCAGTTGCCGTGCTTCGGTGTCTAAGTTTTCGGAAATTTTATTAAAATCAATCTGATGAGCATTGGCAAAGTCACGCAGTAATTTTTGCACCATCAAACTACGCTTACGGTACTGGTGCCCAATATTGATTTCACCAAATAACATATAACCGATGATGCCAACAACAGGTAGGGCAAATAATACCGCAATCCAAGCAATTGCTACGCTTTGGCGGCGCTGCTGTTGAATAACCCGCACAACTAGCCAAAGTATGATAAGAAAATGGGCAATAACACCTAGCTGCCATAGCAACGTCTTGACAATTGACCACTCCAATAATAACCCCATACTAGCTTGCCTGACCTAGTATTGAGTTGTAATGAAAGCGCTTGGGAATTCTTTGTCCATGAGGGTGGACAATGTCAGCGACTTTGAGCACGTGTTGTATCCAAATATCTGCGCATTGTACCGCTGTCACAAGCTTATCACCCAGTGCCAAACGACCTGCGATATAACTTGCCAGACTGCAGCCCGAGCCATGATACTCACCCGCCAGTCTTGGCAAAATCGCTTGGTATGCCAGTCGGCAGGTTTGGCTGTCATTAATGTATAAATATTGCTCGATACCAGCGGCTTGGCTATCGTGAGACGTCTTGACTAGCACTGCTTTGGCACCTTGTTGACACAAATCTTTGGCGGCGGCATGTAGATTGTCGATGCCTGTCAAATCACGCAGTTCAATGCTGTTAGGGGTCATTAGGGTTGCAAAAGGGGTCAACTGGGAAAAGGCAGCCACCAAAGTGTCTTTGTCACCTAAAGCACCGCCACTGTTGGCGACCAGTACCGGGTCAAGCACATACGGCGTACCTGTTGCAATACTGCCATCGGTGAAAAGCTGCGCGAGCATTGCAATATTGTCAGTGGTGCCAAGCATCCCTGACTTGATGGCTTTGACAGGCAAATCATTAAGCACCGCCAGTGCTTGCGCTCTTACCAGCTCACTTGCGCATGCCTCAAACCCAAAAACTTGCTGTGAACTTTGAACGGTCACTGCGGTACAAGCAATCGCTGCATGACTCCCTGCTTGCCCAATCGACTCAATATCCGCTTGCAAGCCTGCGCCACCTGATGGATCTAACCCCGAAAAACACAATACAGTGGGGCGCAGTGTCATGCTAGGTAATAAAATAGGGGCAAGGGTAGCAGGGGTTGACATAAGATTTTCACAGGCTGGCTATCAATCCTCATAAAGGATTGGTTAAATGGTTTTTTTAATCATTATTTTCAAACAGATTATCACATAACGATTGGGTTGTATAGGTAGGCGTTATAGCTAGGCACAGTGCCACTGCCAAGGTGCTGCAATTATTCTCACATAATTTTTTTAAAAAGTCTTGCAAATTTGGATTGGTTTGTTATAATGCCCACCCACAATGCTTGAGGTTAATGGCGACATTGACTAAAATTATTGTACGGTGTTATAGATAAGTAAGAGCAATTCGGTGACGTGGGTGAGTGGCTGAAACCACAGCCCTGCTAAGGCTGCATACGGGAAACTGTATCGAGGGTTCGAATCCCTCCGTCACCGCCATTTATTGAATCAAAATTAGTTTTTAAATTATTTAAAATAAAGTTTGACAAAATAAATATTCTAACTTATAATAGCGCCCACTTAAAACGAAGACATTAGTTAAGCGCTTGTAGCTCAGTTGGATAGAGCATCAGGCTACGAACTTGAGGGTCGGGGGTTCGACTCCCTCCAAGCGCACCACTAATTACTTTGTTAGAATTAATCGCCACTCTTTGAGTTCAGGCGATTTTTTTATGCCTTATTTTTTTATGCCTCATATTACTCGGCGGGTTATTTTGCCGTTAGTCCTCCCTTGTTTGCCAAAGTTGCCTAAAGCATTTTCATCCCATTTATGTTTATCTGAGTTATGTTTATCCCAGTTATGCGCTGATGGGGCTCGAGTGTGCTTTTGAGTCATAGCGTTTTGGTTGTATTTAGGCTACAATTTCGCTTAATTACTCCTATCATTCGCCCGCTATACCTATGCCTAAGACCAAAACCCCAATGTTAAAAACAGCTGAGACCAGCAGCCAGCCGCAATCTCTGCCATCAGCGCCATTGCCAGAACAACAACCTGTGATGGCAAAAGCGGCTACTCGGCTGATTGCTATGCTGTATGATGGTATGTTGATTTTGGCGATGCTATTTTTTGTGCAGATGCTGCTGATTGTATTGGGGACTAAACTGCTAGGTTTGGCAGGGACGGATATGAAGCAAGCGGCGACATTACCGCTATGGTATCGTAATGTTGTGCAAATCCCTGCGTTTGTGATTATCTTGGTCGGGTTTTATGGGGTGTTTTGGCGTAAGGCAGGGCAAACGCTTGGCATGCAGACTTGGCGACTTAAAACCATGAACCGTGATGGCTCATTGCTAAGTTGGCGGCAATCGATGATGCGGATATTAGCCGCCTGTTTATTGCCGGTGGTCTGCGGGATGATAGGCTATCTTATCCACCAGTCGGTGGGTGCGCTGTATTTTAGTATGTTTATTGGGCTGTTGTTTAATTATTGGTTTGCATGGGTCAATAAGCAAGGCTTGGCGCTACATGATTTGCTGTCAAACACCGTGACCATGAAAATGCCAAAAATTAACCATGAAGGCTTGTTTGCTGGGTTTAGGAAAAAATGACTATTTGTCTCTCGCCCACAACCAGTCTGCCAAATCGAGCAAATAGTTATCATTGCCAAATTCAGCAATCACCGCATTTTTAGCGGTATCAAATAAGCTTTGCGCGTAGGTTTTGGCAGCTTCCACGCCCAGTAATTTGACATAAGTGGATTTATCCAATTTTTCATCACTCCCCGCAGGTTTGCCAAGCTGCTTGGTGTCGGCAGTCACATCCAAAATATCATCTTGTACTTGGAAAGCCAAGCCAATCTGCTGGGCAAAGCTATTGAGTGCTTGGCGCTCGCTGTCAGTCGCGTTGGCGCAGATGGCACCCATCAAGACGGACGCTTCAATGAGCGCACCTGTTTTGTCACGGTGAATAGCTTCAAGCGCAGTTTGGCTAAGCTGTTGGTGCTCGCCATTTAAATCCAGCATTTGCCCCATGACCATCCGCCGTGCCCGTGGCGCAAACGTGGCAGAAAGCGGGGTAGCAAACTCACTGTTTTTACCAAAATACGTATGGGTTAGGGCTTCAAATGCCAAGGTCTGTAGCACGTCACCGGCAAGCATGGCAGCGGCTTCACCATAGGCGATATGGGTGGTAGGGCGCCCTCGGCGCAGCGCATCATCATCCATACAAGGCAAGTCATCATGCACCAGCGAATAGCCGTGTAGACACTCTACCGCCATCATGGCACGGCGCACGTCATTAGATAATTGATGGGATGGGTGGGTAAGACTGCTTTCGGTTTTTACTGTGGCAAAAGTTGCTGCAATCAGTAAAGGACGTACCCGTTTGCCGCCATTGGTCATCGCGTATAGGCTTGCTTCATGCAGCGGTGAGGGTAACTTGCAGGCTTGGAGGTAGGCTGTGATATCCGATTCTAGTTGGTCAATGACTTGGCGCGAAAAAGCAGTAAATTCCATAATCAATTCTTTTGTAGGTGTTAAAATTTTGAGCAATAAAAAAGCTGCCCCCATTAAGGTTGAGCAGCCTTTTTGCAAAATGGCGCAACAAGTTTAACCCATTAGTCTAGGAAATTAAAGCTATCTAAATCCATCGCCATTAACTCGCTTGGTGCCAACATGCTCTCTGAGTGACCTGAGGCGCGTGGCAATAGTTTTTCAAAATAAAACTCAGCGGTTTTGATTTTGGCTTCATAGAATTCTTTGGTTTCGCTGCCGCCATTTTTGAGTTTATCATACGCTACCGCCGCCATGCGTGCCCAGTGATAGCCCATGATGACGTAGCCTGAGTACATTAGGTAATCATCGGATGCTGCTGAGACGATTTCACGGTCTTTACGCGCTGTGAGCATGATACGTGTGGTAAGGGTATTCCACTCTGCACAGTATTTGGTCAATTCCCAAACGAATTTACGCATCCCTTTGTCTAGTGCGTATTCACTACACCATTTCATGATATTGGCGGTGTAATCCAGTAGCACTTTGCCTTTTGATTGGATTAACACTTTACGACCTAATAGGTCAAGCGCTTGTACGCCTGTGGTGCCTTCATACAAGGTTGAGATACGTGCATCACGGGCGATTTGTTCCATGCCCCATTCTTTGATATAGCCGTGACCGCCGTATATTTGCATACCATGTTTGGCACATTCAATGCTTAGTTCAGTTAAGAAGCCTTTGAGTATTGGGGTATAAAAGCCCAATTTATCATCCCATTTGTGGAACTCAGCATCGTCACCGAGCATCGCTGCTTCAAACATTTTGTCAGCATAGCGTGATGCGTGATAAATCATTGAGCGCGCGCCTTCTGAGAAGGCTTTTTGGGTGAGTAGCATGCGCGCAACATCGGCATGATGGATAATCGCATCAGCCACTTGGTTTGGCTCTTTGGTACCTGATAGGGTACGCATTGAGCGGCGTTCTTTGGCATAGGGCAATGAGTTTTGGAAAGCCAATTCCATATGCGCTAAACCTTGCACACCTGTGCCTAGGCGGGCAGTGTTCATAAAGGTAAACATGGCTTTTAAGCCTTTATTCGGCTCACCGATTAAATAGCCTGTCGCATTATCAAAGTTGAGTACCGCAGTTGCTGATGCTTTGATACCCATTTTGTGCTCAATTGAGCCACAGTTAACGGGATTACGCTCACCAATGTCACCGTTTTCTGTGACCAAGAATTTTGGCACGATAAATAACGAAATACCCTTAGTACCTTCAGGCGCATCGGGTAGGCGTGCTAATACGATATGCACGATATTTTCCGTTAAGTCATGTTCACCGGCTGAAATAAAGATTTTGGTACCACTAATCTTATAAGTACCATCCTCTTGCGGGATGGCTTTGGTTTTAACTTGACCCAAGTCAGTACCACATTGTGGCTCAGTCAAACACATGGTGCCCGACCAGCGACCTTCTACCAAGGCTGGCATATAAGTGGCTTTTTGCTCAGGGGTGCCATATTGCATGATGGTATTCATACAGCCCACCGACAGCCCTGGATACATGGCAAATGCCCAGTTTGCCGTGCCCATCATTTCACTTTTGATGAGGTTGACCGACATTGGCATATTTAAGCCACCAAATTCTTCAGGAAACGGTATGGCTTGATACCCAGCTTCAACGAACATATCGTAAGCTTCTTTAAAGCCTTTTGGCGTGGTCACAACACCCTTGTCAAAATGGCAACCTTCATCATCGCCTGATTGGTACAGTGGCATCAACACATTGCTACAATAATCCGCAAAACTCTCAAGCATCATATCCACGGTTTCAGAATCGGCATTTTCACCAGATTTTAAGGTTTTATAGTGTTCGGGGTAATTAAATACTTCATTGGTTAAAAAGCGAATATCACGCAGGGGGGCTTTATATGATAATGGCATACGCTGAAATCCTTTTAATAGGCTATTAACTAAGATAAAAACGGAAAGGTAAAAATAAGTCCGCTCAGTATAAAGGTATTTGCCCCTAAAAGCTTCAAATCATAATAAATATTCATAAATAATACTCATTATCATAAAATTATTTTATGATTTTGTGGTCATCGAGCAAGGGCGCGTGGTGGAGACAGGCACCCATGATGAACTGTATCGCAAGCAAGGCAAATACTATGAGATTTTTAATGCCATGTCCGATAGTTTAAATCTTGATAAAATCACCCAAACGTTAGACAGCCATTAATTTCGGTTTCATGATGTAGGCTTAGCACGCGCACTGGTAGCGCTAAGCGGATTAATGCCGTAACCTGGCTGACTTAAATTTATGCTACCATAACTGTTTTGTCATATTCACCCAACAAGTTAGTCAATACTCATGGAATCTCAAGTCTTAAAAATATTTTTGGCACTGGTGGTACTGGTCAATCCCTTTGCCGCGTTATCGTTATTTATTGATATCACCAAAGACGCCAATCGACAACAAACTCGCAAAGTTGCACTGATTTCAGCGATTACCGTGTTTGTGACCATTGCGATATTTTCGCTGGCAGGCGAGCCTATTTTAAAGGTGTTGGGTATTTCGCTTGGGTCATTTCGTATCGCAGGCGGTATCTTGGTATTGATTATTGCCATTGGCATGATGAATGGCGCTGGCAATGTTGCCAAACCGCATGTCGGCAAATCCGGGGATTTAAATGGGGTGGCGTTTCAAGGGGCGGCATCTGCCGTGGTGCCGTTGACGATTCCGATGGTGATTGGTCCTGGTGGAATTTCTACCGTGATTATTTATGCCGCAAGCGGGCATAATTATTTTAATATGCTAGCGATTATCACCGCAGGTTTGATTATCAGTATTATCACTTATCTAAGCTTTATGGCAGCGGGGCAGGTAAGTCGTTTTTTAGGTGATACCGGGCTTAATGTGCTCAATCGTATCATGGGGATGCTACTTGCAGCCGTTGCAGTAGAGATTTTTGTGGGCGGCTTAAAAAGTGTATTTCCGCAATTGTTATAAGTTCAATGTTTCAAGCTGCATGGTTTGCTCAATAATTTATCAGCATAGCCCTCAAGCATTAAGCATTGTAGTCGCTGTGTTAATATCACAAATTATGCTTGATTTTTACCGTTAAAGTCGCCATTTTAATAATCATGCAATATGCCAAACCCTGTTAATAAGCTGTCAACAAGCTTCTAAAAAGATGCAAAGCGTTAAACCATGCTAACGTTGATGAAAGCGATATCACAGGGTGACTAACAGGTTGCTTAGCCCAGTTTATAAGAGTTCATAAGCTTAGTTTATAAGCTTAGTTCATAAGATAGCTACTAAGGTAGTAACCAAAATAGTCACTGGGGCGGATAAAAGATTGAGGAGCGACGATGCAAAAAGATACAAAATCAGATTACCAAAGCCTACTGCAAGCGGCAAAAGAGGCCAAAGCAGAAGCGATGATGCTAGAGTTTGTCGAGCAAGATGACGGCAAGATGGTACTACGTACTTCGAATGGCGAGTCAGAAGACTTGGTAAGTATTGAATTTTCTGACAAAGTGAAAGAACTGTTGGGGGATGACACCCAGTTGATTGGTCAAAGCATGATTCATGCTGCCATTCAAACCTTAATGCAAAAGCAGCTTTCACAGTGGCATGCCAATGTGTATGACGAAGAACCCATGCATTACAGTTAACGCGTAACGCCTATTTATTGATTTGTTGAACCCATAAGGCTAAAGACTTATGGGTTTTTTTGTGCTTGGATTTTTTATTTGTGGGCAAATCCTTTATAATTAGCGATAATTTTTCTTCTGTGTTTCACTTATCAAAAAGAGCCGCCACCATGCCTATGCAAACCGCCAATTTTTATACCATCAATCATTCCAATTATCCTGTCAAAACCATTGGGATTTTAGGTGGCGGACAGCTAGGTATGATGTTGGCGCAAGCAGCATTGCCACTCGGTATCCGCTGCGTGTTTTTGGAGGATAGTGCCAATTGCCCCGCACGCTTACTGGGCAAAGTGTTTAGTAGCAAGCAATTTGAAGATTTTGCCCAAAGCTGTGATATTTTTACTTTAGAGTTTGAAAACACCCCGCTCAAACCTGCCCAGTTTTTGGAATCGACCAAAACCTTGTACCCATCATCATTTGCGCTATCGGTGGCACAAGATCGGTTAAATGAAAAAAACTTGTTTAACCAATTAGATATCGCCACCGTGCCTTTTATGGCAGTGCATAACAAAGCCGATATCCAAGCTGCCGCCGCCAAAGTGGGGCTACCCTTGGTGCTCAAAACCACACGCGGGGGCTATGATGGCAAAGGGCAGTTTGTGGTCAAATCCACTGACCAAATCGACACCGCGTGGGCAGAACTTGGCGGCGCAACCAAAACAGCACCACTCATTGCCGAAGGCTTTATTCACTTTGAGCGCGAAGTATCTATCATTGCAGTGCGCGCCCAAAACGGTGAAATCCGCTATTATCCGCTCGTGCAAAATGAGCATAGTAATGGTATCTTGGCAAAATCAACTGCACCAGCACCGAACGTCGAGCAATTGACCGAACAAGCCCAAAGTAATATTAAAAAATTGCTCGAACATTTAAACTATGTAGGCGTGTTGACGTTAGAATTATTTGTGACTTCTGAAGGCGGCGCTGAAAAATTGCTTGCCAATGAAATCGCACCCCGCGTGCACAACTCAGGGCACTGGAGTATTGAAGGCGCGGTAACCAGTCAATTTGAAAATCACATCCGTGCCGTGGCTGGATTACCCCTTGGCGATACGTCCATTGTTAAACCATCAGTTATGTTAAATATCATCGGCAAATACCCAAAACTTACTGATGTACTTGCTATTGAAGGCGTGCATGTCCATAACTATGACAAAGAAGAGCGCGAAGGTCGAAAAATCGCTCATATCACTGTCATGCCGAGCGATAGCAGTCAACTGGACAACACGGTCGCGCAAGTGGTGGCAAAATTACCCAATAAATTGTCTGACTAAAGCCATGTGACTAAAGCTATGTATCAGCAACAACACCGCAATCATCCGTAAGGTCGCGCATAGTCAAATCAAACGGGGATTAAAGTTTGACATTACCCAGTTTCTCCTCATCAATTTGCAGCTCGTTGGCAACCTCACTCACCGTTTGGCGATTAGTGCGGTCAAGGTAGGTTTGTGCGCGGTCAACTTCTTGGGTCAGTACATGGAGCGTTTGCTGCATATTGCCCAGTGCTTTGAGCTTAAAGGCGTCAATTGCATGCATGGTTTCATAGATGTGGTTAAAGGATTTTTGCAGTTTTCCCAAGTCCACTGAGCTGCCACTGGCTTGTTCATGCACTTGCGCGGTTTGGCGTTTTAATAGCACTGAGGTTGATTCAATCAAACCACTGGTCGTTGAGTTAAGCGCATTGATTTGGTCGAGCACCAGTTTTTGACTGCTCAGCGCTTGTGACACCATCACCGCAGTACGCAGCGCAGCAATCGTTGTCGTCGTGGCACGGTCAACGCCTTTGATAAGTTCTAAGTTGTTTTTGCGAATCATATCAAGCGCCAAATACCCTTGGATGTTCACCGCCAGTTGGGTCAAAAAATCCATGTTTTTTTGGCGGACATAAAACAGCAGTTCTTCTTTGACCACGCGTGCTTTTTCAGGGTCAGTGGCTTCAAGCTCACCGATTTTTTGCCCAAGGCGTTCATCAATTTTTTGACCGACATAAATATATTGACGCAGCGACTGCATCAGTGCCCACATATTGACCTTTTCTTGCTCAATACTAGCATTGTCTTTCATCAGTTCATCTTTGCCGTGATACAGGCTTTCGATGATGGCATTGATATGGGTTTGCGAAGATTGGTATTTGCGAAAATAATCTTGTACGGATTTGCCCATTGGGATGATGCCCAAAAATTTGCGTGGACTTGACAGCGAACCTTGTCGGCTTGGATCTAAGTCTTCGACCACGCTGCGTAGCTCAGTCAAGGATTTGGCAATCGGGGAGTGGTCAAATAAGGCTTTATCCATGCTTTTGGCAGGGCGATCGAGCATGCGATTTGCGATCTGCGCGGCAGCGCGAATTTCGGCATTACCCAGCTGATGAATGGCGTTGACTTTCTCATCGAATACAGCCGTGTTGACAGGGGTTTGTAATACGTACCTCACAAAATCGTTCACTTTGGCATCAAGCTCAGGCACTTTGGTTAGGTCAAGTTTGACCATTTGGTCGGCTTCGTCTTGTGGCACAACGGCAACGGGTTGCGGCGCCTCAAGGCTGATGACAGGGCTGGTTTCTGGCGGGGTGAGTTCTGGCATGATATGTCCTTGAGTTGTCTATATTGGTATTTGTATGCTAACTTGCCTTTTAATCTGTCTTTGTATTTTAGCGGTTTGAGCTAACGCTAGTTTGATTATCTTGGTGAATTATTTCATTTGTTGTTCTATTTGGGTAATCATTTTTTCCATGCGCGTTTGACGAATGATTTTTATGATTTATCGCATAATGCTATATCAGTCTGACAAAAACTTTTTCAATCACCTGTTAAAAAATAAAAGCCCAACAGTTAGTTGGGCTTTTATTTTTTCAAAATTCTTGGTAATAATATATATTATTGTACCCGTGATAGGTATTCGCCAGTGCGGGTATCGACTTTGATTTTTTCGCCTTGCTGGACAAATAATGGCACACGTACTACCGCACCAGTTTCAAGGGTTGCAGGTTTGCCGCCGCCACCTGATGTATCGCCTTTTAGACCTGGGTCGGTTTCGGTAATCACTAACTCAACAAAGTTTGGTGCAGCAACGCTTAAAGGCACGCCATTGAATAGGGTAATGGTACATTCTTCGTTGCTATTTTCTTTTAACCATTTTGCCGCATCGCCCATCGCGTTTTTGTCGGCTTGTAGCTGCTCAAAGCTTTCTGGGTGCATAAAGTGCCAGAATTCGCCATCGTTGTATAGGTAGTTCATTTCAGTATCAACAACGTCAGCGCCTTCAAGACTATCGCCAGATTTAAAGGTGTTTTCTAATACTTTACCCGTTTTTAGGTTACGCATTTTGACGCGGTTGAATGCTTGACCTTTACCTGGTTTAACGTATTCATTTTCTAAAATTGCAAAGGGGTTGCCTTCGTGCATGACTTTTAAGCCAGCTTTAAATTCATTGGTTGAGTAAGTTGCCATAAAATTTCCTAATAAGGTGTTGCGACTAAAAAATAACCGAGGTAAATCAAATCTTTGTATAATAGCCAATTTGCTAAGAAAGCGCTGCCTACGCGGTAATCCTATTAGCGACAGGCGTTATCAGCAAGCGGCATTGACAATTGGATAAACACTATATGATAAACTATTTGGCGACACAAAAAAACTGGCAAAATGCGTTTTCTGATACCATCACCAGCTTTGCTGAATTAGCGCAAGCGTTGGATTTGCCGATGGATAGTTTTGATAGTCAGGTCGGTCAATTTCCGCTAAAAGTGCCACGCCGCTTTGTGCAAAAAATGGGGAAAGGCGATATCCATGACCCGCTGCTTAAGCAAGTGTTGCCGACGTTTCAAGAAACGGTACAAGTTACCGGCTTTGTCACCGACCCACTCGACGAGCAACACGCCAATCCGGTCAAAGGCATTATCCATAAATACGCATCACGGGTGCTGATTCCTGTTACTGGGGCTTGCGTGGTCAATTGTCGCTATTGTTTTCGCCAGCACTTTGACTACCACGAGAATCTACCAACCCAAAACGATTGGCAAGCCATCAGTGCCTACATCACAGCGCACCCCGCGGTCAATGAAGTGATTTTAAGCGGTGGTGACCCGTTATCGCTGAGCAACCGTCGTTTATTGGAGATTTTTACCACCCTTGAGGCACTACCGCAAGTGCAGACCATCCGTATCCACACCCGTGTACCTGTGATGATTCCTGAGCGCTTAGATGAGCCGTTACTTGCGCGATTTGCCAATAGCCGCTGTCACATCGTCATGGTCATTCATGCCAATCACCCCAATGAAATCGACCAAGAAACACAAATATTTTTGGCTAAGGCAAAAAAAGCGGGTGTTACTTTACTTAACCAAACCGTACTACTCAAGTCGATTAATGACGATGCAAATACGCTTGCAAGCTTAAACGAAAAATTATGGCAAGCGGGCGTCTTACCCTATTATTTGCATGTACTTGATAAAGTTGCCGGGGCGAGCCACTTTTATATCTCAGATGAGCAAGCAGTCGCGCTGTACTGGGAATTACTCGCTAAATGTGCTGGCTACTTGGTGCCAAAGTTAGTACGAGAGTCACCCAATAAGCCATTTAAAACACCCATTGATTTGTATAACCGCTAAAATTTGTTGAAAAACAACAACTAAATAAGGGGTTATCTGTTATTTGTCTGTTAAATAGTGCAATTATCCTAAAATAGCTAGATAAAATATGGCTTTTGTGTTATTTATTGTTGCTAAATAAGTCGAAAAATGTTGTGCATTTGGGTGCAAAAAAAATGGTTACGGATCTCATATTAGACGATTTCTTACAGCGCATCAACGATACACCGACCAGTCCTATTGAACTTAGAGTGACGCAGCGTTCATTGCAGGATACAACCGATTGGCAGATGCACTTTAATCGTATGTCGGCGTGTGAGATGTATGACGAATATAAATTCGTGATCAACCAGTTGATGTTTGCCGATATTGACGATGTCAAACGCTTTGCCTTGTTTGAGGAGGTTAATAAAGCCGTCAGCGTATTACTCGGTAAATTACGGGTGAATTACCAAACCCAGCCAGGGATTTTGGATGAAGAAAAACAGCAAGGCTTAGATACCGTATTATCGGTGCATTATCTAAGCATCATGTTCTACCATGTCATTTGGCAACGTGCGGCGGCTTGCCCTGAAGTGGCTGATAAAAAAGGCATCACTGGCTTATTTCGCCATAAACATCAATCCCTTACCCCCAGCCAAGTCATTCAGCGCTGCCTATATGGTATCATGTTATTACTGCGCCAATCGCTGTTTGAAAAATATATCGGCTATCGTAAAGATACACAGGTAGTTTGGCAATACCTGAATGCCTGCTATCGATTTGCGGTTACCAATCACTGGCAATCTATCACCCTGCCAGTCAAACTGCATTCTGCCAATGAGTATAGCAAACAGGGCGCACCGCTATCGATTGAGGCTATTTATTTTCACTGCTTGATGGTGGCAGTCACCAATCCGTATGCTTGTCGGCGTGCCGATATTTTAGCCATTCAAAAAGTAAGTACCCAATTGATAAAAGAGCTTATTATCAGTAAAGATTTGGTTGAAAAACCTTACCTGTATATTGATTTAGAAGGTAAACAGCCGCCCAAACTGCTAGAAATCGATGATACATTCAATCCCTTTGCAGCAACTAGCAACTGCCTGTTTATGATGTTTAGTCGGTTATTTAAACGCTTGCATCAAACCATTATCCAAGGTCAAATCAGCACCGATGCTGAGATAAAAAATAGCGCGCGTCAGGCCAAATTGATATTGAATAATCTGCAAGATGGGTTGAAACCAGCGGCAGAGTATTATCATAGCCATGCAAAATGTGAAGTCGTGCTCGGCTTTAATAATATCCACTACATGCTTGCCAATAAAACCAGTTTGGGCAATCTCATTCAGTCCAATGAGCTGCCTGAGCGGTTAAAACCCAAAGCTCAAAATACTGAGTATCTTAAAAAATATACCGTTGTCGCGCTGAACAAAGAAAATCCCCAATCTATGTGTCTGTCGTATGTGTTTAGCTACCACAATCAGCTCGTTGACCAATATCCGAGCATCAGCCGTGGCGATAACTATCACCCGCTGAGTCAATTGCAGGTCAATTCCTTAATTGCGATGCGAAAGGTGAATGGTTCAAAAACTTGGCAGCTCGGCTACATTAAAGACAACCGTCAGGGTTTTATCGATACGCCCGCTGGGCAACCGACCAACAAAACCTACTTAGAAATTGAATCACAAGTGCACGTGCATTGTCAAAATGCGATTCCCTGTGGCGTGCGCTTTCAAAATGCCGGTAGCCGTCAGCCACATTTTGTTGCGGCATTTATAATTCCGACCGCCCCAAACAACGCTGATAGCCAGACCCGCTTGCTAATGGCGCGTTTTGGCTACCAAGTGGCAGACAAGCTGGTGATACGTATTGATAACAAAGAAATTAACGTGCGTTTAACTGAGCTACTTAATATGACTGATGATATCGAGGAATACGCTTTCGTGAGAATTCAGTTTTAACCACCAAAAAATGGCAACAAAAGTTGCCAAATTACATCTAACCCATTAAAAATAAAAGATTTTCATCGCTTTATAGCCGTTTTGATTGATTAATCATATAATAAGAAATTGAATCTAATATTATAAATAATTTATCAAAAAATCCGCTTATAATAGCTCGCTTAGGGCTCTATAAACCAAGCGTTTAATGGGATAGTTAATCGATGCAAAAACAAAAACAACTCAACCTGTTAATCATTGATGATAACCAGCTGTATGCCGAGCAGTTGGTTGGATTACTAGAAAAACATTATTATAGACAGGTTAATTTAGGATTTTTAGATGCCAAAGACGAGCTGATAAAGTTATTGCGCCAGTCTTGGGACATTATTTTGATGGGGAATGCGTATGATTTATCGTTTAAAGACGTCAAAGAGATTTTAAAAGCCCACGATGCTCACATCCCCGTCATCGCTTTGTTGCCTGATGATGCGACTGATTACCCAGAGGCATTAACTGCCAATGAGCAAGCCCAGACCCAGCTTGTTAGCGGCCCTGATAAAACCCATAAGTTATTACCTTTATATACCTATTGGGGTGCAGCGGATGCTTTGCGCAAAAATAAGTTACTGCGTATGGCTATTCGTATCTGCCGTGAACACGAGCATCATAAACTCGTCCGCGAGCTTGAGCGCCTAAAAATGGTATTGAGCGATGCCGAACAGCGTGCCAATATTCTTATCAAAAACTCCAAGAGTGCAGTGGCTTATATTGAAGATGGTTTACATATTTATGCCAATGAGCCCTATCTTGAAATGTTTGGGTTTAAAACGCTCGATGAATTGATGGGGATACCCGTTGTTGACTTGATTGCGCGCAACAATATCCAAGATTTTAAAACGTTTTTAAAAGACTTTGAAAAAGGCAACCGTAAAAACGTCGAATTTAAATTTGAAAGTGTGAGAAAAGATAATACCACCTTCGCGGCTAAGCTGCAGTTAGCGGCTGCTACCTATGACGGTCAGCCGTGTCTACAAGTCATTATCCAGCCCAATGAACAAGCCAATAGCGCTGAGCTTGCCAAAAAACTTGAGGCAATGGAACGCATTGACTCAATCACAGGGCTATTTAATCGTCATGGTTTTGAAAGACTGTTTAACCGACTGCGTGACGTGATTGTTGAAAAAAACCTATCGGTGGGTTTGATGGCGTTACGAATCGATAATATTGGTAAAATTCATGCCAGTGTGGGGATTGAAGGGATTGATGGGGTGGTGGTTGCCGTTGCCAATATTCTTGAGCAACATCTCACTGAGATTATTGGGGTAGAGCGGGTGAAAAATGGCTATTTGAGCCGGTTTAATGATAGCATGTTTATGCTAATTATCCCTAATATGCGACAACAAGATTTGACAGCATTGGGACAAAAATTGGTTGCCGATATTAATAGTACCATTATTGAAATTGGTCATCGTACGGTTAAGACTACAGTAACCATTGGTGCAACCTTAGTCAACGCCAGTGCACCTGATACCAATACTATTATTAACCGTGTCATCCAAGCCGTCGGCATGGCAGCCAAAGCCAATAAAGACAGCAACGACGATAAAGATTTATTCTATCTATATGACCCAAGTAGTTTTGCCAGCAGTGATGACGGTGCGCTGTACGAATCGCTACGTGATGCGCTAGAACATAGCAAATTTAAATTATTATATCAGCCGATTTATGACGTTGAAAACGATGTCAGTAACATGTTTGAGGTGTTTTTACGTCTGCCGCTGGCAGATGGCAGCTTAATGGCACCTGATAAATTCTTAGAAGTGGCGACCAGACATCAGTTGATGGATAAAATCGACCGTTGGGTGTTAATTCAAGCCTGTAAAGATTTAAAACGTTACCGTCATGAGGTCGATGCCAGTGCCCGATTATTAGTGCATTTAAGCCCGATATCACTAGCAGATGCCACCTTGCCAAGCTTTATGAGTCGATTGATGCAAGCATTAGGTACCAGCGAGCCCGGGGTATTGACGTTACAGTTTAATGAGACCATGGTAATGGATCATCTAGCGGTGGCAGCCAAACAAAGTAATGCGCTTAACCAAATGGGTTGTCACCTAGGTATCTATAATTTTGGCTCGGCGGTCAATGCCATGGAAGTATTGGAATTTGTCAAACCACAACTGGTACGACTCGATCGCAGCTATATCAAAGATTTGAGCAACAATGATAATGTCAATACCGTGGCAACGGTGGTGCGCGAAATCACTGAACGCGGCTCTAGTTGTTTGATGCCCTTTATTGAAGACCCTGCCGCCATGTCAGCGGCGTGGACAGTCGGTGCGCGTTATTTGCAAGGGGCTTATTTACAAAAAGCCAGTGACACCATGCACATCGAGAATGAAACCAGCTAAATCCAAGCGCTGAATTTATAAAGTAAAAACGAGTTAGCCAACATGCAGCAAACAATCATTCATAAATCAAACCGATTGCCTATGCTAGGATTGGGTCTTTGTATCGTCATTGCGACAGGGTGTCAGCATCAGCCACCCGCCGAGCGCCCAGCAGTTACCTTGCCCGTTTATAGCCAAGGGGATGCCGATAACGGTAAAAAGCAATACGAAGAAGCCTGCCTCAAATGCCACAAGCTGCAGCCAGGAAATAACGAGAAAGGCCCGCAATTACTGCGTATTTATGGGGCAAAATCCGCCTTATTAACCGATTATCAATACACAGACGTACTAAAAAACAGCAATATGACCTGGACAGCGGAAAATTTGGATAAATATATCGCCAATCCAAAACAAACCATCCCAGGAACGCGTATGCGTTCTGACCCGATTGCTGATGCCAAAGTCCGCCAAGACATTATTGCTTATATTTCGACGCTTCGTTAAATCGCTTTGTGGCTATGCCTTTAAGCGATATTTTTAGTTAACATGATTGATAAACAAAATTTAAACCTTTAAAGGACAGACCACATGGTGATGGGTAACTTAGACAATCAGCCGTTACAACAACGATTGCAAGCCATGTTAGTGAGTATTAATGAGATTGTCTTGGATAAACCTGAGGTGGTGAAGCTGGCGGTCGCTTGCTTGTTAGCCAATGGTCATTTACTGCTGCAAGATTTACCAGGAATGGGTAAAACCACGCTGGCGCACGCGATTGCCAACCATTTAGGGTTATCGTTTAATCGGGTGCAATTTACCAGCGATATGCTACCTGCCGATATTCTAGGAATTTCGCTGTATAAGACCGATACTGGCACATTTGAATTTAAGACAGGGCCGATATTTTGCCAGCTGTTACTTGCTGATGAAATTAATCGCTCAAGCCCAAAAACCCAATCTGCGCTGTTAGAGGCGATGGAAGAGCGGCAAGTGTCGCAAGATGGGGTAACGCGAAAACTCCCTGAACCTTTTTTTGTGATTGCCACCCAAAACCCGACGCAGCAATCGGGTGTGTTTATTTTACCTGAGTCACAGCTGGATCGGTTTTTGATGTGTTTATCGCTGGGTTATCCCTCGGTTAATGCAGAGCGGGAGTTGCTACTGGGTAAAGATAGACGTCAAATGCTGAGTCAAATTACCCCGATGTTAGATACCCAGTCATTACAGCAGGCACAAGCGCAAGCCAAAGAGGTATATATCGCAGATGTTGTGATTGACTACTTGCAGAGATTGGTAGCAAAAACGCGTGAGAGCCGAGACTATCATGGTCTATCTACCCGTGGTGTGTTAGCGCTCAAGCAAGCGGCACAAGCCTTTGCTTATTTGGGTGGCTACAATGAAGTGACGCCAGAAGATATCCAAGCGGTATTTGCTGCTGTCGTTGATCATCGCTTGGGGCAAGCTTTTATCCCATTTAATCATTTGGGCGGTGAGCCGCCGCAATCGATTGCCACCCAGTTATTACGCCAAGTACCGGTACTGGTGTAAACCATGATGTAAACGTGTTTTAGCGTTAACAACTTTCTTATTGCTGTATTTTTATTATTTATTAAATTATCCAATTAAGAGCCCGCGCCTATCATGTTTGCCATTCGCCAGCGACTTGAAAACTACTTGCAAACATGGTTTAAGCGTCGAGCGCCGATCAGCCGCGACATCACCCTAAACCTTCGCAACGTATATATTTTTTTGAGTAAAGAAGGATTGCTGTACGCTTTTTTACTCGTCATTCTCTTTGTCGCAGGGATTAATTATGCCAATAATTTGGTGTTGGGTTTGTGCTTTTTGCTAGGTAGTCTACTTGTGGTGACTATCCATTATACCTTTGCCCACTTGGCAGGGTTGCAAATCAAATTGGTGGATATCAGCGATACACAAGTGGGTGGCAAAGTGCAAGTGCGGCTGCAGATTAGTAGTGAGTCAAGCCAGCCGCATCGGCAAATTCGGTTAAGTTTTGCCAACAATGCCTTTGACTTTAAACAGCCGATACACCGCAAACCCAATGCACAGTCCGCACCAAATGATTGGCTATTGCTCAGTCAAATACAAGCGCCGCAACAGGTGAGCTTATGGTTAACAGCCGACCAACGCGGCAAATTTGTGTTACCGAGGCTCACAGTGAGTACCGTATATCCCTTAGGGATTTTGCAAGCTTGGTCGTATGTGTTTTTTGAAGGACACGCGTGGGTGTATCCTGCGCCACTGAGCTATGAGATGAAAGCCAGTCAGTTTGTGCCATCTGATGATGAGCAAACTGCTGCCTTACACACCCAAGCAGGGCAGGAAGATTTTGACCAGCTGGATAACTATGTCCCAGGGGAATCATTGGCGCGTATTTCGTGGGCGCATGTCGCGCGCGGGCAAGGACTCATGTCAAAACGTTTTGTGGAGAGTGTGGGGCAGCAGCAATTGCTTGATTACTATCAAATGCCTGCGGTGACGCATGAAGAAAAACTCAGCCAGCTGCGCTACGGGGTGGATAGTTTGAGCCAGAGCCAAATCGCTTTTCAATTGCGACTGCCTGATGGTGAAGGCGCCATAGGTGAAGGACAAGCATTTCGTCAGCAATGTTTGCTAAGATTGGCAAAAACGCCATGAATCGCCCTAACCCAAATCGCGCCAGCTTAACCTTGTCTGCGCGCCTAAACCAAATCTCAGCGTATCAGTGGCTATTGCTGTCTCAACTGTTGATTGTGGCTTTTCACGTCAAAAATTTACCCATTTGGCTATCGGTGTACGCCTTTTTTATTATCATCTTTCAATTGCAGCCCCTGCGACGTTGGTTGCCCAATGCTTTGTATCGTCCGCGCTCATTACAGTTGATACAGTACACAGGATTTATTGCAGGTTTGGTGGGGCTGTATTTCACCTATCGTACTGCCTTTGGATTGGATGTCGGTATCGCATTTTTGCTATTGTGTGCCGTCAGTAAGCTACTAGAATTGCATACCAGGCGTGATGGCTATGTGGTGCTCAGTTTATCACTGTTTGTATTGGCAGGGCTGTTGTTAATCAACCAAGATTTGATGACAACGCTACAAGTGGCGATTGGCACGATGGTCGTGCTGTTTGCCATGATTGCGCAAAATGATGATGGTACAGGACGCTACCGCACGCTTGGCTTATTGGTCGGTCAAGCCATTCCTCTGACCATTATTCTGTTTTTATTTTTTCCCCGATTGCCGCCGCTATGGTCGGTGCATTTGAGCGGCGCGCAAGCAAAGACCGGCATGTCAGATAGTATGTCACCGGGCGATTTTGCCAACCTCAGTCAATCGACTGAATTGGCGTTTCGGGTGGAATTTTTAGGCAATCAGCCAAGCCAACAAAATTTATATTGGCGCGGTTTGGTATTTTCTGATTTTGATGGCACCACCTGGCGAGCCAATCCTAGCGCCTCGCTTTGGACGCCCGATCAGCCGTTTGCTGATTGGTTGTTGCCGACGTTGAAGCTGAGTAAACGCTTTACCTTAGCCGTTATCCCTGACTATCGGGTGATTTTGGAGCAGACGGGACAAAATTGGTTGTTTGGGCTTGATTATCCGATAACCAACCAACAAGGCATTGGGCTGACGTCGGATTTTACCCTGCGGTATTGGGACACTGTCAATCAGCGGTTTACTTATCAAGTGCATTGGTTAGAGGATGCGCCTATCAATTTAGCCTTATCCACCCAGCAGCGTCAGGTTAATTTAGCGTTGCCAGCAGGCGGCAATCCGCAAAGTCGCCAATTTGCGCAGCGACTGTACCACCAAGCAGGTGATGACCCGATTGCCTATACCAACGCCATTGCCCAGTGGATGCGTAGCCAGCAGTTTCGCTACACCTTATCACCCCCTACCTTGGGTAATAATCGCATCGATGATTTTTTATTTGCTACCCGTGCAGGGTTTTGTGAGCATTATGCGTCAAGTTTTACTTACCTTATGCGAGCGGCAGGTGTACCTGCTCGGGTGGTAGCCGGGTATCAAGGTGGGCAGTTAGGGCGTGATGGCAAAAGTTGGGAAGTACGGCAAATGGATGCCCATGCATGGAGCGAGATTTGGGTGCAAGGGCGTGGCTGGGTGCGTGTAGATCCTACGGGCTTTGTCGCACCCAATCGGGTCGAGCAGGGTATGGACACTGTCACCCAAACGGCTGGCGCAAAAATGTTTGGTGAGGGCGTGGCAGGGCAAATTAGCTATCAACAGTTTCAAATGCTGCAGCAAGCGCGCCGCTTGTTTGACCAAGCTAGCTACTATTGGCAACGCGATGTGGTCGGCTATGACCAAGACCGCCAGCGGTCATCGCTGTTTAAATGGCTTAATATCCAATCTGTCTATCAGCAAGTGATGGTGATGTTTGTCACCCTTGTGAGCGTCCTTGCGCTATTGGGATTGTGGCTATGGTGGCGTCGCCGCCGCGTGTGGGATAGGCATGATTGGATTATGGTACAGTTATCCAATCGCTTGGCAAAAAAGGACAAAACGCTTGCCCGGCAGGATAGTGAAGGGGTGCTGGCTTGGCTTACTAGGCTTGAGCCAAAAGTCACCGATAAGGCAGCCATTCAAGCACTTGCCGCGCTATATCGCCAAATCCGCTATCAGCAGCCCACGGATAACAAACAACCCATACGGCAATTAGACAAGTTGGCGAAAACCATCGCGCTAAAAAAACATTAATATTCAATATGTTTTGGTGTGACAAGAGTAAAGATAACAAACGAGATACATGCGCTAATTAACACCAAGCGATAAAAAAACGACAACCCTACATTGTCGTTTTTTCACTTAAAATCACAAATTCGGATTTAGCCATTTTTCTGCGGTAGCTTTATCCCAACCCTTACGTCTAGCATAATCTTCAAGCTGGTCTTGACTGATTTTACCCACATTAAAATAATCACTTTCTGGGTGGCTATAATAAAACCCACTCACACTAGAGGCAGGGTACATGGCATAGCTTTCCGTCAAATACGTTCCAATGGCGTTGGTGGTATCAAGCCAGTCAAACAGCTTGCCTTTTTCGGTATGGTCAGGGCAGGCAGGATAACCCGGGGCAGGGCGAATGCCGACGTATTTTTCTTTAATCAGCTCTTCATTGGTCAAGCGCTCGGCGGCTTGATAGCCCCAATACTTTTTACGAATCAACTCATGCAAATGCTCGGCAAATGCCTCAGCAAAGCGGTCGCAAAGCGCCTGTACCATGATGGCACTATAATCATCGCCTTTGGCTTTATAGTCATTGGCAAGGGCTTCTGCGCCAAACAATGACACGGTAAAACCACCGAGATAATCGGTTTTTTCAGGACTGATAAAGTCTGCTAGGCTGTAATTAGGTTTACCACTGGCTTTATCAGATTGCTGGCGCAGGTGCTCAAAGGTATGCGTGATATTGCCTTGCTCATCGAGTACCTGCACCGTGTCTGAGCTTGGGCGTTGGGCAGGGCTTAGTCTAAACACCGCTTTAGCTGTGACCAATTTTTCCTTGATTAATTTGTCAATCATGGCTTGGGCATTGGCAAATAAGTCTTTGGCTTCTTCCCCGACGATATTATCATCAAAGATTTTGGGATATTTGCCGACCAATCCCCAAGAGATAAAGAAAGGTGTCCAGTCGATATAAGGCAATAAATTTTGTAACGGATAATCGTCCAAAATGACTTGTCCTAGTTGGTTGGGCTTAGGCGGCGTGTAGTTTGCCCAGTCGTATTGGAAGCCTTGTTCAATCGATTCGGCATACGATAGCTTCGCCGCTTTGGGTTGGCGATTGGCAAGACGTTCACGGACTTCGCCATACTCTTGACGCAGTTCACTGATAAAATCGACGCGTTTTTCTTTTGACAAAAGCGTCGTTGCTACGCCCACTGCGCGGCTGGCATCGGCAACATAGACAACCGCATCGTTTTGATAGTTGGGCTCGATTTTTACCGCGGTATGGGCTTTTGAAGTCGTCGCACCGCCAATCAGTAGGGGCAGATTAAAGCCTTGCTCCTGCATTTGTTTGGCGACATACACCATTTCATCAAGGCTTGGGGTAATCAAGCCTGACAAGCCGATGATATCGACGTTTTCATCTTTGGCGACTTGTAGGATTTTTTCACAAGGCACCATCACGCCTAAGTCGATGATGTCATAGCCATTACAGCCGAGCACCACGCCGACGATGTTTTTGCCGATGTCATGCACATCGCCTTTCACCGTTGCCATGAGCACTTTGCCTTTGGTTTCGCCTGCAATTTTTTCTTTTTCGATATACGGATTAAGCCATGCCACCGCTTGCTTCATCACACGGGCGGATTTTACCACTTGCGGTAGGAACATTTTGCCTGCCCCAAACAAGTCACCGACCACATTCATCCCGTCCATCAAGGGTCCTTCGATGACGTCTAAGGGACGCGAGAATTTTAGCCGTGCTTCTTCGGTGTCTTCATTGATATAGGTGGTTACCCCTTTGACTAACGCGTGCTCAATGCGTTTTTCGACGGGCAATTCACGCCATGACAAATCGACGGTGCTGTCTTTTTTCTTACCGCTTAAATAGTTTTCTGCCACTTGCATCAAATGGTCGGTGGCGTCTTGACCGGACTCGCCTTGATTGCGGTTCAAAATCACATCTTCAATGGCATTTCTAGCGTCTGGCTCGATATCGTCATACAGCTCTAGCATGGCTGGGTTGACAATCCCCATGGTCATGCCGTTTTTGATAGCATGATACAAGAACACGGCGTGAATGGCTTCTCGAATGGGATTGCCACGAAATGAGAACGACACATTCGACACACCGCCTGAGACCATGGCGTTGGGCAAATTGTCGGTAATCCATCGGGTGGCATTAATAAAGTCTAAGCCGTAATTGTTATGCTCTTCAATCCCCGTGGCGACGGCAAAAATATTGGGGTCAAAGATGATGTCTTCACTCGGAAAACCGACTTCATCAACCAAAATATCGTAGGAGCGTTTGCAGATTTCGATTTTACGCTCAAAGCTGTCCGCCTGTCCATCTTCATCAAACGCCATGACGATAATTGCCGCCCCATAACGCTGACATAGCTTGGCTTTTTGCACAAACTCTGTCTTGCCTTCTTTTAACGAGATCGAATTGACCACAGATTTGCCTTGCGTGCATTTAAGACCGGCTTCGATGATGTCCCATTTTGACGAATCAATCATCAGCGGTACACGGCTGATATCTGGCTCACTGGCAACCAAATTAACAAAGTGAATCATCGCCGCCTTGCTATCTAGCATGGCTTCATCCATGTTGATATCCACGATTTGGGCGCCGCCTTCGACTTGGTCACGAGCCACGTCTAATGCTTCGGTGTATTGTTCGTTTTTGATGAGACGCAAAAACTTCTTTGAGCCTGTGACATTGGTACGTTCACCGACATTGACAAACAGGCTATCACGGGTGATGTTGAAGGCTTCGAGTCCCGACAATCGGCAAGCTGGCTTGTAGTCTGGCAGCTGGCGTGGGGCAAAGGGTGACGTCATCTCGACAATTTTGGCGATATGTTTGGGGGTGGTACCACAGCAGCCGCCCACGATATTGACCAAGCCAGACTTGGCATAGTCGGCAACCATGGTGGCAGTTTGCTCAGGCGTTTCGTCATATTCGCCAAACTCGTTGGGCAAGCCTGCATTGGGGTGAGCGGAGACAAAAGTTTCGCACACATCCGACAAGGTTTTGATATGCGGCTTTAACGCATCTGCGCCCAGTGCACAGTTAAACCCAATCGAAATCGGCTTGGCGTGGCGGATTGAATTATAAAATGCTTCGGCAGTTTGCCCCGACAGCGTACGTCCCGATGCATCGGTAATGGTGCCCGAAATCATAATCGGCAATTCAAACCCAATGGTCTCAAACACGCCCGTCACCGCAAAAATCGCTGCTTTGGCATTTAGGGTATCAAACACGGTTTCTATCAAGATGATATCGGCACCGCCTTCAATCAAAGCATAAGTCGACTCAGTGTAGTTATCAACCAGTTCATCGAAGGTGACGTTACGAAAGGCGGGGTCATTGACATCGGGTGAAATCGAGCAAGTGCGAGAGGTGGGACCAATCACGCCTGCCACAAACCGAGGTTTGTCTGGGTTTGTCGCAGTGACTTCATCACACACTTGACGGGCAAGGGCGGCGGCAGATTTGTTAATCTCATAGGCGAGATTTTCCATGCCATAGTCCGCCATCGAAATTTGCGTGCCATTAAAACTGTTGGTCTCAATGATATCTGCGCCTGCCTCAAGATACGAGCGGTGAATATCACGGATAATATGCGGCTGGGTCAGTACCAATAAATCATTGTTGCCTTTGACATCACGTCCAAAGTCTGCAAATCGCTCACCACGGTAGTCTGCCTCGATAAGTTTATAGTTTTGGATTTCTGTCCCCATCGCCCCGTCAAGAAACAAAATCCGCTGCTTTAACAGCTCAGCTAAACGGGCTTTATTGGTGGCTTGACGGTCTTGATACGGAAAATTGGCAGGGGGCGTTAATTTAAAATTGGTGGGGTCGTGGGGTTTGTGACTGGTAGGGGCGTTACTGGTGCTGATACTCATCGAAAGGTTTGTCCTGATTCAAATTGTCATAGGTATCTGTTAATAAGTTGATTATAACATTTTGTTGTCGCTCAATCGTTAGATTTGTGGAATAAGCGGCTCAAGTGAAAGTTTACAAAAAATTTAACTTGAGCCGGACGGCCTATTGTGGAAGGATAAAGCAAACCCAAATTTAGTTATAGTCAATCCTAAATTATAGTAAGCACCGTTTGCCCTGAGCTTGTCTAAGGGTAACGGTCGTTATGGTTCGACAGGCCTACCACGAACGACCCTGTTCGATATAATTCAGTTTTCACTATA
>OFDC01000276.1_pt1 | contig 44724 bp, 43 predicted proteins | sample 1520941 | NCBI WGS metagenome assembly OFDC01 (sample SAMEA94258168, study PRJEB24077) | hot springs metagenome | biome: Aquatic biome; feature: Water | place: India | collected 2012-12-06 | depth 5 m | reverse complement strand
CCCGGTCCGCATCTACCCCATCTCAAAGACACAAGAGACCTTGCTTCAACCAATAACCGGCTATGGGTAGAGAGCAGGTCTCTCCGCTACGCCTCGCTACGCGAGGCTCCGGTCGAGACGACGGGAACTATGGATGACCCTTCGGTCCACGCCGAAGGAACGTCGGGCCTGTTCGTGGTAGCAACCAGGGCCATGTCGTCGAGAGCGCTCCTCCTCATCCTGCTGGTCGCCGTCACTTGCCTCAGCCAGTTCTACCGCGTGTCGAACAGCGTGATTGCGCCTGAGCTCGTGCGCGACCTCGATCTCAGCGCGCGCCAGCTCGGCTGGGCGGGCAGCGCCTTCTTCTTCGCGCTGTTCGCGGTGCAGGTGCCAGTGGGCATGTGGTTCGACCGCTTCGGCGCGCGGCGCACGGTGGCGGTCCTGTCGCTGCTGGCCATGCTGGGCTCGCTCTGGATCGCGCGCGCCACGGACGCCGCCGATCTCATCGCCGGCCGCACCATCGTGGGCGTGGGCTGTGCCGCCTCGTTCATGTCCGTCGTCTTCCTGTGCTCTCGCTGGTTCGAGCAGGCCAAGCTCGCCACGCGGCTCTCCTGGGTGTTCGCGGCCTCCAACATCGGCACCCTGGCGGCGGCGACGCCGCTTGCCTGGATCGCCGCCACGGTCGGATGGCGCGCGGGTTTCCTGGGCCTCGCCGCGATCACCCTGCTGGTGGCCGTGGGCTTCCTCGTCTTCGTGCGCGACCGGCCACCTGAATATCGCGGCGCGGAGGCCGCCAAGGAATCGCCCGGGCAGATCCTGCGCGGCCTCTGGGAAGTCTGGCGGACGCCGGGCCTCGGCCCCGTGCTGTCGATGCACTTCTTCGCCTACGCCACGATGCTGACGGTGCTCGGCGTGTGGGGCGGCCCTTATCTCTACGACGTGCACAAGCTCGACGGCGTGGCGCGCGGCAACGTGCTGCTCGCCATGGGCGTCGCGCAGATCCTGGGCATCCTGGCCTACGGGCCGATGGACCGCGTGCTGCGCTCGCGCAAGCGCGTGGTGTTCGGCGGCGCGGCAATCTCGATGGTGCTGCTGGCGATCATGGCCGCGCTGCCCAAGCCGCCGCTCTGGCTCGCCGTGACGCTGCTGATCGCTTTCTGCTTCTTCTGTGCCTACGGCACGGTGATCGTGGCGCAGGGCCGCGCGCTGTTCCCCGACCGGCTGGCCGGCCGCGGCGTCACCACCGTGAACATGGCGCAGTGCCTCGGCCTCGCCGTGCTGCCGGCCCTCGCCGGATACATCGTGGAGGCGTTCGGCGCAGGCGACACCGCATATCGCTGGGTATTCGGCACGCTGGCCGCCGGCCTCGTGCTCGGTTCGATCGCTTACGTGCGGGCGCGCGACAGTTTTACCGCGCGCGCGTAAAGTCCACCTCCCCCCACGGAGGCACTCATGCTCGCATCGATGCTTCGCGTCACCGCCCTCGTCCTTGCACTGCTCGGCATCGCAACCGGCGGCGCAATGGCGCAGAACCAGCCGCAACCATCGCCGCCGCAACGCGTGCCGGCGCCCGATCGTCACGACGCGACGGGACTGAACTTTCCGCCGCAGATCGCCGGCGCCACCAAGTTCGGTTCGACGGATTTCGGCAAGACGGCGGGCAAACCTGAACTCGGCTATGGCTGGAACTACCGAGTCGGCGACCAGCTCATTGCGACGGTCTACGTCTACGACCTCGCCATGAAGTCGATTCCCGACGGTCCGTCGAGTCCCCTCGTGCGGCAGCAGTTCGAGACGTCGCTGCAAGAGATCTACCAGCTCGCGAAATACAATCGCTACGAAGACATCAAGACGGCAAAGGAACCGACCGATTGCACGATCGGTCGCTTGGTCTTTCGCTGCATGACCCTCGCGGCGATCCGCAGCGCCGACCGGAAGCACGTCTATTCGGCGCTGATGCTGACCGGCTACCGCAACAACTTCGTAAAGCTGCGCCTCGACTGGCTGGAAGGTTCGGCCACCAGCCAGTCGATGGTCGACCAGTTCACACAGACGCTGGTCGGCGCGATGATGCGCTGACTACTTCGTCGCTTCCTTGAGATAGGCGACGAGGTCGGCAAGCTGGCCGGCATTCTTGACGCCGTTGTAGAGCATCTTGGTGCCCGGCACCTTGCCCTTGGGATCGCGGCTGTATTCCGCGATGGTCGTATCGTCCCAGATGATGCCCGAATTCTTCATGGCGTCGGAAGACTCGTAGCCGCCGCCGGTGCCGGCCTTGCGGCCAAACAGGCCGTGCAGGTTGGGGCCGGTGTGGCTCGTGCCGTCCTTCTCGACCGTGTGACAGGCCTTGCACTGGGTGTTGAAGACGCGCTGGCCCTTCGAGGCCTCGCCGGATTGCGCGGCGGCGGGGCCGCCCGCGGTCGCCATGCCGGCGACGATCACAGCGGCGGCAGTGATCCAAGTCTTCATCACGCTACTCCTGATGTTCCGCCAGAGGATGCCCTATATCTGGCCGATGAGATTGAGCCTGTTCGACGCAGATGGCGGAACGGAGGCGCTGGGGCCCGGCGCCGTTGTGTTTCGGGGATTCGCACAAAAGCGTGATGCCGGGTTGCTGGCGGCGATCGAGAGGATCTCGGCCCGAGCGCCCTTCCGGCACATGGTGACGCCGGGCGGCTTCGAGATGTCGGTGGCGATGACCAATTGCGGCACGGCCGGCTGGGTCACCGACCGTACGGGCTATCGCTACCAGACCCATGACCCGCAAGGCGGCGCACCGTGGCCCCCGCTGCCGCCGGCTTTTCTCGCGCTCGCCGGCGAGGCCGCGAGCGCCGCGGGCTTCGCGAACTTCGTGCCCGATGCCTGCCTGATCAACCGCTACGAGCCCGGCGCGAAGCTCTCGCTGCACCAGGACAAGGACGAGGCCGACTATGCCCATCCCATCGTGTCGGTCTCGCTGGGTCTGCCCGCCACCTTCCAGTTCGGCGGCCCCAGGCGCTCCGATCCGGCGCGTCGCGTGGTGCTCGGGCATGGCGACGTCGTGGTGTGGGGCGGCCCGTCACGCCTTTTCCACCACGGCGTGCTCACCTTGAAAAACGGCGAGCATCCGATGACCGGAGCCCGCCGTTTCAATCTCACGCTGCGAAGAGCGCTGTAGTTATTTCCGTCATCCTGAGTGAAGCCGTCCGAAGGGCGGCGCAGTCGAAGGATCTCTTTTCCGACGCACAGCCTGCAGAAGCGAAAAGAGGTCCTTCGACTACGCTGCGCTCCGCTCAGGTCGACGGGTTATTACTCCGGCTTGATGTTCTGTTCCTTGATCAGAGTCGTCCAGCGCTGCTCCTCCTTGCCGAGGAAGGTCTTGAACTCGGCCGGCGTGGAGGAGCGGATCTCGACGCCCTGCGGCTTGAAGCGCTCGATCATCTCCGGCTCGGCGGCGATCTTGGCGATCGCCTTCTGCAGCTTGTCGACGATCGCCTTGGGCGTGCCGGCCGGCACGACCATGCCCTGCCAGAACACGGCCTCGAAGTCGGGCAGCCCGGCCGCCTCGACAACGGTCGGGATGTCGGGGAACGCGGGCGAGCGCTTCAGGCTCGAGATGGCGATGGCTCTGGTGCGGCCCGTCGCCAGCACCGGCTTGGCCTCGAGGGCGGCCGAGAACATCATCTGCGCCTGGCCCGAGGCCACGTCCTGGCCGGCCTGCGCGCCGCCCTTGTAGGGAACATGAGTGATGTTGAGACCGGCCTGCGCCTTCAGCAGTTCGGCGGCGAGATGGTTGGTCGCGCCGATGCCCGAGCTTGCGATGTTGAACTTGCCGGGGTTGGCTTTCACGTAGGCGATCAGCTCGGCCATGTTCTTGGCCGGGAACTCCGAGTTGACGTGCAGGATGAAGGGCGTGAACGACATCAGCGACACGAGCTCGAAGCTCTTGTTGGGGTCGTACTGGACCTGGCCCGTGAGCGTCGGATTGATGATCAGCGACGTGCCGGCAGCATAGATCGTGTAGCCGTCGGGTGCCGCCTTGGCGACGAAGTTGGAGGCCACGGTGGTGGCGGCGCCGGCGCGGTTGTCGACGATGAACGGCTTGCCCAGTTCCGCCGAGAGCTTCTCGGCATAGACGCGGGCCACGGCGTCGTTCACGCCGCCCGGCGGATAGGGCACGACCAGCGAAACCGGCTTCTGCGGCCAGTCGGTCTGCGCCGAGGCGGCAAACGGCATTACCAGCGCGGCGAGTGCCGACGCCACGAAAACAGAACGCTTCATTTCAACTTCCTTCCCAGGATTTCTCTATTCGGCGACGAAGACGGGCAGCGTCACCTCTTTGTTGACCGGCTCGAAGCCGAGCTTCACACGCAGCCCGATCTTCAGCGCCGCCTCGGGGACGCCGTGCAGCTGCGCGTTCACGCGCACGCCAGCGTCCATGTCGACCAGCGCCACGATGTAGGGCGCCGAGGCCTTGAAGAAGAAGTTGAACGGATGATGGCACACCGTCCATGCGTAAAGGCTGCCGCCGAGCGGCGCCTCCTTGAACTCGCTCTCCATCGAGAAGCAGTGCGAGCAGACGGGCCGCGGATAGTGCCGGACCGTGCCGCAGGACGAGCAGTACTGCAGCAGGAAGCGGCCCTCGCGCATGCCGTCCCAGAAGGGCTGGCTCTCGCGAGTCGGTGTCGGCAGCGGGCGTTCGGGCGCGGGCGCGGGCGCGACCGGTATGGGAGTCTGGCTCATGCTGCCCTCTTCAGGATCGCGATGGAACCGTCGCCCATGTCGCCGTAGCCGGTAACGAGGCCCAGTTCGGCATCCTTCACCTGTGCCTTGCCGGCCTCGCGGCGCAGCTGGCGCGTCAACTCGATCACATGGTTGAGGCCGACCACATGGCCCTGACTCAACAGACCGCCATGGGTGTTGATCGGCAACTCGCCGCCCAGCGCGATGCGGCCGTCCATCACGAACGGACCGCCCTCGCCGGTCTTGCAGAAGCCCAGGATCTCGAGCTGGCGGATCACCGTGAAGGTGAAGCAGTCGTAGATCTCGGCGACGTCGATGTCCTTCGGTCCGACGCCGGCCATCGCGAAGGCGCGCGGTGCCGACTTCACGAGGCCGAAGTCCAGTATGTCAGGCCGCTGCGCGATCGACGCGGGCGAATCGGGATGGCCCTCCGCCGTGCCGGCAATGGTGACGAGGGGCTTCTTCAGATCCCTTGCGCGATCGGTCGCGCTGATGATCACCGCCGCGCCGCCGTCGCTCTCCAGGCTGCAGTCGAATAGCCGGAACGGATCGGCGATCATGCGCGAGGCGTGATGATCTTCGACCGTGAGCGGCTTGTTCATCACCACATTGCCGTTGAGGATCGCGTGCTGGCGCGTGACGACTGCCACTTCCGCCATCTGGCGGGCCGTCGTGCCGTAGAGTTCCATGTGACGGCGCGCGCCCTGGGCATAGAGCTGGGCGGGTGCGAACATGCCGATCGGCGCTTCGAACTCGGCAGCCTGCGCGAACACCGGGAACTGCTGCAGGCGCGTCGAGACGCGCTGGCCGGAATAGCCCGTACGGCCGACCGAGATCAGCACGTGTTTGCAGACGCCGGTCGTCACCGCCATCGCCGCCATCTGGATGGCGGCCACGCAGGTGGCGCCGCCCATCGGGATGAAGGCCGAAAGCGTGAGATCCTTCAGGCCGAGATTGGCGATGAAGTCCTCGGCGATGGCGCCGCCCGGAAAATAGGGGATGACGCCATCGACGTCGCGCGGATCGATGCCGGCATCGTCGAGTGCCTTGAGACTGGCCTCCAGTTGCAGCGCGAGCCCGCTCTTTGACGTGCCGCGCGTGTACGCGGTCTCGCCAATGCCGCTCACCGCCGCCTTGTCGCGAAGCGGATGCACCATTTGATTTCCTCCGGCATGCATTGTGCCGGAAGCCGCGCCTCAGGCAATCAGTCTGCGCGGATATTTCCCGCCTTGATCACCTCGCGCCAGCGCGGCAGCTCCGCCGCGATGAGCGCCGTATAGCCCTGCGATCCCAAGGTGCCGGGCCGGATACCGAGCTTGTCGAAACGCTCCTTGATCTCCGTGCTTTGCAAGGCCGCGGCGATTTCCACCTCCCATCGCTTGGCGATCTCGGGCGGGATGCCGGCAGGCGCGGAGAAGCCGAACCAGTTCGTCGCCACGACGTCGGGAAATCCCGCCTCGCGAAAGGTCGGCACGTCCGGCAGGGTCGGCGCGCGCTGGTCCTCGCTCACCGCCAGCGGCTTCATGCGTTTGGAGATGAAATATCCCGTCGCCGTGGGCAGACTCTCCATCAGCGCCGTGATCTGTCCGCCCATCAGGTCGTTCATCGCCGGTGCCGAGCCACGATAGGGAATGTGCGTGAGCTGGGCCTTGGTCGAGAGCGCGAGCAACTGCCCGACGAGGTGGTTCATCGTGCCGTTGCCACCCGATCCGTAAGTGACCTCGCCCGGCTTGGCGCGCGCCATGTCGATCAGCTCCTTCACCGAGGCGATGGGCGAGGTGCCGTTGACGGCGAGTACGGTCGGAAAGGTGCCGACCAGATGGATGTGCGTGAAGTCGGCCAGCGGATCGTAGGGCACGTCCTTGTAGAGGACGGGTCCGATCCCGTGCGAGGCCGCGCTGGAGATCATCACGATATAGGCGTCACCGCGTGCTTTGGCGACGATGTCGGCGCCCAGCATGCCGCCGGCGCCGGGCTTGTTCTCGACCACGATCGGCTGGCCGAGCTTCGTGCCGAAATAATCTGCCAGCGCGCGCGACATGATGTCGGCCGCGCCCGCGGGCGGGAAGTTGACGATCCAGCGGATCGGCTTGGTCGGCCACGGCGCGGGAGCCGCGGTCTGGCCCGCGGCCAGGCTCGGGGAAACGGCGGCAGCGGCGGTGCCGGCGAGCAGGAGATGACGTCGGGAAAGCATGGTTCTTGCTGAGCCTCCGGGGCCGTCGGACTGTTATTGGCCGACGGCATGGTGCAACATGCGTGCCGGCCGCCGCCGGCGACTGGAGTGATGATGGATTTCGACCTTGTCCTGCGCGACGTGCGGCTCGCCGACAGCGCCCCCGATCAACCGACCACCGATATCGGCGTAAGCCAGGGCCGCATCGCCGCGATTGCCCCGAAGCTCGGCGGCAGCGCCCGGGAAGAATACAAAGGTCATGGCCGGCTGGTCTGTTCGGGCTTCGTCGACACCCACATCCATCTCGACAAGGCCTGCATCCTGGGCCGCTGCGAGCACAATACCAGGCGCATGCCGCACCTCGCGATGGAGCGCGTGTCGGCGGTGAAGCACACGATGACCGTCGAGGACGTGATCGAGCGTGCGTCGGCCACCATCGAGAAATGCATCAGCCACGGCGCCACCCGCATGCGGCCCCATTGCGAGGTCGATCCCAAGATCGGGATGCGCGGCTTCGAGGGCGTGAAGGCCCTGGTCGACAAGTACAAGTGGGCGATCGACATCGAGCTCTGCGTCATGCCTCAGGAAGGCCTGACCAACAATCCGGGTACCGACGAGCTGATGGTCGAGGCTTTGAAGAACGGCGCGAGGGTCGTCGGCGCGGCGCCGAGCTACGACAGCGACAGCGCCGCCCAGATCCATCGCGTCTTCGAACTGGCGCGCGAGTTCGATGCCGACATCGACATGCATGTCGACAGCGGTCCGACCGCCGAGCATCTCGACACGCTGCTGGTCTGCGATCTCGCCGAGAAATACAAATGGGGCGGCCGGGTCGCCGTCGGCCATGTCGGCAAGCTCGCGACCATGCCATTCAAGGATCTCGACAAGGTCGCCCGGCGCATGGCCGATACCGGCGTCGCCGCGACGGTGCTGACCGCGACCGATCTCTATCTCGGCGGACGGCACACCGACCACAACGTGCCACGCAACGTCCTCGACCTGAACTTCCTCACCGAGCGCGGCGTCACCTGCTCCGTCGCCTCCAACAACATCCTCAATCCGTTCACGCCGTTCGGCGACGGCCAGCTGCTGCGCCAGGTCAACATGCACGCCATCGTCACCCAGCGCGCCAACGACGACGAGGTGAAGGCGCTGTGGGACATGACGACCTCCTCGGCCGCAAAGCTGATGCGCAAGGACGATTACGGTATCGCCGTCGGCGGCCCGGCCGACCTCGTGGTGCTCGACGCGCCGGATGCGGTCATGGCGCTCAGGACCATCGCGCCCGTGCTGGCCGCCTACAAGAACGGCCGCCGCACCGTCACCCGCACGCCGGTCGAGTTGCACCGGCCCTGACTTTCATCCAGTGATCTGAAGCGTTTCTAAAAAAGGGGAAATGATGTCCAAGAACGAGCTGGTCTCGCTGTCGTCGGTCGAGATGCGCCGCCGCATCGGCACCAAGGAGATTTCACCGGTCGAGCTGCTCGACGCCTGCCTCGAGCGCATCGAGGAGGTGAACCCCGCCGTCAACGCCGTGACCGCGATGTGCGTCGACCGCGCGCGCAAGGAAGCCAAGGCCGCCGAGGCCGCGGTGCGCCGTGGGGACGACCTGCCGCTGCTGCACGGCCTGCCGACCGGCATCAAGGATCTCGAGGAGACCAAGGACCTCCTCACCACCTATGGCTCGCCGCTCTATCGCGACTACGTGCCGGGATACGACAACGTCATGGTGGGCCGCGTGCGCGCCGCCGGCGCCGTCATCGTCGGCAAGACCAACGTGCCGGAGTTCGGCGCGGGCTCGAACAGCCGCAACCCGGTCTGGGGCGCCACCGGCAATCCCTTCAACCCCATGCTGAACGCCGGCGGCTCGTCCGGCGGCTCGGCGGCGGCTCTGGCTACCGACATGCTCCCGGTCTGCACCGGCTCCGACACCGGCGGCAGCCTGCGCAATCCGGCGGCCTTCTGCGGCATCGTTGGCTTCCGCCCCTCGCCCGGCATGGTCGCGGTCGAGCGTCGCGCCATGGGCTGGACGCCGATCTCCGTGCTGGGTCCGATGGGCCGCAACGTCGCCGACGTCTGTCTGCTCTTCGCGACACAGGTCGGCCAGCACGACAGCGACCCGCTCAGCTTCCCGCTGGAGCCGGAAGCCTATGCCGAGCCGTGGCCGGTCGACCTCGGCAGCCTCCGCGTCGCCTACACCGAGGATTTCGGCGGCGCGCCGGTCGACAAGTCGATCCGCCTGACCTTCCGCGAGAAGATCAAGGCGATGAAGCCGATGTTCCGCAGCCTCGACAAGGTGGACGTGGATTACGGCGGCGCCGACCGCTGCTTCGACGTGATCCGCGCGGTGAGCTTCCTGTCGCGCTACCAGGACGCCTACACCAACAATCGCAAGATGCTGGGCCCGAACATCATCGCCAACTACGAGCTCGGCGCGAAGCTCACCCTGGCCGACTTCGCCTGGGCGCACGGCGAGCAGACCCGCATCTTCCGGGCCTTCCAGGAGATCTACAAGGAATACGACCTGGTCATCGGCCCGACCGTCGGCTTCTCGCCCTTCCCCTGGAAGCAGCTCTACATCGACGAGATGGACGGCAAGAAACTCGGCACCTACTACCACTGGATGGCGACGAAGTACTTCGTCACCCTCACCACCAACCCCGCCGTCTCGCTGCCCTGCGGCGTCGACGGCCAGAAGATGCCGTTCGGCCTGCAGGTCATCGGCCGCTTCCGCGGCGACGGCGAGGTGCTGGGCGCCGCCCACGCGATGGAGCAGGCGTTCAAGACCAACCCGGTGCTGGCACGGCCGCTGCCCAACATCGCCAAGCTGCGCAAGCCGGTGCCGGCGCTGAAGTCGATCGTCACCCATCCGCCGAAGCTCAACGCCAAAGTGGCGAAGGGCCCGGCACCGGGCGCCCTCTAACGCACGTTCGGCCAAAAAAAGGCCGACAACGCCCGGCGCCGCTCCACGGTTGCCGGGCGTTGTTCTTTACAGAACTTCATATTTTCGCCCGGCCAATGCCACTTCGGGCGACGTACTTCGTTCTAGAGGCATGTTCCTGTCGCGAGACAAGGTTCGACCCAACGGAGGTAGCGATGAATAAGCTCAAGTTCGTGATGGCAGCGGGCCTTCTGGCCGCGACGGCCGCCTGCACCCAGACCGGCTACGACAACTCGTATGCCTACAACAGCGGCTATAATACCCGCCCCGTCTACAACAACGGGTACTACGCCCAGAACAGCAACGGCTATTACAACACCCGTCCGGCCTACAACAGCGGCTACTATGCGCAGAACAACAACGCGCGCTATGGCTATCAGGGCCGTCGCGGACCGAATGGCGACTATGACCGTGACGGCGTTCCCAACCGTCGCGACATCGACGCCAACGGCGACCAGATCCCGGACGCCTTCCAGCGCTAGCCGGACCTTCCATCTGACCTGACCGACCGGCTCCCGAGTTTCTTTGGGAGCCGGTTTTGATTCGCCGGTCACCAATCGATCACCACCCGCCTTCAACAAATCTCTATTGCGCCTGCGCGGCGACACCGTCGCCCGCGAATCTCGTTCCATGGGATCGTCCCGCTCGCGAACGGCGGACTTCCCGGTGGAGGGAAAGAATGCGCTGCGTCAGTTGGCTCGCCGCCGCGGGCCTTGTGATGGTGACGGCGGGGTGTGTCGAACAATCGGGCTATCCGACCACCTACGGCTACAGTCCCGGATACGGCTCGTCGAACTACGGTTACTCCGGCTACTCCAACAACTATGCGAGCCAGCCGAGCTACTACCGGCCGGCTCCCAGCTACTCCTACTACACGCCACCGCCGCCCCGGCCGCAGGTGGTCACCCAGACCCGCTACGTGCCGGTTCCGGTCTCCCCACCCCAGCGGTCGTACAATCGATCGATGCGCGACAGCGACCGGGATGGCATCCCGAACCGCTACGACCGCGATAAGAACGGAGACGGCGTTCCCGACAAGTACCAGCGCTCTCGTTGGTAAGGGTAGCCAGACGGCGCGACCTACGGGTCGCGCCGTTTCGGCTTCTAGGAACGGCGCTTGCCGCGGATCTCCGCATCGTGCTGGCCGAGCGTCGGCGCCGGGCGACGAACCCCGCCCGGCGTCGCGGAGAGCTTGAGGGGCACGCCCAGCGTCTTCTGCCGGCCGGCCTTGGCATGCTCGACCTCGGCCACCATGCCGCGGGCCAAAATCTGCGGATCGGCGAAGACCTCGTCGTGGTGCAGCACCGGTCCGGCCGGGATGCCTTCCTTCTCCAGCGCCGCCATCCAGTCGTCGGTCGTGCGTTTCACGATCTCGGCCTGCAGGATGCCGACGATCTGTTCGTTGTTCCGCACCCGGTCGGCATTGGCCTTGAAGCGCGGATCGTCGGCGAGTTCCGGCTTGCCGATCATGGCGCAGAGCTTGCGGAAGAAGTTCTGCTGCGCCCCGCCGATGGTCAGCCAGCCGTCGGCGGTCTGGAAAACCTGATAGGGCGAGGAGCCGCGATGCCCCTGCCCCAGTTTCTCCGGCCGGATCCCATTGGCGAAGTAGTTGGCTGCCTCGTACACGCCCAGCGACACGGTGGCTTCGAGCAGCGAAGTCTCGACCCACTGCCCCTCGCCCGTCCTGTGCCGCGCCTGCAGCGCGCTCAGCACGCCGATGGTGAGGTAGAGGCCGGCACCCACGTCGGAGATGGCCAGCGGAATGCGGTAGGGCGGTCCGTCCTTGGGGCCGGTCACCGACATCAGGCCGGACATCGCCTGGATGATCAGGTCGAAGCCGCCGCGCCCGGCATAGGGGCCGGTCTGGCCGAAGCCCGAGATCGAGCCCAACACCAGCCGCTTGTTGCGCGCGTGCAGCGCGTCCCAGCCCAGCCCCAGCCGCTTCATCACGCCGGGTCTGAAGTTCTCCAGCACCACGTCGGCGCCGTCGACCAGCTCCCAGAAGACCTTGAGGTCGTCCTCGTTCTTGAGATCGAGCTTCAGGCCACGCTTGTTCCTGTTCCACAGCATGAACGGCGCGGACTCGCCTTCGAGGAAGGGCGGCGCGCCGCGCATCGAATCGCCCTGGGGACTCTCGATCTTGATGACGTCGGCGCCCATGTCGGCGAGTTGCATGCCGCAGAAGGGACCGGAGAGATGGGTCGTGAGGTCGAGGACGACCAGACCATCGAGAGCGCCTGCCATGTTGCTATCCCAGAAGTTTGCGAAGATCGTCGAGCGTGTTGGCCCATTTGCTGACGCCGAGATGGTTCGACACCAGCCGGCCGGCCTGCACGATCAGGAAGCGCGGCGCACCGCTCTTGCGCGGGATCTGCTTCAGGATCGGCGCCAGGTCGCCCGGCCAGTACCGCTCCTGATAGGCCTCGCGGAAGCGGGCCGCCTCGACCTCCTCCCAGATGACCTGCCGGAACTCCGGCGATGCGATCCAGGCTTCGAGGTATTCGCGCTTCCAGCGCACGCAGGGCGGGCAATCGGGGCCGCCGACCAGGATGACCCTGATCTCCGCCGGAGCGGCGCGGGCTGGCGCGGCTGCCGCGACTGCGACGGCAAGACCGGCGAAAAGAAGCGCGCGGCGATTCATATCCGGTAATGTAGGCCCGCATGACGCGACCGACCAAACCCTCTCTCGTCACCCTGGGCGATTTCTTCAAGTTCGCGGTCGCGCGTTTCCGCGCCGCGAGGCTGGCCTATGGCCATGGCACCACCAACGCCGTCGACGAGGCGGCCTTCATGGTGCTGGAGGCGCTGCGGCTTCCGATCAACCGGATCGACCCGTGGCTCGACCTCGTGCCGACGCCGGCCGAGAAGGCACGCCTGATCACATTGATCGAAGCGCGGGTGTCGCTGCGCATGCCGGCGCCCTACCTGCTGGAAGCCGCCTACATGCAGGGCGTGCGTTTCCACATCGACCGGCGCGCGCTGATCCCGCGTTCCTTCATCGGCGATCTTCTCGCGGGCGGTGCGCTGCCGACCGCCAGGCCACGTCGCATCCTCGACCTCTGCTGCGGCTCGGGCTGCCTTGCCATTTTGGCCGCACTCGCCTTCCCGCACGCCAGAGTCGATGCCGTCGATCTGTCGGCCGGCGCGCTGGCGCTCGCGCGGCGCAACGTGGCGACGCATCGCCTCGGCGACCGCATCACCGTGCATCGCGGCGATCTCTTCAAGCCGCTGCAGGGCCAGCGCTACGACCTGATCATCAGCAATCCGCCCTATGTCGATGCCGGCGGCATGGCGAAGCTGCCGCCCGAGTTCCGGCACGAGCCGCGCATGGCACTGGCGGCGGGCGACGACGGACTCGACCTGGTGCATCGCATCCTGGCCGAGGCGCCCAAGCACCTGACCAAGAGCGGCGGCCTCGTCTGCGAGATCGGCCGCGGCCGCGCCCCGCTGGAAGCCGCCTATCCGAGGCTCCCCTTCCTGTGGCTCGACACCGAACTCAGCGAAGGCGAGGTCTTCTGGTTGTCGCGAAGCGATCTGGCTACGTAACTCATGTCATCCTGAGCGCAGCGAAGGATCTAGCGTTTGCTCCGGTGTGCTCTGGTCGTTCCGTCAGGTCCTTCGCTTCGCTCAGGACGACAATTCTAACCCGCATCCCCCAAACAGATCCCCAGCGCGCGCGCCGTGCGGATCAGCGTGCCGTCGGGGTCGACCGTCCTCGACCGGCCGACGACCTTCGACAGCGGCACGTCGATCACCTGCCGGTTCCACCAGGCCACCATGTGGTCGCCCTTGCCCTCGGCGAGGAGATCGACGGCGCGCACCCCCAGCGCGGAGGCGAGCAGTCGATCCTCGGCGGTCGGCATGGCGCCGCGCTGGACATGGCCCAGCACGGTGGCGCGGGCTTCCGCACCGGTCGCGCGGGCCAGCCGCTTGGCCAGCCAGTCGCCGACGCCATGGTCGGGCGCATCGGCCGATGGATCGGCGGCCTCGTCCGACTGACCGGCCGCTTCCGCCACCACGACCAAAGCCGAGGTGCGGCCCACGGCGCGGAGCCGCGCGATGTGCGCAACCACGTTCTCCAGCTTCCAGCGGACTTCCGGGATGAGCACGACGTCGGCGCCGCCGGCGATCGCCGACGCGATGGCGATATGGCCGGCGTCGCGACCCATCACCTCGAGGACCATGGTGCGCTCGTGACTGGTGCCGGTCGGCTGCAGCCGGTCGAGCGCCTCGGTGGCGATCGCCACGGCGGTCGAATACCCAACAGCCCGCTCGGTGTGGCCGACATCGTTGTCGATGGTCTTGGGGATGCCGACGAAGGGGATGCCCGAGGGCGCCAGCAGCTTGCGCAGGATGGCGAGGCTGCCGTCGCCGCCGACGCCGATCAGCCCTTCGAGCCCGAGCTGTTTCAGCCCCTCGACCATTTCACCCGAGCGATCCTTGCGGCTGCCGTCGGGCATGGGAAAGGCGAAGGGATCGCCGCGATTGGTGCTGCCGAGGAACGTGCCGCCCTGCCGCGCCAGCGCCGCGCCCAGCCGGTCGGGATCGAGCGGCACCGCCTCCACCGGCCGCTCCAGCAGGCCGAGCGTGCCGTAACGCACGCCGACGGTCGTCCAGCCGTGGCCATGATGCGCGCGCAACGCGACGGCCCGGATGGTGGCGTTGAGACCGGCGCAATCGCCGCCGCTGGTCAGAATGCCGATTCGTCTCGTCATCTGTTCACTCCGGACAATCCAGGGGCCGACAGGTTGACCCTGCCAATCAATCTTGAAACCGCAAGGCCGCGGTGCAGGATGACGGCATGAAGAAGCATTATGTCACCTTCGCGGGCTACAATGCCTGGGCCAATCGCCGGCTCTACGACGCGGCCGCCCAGCTCGACGACCCGGCGTATCGCGCCGACCGGGGCGCCTTCTTCAAGTCGATGCATGGCACCCTCAATCATCTGCTCGCGACCGATCGCATCTGGATGAAACGCTTCACCGGCGCGGGCGATGCACCGGACCGTCTCGACGCGATCCTGCATGAGGACTTCGCCGGTCTGCGCGCGGCGCGCGAAGCCGAGGATCGCCGCATCGTCGCGTGGATCGACAGTCTCGACGAGGCACGGCTTGCGGGCGTCATCCGCTACCGCCGCGTCTCGACGCAGGACGAATTCGCGCAGGAGCTGATGCCGGCCCTGAACCATTGGTTCAACCATCAGACCCATCACCGCGGCCAGGCGCACATGATCCTGACCGGGCTCGGCCAAGAGGCGCCGGAGCTCGATCTGCTCTTCTATCAGCGCGAGGTCGCCGCCGACCGGGCGTGAGCGACCGACGGACTGCGCGCAGGCATCACTTCAGTTCGCAGATCGAGCGCTGCCGTCCCGGCCCCGGCCAGCGCGAATCGCAGATCGCCAGCGTCTCGCCCTCGATGCCGTAGAGCACGCTGCTCCAGGTCCCGTCCTCGACCGGCCGCACGATCATCGCCGCGAAATCTCGCAGGCCCACGACATAGGCCGGCCCCCTGTCCAGCCCGTCGACGCGGACCGGCGCTTTGGGGTTGTCCGGCGAAGGCGGCGGTTGCACATGCGACAGCTCCATGCCGCCGGTGCCGACAGCAAGATGCGGCGGGTGCGGCCCGTCGAAGCCGATCGCCTGGAACCGGTGCATGTGTCCGGCAATGACGGCCGTGACGTGACGGGGCAGGCTTCCGCGGAATACGCGATGGATCGCCTCGCGCTGCGTCTCGTTGATGAAGCCGTAGGGTGTGAGTCCGATCGGACCGCCTTTGTCGCGCCTGACCACGGCCCAGACGGGCCGGTGCGTCACCAGCCAGGTCGGCGTCGGATCGTCGGCCAGCATCCTCGCCACCTCGCGATACTGCGTGAGGTAGGTCTCGAGATTGTAGAGCACGGCGTCGGCGGCATTGGCCGAATCGACGGCGATGATGTTGAGCCTGCCGAGCTTCAGCCGAAACGGCGCGTCGGACACGATCGGGAACGGCTGGCCGGCGAAGGGCAGCGCGGGCGGCTTGGGCCATGCACCGGGCCGCCAGTCGGCCGGCAGCTGTGGCGGACATTCCTTCTGCTGGCGGCCGGGACCGAGCAGGGGTGAATTCACATCCAGCAGATAGAACCAGCCGGGACCGCCGCGGCTGCAGAGTTCGTGGTTGCCGCGGCTGAAGAGCCACGGCGCGGCGACGAGCAGCCGGGCAGCCGGCCGGAAGAAATCGTCGCGCCAGTTGGTCCACCGGTCCGGATTCGGACTGCCCTCGATGTTCTGGCTCCAGTAGGCGGCGCCGATCGGCAGGCTTGGCTCGTCCTCGTCGTCGAGGTCGCCCGTGTCGTAAACGCTCACCTTGAGAGGCGCGGCATAGCCGGTGAGGCTCGTGGGAAGCACGAGGCCACGCTCGGTGCCGCGATAATTGTAGTCGCCGACATGCACGATGAGATCGGGACGCTTGTGTGCCTCCTCCTCCGACAGGATGCCGAACGGCCAGACCTTCGCGAAGCCGTCGCCGCCGCAATATTGCGGCTTGGCCAGCGTCTCGCCGCGGCAGCCGCTGTCGCCGATCAGCACCACGCGGCGCGGCGTGGCGAGTGAAACGGTCGGCAGGTCGATACGCCGGTCGCCGAGGAAGACGCTGGCTACCTCGCCGACCGGATAGCGGGCCTCGCAAACCATCACCGCGTCGAAGTGACCGCCCGGCGGACGGCGGCGCGGACTCATCGTCGTCGATCCCCCACCCGCCGACGTACGCAGGACCGGACAGGCCGTGGCGCCTTCGGCAACGCTGCGAACCATCGGCAGGGGCTGGCCATCGCTTCCCTCGCCGAACAGGACGAAGGCGAAGAACTCCGGCGCCCTGGGCTGCGCCTGCGCGCCGAAGCACGCGAGCATGAAGCAAAGGACGGGCACGAAGGCGGCAGGACGCATGGCTGAACTCCGGAAGCGCCCCAGTGTAGCAAGCCTCGGCGGGGGAAAGTCGCCGACGTTCAGCGCCGGCCCCAGCCCCGCCCCGCCCTGCGCAGCAGGGCAAGCGTCAGTCCCACCAGGGCACAGGCCAGCGCGACCATGGCCACGTCGTGCAGATGCATCGGCCCGAAGCCGAACAGGCGCCGGACCGGCGGCACGGTCACGGTGGCAGCCAGAAACGCGATCGTGAGCACCTGGATGCCGAGCAGCACCCGATTGCCGCCGGTCAGAAAATCGAAGGCCCGTCCGCGAAAGGAACGGTTCGCGACGATCAATCCGAGGTTGGAAAGCACCAGCGTGAAAAAAGTGAGCGTGCGAACATCCTCCTCCGGCATCCCGCGGTGGACGGCCAGCAGATAGACGCCCGCCGTCACCAGCAGGGCCGCAAGGCCCTGCAGCACACTCGCCGCCAGCATCGACGGCGAGAACAGCCGGGCGTCGGGCGCCCGCGGCGGCCGGGTCATCACGTCGGGCTCCTCGTGCTCGGCCTCGAAGGCGACCGAGCAGGCCGGATCGATGATCATTTCGAGGAAGGCGATGTGCACCGGTAACAGGATGAGCGGCAGCCCCGTCACCAGCGGCAGCAGCGCGATTCCCGCGATCGGCACATGGACGGCCACAATGTAGCCCATGGCCTTGCGCAGGTTGTCGTAGATGCGGCGACCCAGCCGTACTGTCCGCACGACCGACCCGAAATCGTCGTCAAGCAGGACGATAGACGAAGCCTCGCGCGCCACGTCGGTGCCGCGCCCGCCCATGGCGATGCCAATGTCGGCGCGCTTGAGACTTGGCGCATCGTTGACGCCGTCGCCGGTCATCGCCACGACCTCGCCCCTGGCCTGCAGCGCTTCGACGATGCGCAGCTTCTGCTCGGGCAGGATGCGCGCGAACACGCCCACGCTCGCGACCCGCTCCTGCAACGCGGCATCAGAAAGATCGAACAGCTCGCGGCCGGTCACCACCGTATCCGCCGGAAGACCGGCCTCTCGCGCGATGGCCCGGGCCGTGGTCGGGTGATCGCCGGTGATCATCACCACGCGGATGCCGGCGGCGAGACATTCGGCGATCGCCCCCGGCACTTCCGGCCGCAACGGATCCGCCAGTCCCACGAGCCCCGCCCACTGAAAGCAATAGCCGCGCGGTGAGTCCGGCAGCGGGCCATCGTCCGACCAGCCATGTGCGACTCCGAGGACACGCATGCCACGGGCGCCCAGGGATTCGACCGTGTCGCGAAGAGCCCGAGCCTCATCTGGCGCAAGCCGGCACAGGTCGATGATCGCCTCCGGTGCGCCCTTTGCGGCCACCGCCAGCCGCGCCTCGCCGGGCACCCGCCAGACCTGGGTCACCGCCAGCAGGTCGGGCGACAGGGCATAGCCGCGCACGAGCGAGCGGCCCTCCGTCCGAACGGACGCGGCCTGCGCGATGGCGCGGTCCATCGGGTCGAAGGCCTCCGGCACGCAGGACAGCTCGGCCCAGCGCAGAAGCTGCGCGCGGTCCGCCCCGTCCGCGGCAACGCACTCCTGGACCGTCATCTGGTTGCGCGTGAGGGTGCCGGTCTTGTCGGTGCACAGGACCGTGGCGGCCCCCAGCGTCTCGATGGCGGTGGCCCGGCGCGTCAGCACGCGGGCTTGCGAGATTCGCCAGGCGCCCATGGTCATGAAGACCGCGAGCACCAGGGGAAACTCCTCCGGCAACATGGCCATGCCCACCGCGATGCCGGCCAGGGCGGCATCGAGCCAGGAACCGCGCAACAGCCCGTAGATCACGACGACCGCGACGCTCGCCGACAGGCCGCCCAGTGCGAACAGCCGCACCAGGCGCCGTGTTTCCAGCGAGAGGCGCGGCGTCGCCGCATCGATCGAGGAGAGCGACTTGCCGATACGGCCGATTTCCGTCGCAGCGCCCGTCGCCTGGATGAGAACGACGCCCGTTCCCCGCACGACGAGCGAGCCCGAGAAGACAACGGGAAGATCTTCTCCCCCCGGCCGCGTTCCCTGCCCCTCCGCTTCGGTGGCACGAGCCCGCTTGGCCACGGCGACCGATTCCCCCGTGAGCATCGATTCGTCGACCAGCAGTTCGCGCGCGTCCAGCAGCACGCCGTCGGCGGGAACGCGGTTTCCCTCGGCCACCAGCACGATGTCGCCGCACACGACCTCGCGGCCCGGTATCCGCCGGGAACGACCGTCCCGGATCACCAGGGCGCGCGGGCTCGTCATGGCACGCAGGGAATCGAGGACCTTCTCGCTGCGGATCTCCTGCACGATCGAGATCGAAACCGACAGCGACGCAAAGGCAAGCAGCACGGCTCCGCCCACCGGGTCGCCGAGGGCGACATAGACCGCCCCGCCCGCCAGCAGGAGCCCGAACATGGGCTCGCGCAATATCTCCAGGGCAATCTGCCAGAGGTGGCGGGGACCGGCAGCGGGAAGCTCGTTCGGTCCATCGGCCGCGAGGCGCCGCCGCGCCTCCTGCTCCGTGAGCCCGGCAGCGGCTACCGTCATTGCCGGGCGAATGGCGGGGAATCCGCCATGGCCGGGTTAGTCACACCCTGTTCTGCGCGCATGAAGCCCTCCCGGCGGATGCGTGAATTTGAACACGCAATGCCGTCCCGACATTGCGCCAGATCAAGTTCCGCCGGACGCTTCGTTGGAGGTCGATCTTGTCGACGTATAATCGCTTCGAGCTTGCCGTTCATCTCCGCGAGCAGCTTCGCATCGGCGGTCCAGTGCGAGGTTCTCCACCTCCGCCGGGTCGCTCGACAGGTCGAACAGGGCCACTTCGGTCCACTCGAACAGCTCGTCGAGCGTCTTCGCACCATTGTGGTCGAGCGACGGAATCAGCTGTTCAGGGACCGGCGCGCCGCTCACCCTCAGGCTTGGCCAATGGACTTGGCCAGCCTCAAGAAGGCCTTGAGAAGGACATTCGGATCGTCCTTACGATAGATGGCATAGAGCTTCGAGAGCACTCGCCGGCTCCGGACGGTCAAGGGTCGATACACGACGCGCGGCAATTGGAGGCTCCGGATGCAATCGGCCACCACGGCGACGCCGAGACCGGCCGCGACGAGACTGACCGCCGTCTGCATTTCGCCCGTATCCTGATCGATATGCGGGTAGTATCCGGCGACGCGACACAGATCGACGATCTCGTCCGCAACACTCGGCGAGGAGTTGCCGCGATAGAGCAGGAACTTGTCGTCCACGAGCTTCTCCATCGGAACCACCTTGAGTGCCGCGAGAGGATGGCGCTCATGCAGGGCCACGATGAACGGTTCCCGGTGTATCGCTTCCGAGGTCATGCCCCGCTCGCGGACCGGCGAGCGGGTCAAGGCGAGGGTGATCCTTCCTCCGGCAAGGGCCGCGATCTGCTCTGCCTTGATCAGATGCTGCATCTCCAGGCGCACCTGGGGAAACTCGCGATGGAATTGCTCGAGGATGCGCGGGAAGATGCCCAGGGAAGCCGATCCGGTCATTCCCAGCACCATCCGCCCGACCTCGCCATGGGCGACGCCCTTGGCATGCTTGGTCGCGCGATCGAGCGCGGCAAACATTTCCCGGACGTCGTGATGGAAGGCAGCGCCTGCCCCGGTCAGCTGGACACGTTGATTGGCGCGGACGAACAGCTCGATGCCCAGCTCCTGTTCGAGAGCCCGGATCTGACGACTGAGCGGCGGTTGAGACAGGTTCAGTCGCGCCGCCGCCTTGACGAAATGAAGCTCCTCCGCAAGCACCAGGAAGTACTTGAGCTGGCTGATCTTCATGGTGGCATCGCGACCGGAGGCATGGGGCAACGCTGGCACAGGAAGCGACGATGGGCCAGTTCGCGGTGCCATCCCGGGCCTTCGCCCCGCCGGGATGGCTAGATGTGCCGGGCGGCGTGCTGCCAGTAGGGCGCACGCAACAGGCGCTTCTGGATCTTGCCGGAGTCGTGACGCGGCAGCTCCGTCCGGATTTCCACGCGACGCGGCACCTTGAAGCCGCTGAGCCGGTCCTTCAGGAATGCCTTTACCGCCTCCGGCTCAAGCGGCATGCCGGAATGCGGCTCGACCAGGGCCATCAGCGATTCTCCATATTCCGCGTCTGGAATACCGAAGACGGCGCAATCCCTTACACCCGGCATGCCGCTCAGCACCGATTCGATCTCGGCCGGATAGACGTTAGCGCCGCCGATGATCACCATGTCGCGCTTGCGATCGCAGAGGAACAGGAAGCCGGCTTCGTCCCGGTAGCCGATGTCGCCCAAGGTGACGAGCCCATCGCGTTCGATCTCGCGACGCTTGTCCTCCTGGCCATGATAGGTGAAGTCGGGATAGTGGCCGAGTCGCGCGAAGATTTCGCCGGGCACGCCGGTCGGACAGTCCTTGCCGTCGTCGTCGAGTACGCGCACGACGGCATGATCGGTCGCCCTGCCCACAGAGCCCGGCCGCTCGAGCCAATCGGCCGACGTACTGAAGGCAATCGGCCCCGTCTCCGTTCCGCCGTAGAACTCGTTGATCACCGGTCCCCACCACTCGATCATCCGGCGCTTGACGTCCACCGGGCAGGGCGCGGCGGCGTGTAACACGAACCGCAGCGAGGACAGGTCGTAGCGTCGACGAATCTCGGCCGGCAGGACCAGCAACCGGACGAACATGGTCGGGACCATGAACAGGCTGGTAATTCGATGTTCCTCGATCAGCGCCAGCAGCCGTTCGGGCTCGAAGCGCGGCATCAGGACCAGAAGTTCCGCCGTGGCGGCGGCGCTGAGCGCAATGCCGTTCGGAGCGCCGTGATAGAGCGGCCCTGGCAGCAGAACGCGCGCATCCGGCGTCACGCCGTAAACGGTGCGCCGGGTATCCGCCATGAGCCGCTGCTGCTCCGGCGTCGGGGCGAAGCGACGAACGCCCTTCGGTTTCCCGGTAGTCCCCGACGTGTAGAGCATGCTTTGAGACATCGCCTTCGGCGGGCCGGCATGAGCGGCCTGGACCTGCAACCAGTCGTTCCAATTTCTCGCCGGCGCGCGGGGAATGGCGGCGGGCGCATCGATCCGATAGGCTTCGATGACGTCGGAGGGGGTCTCGACTCCGAAGATGGTCAGGTTCGCCAGGGTATTTTCGCCGAGAGGCGCGAGCAGATCGGCATGCGCGACGAGTATCTTCGCACCGCTATCCTCAAGGATGTACGCGACCTCGGAGGCCGTGGAATGCCAGCTGATGGGCACGGTATAGGCCCCGACATGCGTCGCCGCGAGGCTCGCCTCCAGGAAGGCGATATCGTTGCGCATCAACAGCGCGACCGTGTCGCCGCTTCCTATCCCCATGGCCGCAAAGCCGCCGGCCGCTTTGCGGACCCGGGCCTGCAGCTCGCGGCGCGGCATCGACCGGCCCGCCTGCCTGAACTCCGCCTCCAGCGGCTCGATGGGCCTGCCCGACACGGACACTAGACCCAGCCGCGCTTCAGCCACCGCCCGCCATCGACCATGAAATCGCAGCCGGTGACGAAGTCTCCTCCCGGTGATGCCAGGAACGCGCAGGCATTGGCGATGTCGTCGACCAGGCCGAAGCAACCCATGGCCATGCGCTCGTATTCGTGATCGGCAATGCCGCGATCTTCGTACAGCCTCTTCAGACCCTCGGTTCCCGCGATCGGGCCGGGCAGGACGTTGTTGACCCGAATGCCGTAGCCGCCCCACTCGATGGCGAGGCTTCGGGTCAGGGAGAGCACCCCCGCCTTGGCCGAAGCGGCATGGGCACTGCCGGGCCAACCCGACAGCGCCTGCGGAACGGTGATGTTGATGATACGGCCGCCGTGTGATGACGCCTTGAGGCCGGCGAGCGCGGCCTGGCAGCCGTTGAACGTCCCGTTCAGGTCGATGTCGATGACGGCCCGCCATCCGTTCTCGGACAGCTGCTCGGTCGGGCAATGAAAGTTCCCGGCGGCGTTGTTGACCAGGATATCAAGACAGCCGAACCGGCTGACGATCCCGTCGACGGCTTCGCGCATCGCCGCGTGGTTGCGCACGTCGACCGCGATCGTGACCAGCTCAGCAGCGGGCAGGTCGCGCAGCAGCTCATCGCGAGCCTCCGCGAGCTTTTCTTCGCGCCGTCCGATGAGAGCAACCGTGGCACCAAGCTCCGCGAAACTCCGGACGATGCCGAGGCCGATGCCGGAGCTGCCGCCGGTGACGAGGGCGATCCGACCCTGCAGGAGGTCGTCACGAAAGATGCGCGGCCGTCTTTCCGTGCCGGTGTAGGGAGCGGGCCGGGCCGTGATGGGGGGCGTATTCATGTTTCCTCGCAGTCTGTCGCGCGCGCCTTGGCGAGCGGCAAAACCTAGGCAACCGGCCCCTTCCCTCCCAATATTATCCCGGTATCGATCAATGCCCTTTCGATATTGGCGATCCCGGGGTTTCCCATAACAAACTGAAGCCCACGGTCCGGCGCACAAGACCAGGCCATGGGAGGCACCAATGAAGAGATTGATCGCGTTTGCCCTGGCCGCGGCCTGGACGGCCGCAGTGCCCGCACAGGCCCAGGATTATCCCAACCGGCCGATCCGGCTGGTCACGCTGGGAACGCCGGGCACGGCGAGCGACGTTCTCGTCCGGACGGTCGGCAAGCGCCTTTCGGAGAAACTGGGCCAGCCGGTCGTCGTCGACAACAAGCCCGGCGCCGACGGCGTCATTGCCGCCGCCGACGTCGCGAAGTCACCGCCGGATGGCTACACGCTGCTGTTCGCGTCCAACAGCCCGATCGCGGCGGCCCCCGCCCTGCGCAAATCGCTGCCGTACGATCCGATGGTGGATCTCACGCCGATCACGATGGTCGGCTACTTCACTTTCTTCCTGTATCTCAATGCGGCGGTGCCGGCCAACACGCTGTCGGAACTCGTGGCCTACGCGAAAGCCAACCCGGGAAAGCTTTCCTACGGCAGCGGCAACACCACCGGCAGCGTCGGCGCCGCCCAGATCGCGGCGCTGACGGGCACGCAGATGGTTCACGTTCCCTACAAGGGCGAACCGCAGGCGATCGTCGATCTCCTGGCCGGCCGCATCGACATGATGATCGGCACGCCGACGACCGGCCTCAGCCATGTCAGGAGCGGCAAGCTACGGGCCTTGGTGACGACCCTGAAGCAGCGCTCGACGATCCTCCCCGACGTTCCGACGATCTACGAGGCGGGCCTGCCGCAATTCACGATCACCTCGTGGGGCGGCATGTTCGGCCCCGCGAAGATGCCGAAGGAGATCGTGGCACGCCTCAACAAGGTGCTGATCGAAGTCATCCAGGAACCGGAAGTCGCCAAGGTCCTGGAGGCACAGGGCTTCGCGCTGGCAACCTCGACGCCCGAGGAGCTGGGCGCCTATCTCAAGGATCAGATCGAGGCGTGGAAGGTATCCGCACGGGCCGCCGGCCTCGAACCCGAGTGACCATCAGAGTCATCGAAACGGACATCCGGGCATTGGTGGGCGCACCAGGGCTCGAACCTGGGACAAGCTGATTAAGAGTCAGCTGCTCTACCAACTGAGCTATGCGCCCCCACTGCCTAGCAGGGTCATTGCCCGGAAGGCGGCGGCTATACCAAGGCTGTTCCGCCTTGTCGATAGCCCCGTTCGAAGGAATTTTTCGGCCGCTCGCCTACCGGGTCCGCGGCAGTTGCGCATCGCGGTAGACGTTGACCCCGATCAGCAGTCCGCAGGCGAACATGACCGACAGGAGCGCGGTGCCGCCGTTGCTGACCAGCGGCAGCGGGACGCCGACCACGGGCAGCATGCCCATCACCATGGCGGTGTTGATGAACACGTAGAGGAACAGCATCGCCGTGACGCCCAGCGCCAGCAGGCGGCCGAAATGGTGCTGGCTGCGGAAGGCGATGGAGAAGCCCCAGACCACCACCAGGGCGAACAGGCCGAGCAGCACGAGCGCACCGGCCATGCCCCATTCCTCGACGAAAGTCGTGAAGATGAAGTCGGTCTGCTTCTCGGGCAGGAAGTTCAGCGAGGATTGGGTGCCCTTCAGGAACCCCTTGCCGAACATGCCGCCCGAGCCGATGGCGATCTTCGACTGGGTGATGTGGTAGCCCGCGCCCAGCGGATCGCGGTCGGGATCGAGGAAGGTGAGCACGCGCTTCTTCTGGTAGTCGTGCATCAGCGACCAGGCGATCGGAAGGCAGGCCACCGCGCCGATGCCGGCCGCCAGGAACATCCAGATGCGCACCCCCGCCACGAACAGGAGCGCACCGCCGCCCATCAGCACCATCATCGCGGTGCCGAGGTCGGGCTGGACCATGACCAGGCCGACCACCACCAGGATCATCATGAGCGGCGGCAGGGTGTAGAGGAACTGCGAGGCCTGCTCGCGCCGCAGCCCGTGATAGTAGCGCGCGATCACCAGGATCACGGCGACCTTGGCGATCTCCGATGGCTGGATCTGCATCGGGCCGATCACCAGCCAGCGCTGGGCGCCCATGCCGATCTTGCCGATGACGTCGACCGCGATCAGCATCAGCACCGACACGATGTAGATCGGCCAGGCCAGCGACAGCCAGACCTTGGGATGGATCAGCGCCACCACCAGCATCAGGATGAAGGCCGAGCCGTAGCGCACCGCATGACGCGCCGCCCACGGCTCGAACCTTCCACCGGCCGCCGAATAGAGCGCCAGCACGCCGACGCCGGCGATCGCCGTCAGCACCAGCACGAGGCCCCAGTTGATGCGCCAGATCTTCTCGGCGAAACCGACCGGCGCCGGCGCGTCGAGCGCCGGGCTGCTGCCCATCGCCGCGAGCGTCATCGCGACGCCATCTTCTTGAAGCGGTCGGTGCGGCGCGACGGATCGCGCTTCATGGTTTCGACCAGCACGTCGCGCCCGATCGGGCCCGCGGTGGCGCCGCCGGCCTGGCCATGCTCGACGATCACGGCGCAGGCATAGCGCGGATTGTCGACCGGACCATAGCAGACGAACAGCGCGTGATGGCGCAGGTGCCACGGCAGCGAGGCCTGGGTGATGCCCATCTCGCGCTCGCGCTCGGTGATGCGCTTGACCTGGGCGGTGCCGGTCTTGCCGGCATAGGTCAACTCCGGCTGCTTCACGCGCAGCGCATTGGCCGTGCCCTGGCTGCTGTTGACCACGTCGGACATGCCCTGGCGCACGATCGCCAGGTGCTGCGGGTTGAGGCGCAGCGAGGGCGCCGTCGGCTTGGTGCGCACCGCCGGCGGCACCAGCTCCTCGCGCGGGGTCGCCTTGGCCAGCAGCAGGTTGGGCTGGACCTCGTAGCCGCCGTTGGCGATGCGCGCCGTCATGATGGCGAGCTGCAGCGGCGTCGCGGTCATGTAGCCCTGGCCGATGCCGAGGTTGAACGTGTCGCCGTGCTGCCACGGCTTGCCGATCTTCTCCTGCTTCCAGGCCCGCGTCGGCTGGTTGGCGGCCGATTCGCCCGGCAGGCCGAGCTCGCTCACCTTGCCGAAGCCCAGACGCTGGGCCATGTCGCTCACCCGGTCGATGCCGGCCCGGCGCGCCGCTTCGTAGAAGAAACAGTCGCACGACATGGCGATGGCTTCACTGACGTTGGTCGAGCCGTGGCCGCCCTTCAGCCAGCAGTGGAACTTGATGTTGCCGAGTTCGAGGAAGCCGGGACACGGCAGCCGGGTCCACGGGTCGATCACCTTGGCCTCGAGGGCGGCCAGAGCCGTCACCATCTTGTAGGTCGAGCCCGGCGGATAGACGCCCGCGATCGCCTTGTTGTGCAGGGGCCGCTCGGGATTGTCGAGCAGGTCGCGCCATTCGGTCTGCGTGATTCCCCGCGCGAAGGTCGAGGGATCGAAGCCGGGCGTCGAGACCATGGCGATCACGTCGCCGGTGACGACGTCGAGCACGACGACGGAGCCGCTCTTGTGCTCCTTCATCTTCTCCGTGGCGAAGCGCTGGATGTCGAGATCGATGGTCAGCAGCGCGTTGGCGCCGGGCTGGCCCTCCGTCCGGTCGAGTTCGCGAACGACGCGACCGACGGCGTTGACCTCGACCTGGACGGCGCCGGCACGGCCCCGCAGATTGTCCTCGAGCGAGCGCTCGACGCCCTTCTTGCCGAACCGCATGGTCGCGAGCTGAAGCACCGGATCGTCGCGGCCGGCGAGATCCTCGTCGGCGACGCGGCCCGTGTAGCCCACGATGTGGCTCATCAGCTCGCCCTCGGGATAGTCGCGCGACTGGCCGAGGTCGATGAACACGCCGGGCAGGTCGGGGGCGTTGAATTCGAGCCGCGCCACCTCTTCCCAGCCGAGATTCTCGCGCACCACGATGGGCTGGGCGTTGCGGCTGCGGCGCAGCTCGCGCAGCAGGCGAACCTTCTCCGCCTCGCCCAGGCTGAAGATCTGGTCGAGGCGCTCGACCAGCAGGTCCGCGCCGCGGCCACGGTCCGACGTCGCCATGGCGCGGAAATTGTTGCGGTTGACCGCCAAAGGCACGCCGCTGCGGTCGAAGATCTGGCCGCGCGACGGCGCCAGCAGCCGCATGTTGATGCGGTTCTCCTCGGCCATCGTGGCGAAACGGTCGGTCTCGACCACCTGAAGCTGGTAGAGGCGGCCGGCGAGTGCCGTCATCAGCACCGCCTGTGCGCCGCCCAGCACCAGCGCGCGGCGCGTGAACAGGCCGCTGCGTTCGCCGTCGCCCTTGCGGAAATTCTTCATAGCGCCGTCTCCCCCGTCCGCGCGCCGCCGCGCGACAGTTCGGGGATGTTCAGCGGGTCGCGGGCGCGCACGCGCGCGAGCAGCGGGGCCAGCAGAGGATAGATCACGATCACCACCACATACTGCAGCATCGCGGGCACCGGATCGATGGCCGCCCAGGTCCAGAGGGTGGTGAAGGCCCAGACCAGCGCGACGAAGCCCCAGCAGACGATGCAGAAGCCGATCCACTGGAACAGGAACGGAACGCCCACGAGGTAGCGGCGATTGGAGACGACGGCCGCGCGGATCAGGACGAAGCCCAGCGCGCTGATGCCGACCGGGGCGCCCGGCCCTCCCAGCAGCAGGTCGAGCAGGACGCCCAGGGCCAGCAGCAGCGGCCCCGGCAGCCGCTCGGGCGTCGCCAGGCTGAACTGGAAGACCACCAGCGCCGGCAGAAGCGGCAGGGCATCCGAAAGATAGGGGGCGCGCAGAGGGGCCAGGGTCAGCAGCACGAAGAACAGCAGGACCGTGCCGGGAAGTGCGGCCCGGCCCCAGCGATCCAGGAGAGCGAGCGTGCCGTCGGTGCGCATGTCAGCGAGACCGCACGGCGGTGCCGCCCGGCGGCGCCGGGGGCGACGACGGAGCGCCGCTGCCGACGAGCCCGGTCACGCCGTAATCGACGACGCGCACGAATTCGAGGCGCGAGAAATCGGTGAACGGCCGCACGCGGACGCTGCCTTCGCTGGTCTCCACGACCTCCCCGACGGGGATGCCCACCGGAAAGCTGCCGCCATGACCGGAAGTCACGATACGGTCGCCGGTCTGAACGCCGGCGACGCCCTGCAGCAGGGCGAGGCGAAGCCGGGGTGAATTGTCGCCGGCCAGGATGGCCCGTTCGCGCGTGCGCTCGACCAGAACCGGCAGGCGTGAGTTGACGTCGGTCACGAAGAGGACGCGCGAGCTGTTCTCACCCACTTCGGCGATGCGGCCGGCCAGCCCCTCGCCGGTCACGACGGCCTGCCCCGGTGCGACCCCGACCCGGCGACCGACATTCAGCAGGGCGCCGCGCATGTAGGCACTGACGCTGTCGCCGACGAGACGGGCGGTAATGAAGGAGGCCTCGGGCCCCTCCCGGAACCTGGCAAGGCTGCGCAAGCCCTCGTTCTCGTTCTCGAGACGCCGCGCGGCGGTCTGCCAGGCGAGCAGCCGGGCATTCTCCTCGCGTAGGCGGGCGTTCTCGTCGCGCAGCGAGGCGAATTCGCGAAGATCGGCGATGGCCCGGTTGGCGTAAGCGGCCGGCCGGGCGATGGCCTCCAGGACAGGACTCGCGACATCGAGCGCCAGCACGCGGGCATGTTCGACCAGGACGGTATCGGCCTTGCCGACCAGCATGATGCCGAAGGCGGCGATCACGAGCAGGCCGAGGGCAAAGCGCTGCACCACCGTGCGCACCTGGCCCGCGACTACCTCGAAGTCGTCCCGAATCGCCATTTCCTGCCCATTCTAACCCAAGCGGGCGGCGGCGCGGCCTGTTAGTACATCGAAGAAAGGACGCCGCGAAGACGCACGATGTTCTCGACAGCATGGCCCGTGCCAAGCGCCACGCAGAGCAGCGGATCCTCGGCCACCGAGACCGGCAGGCCGGTGGCCTGGCGCAGCACGGTGTCCATGTTGGCCAGCAACGCGCCGCCGCCCGTCAGCACGATGCCCTTGTCGACGATGTCGGCGGCCAGTTCCGGCGCGGTGTTCTCCAGCGCGACCTTCACGGCCTCGACGATGGCGCTCACCGGCTCCTGAAGGCTCTCGGCGATCTGTCGCTCGGTGATGACCAGCTCCTTCGGGACGCCGTTCATCAGGTCGCGGCCCTTGATCTCCATCGTGCGGCCCTCGCCGTCGTCGGGCGGGCAGGCCGAAGCGATGGTCTTCTTGATGCGCTCGGCCGAGCTTTCGCCGACCAGGAGGTTATGGTTGCGGCGGATGTAGGCGATGATCGCCTCGTCCATCTTGTCGCCGCCGACGCGCACCGAGCGCGGATAGACGATGCCGCCCAGCGACAGCACGGCCACCTCGGTGGTGCCGCCGCCAATGTCGACGACCATCGAACCGGTCGGCTCGGTCACCGGCAGGCCGGCACCGATCGCCGCCGCCATCGGCTCCTCGATCAGCCAGACCTTGCGGGCGCCGGCGCTCTCGGCCGATTCCTGGATGGCGCGGCGCTCGACGGCGGTGGAGCCGGAGGGCACGCAGACCACGATCTGGGGATGGGCGAAGCTGCGGCGATTGTGCACCTTCGAGATGAAGTGCTTGATCATCGCCTCGGCGACTTCGAAGTCGGCGATGACGCCGTCGCGCAGGGGCCGGATCGCCTGGATGTTGCCGGGGGTACGACCCAGCATCATCTTGGCCTCTTCGCCGACGGCGAGGACCTGACGCTTGCCGCTCTGCGTGGTGAGGGCCACGACGGACGGTTCATTGAGAACGATGCCCCGACCCTTCACGTACACCAACGTATTGGCCGTGCCGAGGTCGATGCCCATGTCCGCCGAAAATAGCCCGATGACGCGCGACAGCATTGAGTTAAGTCTCTGTAATTACGGCGAAATCTTGATTTAAAGGCGCCATTCCGAGGTCCAGCGCCGGGGTGCGACCGGGTTTAGACCGGCAAGGCAATGCTCGCAAGGCGATTCAAACGGCCGCACCGATGGTCACCGTTTGTGCCCCTTCGCGGTTCGTCACGACTGAAAAGTTGCGCGCCGCGCGTGCTTCAGGCACCCGCCAGCCGGCGCTCCTGCCGTTCGAGCCAGGCCACGACATCGGAGCGGCGTCCCGTCTCGATATGGGCCCATTGATGCGACTTCAGCTCCTCGCCGCGTCCCGAACGCCAGTATTCCTTCACCACGAGCATCGTCCACGGTGCGGTGCGGGTCGCGCGCCCCGTGGTCACCTCGACGGTGAAACCGTGGCCGGCGCCGGCGTAACTGTGCCGTTCGCGCTGCCACTCGACGCCGTCGGTGCTCCACGACGTCTTCAGCGCGCGCGTCGTCCCGGGTTCGAGCAGGCGATCGACGATGCGAAAGAACGCTGAGTCGCCGATCTTGCGCACTAGAGGCCCATCATCTTGGCGATGGTGTTGCGCTGGATGTCGTTGGTGCCGCCGCCGATCGAGCCCACGCGGACGTCGCGGAACAGGCGCTGGATGTCGTGCGCCATGGTGTAGCCGGCGCCGCCCATGATCTCCATGGCGAGATGAGCGCATTTGAACTCGCCGTCGGTGCCCTGGATCTTGGCGATCGCCGTCTCCTCGACGGGATCGAGGCCGGCGTCGAGCATGTCGGCCAGACGATAGGTCAGCGCCTGTGTCGTGCGCAGCGCGATGCGCATGTCGGCGAACTTGTGCTGGATCGCCTGGAACTTCGAGATCGGCTGGCCGAACTGGATGCGCTCCTGGGCGAAGCGCCTGGCGTACTCGATGGCGAAATGCATGTTGCCGCAGGCCTGCGCCGCGAGACACAGGCGTTCGAGGTTGAGGCCCTTCATCAAACCGGACCAGCCGCGATTCTCCTCGCCGATCACGTGATCGGCCGGCACGAAGACGCCGTCGAAGAAGATCTCGTTGGCGTGCGTGGTGCGCCGGCCAAGCGTCGGCAGCGGCTGCATCGTGAGGCCGGCCGCGCGGGCATCGACCCAGAACAGCGTCACGCCCTTGTGTCGCGCCTCGCTGTCGGTCTTGGCCACCACCATCAGGTAGTCCGCGACGTGCGCGGCGCTGATGTAGAGCTTCTGCCCGGTGAGCCGGTAGCCGTTGCCGTCACGCACCGCGCGCGTCTTGATGCCCGAAGCGTCGGAACCCGTATCGGGTTCGGACAGCGCGAAGGCGGACTTGAGCTTGCCGGCGCAGATCTCCGGCAGGTAACGCCGCCGCAGATGCTCGCCCGCCGTGAGCTGCAGATGCATGCCGCCATAGACGACGGTCGGCAGGTAGAGCGAGGATGCACCGCTGTAGTGACGCGCCAGAGCCTCGACCAGCACCACGAGATCCTTGCGGCTGCCGCCCATGCCGCCATAGGCGGGATCGTAGGGCAGCGCCATGTAGCCCGCCTGCGCCAGCGCATCGAAGGCGGCGTGCGGGAACGCCGACTCCTCGTCGAGCTTGCGGATGTCTTCCGGCGGCAGCACGCGGGCCAACAGCTCCGCGACGTTGCGCCGAATCAGGACCTGCTCGTCGGTCAGGCCGAACTCGTCGAGGGCACTCATTCTTTCGGCTTCGTGTCCTGGCGATAGAGGTAGTAGGCCCAGCCGCCGACGGCGGCGAGAGCGACGAAGACGAGGATTTCGTAGAGGGACATGATCAGTCGAACACCACGACGCCGCGCGCGACTTCGCCCGCCATCATGCGCTTGAAGCCCTCGTTGATCTCGTCGAGCCGGTAGGTGCGGCTGATCAGGCCGTCGATATTCAGGCGCTTGTTCATGTAGTGGTCGACCAGCAACGGGAAATCGAGGTCGGGGCGCACCGATCCATAGAAGGTGCCGCTCATCGTCTTCTCGCCGAACACCATCATCATCGGCGAATACTGGGCCTTCGCCGTGGCCGCCGAGATGCCGACCGCGACGCCATGGCCACCCGGCGCCAGCGCGTCGAAAGCCAGCGCCTGCGTGGCGCCGACCGACACCGCATCGAAGGAATAGTCGACGCCCAGCCCGCCGGTGATCTCCTTCACCTTCCGGACCGGGTCGTTGTCGGTCGCGGTGTTGATCGTGTGCGTGGCGCCAAACGTCTTCGCCATCTCGAGCTTGTTGTCGAGGATGTCGGCCGCGATGATCTTCGACGCGCCCGAGAGCATGGCGCCCTGCACCGCATTGAGACCGACACCGCCGCAGCCGATCACCAGCACGGTCGAGCCCGCCTCGATCTTGGCATGGCGCGTCACCGCGCCGACGCCGGTCGCCACGCAGCAGCCGACCAGGGCGGCCTGTGGCCACGGCATGTCCTTGCGGATCGGCACCACCATCTCCTCCGGCACCACGACTTCCTCGGCGAAGGTGCCGATGCGGGCCATCTGGTTGATGCCCTCGCCCTTGTGCTTCAGCCGCAGCGTGCCGTCATGCTGCGCGCCCGGCGGCACCGAAGCGCGGCCGATGCAGAGCACCGTGCGGCCCTGCGAGCAGTACCGGCAGCGGCCGCAATGGGGGCGGAACGAGAAGATCACGTGATCGCCCGGCTTGACCGTCGTGACGCCTGGGCCGCACTCGAGGATCTCCCCCGCCGCCTCGTGTCCTGGCACGATCGGCATGGGCGACGGCCAGTCGCCGTTCATGATGTGCCAGTCGCTCTGGCAGACGCCCGACGCCTTCATCTTCACGCGCACTTCCTGCGCCTTGGGCGGGTCGAGCTCGCACTCGACGACCTGAAGTGGCTCGTTGGGCTTGAACAGAACGGCGGCCTTCATGCTTTTTCCTCCCGAAGCGTTGCCGACACTATATCATCGCGCCATGAGCAAAACCCTCCTGATCACCGGCGGCGCCTCGGGCATCGGCGCCGAGACCGCCCGCCAGGCCGCGACGCGCGGCTACTCCATCGCCATCAACTACCGGACCCGCGACTCTCAGGCCAAACAGGTCGTGGCCGACATCGAGGCCAGGGGCGGCAAGGCCATCGCGCTGCCCGGGGACATGGCGCGCGAGGCCGACATCGTGCGGCTGTTCGAGGAGACCGAGAAGGCGCTGGGGCCGATCACCCATCTGGTGAACAGCGCCGGCACCAACGGAAAGCGTGGCCGGGTCGACGAATACGACGCCGCGGTGCTGGCCAACCTGTTCGCTACCAACGTCACGGGACTGATGCTGTGCTGTCGCGAGGCGGCCCGGCGTATGTCGACGAGGAACGGCGGCAAGGGCGGCGCGATCGTCAACGTCTCGTCGATGGCGGCGACGCTCGGCGGCCGGTTGGGCTCCTCGGCCTATGCCGCGAGCAAGGGCGCGGTCGACGCCTTCACCAAGGGCTTCGCCCGCGAGGTCGCGGCCGAGGGCATCCGCGTGAACTCGCTCCGACCGGGCATGGTGCTGACCGAGATGACCGAAGGCCGGCTGAAGGACGCCGCATTCCGCGCCAACATCGAGAAGTCGATTCCCATGGGCCGGGTCGGCAGGTCGGCCGAGATCGCCGAGGCCGTGCTGTGGCTGCTGTCGGACGAGTCGTCCTTCATCACCGGCGCGATGCTCGATGCGTCGGGTGGGGGGTACATTATCTAGGCGCGTTCACACGCGCCGGCGGGCGGCAGCGCCTTCAAAGGCGCGAGAGCCCGCGCCGGAATTACAAGCACGCGCTGCCGCTACCAGTCCTTCTCGTCGAAATCCTCGAACTGTTTCATGCGCTCCTCTTCTTCGGAGCGTGGCGCGGCTTGCTCGTCGGCGGCATGCGATAGCACGCGCAGACGTGTCTCGCGGGTGAGGAGCGGCAGCAGTTCCAGAAGATCGTCTCGGGAGAGGGCGACGCAGCCCTGCGTGCCGGCGTAATCGTCGCGCGCGATGTGGAGGAAGATGGCGCTGCCCCATTCGCCTTCCGGCGGATCGTCGTTGTAGCCGACGACGACGACGAGATCGTAGAGCCCGTCTTCGCGCCACATCTTCTCGTGGCTCCATTCGTTCGGGATGCTGACCAGCCGGTTGTAGGTCGGCGAGCGCGGGTCGTCGCACCAGCCGTCATGCTCGTTGATCGGCCGTGCCGGCAGGGAAACCTTCGGCAGGACCAGCCGGTCGTTGCGGAAATAGATGCGGCGCAGCGGGAATTCGCCGACCGGCGTGGCGGAATCGCCCTCGACCTTGTCCTCGCGGATCCCGCCTGCACCCACGGTGCAACGCCAGCGCCGCTCGCCCAAGGTGGCCCATCCCAAGGAAGCGTCGGCCGAATCGGCCTGTACGATCAGCACATTGTCGTCGGTCATTGCCCAGTACTCCGGTGCCCTTCATAAAGGCACGCTCTTGAGGGAGAAAGCGATGGCTTATGTCGTGACACCGCCGGCCACCGTCGGCGTGCCGGTCCACGGAACCGGCGACCTGTTCCCGGTGCGCCGCATCTTTTGCGTCGGCCGCAACTACGCCGCCCATGCCCGCGAGATGGGCCACGATCCCGACCGCGAGCCGCCCTTCTTCTTCACCAAGCCGGCCGACGCGATCGTGATCTGCGCCGATCCGAAGAACCCGACCAGGGTCGCCTATCCGCCCGCCACCAAGAACCTGCACCACGAGATGGAGCTGGTCGTGGCGATGAAGTCGGGCGGGTCGAACATCCCGGTCGAGAAGGCGCTGGAGCATGTCTACGGCTACGGCGTCGGCCTCGACATGACGCGCCGCGACCTGCAGAACCAGGCCAAGGACATGGGCCGCCCGTGGGACATGGGCAAGGGCTTCGACCAGTCCGCGCCGATCGGCGAGATCTATCCCGCTGCGAAGATCGGCCATCCCGCCAAGGGCACCATCCAGCTCGATGTGAACGGCAAGACCCGCCAGAAGTCGGACCTCAATGCGCTGATCTGGAGCGTGCCGGAGACGATTTCGTACCTGTCGGGCCTCGTCGAACTGGCCGCCGGCGACCTGATCTACACCGGCACACCCGACGGCGTCGCTGCGGTGGTGAAGGGCGACACGCTGTCCGGCTTCGTCGATGGCTGCGGCACGGTGACGTGCACGTTGGTCTAAGGCTGGGGGCGCGCCACTCCAGTCGCGCGTTCTTATCTATTCTGCTCGGTGCGGGCTCTCGCGCCTCAGAAGGCGCTGCCGCCCGCCAACAGCTTTGGCTGCGCCAAAGCTGTTAGAGCTGCTGCGCTCTGAACGTGTCGCACTGACGCGGATCGCCCGTTTCCAGGCCCTTGCGGAACCAGCGCGCCCGCTGCGCACTGGTGCCGTGCGTAAAACTGTCGGGCACGACGCGGCCCTGGCTCTGCTTCTGTAGCGCGTCGTCGCCGATCGCGGAGGCGGCGGCCAGCGCCTGCTCCACATCCTTGTCGTCGATCATCCTGCCGCCACGCTGCTTGTCGGCGCGGTTGGCCCAGACGCCGGCGAAGCAGTCGGCCTGGAGCTCGGTGCGCACCGACAGCGCGTTGCCATCGCGCTTGCTCATGCTCTGGCGCATCTGCTGGACCTTGGCCGAGATGCCGAGCTGGTTCTGTACGTGATGGCCGACCTCATGAGCGATCACATAGGCCTGCGGAAACTGGCCGGGCACGCGGAAGCGGCGTGCCATCTCGTCGAAGAAGCCGAGGTCGAGATAGACCCGCTGGTCGGCCGGGCAATAGAACGGTCCCATTGCGGCCTGGCCGACGCCGCACTCGGTGCGCGTGGCGTCGCGGAACAGGACCAGCTTGGGGTCGCGATACTGGCGGCCCATGTCACGGAAGATGTCCTGCCAGACATCCTCGGTGCTCTTTAGCACGCGCGACACGAACTGGGCCTCCGCGTCGCCGGCCGGCGCCTGCGTGCCCGGCGTGCGGCTGGCCGAGGAGGAGGGAGGCGCCGGCATCGAACTCGAGGTGCCGCCCCCGCCGCCCGCGATGTCGCTCAGGATGGCGCCGGGATCGGCGCCCATGATCATGGCGATGACGACGAAGGCCACCAGGCCGAAGCCGCCCTTGAACAGGCCGCCGCCCCCGCCGCCCATCGGGATGGGAAAGCCGCCGCCGCCGAATCCCCCGCCGCCGAACCCGCCGCCGTCGCCGCGGCGATCCTCGATGTTGTTGCTCTGGTCGCCATCCATCTGCATGGCAGGTCTCCTTGGTCGAGATGTTCCCGACGAGATCGTCTCCGGATCGTCTATAGTGCCCGGCGATGAGTCTCACCATTGCGACCTGGAACATAAACTCGGTCCGGCTGCGGATCGAAAACGTCGAACGGTTCGTGAAGTTGCGCAAGCCCGACGTGCTGTGCCTTCAGGAGACCAAATGCCCGGACGAATTCTTCCCGCACGAGGCCTTCGAGCGGATGGGCTACACCCATCGCTTCGTGCAGGGGATGAAGGCCTATAACGGCGTGGCGATCCTCTCCCGGGTGCCGTTCGCCGCCGGCAACATCCACCACCGGTGCGGCAAGGAGGATTGCCGCCATGTCGAGGTCGCCCTGGACGTCGGCGGCGACCCGATCCTGCTCGACAATCTCTACATCCCGGCCGGCGGCGACATTCCCGACCCCGACCTCAACGTGAAGTTCGCGCACAAGCTCGATTTCTACCGCGAGATGGCGGCCTGGTATGCCGAGCGCAAACCCGGTCCGCGCGCCCGCAAGGGCCTTCGCCGCATCACCGTGGGCGATCTCAACGTGGCGCCGCTGGAGCACGACGTGTGGAGCCACAAGCAGCTCCTCAAGATCGTCTCGCACACGCCGGTCGAGGTCGAGCTGTTCGGCAAGCTCCAGGCGTCGCTCGACTGGATCGACGTGCCGCGCCGGTTTGTCCCTGCGGACCAGAAGCTCTATTCGTGGTGGAGCTACCGCAACAACGATTGGCGCGTGTCCAACCGCGGCCGGCGGCTCGATCATATCCTGGCCAGCCCCGGTCTTGCCGGCGCGATCCGCAGCCACCACATCGACGCGGACTTGCGCGACTGGGAGAAGGCATCGGACCATGTGCCGGTGTCAGCGACGTTCGAGGTCTAGGGGGAGCCCGCCATGCTGCAGATCATCTTCACCATCCTGATCGGCTTCGTCGTCGGTCTCCTCGCCCGCTGGATCGGTCCCGGCGGAATGATCCAGGGCTTCTGGATCACCGTCCTGATCGGCGTCGTGGGCTCGGTGATCGCGACCTATGGCGGCCAGGCGCTCGGCCTCTATCGGGCCGGCCAGCCGGCCGGGTTCATCGGCTCGGTCGTCGGCGCCATCGTGCTGCTGGCGCTCGTCCAGCTCTTCGGCCGCTAACGCACGCGATAGAGAAAGTACCGGTCCTTCGGCACGCCCGGAGGATCGGGCTGGCGCTGCCAGCGCGCGACGTCGAGCGCCTGGTTCGCCAGCACGTAGCCGCCCGACGCGGCCAGGCGGTCGAGTGCCGGCCCGAGCCATTTGCCCATCTCGACGTTCGCTTCGTGATCGCCGGTGCCCAGATCCGTGTGGATCAGCGCCGCCGTTGCGCCGAGCCTGCGCACCGCTTCGGGAATCGTCCGATCGGCATCGCCGAGGAACAACCGGTCATCGGGCGGGATGCAATCGGGATGGGCGGCCACCTTGCGCTCGAACACGTAGATGTCCCGAGTCGGAAAGAGCTCGCGGAGATGGTCGTAGGTTCGGCCGTTGCCCAGGCCCACTTCGAGCAGCGGGCCGGGCACGACATCGACCAGGGGCTTGAGGAAATTCAAGGCATCGCGCTGCGCCTGCATGCGCGCGATGAAACTGTCGAGACGACTCATGACGATACGATGACTCTTTGAACGCTCAGGCAGCCCGGGTGGCGGCGCGGAGCTTCTGGTTGGTGTCTTCCAGGCGATGGGCCAGCTCGCGCATGATCTCGATCGCCATCTCGGGGAATTCCGCGACCAGGCGATAGAACATGTCCTTGGTGATCTTGAGCGTGGCGAGGGGCTCTTTCGCCTTGATCGTCGCGGTGCGCGGCACGTCGCACAGGATGGCGATCTCGCCGAAGAAGCTGTTGCGCTTCATCTCGGCCACCGCGATCTGGCCGCTCGGCGTATCGATCAGCACGTCGGCGGTCCCACCCAGGATGACGTACATCGTGTCGCCCGGGTCGCCCTGGCGACAGACTTCCTGGCCGACCGCGAAATTCACCCTCTCGCTGGTGAAAGCCAGCAGTTTCAGTCTCGCCTGCTCGACCTTCGAGAAGATCGGCACGCCCTTCAGCAGCTCTACTTCTTCGTTGAGGTTCATCGTGTCCTCCTCGGTGCGCCTACGCCGATGCCATGAGCTCGGCGTAGAGCCCGCCTTTAGCCGCCAGCTCCGACGGCGATCCCTGGGCAACCACACGGCCGCCCTGCATGACGACGACCGTTTCGAACGGCTCGGCCTGGTTGGGCCGGTTGGCGATCCAGACCACGCCGCGATTGCCCTCGGTCGCGCAGGCCAGGACGTTGTCGCGGATGCGGTCCTGGGTGCGGCCGTCGAACATGGCGACCGCCTCGTTGACCACCATCAATTCGGGACGCTTGATCATCGCCCGGGCGATGCCGAGCTTCTGGCGCTGCGTCGAGGGCAGTCTCTTGCCGCCAACGCCCACATTGTATTCCAGGCCGACCTCGATCACCGAATCGCGCAGGCCGAGCTCGTTGAACACCTGGGCGATCAGGGTGCCGATGCGCTCGCCGGCCTGCGCCTGCCCATAGACCAGGCGGCCGAACAGGATGTTGTCCTGCAGGGTGGCGGCACTGTTGTAGCGTTCGAAATCGTAGAACTCGACGGCGTCCCGCAGGTTGTCCGGCAGGCCCTCGGCGAAAGCGCGCCGGGCGCCCAGGATGCGCTCCTCCATCGCCCCATCGATCAGGCCGAGGCGATGGCGCGCCTCGATGTAGCGGAACGGCAGGGTCATCAGCCGGACCCGGTCCGCTTCGGGCACCGCCTCGATGCCCTTGCCGCCCAGGCGTTGCAGCAGCAGCCGGACGTTGGGCAACTCGTCCGCCGAGATGAAGCTGTACTGCTCGAACAACGGATTGTCGGGCGACAGGCCCGAGAAGAGTTCGACCATGGTTTCGGCGATGCTCAGGCCCATGCGCTGAAGGTCGAGGTCGAGCCCGGTGGTCTTCAGAACCGACAGGACGTAGGGATCGGCCGCGAGATTGTCGCCGTCGAATTGCTTGCCGAGCGCCGTGCCGAACAGCAGGTTCTCGGCCACGGACAGGTTCTTGTTGTAGTGGTCGTCGTTGAACGGCTCGACGAGACCGGCATAGGTGCCGTCCTGCAGGTGTTCGTGCAGCGTATGACGGGCCTTCAGGATCTTCTCGGCGAGGTCGGGTCGTGCCGCGGCGTCGATCGTGCCGCGCAGGCCCAGCGAATAGATGTCCTCGTCCAGCTCGACCTGCTTCAGCACCCGCACCATGCAGGGCAGCAGGTCGGCCGGGCCGGTGGCGCCCGCCAGCTCGTAATCGACCCAGTCGGCATTGGGATCGAAGGCCGGATTGCCCGCCCGCTCCGACTCCTTCCAGAAGGATTCGCGCAACGCCCTCGTCGCCTCGTCATAGGCGGCCGGCGCGACCGGGCGGATCTTGAGGCCGAACAGCAGGTTGTCGCGCACCGACAGCGGGAACAGGTAGGTGTCCTGGCCGACATAGGCCAGGCGCGCGCCGATGACGTACTCCGGCAGCTGGAAGAAATCCTTGCCGTCGATGCGGATCGAGCCGCTGCTGGGCAGCGTCTGGCGCGCCAGCACATAACCCAGGACTTCCTTGCCCGAGCCCGAGCCGCCGATCACCGCCACGCGGCTGGTGGTGGGCAGGGTGAGCGAGACGCTGTCGAGTTGCTTGACCCGGCCGTCCTCGGACACCACCACGCCGGCCAGCGCCAGCTCCTTGCCGAGCGGCGGCGGCGGCCCGTCGGGGATCGCCTGCAGCTCCGGCGGCATCATGCCCTCGGGCTGGAACTGGTCGATCACCTGCTCGTACTTGATCTGCACGTCCTGGCGCTGCTGGTCCCAGTCGATCAGCTCCTTGATCGGGGACGGCAGGTCCTTGTAGGCGAGCAGCACGCCGACCACGGCGCCGACGTCCATCTGGCCGGTGATCGCGAAGTAGCCGCCCACCAGGTAGATCGCGAACGGCGTCGCCTGCGACAGGATGTTGTTCCAGAACTTGGCGACGAACTTCTTCTGGTAGAGGTCGAAGCGGATCTTGAAGATGCGGCCGAGCCGCTCGGAGATGTCGGCGCGCTCGTAGTTGGCGGCGCCGTGGACGTGGATCTCGTGCACGCCGTCGGCGGTCTCGGCGATGCGGCCGGCAAGCTGGCGGGCCGAGATCTGGCGCTGCCGGCCCAGCACCAGCACGGGCTTCCGCAGTCGCGGGATGATCGCCATCTGCACCGCCAGCAGCACGATCACGATGATCCCGAGCAGCCAGTTCTGCATCATGATGAAGATGATCGCGGTCAGCGCCTGGCCGCCTAGGAACATCGGCTGGACGAAGGCGTCGCCGATGAAGCCTCCCAGGGGCTCGACCTCGTCCTTCACCATGGTCGCCAGCTCGGCCTGCTTGACCTTGCGGAAATGGGCCGGCGGGAAACGCAGGATGCGGTCGTAGAGTTCGTAGCGCAGGCGGCGCAGCATGCGCTCGCCCATGCGGCCCTTCTGGGTGTTGATCGTCTTCTTGAACAGCCCGTTCACGACGACGGCGCCCAGGAAGACGAAGCTCATGACGACGAGATACTGGAGCTGGTCGACCTGGAACCCGTCGAAGAAGCGGATGACCTTGCCCGGGAAGATGGCGGTCAGGTCCAGTTCCCAGACCAGGAACGGGATGGTCTTGCTGTCCTTGAACGCGTTGCCCTGGATGCCGTTGTTGATGACCGATTTCGGGACCGTCAACGACATGAAGTAGAAAATCTGGGCCAGCACCACCAGCAGCAGGATCACGACCTGTTCGGGCCGGCTGTGCCGCCAGATGTAGGAGAAGAGGCTGCGTTCCATGAATCCTGCGTCGCCACGATCGCGCCTCCCCCTATAGGCGATCAATGTCTTGATTACATTAGATATTTGCCGGGTTGCCGCACCGGGGGTTCGCGCCAACGCCGGCTTGTGGCATAGTCGGCCGGTCGTTCACCGGTCGGGGCAATAGCCGCTTCGGCGAGGGAGAGGCCAATGCCCGCCAGCACCCGATCCAAGCGTGTGCTTCTCTACAGCCACGATTCGTTCGGCCTCGGCCATGTGAGTCGCTGCCGCACGATCGCCAATGCCATCGTCGAAGCCGACCAGTCGGTTTCGGTGCTGATCCTGTCCGGCTCGCCGGTCGTCGGCTCCTACGAATTCCGTTCGGGCGTCGATTTCGTGCGCATCCCCGGCGTGGTGAAGATCGAAACCGGCGAGTACGATTCGGCCAACCTGCGCATGAACGTCGAGCACACGCTCGAGATGCGTACCCGCATCATCCGCGACACCGCCGACATCTACCGGCCCGACCTGTTCATCGTCGACAAGGAGCCGCTCGGCCTGCGCGGCGAGGTCGGCCCGGCGCTGCGGCTGCTGAAGGAGCGCGGCACCCCGCTGGTCCTCGGCCTGCGCGACGTGATGGACGATCCCGCCCAGCTCGCCAAGGAATGGGAACGCAAGAATGTCGTGCCGGCGCTGCGCGACCTCTACGACGAGATCTGGGTCTACGGCCTGCCGCAGATCAACAAGCCGCTGACCGGCATCGACGTGCCGCCGTCGGTGCGCCACAAGATGGTCTACACCGGCTATCTGCGCCGTGAACTGCCGCTGCATGGCGACGTGCCGCACGAGATGGAGGAGATCGACGGTCCCTTCATCCTGGTCACGCCGGGTGGCGGCGGCGATGGCGTCGAACTGGTCGACTGGGTGCTGGCCGCCTACGAGACCGATCCGAACATTCCTTATGGCGCCGTCATCGTGTTCGGCCCGTTCATGTCGGCGACCGCGCGCGAGGCCTTCAAGGAACGCGCCGCGAAGTTCCCGAACATCCGCACGCTCACCTTCACCAACAATCTCGGCGCCCTGATGCAGAAGGCGGCCGGCGTCGTCGCCATGGGCGGCTACAACACGTTCTGCGAGATCCTGTCGTTCGACAAGCGGGCGATCATCGTGCCGCGCACCCGGCCGCGCCTCGAGCAGTTCATCCGCGCCCGCGCCGCGCGCAACATCGGTCTGATCGAAATGCTCGATGCCGATCGTGGCCGCGCGCCGCAGGCCATGGCGACCGCGCTGCGTCACCTGCCGCAGCAGGGCCTGCCGAGCGACGTCGTGGTCCCGGGGCTGCTCGACGGCCTCGGCAACGTTTGGCGCCTCGTGTCCAAGCAGCTTTCCCACCCGCATCGGGGCCCTGCGTCGCTCGAAAGCGGCGCGCAAGGCGGCGAACTCGCCTCCGCCGACCCGGTGCCGCTGCCGGGACGCGCGCGGACCTGATCTTCGGCCATCGATGTCGCAAACGGGCGGGGCAAAAGTCGCGGTCATCCTGAAGGGCTGGCCGCGCCTCTCGGAGACTTTCATCGCGCAGGAGATCGCCGGACTCGAGGCGCGTGGCATCGCGCTCGAACTCTGGTCGATGCGCCGGCCGACCGACAAGGCACGCCATCCCGTCCACGATCGGGTCCGCGGCCGGGTCACCTACCTGCCGGAGTATCTGAAGGACGAGCCGGGCCGTGTCTTCGCCGCCTGGCTGAAGGCGCGTCGCCTGCCGGGCTATGCCGCTGCGCGGGCCAAATTCCATGCCGACCTGGAACGCGACCGCACCTCGAACCGTGTCCGCCGCTGGGGCCAGGCGCTTGTGCTGGCGGCCGAATTGCCGCCGACCATCGAGCGGCTCTATGCCCACTTCCTCCACACGCCGGCGTCGGTCACGCGCTACGCCGCGACGATGCGCGGCCTGCCATGGAGCGTGTCGGCGCACGCCAAGGACATCTGGACCAGCGAGGACTGGGACGTCCGCGAGAAGCTGGACGATTGCGCCTGGCTGGTGACCTGCACCAACGTCGGCCTGCAGCGGCTGAAGGAACTGGCGCCGGAACCGGAGAAGCTGAAGCTCGTCTATCACGGGCTCGACTTCGCCCATCTGCCGGCGCCCCCGCCCGCGCGTCCGCTGCGCGACGGCTCGGATCCCCGCGATCCGGTCGTGATCCTGTCGGTCGGCCGCAAGGTCGAGAAGAAGGGCTATGACGATCTTCTCGATGCGCTGGCCTCGCTGCCGGCCAACCTGCATTGGCGCTTCGAGCATATTGGCGCCGGCGGCCTGTCCGACGCTCTGAAGGCACAGGCGGCCTCGCTCGGCCTCGCCGATCGCTGCGTCTGGCACGGCGGCCAGCCGCAGAAGGCGGTGTTCGCTGCCCTCGCCGCCGCCGATCTCTTCGTGCTGGCGAGCAAGAAGGCCGCCGACGGCGACCAGGACGGCCTGCCCAACGTGCTGATGGAAGCAGCGCACCAGGGCCTGCCGCTGGTATCGACACAAGCGGCGGCCATCGGCGAGTTCATCGAGGACGGCAGGACCGGTCTGCTCGTGCCGCCGGCCGCGCCGCGTGATCTCGGCCTCGCGCTCGGCCGCATGATCGCCGATCCGGCCCTGCGGCAGCGTCTCGCGCAGCGCGCCGGCGAGGTCGTGCGGACGCGCTTCTCCTACGAAGCCGGCGTCGAATGGATCGCGTCGGCGCTGCAGGGCCAGCGCAGCGAAAACACCGCCGCCGCGCGCGCCGCGGAGTAGTCATGCGCGTGCTGCTGCACACGCCGCTGAAAGCGCCCGACAATCCGTTGCCGTCGGGCGACCGCGAGATGGCGCGCGGGCTGCTGCGACTCCTCGAACGTCTCGGCCATAAGGTCCTGATGCCGCGCGCGAGCCGGGTCGCGCCGGGCGCGCCGCCGGTCGCCACGCATCTCGCCCTGGAGCGACGGGCAAGGGCGCAGGCGGCGCGGCTGATCGATCGTTGGCGCGCATTGCCGGCCCATCATCCCGAGCGCTTCGACCTGTGGTTCACCTACCACTGCTATTACCGCAAGCCCGACTGGCTGGGGCCCGTCGTGTCGCAGGCGCTGGGCATTCCCTATGTGATCGTCGAGGCCTCGCATGCGCCGCGGCGCGCACAGGGGCCGACGCGGATCGGCCATCGCGCGGTCGAACGGGCGCTGGCCGCGGCGGATCTGGTGCTGACCGTCAATCCGCGCGACGTGGCTGGCGTGAAGGCGCGACTGTGTCCCGGCGCGCGTCAGTTCTGGCTGCCGCCCTTCATCGACGTCGCGCCGTTTCGCGTTCCCTCGCGCCGCGATCCGGCACAGCCGCCCCTGCTGCTGAGCGTCGGCATGATGCGCACCCGCGACAAGCTCGAGTCCTACCGCGTGCTGGCGCGCGCGTTTGCCTTGCTGAAGGACAAAGCGTGGCGGGCATTGCTGGTGGGCGACGGTCCGGCGCGCCCTGAAATCGAAGCCTTGATGGCGCCGTTCGGCGCGCGTGTGCGTTTCGCCGGCGCCGTGCCGCATGGCGAGTTGCCGGCGCTTTACGCAGCGGCGGACCTTTACCTTTGGCCCGCGATCAACGAAGCCTACGGCATGGCCTTTCTCGAAGCCCAGGCGACCGGCCTGCCCGTCGTCGCCGGCCGCACCGGCGGTGTGCCCGCGGTCGTGGCCGATGGCGTGACGGGCCTGCTGACGCCGATCGGCGATGCTGCCGCCTTCGCGGC